>JRYK01003863.1_pt1 | contig 12634 bp, 9 predicted proteins | sample 235381 | NCBI WGS metagenome assembly JRYK01 (sample SAMN03074220, study PRJNA261476) | activated sludge metagenome | biome: Wastewater Treatment Plant; feature: Wastewater; material: Activated sludge; isolation source: activated biomass of a wastewaster treatment plant treating hydrocarbon... ...
GACCCGTATCAGGTCTATGAATCGAGGCTCGGCGGAGCGGACGCGCTGCTTCTCATTGTCTCGGTCCTCGGTCGGGACTCGCTCAAGGAACTCCTCCGGCTCACGCACTCGCTCGACATGAACGCCGTGGTCGAGGTCCACGACGAAGAAGAGCTCGGGATGGCGCTCGACGCCGGGAGCAGAATAATCGGTATCAACAACAGGGACCTCAGGACCTTCGAGGTCGATCTCGGCGTCACCGAAAGGCTCTCGCGGAATATACCGGCCGGTGTGATCGTCGTCGCGGAAAGCGGGATAGGCTCTGGAGCCGACATAAAGAAGCTCGGGAAGCACGGCGTCCGTGTGTTCCTTATAGGCGAGACGTTCATGAAGGCCCAGGATCCCGGCCTCGAGCTTTCGAACCTGATCTCTTCAGCCGCCTGAGCCCGGTGCCCGAAAAAATTCCTGTTAATAAGCACGATCCGATATATAGTTTTACGATATGTCCGTTACCAAAAAGAGAAAAAACCCCGTGCTCGCGCTCGTCTTGTCCGGACTGCTGCCGGGGCTGGGACAGTTATACAACAACCAGATACCGAAAGGCCTCTTTTTTTTCGCTTTGAATATAGTGATCAGCTATCTGTCTTACGGGCCCTTCGTCTCGTTCCTCAAATCCTGGAGCTCGTTCCTCGACTCACCTCCCGATACTTCTCAGCTCCTGAAGCTCCTGATCTACTCAACGGCCGCGACCGTTGTCCTGATCGCGGCTATGATCGACGCTAAGATGAGCGCCGACAGGATCAACTCTCTCACGGATGCGAAGTGATCTGTTTATTTCGTTCGTGCGTTTGTCCGTGTCTTGACAATCGTTCTCTTACGAGATTATTATTTCGGATAGTTCTTAGGGCGTTTTCGACACATGGCGGGAGCTTAAACCGCCGTAAACCTTTATCCTTCTAATCTGAATCGGAGATTCGAATTGTCAGTGGCGAAATCGGTAATTTCCTATGCGATTATTGTTTTATCGTTACTGATTCTGTCCTGTGCTAACGGTCTCCCAGAGCTTAACCCGTACAAGGAAGCGTCTTCGGCCCCGGGGGTCGAGTGGAAACCGTCGGAGAAAGAGCTCGCGAAATCGTTTCAGTTGGAGGAGCTCCCGGAAATCCCCGAAGAACTGAAACCCGACTCGAACAACCTTGCGCTGTCCCAGCTCGTGGACGTGGCGCTCATCAACAACCCCACGACGCAGGTGGCGTGGGAGGACGCAAGAGCCGCAGCGGCCGCCTGGGCCGAGGCGAGGGGGCTCTACTATCCGCATATAGCGGGCACCTCCAAGTACATCTATGCCAAAGGGGGCGGGTCCGCGCAGGGCAGGGACCCGTATCAGGAGCAGTACGGCGACGTCGGGCTTACGCTCAATTATCTCCTTTTCGATTTCGGGGGACGCGAAGCCCAGATCGACGCTGCCCGTCTTGCCCTCATCAACGCCAACTGGAACCAGAACCAGGCTATACAGAACGTCCTCCAGGCGGTCGCGGTATCGTTTTACGACTACATAGGCAGTAAAGCCCTGGTCGTGGCGGACGAAGCGAGCTTGAAGGATGCGGAGACGAGTCTCGACGCCGCCAAGCTCAGGCTCGAAGCGGGTGTCGGAACGCTCCCCGACGTGCTCCAGGCGCAGGCACAGCTCGCGCAGATACAGCTCGACCTCGTCGATGCGAAGGGGAACGTCGAGATAAATCGGGGCCTACTGGCGACGTCCGTAGGCTGGCCCGCGAACACGGTGTTCGACGTGGACGGGAACCTGAACGAGCTTCCCGTTGCGGCTATCAGCGATAACGTGAATAACCTCATAGCCCTCGCGATGCAGAACAGGCCCGACCTGGCCGCTGTCCAGGCGACGGTGAGACAGAGGGAGGCGCTGCTGTGGGAGGCCAAGTCACAGTTTTTCCCGGAGATATCCGCCACTGCGCAAGTCCTCAGATGGTGGGTGAGGCCCGAAGGGGATTCGAGCGAGTTTTTCACGGACTACCTCGTCGGACTCCAGCTCCAGATGCCGATATTCCAGGGGTTCCAGATACTGAACTCTGTGCGTAAAGCGAAGGCTCAGCTCGAATCCGCGCGCGCCGCGCTCGAGCTCCAGGAGCAGATCGTAATAAACCAGGTATGGAACTCCTATTACACTTTCACGACGGCGGTGCAGTCGCTCCAGGCGGCCGACAGTCTCGTCGCGAGCGCCCAGGAATCATATAACGCTTCGCTTGCCCGTTTCAAGTCGGGCGTGGGAGACATCGTGGAGCTTTTGAACGCGCAGGCTACCCTCGCGCAGGCGAGGGCCGAGCAGGTACAGTCGAAGACCGACATTTTTACTTCTTATGCTGACCTCGTGAACGCGATCGGTACGGATCTTCCTACACCGGGCGTGCCGCAGGAGCCGAATCCGGCAGAAGAAGGAGGAAAGAATCAGCATGAAGAACCTGAATAGATTAAAACGAAATGTCTTGAATATTCTGCAAGCCGCATCCGTTCTCACGTTTGTATTTTTCGCCGTCACCGGCTGCGGCAAGGATGAAAAAGTGGCTCCTCCCGCCATGCCCGTAACCGTAGCGGATGTGAAGTCGGAGACGATCCCGATCTATCTCGAATACGTCGGGACCACGCAGTCCGTGCAGACCGTAGACATAAACGCCAGAGTCGAGGGCTTTCTGGTCAAGAGGGCATTTAAGGACGGGGCCGACCTCCTCGAAGGAGACCTTCTCTTCGTTATAGATACCCGGCCGTTCGAGGCCGATCTTCAGGCGGCGCAGGCACAGCTCGCCGAAGACAGGGCCTCTCTCGCTTATGCGGAGGAGCAGGTGAGGCGTTATAAGCCTATTGTAGAAAAGGAATACATCACGCAGGACACGTACGACGGATACGTGACGAAAGCGGCGGAGGCCCGGGCCGCAGTGGAGGCCGACCTGGCCAACGTAGCCCAGGCCAAGCTCAACCTCAGCTACTGTACAATGTACGCGCCGTTTGACGGACGAATCGGCAGACGCTACGTGGACGTCGGCAACCTCGTCGGGGCCGCGGGCGCCCCTACTAAGCTCGCGACGATGGTCCAGCTCGACCCTATGTACGTTTATTTCAGCGTCGCCGAGCGCGACATACCCCAGATTTTCCAGGAGCACGGCAAGAACGACCTGACCGTAAGCATCGTGCTCCCGGATGAAACCAAGCACCCGGAAGACGGAAAGGTCGACTTCCTCAATAACGAAGTCGACGTCAATACGGGCACGATGGAGATGAGGGCGGTCGTCCCGAACGGCTCAAAGACCATGCTTCCCGGCCAGTTCGTCAAGGTCGAGCTCCTCCTGAAGGAGCAGGCGGGAGCCCTCCTCATCCCGCAGCAGGCCGTAGGAGAATTTCAGGGACAGCAGTTCGTTTACGTCGTCGGAGCCGACAACAAGGTCGAGTACAGGAACGTTACGACAGGGCCCGACTACAAAGAGCTCGTAGTGATTGAGAACGGGGTCAAAGCGGGCGAGAAGGTAATAACGGAAGGCCTGCAGAAGGTCAAGCCGGGCATGACGGTCGTGCCCGAGACGGCCTCCGAGGAATCGAAGAAGTCCGCCCCCGGGCCGTCGCCGTCGGGCGCAAAGGGCAAGTAGCGCGTTGCCCCCGTTGTAAAGTTAAGGAGATTTACTTTGGTTGATTTTTTTATACAGCGTCCCGTCCTCGCCACGGTTGTCGCGATACTCATAACTCTTGTCGGCGCTATTTCCATACCCATACTGCCTATCGCGCAGTTCCCGGATATCGCGCCCCCTACGATCAACGTTTCTGCGACTTATACCGGCGCTAGCGCCGAGGTCGTGGAGACAACCGTCACCGACCCGATAGAAGAACAGATAAACGGCGTCGAGGGTATGACCTACATGGAGTCGTACAGCTCGAACGACGGGACCATGAACATCAACGTCACATTCGATGTCGGCTACGATCTCGATATAGCGAACGTGGACGTAACGAACCAGGTACAGCTAGCGACTCCGCTAGTCCCCGAGGAGGTGGGCAAATACGGCATATCTGTCGAGAAGCAGTCGCCGAGCCTCATCCTCGCCGTGCACCTTATATCACCCGACGGGAGCCGCGACGAGCTGTTCCTCAGCAATTATATCGGTATCCAGATATACCAGACGCTTCAGCGAATCCCCGGAGTGGGAAACCTGACTATATGGGGCGAGAGGGAATATTCGATGCGTATCTGGCTCAACCCGGACAAGATCGCGAGCCTGGGGCTCACGGTTGCGGACGTGATCGACGCCATATCCGAACAGAACCTCCAGGTCGCTGCGGGTGCGATAGGCGAGCCGCCTTTTCCTGAGGGGCAGCAGTTCCAGTACACGATAACGACGCTCGGAAGGCTCGAAACGGTCGAGGAGTTCGGGGACATAATCATACGCGCCGAGACGGACGGCACTGTGGTTCGCATAAAGGACGTAGCCCGCGTCGAGCTCGGCGCGCAGAGCTACACCCAGGACAGCCTTCTCGACGGCAAGCCCGCCATAGGCATAGGCATTTATCAGCTCCCCGGCGCAAACGCCCTCGACGTCGATAAGCAGGTCAGGGCCACGATGGAGCAGCTCAAAAAGAACTTCCCCTCGGGCGTTGACTACAGGATCGTCTATGATACTACCGAGTTTGTAAAAGCATCGATCATCGAGGTGATAAAGACGCTCTTCGAGGCCTTTATATTGGTGTTCATAGTGGTCTTCGTATTCCTCCAGAACTTCAGGGCTACGCTCATTCCCGCGATCACCATCCCCGTGTCGTTGATTGGCACGTTCGCCCTCATAAACGCGTTCGGATTTTCCATAAACACTCTCAGCCTTTTCGGGCTCGTCCTCGCGATCGGTCTCGTCGTCGACGACGCCATAGTGGTCGTTGAAAACGTCTCGCGTCTCCTCGAGGAAAAGGACATGTCCCCGAGGGAGGCGACGAGCGCGGCCATGAAAGAGGTGACGGGGCCAATCGTCGCCACATCGCTCGTGCTCATGGCGGTTTTCGTTCCCGTATCCTTCATGCCCGGCATTTCGGGACAGATGTACAGGCAGTTCTCGCTGACGATCGCGTTCTCGGTGGGCATATCAGCTATAAACGCGCTAACGCTGAGCCCGTCGCTCTGTGCCATGTTTCTACGTAAGGAAAAAGGCGAGAAAAAGTTCTGGTTCTACAGGAAATTCAACGAAGGCTTCGACAGTTTCAGGAACAGGTATCAGGGCTGGGTGAAGGAGCTGACCGCCAGGTGGAAGCTCGTGGTGCTCGCATTCATCGTGCTTATAGGCTTGACGGCTTACATGTTCAAGACCGTGCCCACGGGCTTCGTCCCCGAAGAGGACCAGGGATATTTCATCATCGATATACAGGGACCGGAGGGCTCGTCGCTCCAGCGCACGAACGCCACGATGAAGCAGGCTTACGACATACTGATAAATACGCCCGGGATTGCGCACGTCGTATCGATATCGGGCCTTAACTTCCTCACGTCGAGCTCCGACTCCAACTCGGGAGCAATGTTCCCGGTTCTGGCGCCGTGGGATCAGAGGAAGTCGAAAGAGACCCAGATCGACTACATACTCGCGAGCGTGCGCAAGAAGTTCGCGGGAATTCAGGGCGCGGAGGTCGTCGCTTTCAACGCCCCGGCCATACAGGGCCTGAGCTCGACGGGCGGCTTTCAGTTCGAGCTCGAGGACAGGACGAACCTCGGCCTGGAAACGCTTCAGAAGGTGATGGGCGAGATCATTCAGGCCGGTCAGAAGAGGCCGGAGCTCGTGGGACTCTTCGCCTATTTCACGGTCGATACGCCGGGTCTTTACATAGAGCTCGACCGGACCAAGGCCAAGACACAGGGTGTATCGATATCGGAGGTATTCCAGGTCCTCCAGTCATATCTGGGCTCGCTTTACGTGAACGACTTCAACCTTTTCGGTCAGGTCTATAAGGTGTTCATACAGGCGGACAAGCAATACCGGAACACTATTGACGACATATCCCGTCTTTACGTGCGCACNNTAACGTGTCCCAGATAGTCGGTCCCGAGACGATAACGCATTATAATCTCTACCGCTCGGCGGAGATCGACGGTGATAACGCCCCCGGCTACAGCTCGGGTCAGGCTATGAAGGCGATGGAAGAGCTCGCGGAACAATATATGCCCGAAGGTATGGGGTATGAGTGGTCGGGGATCTCATATCAGGAAATAAAGGCCGGTAACCTCGCCCCCCTCATATTCGGCCTGTCTCTGGTATTCGTGTTCCTGTTCCTGGCAGCGCTTTACGAGAGCTGGGCTATGCCGTTCATGGTCATGCTGGCCGTGCCGCTCGCGCTCCTGGGAGCTATGACGGCTCAATGGCTGCGCGGTCTCCAGGACGACATCTACTGTCAGATAGGTCTCGTCATGCTGATCGGACTCGCGAGCAAGAACGCGATCCTCATAGTCGAATTCGCGAAGCAGCGGCGCGAGGAGGGCATGCCCATACAGGAAGCCGCCATGACGGCCGCGCTCATCAGGCTGAGGCCTATTCTGATGACGGCCTTCGCGTTTATTCTGGGAGTCTTCCCGCTCGTAGTCGCTTCGGGCGCGGGAGCCAACAGCCGTCATTCGCTCGGAACGGCGGTCTTCGGCGGTATGATAGTCTCGACCCTTCTCAGCCTGGTCATCGTCCCCGTGTTCTACGTGATAATCGAGGGCCTGAGGGAGCGCGGATCGGACAAACCGGCTTAGCGCAGAACCTGCGGCACACAATGTGTACTGATATACGATCCTGTTGTACTTATTCTGCGTAAGCCGGCACCGAAACAAACCCCGTTCGCCCTGCTTGTCCGGCGGAGTCTCGTCGAAGCCGGGAGCTTGTCGAAGGGTTGAACGTGTATCTCCTTCGTATGTCCGCGGCGACCCGCCGCTATTTCAGCACCTCTCCCGTTTTCTCGCTCCATAAGAGGAGGTCGAGCTCGTCCATGGGGATGCCTATCTCATCGGCGAAATGCCTGAGACTGTCCTCGATCTCAATATACCTGTCCCTAGTGCCGGGAGGCTTCGGGCTCGCTATCACCCCGAGCTCCGAGAGCGTGTTCAATATATGCTTGTCGAGGATGGCGTAACCCTCATAGCCTATGTTCCTCAGGAAGTGGCTCGACTCCTTATACCCGATGCCTTTTATATCCTTGTTCCTAGCGAAGAAATCCCTCCTTTCGAGTGGATCGTGAAAGGATTCAATGAGCTCTCTCAGCCTGAGCCCGTGCTCGCGTCTCAGATACTCTCTCGTGTGAATGATGTATGCCGGCCTGTAGTTGGGGAACCTGTGTACGCCCTCGAGTCTCTTCCTGAATTTTCTCAGATTCCCTTCGAGCAGTATGTCTCTCAGGGCGTCGATGGACCTCAGCCCCATCTTTGCGCTCGCCCCCGCCGTGCATATACAGAACGCGAGCTCCTCGAATATACGTCCGTCATCGGCGTCACAGTAGATTTGCCGGAATTCATCGAGCCTGGCTCTGATGATCCCTCTCTTCTCGCCGTAGGAAACCCTCAGCTTTTCACGCAGGTCTTTTTTCATTTGGTTTGGGCCGGACGGTGTACTGCAAGTAACGCGTTGTTAGAAGTTTAACAGGTATTATTTGTAGATCGTCAGGCTGACCCCCGGCCTTAATTCGGCCGTCGTCAGGTTGTTCCACTTCTGTATGCTCGCCACGGATACGTTGTGCCTGCTCGCTATCTTCCAGAGCGTGTCGCCTTTCTTGACCCTGTAGTTGATAACATCGTCCCCAGCTGAAACTGAAGACGAAGAAACATAATTCCCATCCGGGATTAAGATCACCTGCCCCGCCCTTATGGTAGAGCCGCTTATGTTGTTGGCGCTCATCAGCGAGGACACTCCGACACCGTGCCTTTCCGCTATGCTGCCGAGCGTGTCTCCGGGCTGCACCTTGTACTTTCCGGTGCTCGCGCTCGCGGTCTCCCTCGTTGTAGACGACACACTTGCCGTCCCCGGTATAGTCAGCACCTGTCCGTATTTCACGACCGAGCCGCTCATATTGTTCGCGCTCTGTATCGAAGCGACGGACACGCCGAACTTACGGGAAATACTTCCAAGGGTATCTCCGCGCACGACCGTGTACCTCGAGCCTGAGGCGCTATAATTCGTTTTTTCGACCGCCACGGTTTCAGATGCCGCCGTGGAGCTTCCGGGAATGGTCAAGACCTGTCCGCGCTTTACCACGGTGCCTCTCATATTGTTGGCGTTCTGTATGGATGCCATGGACACGCCGTAGTTTGACGCTATCTTCCCGAGCGTATCGCCTGATTTGACCGTATAACGTGTCGTTGTGCGCGTGGTGGAAGTGCGTGACGTTGTTGACCTTGAGACGACCGGCTCGGGATCGGCCTCGTATGACGCCGTGTCGCTGCTCGCAACGTATGTGCCGCCGGCTATATACGGTATATCCAGCACCTGTCCGGACATGATCGTCGTACCCTTGATTTCGTTCGCCCGTTTTATGGTGGATATGCTGACGTTATATTTCGCCGCGATGCCGCCGAGGGTCTCGCCGGGCTGCACCCTGTGCTTTGCTATTTTCGTCGAATTGCTTGCCGTTTCCTCGGTCTCGTAGTAGCGGCCGGTCGATCCGGGGATCGTCAGGACCTGTCCCGACCGTATCATCGAGCTCCGCATGTCGTTGGCGTTCTTTATCGAGGCTATGCTCACCCTGTGCCTCGCCGCTATCGCCCCGAGCGTGTCTCCGCGCCTTACCCTGTATCTAACGGTCGCTCCGCTGCTTGAGTTATCGGCCGATGCGTACGAGCTCGAGGGGCCTGAGAGGCCGGGGATCCTGAGCACCTGTCCCGTTCTTATCGTCGAGCTCCTCATGCCGTTCGCCCTTTTTATACTCGACATGCTGACACCGTAACGAGACGCTATCTTGCCGAGGGTCTCGCCTCTCCTCACCCTGTGCGTGCCTCCGGCGCTCTTCTGAGCTATCATCGGGTTCACGTCCGCGAGCGCATAGAGCTCCTTACTTTTCTGAGAGGTGATTGTCGCGTAGCCCCTGGGCACGTTTATCTGGTAAGGCCCGCCCGGAGGGGTCGCGTTAAGCAAGATCGCCGGATTCATCTCGACGAGCGTGTACTGGCTGACGCCTATTACTCTCGCAATCTCGGTCAGACTCTTTTGAGGCGGGACCATAACCGTCTCGTAGAATTCGGGGTCGTGGTAGTCGATACCCACGAAACCGTACTTGTCGGGGCTCTTCGCGATTATGAGCGCGGCCATGAGCTTGGGGACGTAGTTCTTGGTCTCAGTCGGCAGTGTGAACTCGGATATCTGCCAGAAGTCGTTGATCTGATACTTGTCTATAGCCGCCTGCACGCGGTCCTCACCGCAGTTATATCCGGCGGCGGCGAGCTCCCAGGACTGGAACATCGCGTAGAGGTCGCTCAGATAGTCGGCTGCTGCAACGGTGGATTTTCTCGGGTCCATCCTCTCGTCCACCCATGAGTCGACCCTTAATCCGTAGCGAAGCGCCGTGGGTTTAATGAACTGCCACGGTCCTACAGCGGCGCTCCTCGATTCGGCCTTTACGTTGAAACCGCTCTCTATCATCGCGAGGTATACGAGGTCGGTCGGCATCCCCCTCTGCGAAAGTATCTCTTTCATGAGCGGGATATACTTGCCCGAGCGTTCGAGCCATATGCTGAACGACCGCCTCCCCTCGTTCTGGAAATAGACCATGTAGTGAATTACGCGGTCGTTCAGGACGACAGGGATTTCTTTTTCGGTTTCGGGCGCTACGTCCGGGAACTGGTCGAATATGTTCTCTATGTAGTAGTAGGTCTTCCACCCCTGCACCTGGGGGTTCAGGATGAAGAAGCTCGACCTTACGTCGTCGACGGTCTCTTCCCCGTTATCCTCGTCGACAATTTTTATCTCGGAATTGATTTCCGTATCTTCGAGACGTATTCCCGATATGGTGGGGCCGGAAGCGCTTCTTGTGGGGGACTTGGCTCCGCAGCCTATGAGAATGAGAGTGAGAGCACCTGCAACAGGGAGTAAGTACTTGTAAAACATTGGCTTTTTTTTATCATAATTTGGTATGAATGTCAATGTATTGAAGTGCAAATTTAAGTACCTTCCTTAAAAAAATCAAACATAACGCTGATTAATGCCGGATTTCATGCGCTCTCTAATTAATTCCGGCGACACTTTTACAGTGCCGATTTATTCACCGACGAGATAAATTCTTACACTGCGCGGGAAAAATAAGCTTTAAAATCTCCGGGTTTCATATTGGCGGCCTTGGCGAGCGCGCTTAGTTTCTTCGTATCCGAGAGGTCGTCCTCCCTCAACTTAATCATATACTTTTCGGCTACTTCGTATGATTCGGTAGTTATATCTACGAACCTTATCCTGGGCTTACTGGATGCCGGGTCGATGATCTTGCCGAAGCTGATAGGGACCATTCTCCCCGTCTGAAGGGTTATCAACGCTCCCGTACCTCCGCTCAGGAGGAACTTCACGGCGCTGTAACCGAGGTCGCGGGTGTATTTCGCGTCGAAGGGTATGGGCGGCGCTGACCTCAGCTCGTAGCCTATCGTCTTGTCTATCACCCTGACGTCGAGCCCCTTTTCCGCGAGCGCCTTCATCGTTTCATGCTTCAGGAGCTCTCCGAGATCGACCTCGGACAGCCTTAGGCGGCCCATCTCGTCCCTGCTGACGTCGCTCAGGTTCTTGAGCTCTTCCTCGTCGAGCTTTTCGGTCAGTCCCTCGGCTAAAATAGCCACGCCGTCCTCCCTTCCGTCGGCGAGGCGTTTTATTATGGAGCCTTCAAGTATGGTGGTGATGTCCCTTATGGCGATCTTGCCCTTGCCGAACTGCTCGGGAATCAGCGTGATAGTGGCCCCCGCCGCTTTGCCTATGCCGAGGGCGAGATGCCCCGTTTTCCTGCCCATCGTTACGACAAAGAACCACCGCTTCGTCGTCCTTGCGTCCTCCATAAGGTAATGAACGAGCTGTGTTCCTATGTGCCGCGCCGTCTCGAAGCCGAACGTGGGTATGTAGCCCGGCAGCGGGATGTTGTTGTCTATCGTCTTTGGCACGTGCGCCACGCTAATCCTGCCGGCCCCGGCCTTCTCTACCTCGCTCGCCAGGTACATCGTGCCGTCGCCCCCTATCGACAACAGGTATCTCACTCCTAGCTTAGTGAGACTGTTTATAGTGTTCTTCATCCTCTCGCTGCTGGAGGCGGGGTTGGCCCTCGATATCCCGATGATCGAGCCGCCCGTGTTGTGTATGCGCGACGTGAGCCTGATGGTCAGCTCGTCGATGTGGCTCGTATCGCCTTCTGCGATCCATCTGAAACCTTCCCTTATGCCGATCACCTCGAAGCCCCTGTTGACTGCTTCGATCGTAGCCGCGCTGATGACCCCGTTTATCCCCGGGGCGGGCCCGCCCCCTACGAGTATCGCGAGCTTGTTCCTGCTGCGTCTTTTCGTGCCGGACATGACCTTCTCCTTTTCTCCGCTCTCTTTTCCCGGGCTCACGGCTTCATTCGTATCGCCTGAAGGAAATTTAAATGACCGTATCGGTTCAATGGAAATACCCGCTCGTCGACGCCTCCCGCAGATATGGCTTTCTGTCGAAGAACCGCGCGAGAAGGAGCCCGGCGACGAAGCCTCCTATATGGGCCCAGAACGCGATTCCTCCCGATTCTTTCGGCGCGTTCAGCGTGCCCAGACCGCTCAGGAACTGTATTATGAACCATATGAATATGAACACGGCGGCCGGGATGTGTATGAGCTGTATGAAGAAGAATATCGGCACGAGCGTCAGAATCCTCGACTTCGGGAAAAGCGTTATGTACGCCCCGAGCACGCCCGATATCGCCCCGCTGGCCCCTACCATCGGTATGACGGAATGGACGTTCGTCACGAACTGCATCGCGGCGGCGGCAAATCCGCAGACCAGATAAAACGCGAGGTACCTCATGTGCCCCATCCTTCCCTCCACATTGTCCCCGAATATGTAAAGAAACAACATGTTCCCGATAAGATGGAGCCACCCTCCATGGAGGAACATCGACGAAAAGAATGGATATATCCTTTCACCCGCCGAAAATCCCGGGGCGAAAACCTTCGCCGGTATTAGTCCGTAGGCGTTTATAAACGCGTTTACCCCTGTCCCGAGCGAGTACTCGTAAAGAAAAATCAGAATACAAACCGCTATGAGTGTTATATTAACGAAAGGGATACCCGGCGTCGTGGTGGTATCTCTAAGTGGTATCATGTAGTTAGATTATACATATCTGTAGTACCCCGGGCCACTTGCATTAAGCGCCCGATGCCTTAAAATGCTGGGGCGAGCGCGGACTGCGCCGTAAGGGTTCAATGTTTCAGAAGCTAAGAACTGATCTCGTAAAAAAACTTGCCGGCGTAAGGCTCGTTCTCGTAAACGCCGACGGTTTTACGCACGGCCATGCCAACGGCAACGGCGGCCTGCCCGACGCGAAGTATATTTCGGCCCTCAAACACGGCGGCGTCGAATTCGCGGCCTTCTCAAAATCGAGATCGAACGCCATCTCGTCGGTGGCGGAAACATTGGGCATAGAGCTTCACCAGGGC
>JRYK01001812.1_pt2 | contig 12622 bp, 12 predicted proteins | sample 235381 | NCBI WGS metagenome assembly JRYK01 (sample SAMN03074220, study PRJNA261476) | activated sludge metagenome | biome: Wastewater Treatment Plant; feature: Wastewater; material: Activated sludge; isolation source: activated biomass of a wastewaster treatment plant treating hydrocarbon... ...
CTCGGCGCGACGTTCCTCATGGCCGCCGATACCGTATCGAGAACCCTGATATCGCCGATAGAGATCCCTGTCGGGATAATTACGGCCTCTCTGGGCGGGATTTTCTTCCTCTGGCTGTTAATAAGGACAAAGAAAGAGGTAATCGTCTGACAAACCCTCGCCGCACCGTTCTTTACAATGGCGACAATGGCGCGGCGGGCGTGATGAATCCCTTCTGCTCCGGGTTATGTGCCGGGGGCCTTGAAGGGGTCGACCTCACCTGAAGACTGCGGCGCGGGAGCGGGAGCGGATTCTCCACCCTGAGATTCGACCGCCGACTTAAACGGATCGCCTCCGCCTGACGAAGCCGCGGGCGGCGGGGGCGGTGGAGGCGGCGGCGCAGCGCTGGCTGCCGCAGCCTGACTCCCCGCCGGCTGCATGAAGCGCCAGATTACAAAAGCCAAACCTATAATGATCAATGTCCACATCATTTCTAACTTCCCTCCGTGTCAAGGCATGTAGGTTTCAAATTGCATTCATAGAAACGCACGTACTTAAATAAATACCCCGGTATTGTGAATGACTTGTGAACCGGCCATCCCCCCCCACATTTCTGATACTAATAAATTTTATATGCCCCTGTCAAGATAAAAAATTTGCAGGGGACGCCAAATCGGCTAAAAACGGCTGATTACCGGACTGAACCGGGGAACCGGCGCATGCTTGGCTAATAACCCCGAATACAATAGAATTAACGGGTCGTCGGGAGGGCAATTGTTATCCATACTTTTGAAGCCGTTTCTGGGTAAAAACAAGGACGCGGGCGGCATACCGGATCTCCACCCGGATACGGTCATGTCATTGTCGCTCATCGATTCGGGCTGTCTTTTCGCCCAAATAAACGGAAAAACGGCCTTTATAATCAAAGGGAGCGGGGACGATTTCGGTATAATTAAAGAATTCCGGACTATTACAATCGATTTCGACCTCGTCGAAAAAGCGGAGTTCCCCTCGCTCGCATTCTTTTTGAACATCGAAACCGGGAGCGGGAGAAGGCTCAGGTTCGAATATTTCTTCAGCACGGAATCCGGGGACGAAACGGACATACTCGGAAAAATGTGCGGCGACAGGCGCTTCGACATCCTTTTATACAGCTCAGGGGTCGATTACGTTATACGAGCGGAGATCCCGGAGGGACAGGCCGCCGAATTGAGTGCGCTCCTGGGCAAGACCGGACGTTAGTTTGACAACCATGCCGATTACCTGATACTATTCCCCCTCAAGCGGTAAAGGAGAGGTATAAATTTGAGTTTTGTTAGGTTTTTAGGCACCGGCTCGTCCGCGCCCGAGAAAATAATGACCAATCTCGACCTCGAGAAGCTCGTCGATACATCGGACGAGTGGATTCAGACGAGGACCGGAATACGCGAAAGAAGGATAGCCGAGTCGGATGTGGCAACCTCCGATATCGCTTACGAGGCCTCGCTAAAGGCCCTCGAAAGCGCGGGCGTCGACGCCCGCGACCTCGACGGGATCATAGTCGGGACCGTCACCCCCGATTACCTCTTCCCCTCGACCGCCTGCATACTCCAGAGCCGCCTCGGGGCGAAGAAAGCGTTCGCATTCGACCTCCTCGCGGGCTGCTCGGGATTCCTTTACGCGCTTCAGGCGGGAAAAGGGATAATAAGCTGCGGGGACGCAAAAAAGCTCCTCGTTATAGGGGCGGAGACACTCTCGAAGATCACAGACTTCGAGGACAGAACCACGTGCATCCTGTTCGGGGACGGTGCTGGCGCGGCCGTCATATCGGAATCGGATTCGCCCGGTATATTGTCCACGTGCCTGGGTGCTAACGGGGACGAGTGGGAGCTCCTCTACATGCCGGGGGGAGGATCGCGGATACCGCCGAGCGAAGAGAGCATCAGGAATAAATCCCACTACCTCAAGATGAAAGGAAAAGAGGTGTTCAAAGAGGCCGTGAAAGCGCTCGAGTCCTCTTCCCTCGAAGCTATCAGGATGGCCGACATCACGCCCGACGAGGTCGACCTGTTCATACCCCACCAGGCGAATTACAGGATACTCGACGCGGTGAGAAGGCGCGTGGGGCTGCCCGAGGAGAAGGTGTTCAGCAACCTCGACAGGTACGGCAACACGTCGTCGGCGTCCGTTCCTCTCGCTCTCGACGAGGCCGTGAGGTCCGGCAGGGTGAAGGAAGGGGATACGATCCTCATTTCCGTCTTCGGCGCGGGATTTACATGGGGCGCCGCGGTCGTAAGGTGGTAGGCGCGGTCATAAAACCGTTTGTGAATTCTCCTGCAATACCTGCAATACCTATTGAGCATACCGTTTTTGTCTATAAGGTTATTCCAGCGTAAAATAAGCTCCGGCCCCGGAAGCTTTCCCCGCCTCACAGGAGATGAAGAGCCATAATTAACCAGATTATCGACGTCGTGCTGCCCGTATTCCTCATAGCGCTCTCGGGCTATTTTTTCGGGAGATGGAAAAAGATAGACCTCTCCCCGATAAACGACTTCGTAATATACCTCGCCACTCCCGCTCTCATAATATCGTCGCTTTCGAGGGACGAGATAGAGATATTCCTCGCGGCGAAGGTCTTTTTATCAGTCTGCATAATCATAGGCGTATCCCTCTTCATATGTCTCGGGATAATAAGGGCGCTCAAGCTCCCGGTGAAGGTATATCTGCCCCCGGCGCTCTTCGCGAACACTGGAAACATGGGGCTCCCGCTCGTCTTCTTCGCGTTCGGCGAGTCGGGATTCAACGTGGCCATACTCTACATGGTCTCGACGACCATACTCCACTACACCGTCGGCATACTCATACTCAACTACGACGAGAGCCCGTTCGAGATATTCAGGCTCCCGCTCGTCTATTCGGCGATAGCGGGGGTGCTCCTGAGCGTTTCGGGATGGACGCTGCCGACCCCTGTATTCAGGGCGTTCGATCTGCTGGGCGAGGCGAGCATACCGACGATGATATTCGCGCTCGGGTATAAATTGTCGGAGGTCCCGCTCACGGACGTGAGCAGGTCGTTCCTCGTAGGCGGGATGAGGATAACGTTCGGGCTCATACTGGGCGTCGCAACAGCCTCGATATTCAAGCTCGACAGCGTCGCGTCGAAGGTCGTCATTTTGCAGTCGGCCATGCCGCCCGCTATATTCAATTTCGTGCTCGCCGAAAAATACAATCAGGACTCGGAGAGAGTCGCATCTATAATACTCGCGGGCACGCTCATCTCTGTAATCACGACGCCCGTCATTATCGGGTTCCTTTTATACTAGCCCGCCGCCTGCTACTTACCGTCGAGACATTCGACCTTCATTATGGGAACGTCGAACATGTGATACTCCGAATCGTAAATGAAGCCCCTACCCTCTTCTATATAGGAAATGCTTTCCTGCTGCGGCAAAGCGACGAGCTTGATCGCCCTGTAATCCTTGTCCCTGACGAGCCCGGCCGAGGGCTTTAACCCCGCCGAGAGGTCTATGTCGAACTCATAAGCGTCCTCGTACGTAAGCACGATGAATTTCCTGCCGTCGGGGGAAATATCGAAAGAGGTTATCACGCTTCCGAAGTTGGAGTCGGAGCCGCTGAGACGCGGCAGGTCGAGATCGCCAACGTATTCGAGCGTGAGCTCTCCATCGCCCGCGTTCTCCCATTTTTCCTTTTTTATCTTGAAGAGCTTGGCAGGGTAGGATTTCATGTTATCCAAGTCCTCCTCTTTCGTGAATATGTATATATCGCCGTTCGGATGTAGAGCCGCGCCCTCAGCGTTATGGGGACGGTCGGGATATTTCAATTTCAAAACCTTGAGAGGGACGGCCGAGGGTCCGAAGTCTTCGGCCTCCTCTATAACTATAATCCGGACGAACTTTCTCTTTACGAAGTTGTCGCCGGTGTCAGCGATGAAAAAGCACGATTTCCCGCCGAAACATCTCCCGAGAGCGGCGTCCTCGAAGTCCGATCCAAGGGCGTTGAACCCTTCGATCCTGACGGCTTTGGTGTTGCCGCCGTCGAGATCGCTTACGTAGAAATACGGGCCGCTCCCCGAGTCGTTTACGTGGTAGAGCCTCCCCGGAAACCTCTTTGAGACGGCGATACCGCTCGCCTCATCCAGCTGGAGACGGTCGAGGGAGCCCGCCTTTTCGCCTTCGCTCCAGCGCTTGCAAAGGGCCGCTTCCCCCGTGAAGGGGGTGAACAGCAGATAGAGCGTTATCAGGGCTATCGCCGCTCCGGAGCGGGAAGCCCGGGTCTTTGATCGATGTATCATGGAATACTCCAATGTCCGAATTATTGTTGTAAAATTTTACCTCCGGTATTTATCAGGCAAAATTAATTTTTTGCCGGACGGATGTGACGGGCTCGGACGAAGCCATGGCCAGAGAGAAAATAAAAGGAAATTCGGGACCGCTTACGGGCGAGATCACCCCTCCGGGGGATAAATCCGTTTCGCACAGGGTGCTTATAATAGGGTCGCTCGCTTCGGGGACGACGGAGGTGAGCGGCTTCCTCAACTGCGAGGACACCATCTCCACGGCGAACGCTATGAGGAAGCTCGGCGCCGGTATAGATATTAACGGAAGCGACGTAAAGATTACGGGGAAAGGGCTCACGGGACTGAGCGAGCCCGACGACGTTATAGACGCGGGGAATTCGGGGACGACGACGAGGCTCCTCACGGGACTGCTCAGCGCCCAGGGATTCTTTACGGCCGTTACGGGAGACAAGTACCTGAGGGCGAGGCCCATGAAGAGGGTGGTCGATCCTCTCAGGCTTATGGGAGCAAGGATCACCGGCAGAGAGGGCGGGAACAGGCTGCCCCTGGCGATCGAAGGCGGAAGCCTGAAAGGCATATCGTACAAGCTCCCCGTCGCGAGCGCTCAGGTGAAATCGGCCCTCATCCTCGCGGGAATGTATGCGGACGGAGAAACTGAGGTCGTGGAGCCAGAGCCGACGAGGGACCACACGGAAAGGATGCTCCGCCACTTCGGAGTGAATATCGAGAAAAACGGAAACAGCATACGAATAACGAAACAGAAGGAATTCGCGGGGCGCGGTATATCCGTGCCCGCCGACATATCGTCGGCCGCGTTCTTCATCGTGGGGGCGCTTATAACGCCCGGCTCTGAGCTCTTGATAAGGAACGTAGGGATAAACCCGCTGAGAACGGGCGTGATAGATGTGCTCAGGCGTATGGGCGGAGCCATAGAAATAAAGAACGAGCGCGAGGTTTCGGGCGAGCCGGTCGGGGACATACTGGTGAGGGCGAGCGCGCTCCGCGGCACTGTTATTGAGGGGGAGACGATACCGAAGGCGATCGACGAATTGCCCGTAATAGCGGCGGCCGCGTGCTTTGCCGACGGGGAGACTGTCATACGGGACGCGAGAGAGCTGAGGGTAAAAGAGACGGACAGGATAAAGGCGATGACCGCTGAGCTTCTCAAGCTCGGCGCTCGGGTGTCAGAATTCGATGACGGTATGTCGATAAAGGGAGGCTCGCCGCTCACAGGGGCAGGCTGCTCGAGCTGGGGCGACCACAGGATCGCGATGGCCGTCGCAATCGCGGCTACGAGGGCAAGCGGAGAGACAGAGATCGACGGCGCCGAATGCGTATCCGTGTCCTATCCGGGCTTCTTCGAAGTTCTCAGGGGTATTCAGACCGATTAAGCGGCAATATTACGCGGAGTTAAACCGCAGCCGCCTGTGTGCCGATAATAAATATGATAATAACGATAGACGGACCTTCGGGGGTCGGGAAAAGCACGGTATCGAAATCGGTCGCGCGGAAACTGGGTTTCACGTACCTCGATACGGGCGCAATGTACAGGGCTGTCGCGCTTCAGGTAAAGAGGGAATCGGTCGATCCGGGGGACGAAAAAAGGCTGAAATCCCTCCTCGATAATACGGAAATTAGGCTCGTCAGGAACAATAACGGCGAGCTCGTGATATTGCTCAATAATGAAGACGTGACAGGCCTGATAAGGACGCCCGAGGTCTCGAGACTGTCGTCCGACGTGGCTACGAAGAGGGCCGTCAGGGTAAAGCTCGTCGAGCTGCAGCAGGAGATCGGAAAAAGCGGAAATATCGTGGCCGAGGGGAGGGATATGGGTACTTACGTGTTCCCCGACGCCGCGTTCAAATTCTACCTGGACGCCTCACTCGGCGAGAGGGCAAGGAGAAGGTGGAAGCAGCTTGAGGAAACGGGCGGCGGGGGCGATATAGAAAGCGTTAAAAATGAGATAATAAAAAGGGACGCGCAGGACATGGAGCGCTCGGAATCTCCCTTGCATCCCGCTGTTAATGCGGTCATAATAGATACCACGAATCTCACGTCTGATGAAGTTACAGACAGGATAATCAAAGAAGTTCAAGGTTAGTAAGAGTTTTTCACTACCTGATTCTGCTTCCCAAAATGAAATCAGACAGTTAATTTTAATAGGTATATACGATAAAGAAGGAAGGTCTATGGCAGAAGAGAAAGATTTCGCGGAATTAGTTGACGAGAGCCTGAACGTGCCTGACAAAGGAAAGGTGTTCAAGGGACTGGTCGTGCGTATCGACCAGGACGACGTTTTTATCGATTTCGGCTCGAAATCGGAAGGAGTGGTTCAGATACAGGAGTTCTATAACAAGAGCGGAGTACCCGAAGTAAGTGTCGGCGACGAAGTGGAGGTCATGTTCGATAACTGGGCGAGCGAGGGCCTGCCGAGACTATCGAGAATAAAGGCCGAGCAGATAAAGGAAAACAGCAGAATTCAGGAGCACTTCGAGAAAGGCGAGCTCATCAAGGCGAGGATCACGCAGAAGGTCAAGGGCGGGGTGATCGCCGATATAGGGGACAAGATAGAGATAAGGGCGTTCATACCCGGCTCACAGATCGACATATCGCACAGGCAGGACCTGGACAGCCTCATCGGCCAAACGATAGAGGCCAGGATCATAAAGCTCAGCGGAAACGACATAGTGCTCTCGAGAAGGGTGCATCTCGAAGAGGAGAGGGAGATACTTAAAAAAGAGACACTCTCCAAGATCGAAGTCGGGAAGGAAATGCCGGGAAGGGTCGTCAACATCATCAACCAGGGAGTATTCGTCGACCTCGGAGGTATCGAGGGCTTCATTCCCGTAAGCGAGCTGTCGTGGGGCAGAGTTGGGCATCCCGGAGACGTATTGTCGAGGGATCAGGAGATAAAAACTAAGGTCCTCAGGTTAGAAGAAGGGAACAAGATCACTCTCAGCCTGAAGGACACGACACCCGACCCGTGGGCGTCTGTAAAGCAAAGGTATAAGCCGGGGACCGTGATCAAGGGGAAAGCGGTATCGATAACGGATTTCGGCGTCTTCGTGGAGCTGGAACCCGGCATCGAGGGTCTGGTCCATATTTCAGAGATCACATGGACGAAAAAATTCCGTCATCCGAAAGAGATCGTGCAGGCCGGGAGCCCGGTCGAAGCCGTCGTGCTCGACGTGGACAGCGAGAACAGGCGCATATCGCTCAGCCTGAAACAGATAGAGCCGAGCCCCTGGCAGCTCTTCAAGGAGAAAAACCCGCCTAACTCGAGGGTAAAGGGAATTATAAAGAACGTCACGGACAAGGGCATATTCGTCGAGGTCGATGAGAACATTGTCGGTCTCGTGAGACCCGACAACATATCGTGGAAAGGCAGGGTGAACCCGGAGGAATCCTTCGAGAAAGGGAAGGAAATAGATGTCGTCGTACTCAACGTGGACGACAGGAACCAGAGGATAGGGCTCGGGCTTAAACAGCTGTCGGCAGACCCGTGGGAAGAGGTGCAGAAAAAATATAAGACCGGAAAGTCATCTGCTACGGGGAAGGTCAAGGAAGTGAAGGACAGCGGGATCGTGGTCGAGCTCGAGGAGGGGATTGAAGGTTACATCAAGGCGAGCGAGCTAAGCCAGGAAAGAGGGCAGAGGGAAATCACAAAGAGCTTCAGCGTAGGGGACGAGGTTACTGCGCAGGTGACCGGGTTCGACAATAAGAAGCGGCAGGTATTTCTCAGCAAGAGAAAGTACGACGAATGGCAGGAAAAGGAAAGGGTCTCGAACTTCATGTCGTCCCAGGGAGAGCCGACTGTCAAGCTGGGAGACGTGCTCAAGGAAAAATTAAAGCAAATGAATAACGACGAGGTTATCTGAGGGTGAAGAACGCTTTCGTTGTGATCGGGGTGCTGGTTCTTCTCTTCTTCGCGTTTCTGGCGGGTATAGGCTCCGGCATGCTGATCTCGGGCGAGGACGGTTTTTCGGCCGGGGACAGGGTGGCCGTGCTTAAGATCGACGACGTAATAATCGACGACCAGGACTACATAGACAGTCTCGACAAGATAAAAGAAGACAAGAAGGTAAAAGCGCTCGTCGTGAGGATCGACTCGCCCGGCGGAGCGGTCGGTCCCTCGCAGGAGATATACAGCGAGCTCAAAAAACTGAGAAGCGACATGCCGGTGATCGCGAGCATAGGGAACGTCGGCGCATCGGGCGGATACTACATCGCCTGCGCCGCAGAGAAGATATTCGCCAACCCCGGCTCGATCACGGGGAGCATAGGAGTAGTCGCCGAGTTCGCGAGCTATGAAAAGCTCCTCGAATGGGCCAAGGTGGACGTGGAAGTGTTAAAGAGCGGAAAGTTTAAAGACGTGGGCTCCCCGTACAGGGAAATGTCTCCCGAAGAAAGGGAATACATGCAGGGTCTGATCGACAACGTGTATTCGCAGTTCAAGTCGGCGGTCGCCGAGTCGAGGGGACTCGGGGCGGCGGAAGTAGACAAAATCGCTGACGGGAAGATATTCACGGGGGAGCAGGCGAAACGGCTCAAGCTGGTTGACGACATGGGAACGATAAACGACGCCGTCAACCTCGCGGCCGAAAAGGCGGGGATAAAAGGAAAGCCCGACCTCGTCTATTATCCGAAAAAGAAGTCCCAGTTACTCGAACTACTCGATTCCAAAGTGCACATACCGGCCCTTACCGGCAGGCCCTCCAAATTCAGCTTTGGACTTTTCTATCTGGTTGATATAATTAACTGATAATGAAAGTGCTCTGGGCGCCCTGGAGGATCCAGTACATAACGGGGGACAAGGAAGAGGGATGTATTTTTTGCAGGAAGCCCAAAGAAGGAAATGACAAAAAGAACCTCATATTATATACTGGTGAGACTAGCTTCATTATAATGAACCGTTACCCGTATTCGAACGGACACCTTATGGCAGTCCCTTATAAACACACGAATAATCTCTCCGACCTGACACAGGAAGAAAGGCTTGAACTTGCGAACCTTACGATCAAATGCACGGACATTCTCCAGGCTATAAGACCGGACGGGTTTAATATCGGTATGAACCTCGGCAGGGCCGGCGGGGCCGGAATCGACGACCACCTCCACTACCACATAGTGCCGAGGTGGAACGGGGACAGCAATTTCATGTCCGTGATCGCGGACGTGAGGGTAATGCCCGAATACCTCGAAGAGACGTACGAGACCCTAAGCAAGCATTTAAAATCATTGGAGAGGTGACGATATGAGATATATAAAAGTTCTGTTCATAATATTGATAATACTCTTTTTCGCAATCCTGTATACNNGCGGGAGCGGAATCGAAAGAGAAGTCGAGACGCATCAGGGAGCTCGAGGCGCGGAATAGGGAGCTCACAGAAGAAATACAGAGGGAACAGATGCTGAAAAAATCCGAGCCTTCTTCATCCCCGTTCGGTCCTCCCTCCGCGATCGACAGCTCGTCACAGAACAACTGAGCCGACCCGAGTGCCGCAGTCATGAGAGATTCGAACACAAACATGAGAAACAGAGGAAAACCCGGATGGATAAAGGCCCAGCTCCCGCGAGGCCCCAACTACACCCATCTCAAACACCTGACGAAGACGCTCAACCTGCATACGGTGTGCGAGGAGGCGAAGTGTCCCAACATCGGGGAATGCTGGGGAGCGGGCACGCTCACGTTCATGATACTCGGGGACACGTGCACGAGGAGCTGCGGATTCTGCCACGTGAAAACGGGAAGAGGCGGTGAGCTCGACTACGACGAGCCCTTGAGGGTGGCAGAGGCCGTGAGGGCCCTGACCCGGAATAACGCCCGCATCACGCACATAGTAATCACTTCTGTAAACCGCGACGACAGGAACTACGAGAGCGCGTGCATATTCGCCGAGACCATAAGGAGGGTGAGGGACGAGAACCCGGAGGTGAAGATAGAGGTGCTGATTCCCGATTTCAAGGGGGACCCGCGCGCGCTCAGGGAAGTGATAGACGCCCGGCCCGACGTGCTCAACCACAATATCGAAACCGTGCCGAGGCTCTACCGTTTACCTCAATTGACGCCCTCGGGGAAAAAGAGGTCCGTGAGGCCGCAGGCCAATTACGACTGGTCGCTCAGCGTGCTCTCGGGGAGCAAGACGCTCGGACACGATGGCATGCTCACGAAATCGGGCATCATGGTCGGCCTCGGAGAGGAGATGGACGAGGTCATAGAAACGCTCGGGGACCTGAAGAAGGCCGGGTGCGATATAGTGACGATAGGACAGTACCTCCAGCCTACTTACGACCACCTGCCCGTATCGAAGTTCTACCATCCGATGGAGTTCGAGTCGCTCAAGACCTACGGCGAGAACGTGATAGGGATACCGCACGTCGAAGCCGGCCCGCTCGTCAGGAGCTCCTACCACGCGGAGAAGCAGGTGGTGAAGATGGGGGAGAGTTCTTTATCTCAGTAAATATCGAGCACCTTTATAATTACGCCTATATTAAGTGAAATGAACAACCCCTTAGAAGATCTCCTTAAGGTCTTAAAAAAACTTGAAAAAATTGAAGCTAAAGAAAAAACCCCAAACGTTTGTGCTCCACTTGAACTACTTGAGGAGTCTGCAAATATAGTAGCCAAATCTTGGAGCGGCTCTTGGCTCGGTTATCACTCCACAGTCTATTATCGAGACTTTGAGCTACCCCCGCAGGGGGCCCAATTCAGTCAAGAATGGGGATTAATGCACACTACTTTCATTGATGATACACGTGGTGACTGGGTAGAGTATGATTTTGATGATGTATGCAAATTTATTTCCGATGCAGCTGGTAATCCTGATTTAAGTTTAGCAGAGAACCTCGCAAAGAAATCACTCGCGACATTTGAAGATAGTCGGGAGGAATTGCTCTCATTAACTCACACACTTCTTGAGAATGCGAATGACTCATTCTTAGAAAGATTAAAGGGTAAAATTGAAAAATTAACAATCGTTCACTCAACTGATTTTGTTAAGTATCTTACACCGCGCGGGCAATTTATCTCGAGAGACATGAGAGCAATCGGGCAAGGCTATAAAACTCCACCACACTTCTCGGTATTAGCCGATATATTTGCAATACGCCAGTCTTTTAGAATATGCGGTGACCTAGCAAAACTAGCTAATCAACTAAAATCGCATATAGCAAAACGCAAGAGTTATGAAAATGAAAAACAGACAAAGGGCACTAAAATCTTTATTGGTCATGGTAGGTCTACTATATGGAGAGATTTAAAGGATTTTATTCAGGACAGGCTTGGCTTAGCCTGGGATGAGTTTAATCGAGTACCAGTTGCCGGGATTACAAATATTGAACGTCTTTCGCAAATGCTCGATGATGCTACAATAGCTTTCCTGATTATGACAGCCGAAGATGAGCAAGCAGGTGGCAAAACGCACGCTAGAATGAATGTAATTCATGAAGCAGGCCTATTTCAAGGTAGACTTGGTTTTACGAGAGCTATCATTTTGCTTGAAGATGGCTGTGAAGAATTCTCAAACATAGAGGGTTTAGGACAACTGCGATTCCCCAAAGGAAATATTAAGCCCATATTCGATGAAATTCGTAAGGTATTAGAACGTGAGGGAATCTTATAGTTCCTCCTGGATGATTCAACCTGCCTCTGAACTAGTCAATATAATAATCTTGATTCTTGCCGAAAAGTATATAAAATCATAGCTCATGAAATACGTGATACTGCAGGGCGACGGGATGCCCGACCACCCTCTGCCCGAGCTCGGAGGAAAGACTCCTCTCGAGGCGGCGAGGACTCCAAACCTCGACAGGATAGCCAAGTCGGCGGTCAAGTTCGGCATGGTAAAGACTATACCCGATGACCTTCCGCCCGGAAGCGACGTAGGCAACCTGACCGTGCTCGGATATAACCCCCACCTCTATTACACGGGCAGGTCTCCTCTCGAAGCAGCGAGCATTGGCGTGCCGTTAAGGGATGGGGACGTCTCGCTCAGGTGCAATCTCGTGACCCTCGCTCCCGGACAAGGGGGCCTCGTGATGGATGATTACAGCGCGGGGCATATCACGACGGAAGAAGCGCGCGAGATAATCCTCGACCTGAAAAAAGAGCTCGACGAGAAGAACCTGACTCTCTTCCCCGGCGTGAGCTACAGACACCTCCTCGTATGGGCGGGCGGGAATATGAACATACGTACGACCCCGCCGCACGATATATCGGGCAAGGGTATAGACGCTTACATACCGTCTGGAGAAGGGACAGAAAAGCTGAACGAAATGATCTTGCGGTCGAGAGAGATACTGAAGGACCACCCCGTTAATAAGAAAAGGATCGCGGAGGGCAAGAAC
>JRYK01000926.1_pt1 | contig 12618 bp, 14 predicted proteins | sample 235381 | NCBI WGS metagenome assembly JRYK01 (sample SAMN03074220, study PRJNA261476) | activated sludge metagenome | biome: Wastewater Treatment Plant; feature: Wastewater; material: Activated sludge; isolation source: activated biomass of a wastewaster treatment plant treating hydrocarbon... ...
GCAGCGGCTCGCCGCGGCGCGCGCATAGCGCGGGCGGCCGCGGCGCCCGGCGCGCTGAATCGCGCGCCGCCGCTCGCCGGCGCCCCCACCCGCAGCAGGTACAATCGCCCCCCGGTTCGGGCATCCGCCCCCTCAGGAGACCTCAATGAAGCGCGTCGTGCTCTTCGTCCTCACCAACGTCGCGGTGCTGGTCGTGCTCTCGATCGTCCTGCGCGTGCTCGGGCTCGACCGGGTCGCCGCGCAGGAGGGCTTCGCGCTCGGGCCGCTGCTCGCGTTCTCGGCGGTGGTCGGCTTCACCGGCGCGATCATTTCGCTGCTCATGTCGAAGCAGATGGCGAAGTGGTCGACCGGGGCGCAGGTGATCGACGGCACCGAGAGCGCCGACCACGCCTGGCTCGTCCAGACCGTGCGCGACCTGGCGCAGAAGGCCGGCATCGGCATGCCGGAGGTGGCGGTGTACGAGGGCGAGCCGAATGCGTTCGCCACCGGCGCGTTCAAGAACTCCGCGCTGGTCGCGGTCTCGACCGGCCTGCTGCAGTCGATGAACAAGGAGGAGGTCGGGGCGGTCCTCGGGCACGAGGTCGCGCACGTCGCGAACGGCGACATGGTCACCATGACCCTGATCCAGGGCGTGGTGAACACCTTCGTCGTCTTCCTGTCGCGCATCGTCGGCACGATCGTCGACCGGGCGGTGTTCCGCACCGAGCGCGGCGTCGGGCCGGGCTACTTCATCACCGTCATGGTGTGCCAGATCGTGTTCGGCCTGCTCGCCTCGATCATCGTCGCGTGGTTCTCGCGCCAGCGCGAGTTCCGCGCCGACCGCGGGTCGGCCGACTACCTCGGGTCGCCCCAGCCGATGATGAAGGCGCTCGCGCGCCTCGGCGGCCTGGAGCCCGGCGCGCTGCCGGAGTCGGTCAAGGCCATGGGCATCAACGACCGGCCGGGCTGGATGGCGCTCTTCTCCACGCATCCGCCGATCGAGCAGCGCATCGCGGCGCTGCAGGCGCGCGGCTGAAAGGACGCACAACATGATCGACCTGTACACCTCCGGCACCGCACCGGTCGACCGCGCGCCTCGTACGCACCCGATCGGCGCGCTGGTACCGCGTCTCCCCCGGAAAGGCTGACCGATGATCGACTTCTACACCGCCGGCACCGCAAATGGCCACCGCGCCGCCGTCGCGCTCGAGGAATCCGGGCTCGCGTACCGCGTGCACAAGCTCAACCTCCAGGCGGGCGACCAGCGCAAGCCCGACTACCTCCAGGTGAATCCCGCCGGTGCGATCCCCGCGATCGTCGACGACGAGGGCCCGGGCGGAAAGCCGCTCACGCTCGCGCAGTCGGGCGCGATCCTGCTGTACCTGGCGGAGAAATCGGGCCGCTTCCTCCCGCGCGACCCCGCCCGGCGCGCGCTCGCGATCCAGTGGCTGATGTTCGCCTGCTCGGATGTCGCGGGCGGGAGCGGGACGCTGTTCCAGCTGGCGATGGCCGCGCCGGAAAAGTCCGCCGCCAACGTGGAGTTCTTCGAGAAGCGGCTGGTGCACGCGCTGCGCGCCGCCGATGGTCAGCTCGCCGGGCGCGACTACCTCGCGGACGAGATCTCGGTCGCGGACCTCGCGCTCTACCCGGTTGTCGCGACGCGCAAGCCGGTGATCGAGAAGCACGGCGGGCTGCCGAACCTGACGAAATGGGCCGAGCGCATGGCGGCGCGGCCGGGGGTGGCGAAGGGCATGCAGGTGTCGGTCTAGCCGCCCCCCGCGACCCGACATGGGCCTCGTGATCCGAACGCTCCTCGCGCTTCTTGCGGCCGCCGCCGCCGTCACGGGCGCGCCCATGGCCGGGGCGCAGACCTGGCCGTCGAAGCCGGTGCGCCTGGTGCTGCCGTTCCCGGCCGGCGGCGCGACCGACACCGCCACGCGCGTCCTCGCCGAGCAGCTCTCGAAGGAGCTCGGCCAGCAGTTCCTCGCCGACAACCGCCCGGGCGCAAACGGCGCCATCGCCGCGGAGTACGTGGCGCGCGCGGCGCCCGACGGCGCGACGTTCTTCGCTGCGACCAACTCGCCGATGGCGCTCAACCCGTTCATGCTGAAGAACCTGCGGTACGACCCGGTAAAGGATTTCGTCCCGGTGGCGCGCATGGCGCTGGTGCCCTACGTCGTGGTGGTGAACCCGGAGGTGAAGGCGGCGAACATGAAGGAGCTCGTCGCTCTCGCGCAGGCCGCGCCGGGCAAGCTGAGCTACGCCGCCGGCGCGGCGACGGGCATCGTCGCCGGCGAGGCGCTGAAGCGCGCCGCCGGGATCGACCTCCTGCAGGTGCCTTACAAGGGCAACCCGCCGGCGCTGACCGACGTCGTCGGCGGGCGCGTCACCCTCACCTTCACCGACGTCGTGAGCGGGCGCCCCCACATCACGAGCGGCAAGCTGCGCCCGATCGCGGTCACCACGCGGGCGCGCACGCCGCTGATGCCGGAGCTGCCCACGGTGGAGGAAGCGGGGTACGCGCCGTACGACCTCGCCGGCTGGGGCGCGGTGTTCGCGCCTGCGGGCACCCCGCCGGAGATCGTGGCGAAGCTCTCGGACGCGATCCGCGCGGCGCTCGCGCGGCCCGAGATGCGTGCGCGCTTCCTCGCCCTCGGGCTCGATCCGGCGCCGAGTTCGGCCGCGGAGCTCGGCACGTTCCTGCGCGCGGAGCTCATGAAGTGGGAGAAGCTCGTCAAGGAAGCCGGCATCCAGCCGGAGTGAAGCGCCGCGCCTGAACTGCCCCGTCCCGTATCATCGGGGCGGACCGGCACGGTTCGATCATCGCGGCATCGCAACATGGCGACACACAGATGGCGGCGATCGCCCTCGAGCGCGTAGCGAAGCACTGGGGCGCGACCCGCGCGGTGGACGACGTCAGCTTCGACGTCCGGGCGGGCACCTTCACCGTGCTGCTCGGGCCGTCGGGCTGCGGCAAGTCGACCACGCTGCGGCTGATCGCCGGACTCGAGGCGGTCTCCGCCGGCCGCGTGCGCATCGGCGGCGTCGACGTCACGGAAGCCCCGCCGTCGAAGCGCAGCATCGCCATGGTGTTCCAGTCCTACGCGCTCTTCCCGCACCTGTCGGTGGCCGAGAACATCCTGTTCGGGCTGAAGGTGCGCAAGGTGCCGGCGCCGGAGCGCGAGCGGCGCCTGAAGCGCGTGGCGGAGCTGCTCGGCCTCGACAAGCTGCTCGCGCGCAAGCCCGCGCAGCTCTCCGGCGGCCAGCAGCAGCGCGTCGCGCTCGGCCGCGCGATCATCGCCGAGCACCCGGTCTGCCTGATGGACGAGCCGCTCTCGAATCTCGACGCCCAGCTCCGGCACGACATGCGGCGCGAGATCCGCGCGCTGCAGCAGCAGCTCGGCATCACGATGGTGTACGTGACCCACGACCAGACCGAGGCGATGAGCATGGCCGACCAGGTCGTGCTGCTGCGCGAGGGCCGGGTCGAGCAGGACGCCGCGCCCGCCGCGCTCTACGCGCGTCCCGCGACCGCGTTCGCCGCGCGCTTCATCGGCACGCCGCCGATGAACCTCGTGCGGCTCGCCGACGGCGCGCGCGGCGCGGTGATCCGCGGCACCGACTCGCCCGTGGGCGCGCCGGGCGCCGGCGAGGGGCTGCTCCTCGGCGTGCGCCCGGAGGCCGTGCTGATCGACCCGGCCGGGGTGCCGGCGGCGGTCGCCGCGGTGGAGTACCTCGGGGCCGACTCGATCGTCGCCTGCACGGTCGGCGAGGCGCCGTTCATCGTGCGCGCGCCGGGCAAGCTCGAGCTCGGCGCCGGCGCGCGCATCGGCCTCGCGTGGCCGCGCGAGGCGCAGCATTTCTTCCGCGCCGCCGACGGGCGGCGCGTCGATTCGACCGCAGCGGCCGCGATCGCGGCCTGACCACGAGGAGGAGAGCATGTTGCTGAGACGGATTGCCCAGGGGTGCGCGGCGCTCGCCGCGGCCGGCGCGATGGCCGCCGCGACCGCGCAGACCGAGATCTCGTTCTACTACCCGGTGGCGGTCGGCGGGCCGATCACCAAGATCATCGACGGGCTCGCCGCCGACTTCGAGAAGGAGAACCCCGGCATCAAGGTGAAGCCGATCTACGCCGGCACCTACCAGGAGACGATCGTCAAGGCGCTCACCGCGCACAAGGCGGGCGACCCGCCGGTGACCTCGGTGCTGCTGTCGACCGACATGTTCACGCTGATCGACGAGGACGCGATCGTCCCGATCGACTCGGTCGCCAGCGCGGCCGAGGACAAGGCGTGGCTGAAGAGCTTCTTCCCGGCGTTCATGCTGAACAGCCAGACCGGCGGCAAGACCTGGGGCGTGCCGTTCCAGCGCTCCACCGTGGTGCTGTACTGGAACAAGGAGCTCTTCAAGGAGGCCGGCCTCGACCCGAACAAGCCGCCGGCGACCTGGAACGAGATGCTCGCCTACGCGCAGAAGCTCACCAAGCGCGACGCCTCCGGCAACGCCACGCAGTGGGGGATCCAGGTGCCCTCGTCGGGCTTCCCCTACTGGCTGTTCCAGGGCTTCACCACGCAGAACGGCGTGGAGCTGATGAACGCCGCCGGCGACACCACCTACTTCGACAAGCCGGAGGTGATCGAGGCGCTGCAGTTCTGGGTCGACCTCGGCCGCAAGCACCGCGTCATGCCGCAGGGCGTGGTCGAGTGGGGCACCACGCCGCGCGACTTCTTCGAGCGCAAGATCGCGATGATGTGGACCACCACCGGCAACCTGACCAACGTCAAGAACAACGCCAAGTTCGACTTCGGCGTGGCGATGCTGCCGGCCGGCAAGCGCCGCGGCTCGCCCACCGGCGGCGGCAACTTCTACGTCTTCAAGAAGAGCTCGCCCGCGCAGCAGCAGGCGGCGGTCCGGTTCATCCGCTGGATCACCAGCCCGGAGCGCGCCGCGCAGTGGGGGATCGACACCGGCTACGTCGCGGTGCGCCCCGACGCCTGGGAGACGCCGGCGATGAAGAAGTACGTGGCGGGCTTCCCGGCCGCGGCGGTCGCGCGCGACCAGCTCCAGTACGCGGTGGCCGAGCTCTCGACGCACGAGAACCAGCGCGTCACCAAGGCGCTGAACGACGGCCTGCAGGCCGCGCTCACCGGGGCGAAGACCCCCGCGCAGGCGATGCAGGACGCGCAGCGCGAGGCGGAGCGGATCCTCAAGCCCTACCGGCGCTAGGCCGCGCAGTCTCCGGGCGGCCGCGGCGCGCGCGCGCCGCGCTCGCCCGGGTCGCTCCCGCTCCCCGGTGAGCCGCTTCAGCGTCCACATCCACGGCTGGCTGCTCCTGCTGCCCGCCGCGGTGCTGCTCGTCGCGTTCACGCATTTCCCGGCCGCGGCGACGCTCTACCACAGCTTCTTCTCCACCCCGAAGCCGGGCCGCTCGGCGGTCTACGTCGGGCTCGACAACTACCGGGCGATGTTCGACGACCCGGTGTTCTGGCAGTCGCTCGCCAACAACGTCTGGTTCGCGCTCGGGACGATCCCGGCGTCGATCGGGCTCGCCCTCCTGATGGCGGTGCTGGTCAACCGCAAGCTCGCCGGCCGCGGCTTCCTGCGGCTCGCCTACTTCACGCCGACCATCCTGCCGATGATCGCGGTGGCGAACATCTGGCTCTTCTTCTACACGCCGCAGTACGGCCTGCTCGAGCAGCTCACCGGGCTCCTCGGACTGCCGAGCCACAACTGGCTCGGCAGCCGCGACACCGCCCTCGCCTGCGTGATCGTGGTGACGATCTGGAAGGAGGCCGGCTTCTTCATGATCTTCTACCTCGCCGCGCTGCAGGGCATCGCGCCGAGCCTCGCCGAGGCGGCGGCGATCGAGGGCGCGAGCCGCTGGTACTTCTTCCGGCGCGTCACCTGGCCGCTGCTCGCGCCGACCACGCTGTTCGTGCTGGTGAACGCGGTGATCAACTCCTTCCGCCTGGTCGACCACATCATCGTCATGACGCGGGGCGGGCCGGACAACGTGACCTCGCTCCTGCTCTTCTACATCTACGAGGTCGGGTTCAAGTTCTGGGACCTCGCCTACGCCGCGGCGCTCACCATGGTGCTGCTCGCGATCCTCGCGGCGCTGGCGATCGGCCAGTTCGTGTTCCTCGAGCGCCGGGTGCACTACCAGTGAACGGGCCGCAGGAACGGCACGGCCCTGCCTGCGCGCTGGAGACCGGCGGCGCCTGGCTGCTCGCGCTCCTGTGGATCTCGCCGCTCGCCTACGCCCTGTGGACCGCGTTCCACCCGGCCGAGTTCTCGGTGCGGTTCGCGCTGGACGCGCCGCTCACGCTGCAGAACTTCGCGAACGCCTGGAACGCGGCGCCGTTCGCCCGCTACTTCGTCAATACCGTCGCGCTCGTCACCATGGTCCTCGCCGCGCAGCTCGTGATCGGGACGCTGGCGGCGTACGCCTTCGCCCGCTACGCGTTCTTCGGGCGCGAGGTGGTGTTCGTGCTGGTGCTGGTGCAGCTCATGATCATGCCCGACGTGCTGATCGTGGAGAACTACCGCACGATGAGCGCGCTCGGCATCCTCGACTCGATCCCGGCGATCGGGCTGCCGTACATGGCCTCGGCGTTCGGCATCTTCCTGCTGCGGCAGACCTTCAAGACCATCCCGCGCGAGCTCGACGAGGCGGCGCGGGTGGAGGGGGCGGGCGCGCTCCAGGTGCTGTGGAAGGTGTACGTCCCGCTCGCGCGCCCGGTGTACGTCGCCTACGGCCTGGTGTCGGTGAGCTACCACTGGAACAACTTCCTGTGGCCGATCATCGTCACCAACACCGTCGGCTCGCGCCCGCTCACCGTCGGGCTGCAGGTGTTCTCGTCCACCGACCAGGGCATCGACTGGTCGATCATCACCGCCGCGACGCTGATGACCTCGGCGCCGCTGCTCGTCGCGTTCCTGCTCTTCCAGCGCCAGTTCGTCCAGTCGTTCATGCGGGCCGGCATCCGCTGAAAGCGGGGCGACATTCCGGAGCGAAGCGATGCAGCTCATCACCTGGAACATCCAATGGGGCCGCGGCGCCGACGGCGTCGTCGATCCGCGGCGCATCGTCCGCGCCTGCCGCGCGCTCGGCGACGCCGACGTGCTCTGTTTCCAGGAGGTCGCGCGCAACTTCCCCGGGCTCGCCGGGAGCGGCGGGGACGACTCGTTCGCCGCGCTCGCGGCCGAGCTGCCCGGCTGGACCGCGGTCGAGGGGCTCGGCGTGGACACGCTCGGTGCCGGCGGCGAGCGGCGGCAGTTCGGCAACCTCGTCCTGACGCGGCGGCCGGTGCTCGCCGTCTACCGGCACCTCCTGCCCTGGCCCGCGGACCCGGCGGTGCCGACGATGCAGCGGATCGCGCTCGAGGTGGTGATCGCGGCGCCCCGCGGTCCGGTGCGCGTGACGACGACGCACCTCGAGTACTACTCGGCGCAGCAGCGCGCCGCCCAGGTCGAGCGGCTGCGGGCGCTGCAGGGAGAGGCCGCGGCGCACGCCGGGGATCCGCCGTTCCCGGCGAAGGCCGGCGGCCCGTTCGAGGCGCGCGCGCGCCCGCAGTCGGCCATCCTCACCGCGGATTTCAACTTCCGGCCGGAGGACCCCCTCTACGACCTCGTGCAGGCCCCGATCGCGGGCGCGCCCGCGTACCGCGACGCCTGGCGCATCCGGCACGGCGCGGCGCCGCACCCGGCGACGGTCGGCGTGTACGACAAGGCGCAGTGGCCGGACGCGCCGTTCGCCTGCGACTTCATCTTCGTGACCGAGGATCTCGCGGCACGGGTCGAGGACGTCGTCGTCGACGGGGCGACGCAGGCCTCGGATCACCAGCCGGTGCTGCTGCAGCTCGCGGACTGAAGCGGCGCGCGCGCGGCGCCGGACGGCGCAGCGGCGCGCCCCGGTCGTCGCTCCCCCGACAGCCTGTCGAATTCCCGCGCCTGCCAGGCCGCGACGCGCCAATCGGCGCCGACAACCTGGATCACGCTCCGCGCAAGCGCACCGTCCGCGCGCCTGTCGCGATGCGGAAAACTTCCTGCGCGCCGGTGCGCGCCGCGCACCGCGTGCACGCCTGGCAGCGCTCTTGCTATCAGTCTTTCCGGACGGCCCGCGTGCGGAACTATTTCTCATCCGCCGGGATCGCGCCGGGAACGCATATGAACCAGCCGCAGCCCGTTTCGACCCAGGACACGCTGCCGTCGCTCGCCTCGTCGCAGCCGGTCCTGACCGTTCTCCTCGACCGCCTGGACGGCATGGTCTATCGGCTGCGCGTGGACCCCGAATGGACGATCGAGTACGCGAGCGACGGCTGCGAGGCGCTGCTCGAGCTGCCGGCGGCGCGGCTCGTCGGACAGTCGCGGGTCGCGTACGACCGGCTGGTCGACGCGGCCGACCGGCAGCGGGTGCGCGTCGAGCTCTATCGCGCCCTGATCGAAGCGCGGCCGTTCGAGGTCGAGTACCGCCTGAGCCTCCCGGACGGCACCGTCAAGTGGGTCCTGGAGCGCGGCGCGGCGTTCCGCGACCGCCACGGGCGGCGCATGGTCGAGGGCTTCGTCGAGGACATCACCGACCGGCACCGGGCGGTCGAGGCGCTCGCGAACGCGGAGCGCCGCTTCCGCTCCATCTTCGAGAACACGGTCGAGGGCATCTACCAGACGACCGTCGAGGGACGGTACATCAGCGCCAACCCGGCCCTCGCGCGCATCTACGGCTACGAGTCGCCCGAGGAGCTGATGGGCTCGCTCGCCGCCTGCGGCCGCAGCCTGTACGCCGACCCGGGCCGGCGCGCCGACTTCGAGCGCCTGATGCGCGAGGCGGGCTCGGTCACGCAGTTCGAGTCGCAGGTGCACCGGCGCGACGGGTCGGTGATCTGGATCTCCGAGAACGCGCGCGTCGTGCGCGCCCCGGACGGGCGCGCGCTCCACTACGAGGGCACGGTCGAGGACATCACCGAGCGCAAGCGCTACCAGGCCGAGCTCGAGTTCCAGGCCACCCACGACGCGCTCACCGGCCTGCCGAACCGCGGGCTGCTCGAGGACCGGCTGCGCCAGGCGGTCGGCTACGCGCACCGCAACGGCTCGCTCGTCGCGGTGGCGTTCATCGACCTCGACCGCTTCAAGGTGATCAACGACAGCCTCGGCCACGGCTCCGGCGACGAGGTGCTGGTGCGCGTCGCGCGCCGCATCCGCGGCGCGCTGCGCGAGATCGACACCGTCGCGCGCCAGGGCGGGGACGAGTTCGTGGTGGTGCTCGCCGAGCAGCCGACCGTCGAGTCGGTGGTGGCGGTGGTCGAGCGCATCATCGCCGAGGTGTCGCAGCCGGTCACGATCGAGGGGCGCGAGCTGTACGTGACCTGCTCGGTCGGCATCGCGCTGTACCCGAACGACGGCGGCGACGCGGCGACGCTGCTGCGCAACGCCGACGCGGCGATGTTCAGCGCCAAGGAGCGCGGCCGCAACAGCTTCCAGTTCTACGCCCCGACCATGAACGCGCTCGCCATGGAGCGCCTCGCGCTCGAGGGCTCGCTCCGCCGCGCCACCGAGCGCGAGGAGTTCGAGGTCCACTATCAGCCGCGCGTGGACATCCGCTCGAAGAAGATCGTGGGGATGGAGGCGCTGGTGCGCTGGCGCGACGCCGAGCTCGGCTTCGTGCCGCCGGCGAAGTTCATTCCGGTGGCCGAGGAGGCGAACCTGATCAACCAGATCGGCGAGTACGTGCTGCGCGCCGCGTGCCGCCAGGCACGGGACTGGGTCGAGCTCGGCTTCGACGGGCTGAGCGTGTCGGTGAACCTGTCGGCGCGGCAGTTCCGCCAGGGGAGCCTGGTGGCGACGATCCAGTCGGCGCTCGCCGAGACCGGGCTCGAGGCGAGCCGGCTGGAGCTGGAGCTCACCGAGAGCACGATCATGGGCCACGGCGCGGAGTTCGTCGCCATGCTGGCCGAGCTGAAGGCGCTCGGCGTGCGCGTCGCGATCGACGACTTCGGCACCGGCTATTCGAACCTGTCGTATCTCTCGCGCTTCCCGATCGACGCGCTCAAGATCGACCGCTCGTTCGTGAGCGAGGTCGCGACCGACCAGCAGCATGCGCTGCTCGCGAAGGCGGTGATCTCGCTCGGCCACAGCCTGCGGCTCAAGGTGGTGGCCGAGGGCGTCGAGACCGCCGCGCAGCTCGACTTCCTGCGCCACCACGGCTGCGACGAGGTGCAGGGCTACTTCTTCTCGAAGCCGGTGCCGCCGGACGAGTTCGAGCGCATGCTCGCGCGCTGGACGGACGCGGCGGACTGAGCCTCGCCGGCGCGGACCCGCGCCGCGCCGCCACGCCACTGGCGCCGCTCGTCGTGCGCGATCGACCGTTCGCGCCCGCGCCGCCGTCTCGAAGTGCAACAGGTGTAAAGGTCTGTTGCGAACCGTTCCCGGGCCGCCGCGGGCCCGCTAGTCTCCGCACCGTCACCACGCACGTGCGGAGGGAATCATGGAATACCTGGAGGGGCTGCTGCTCGCGGCCGCGCTGCTCGCGGTGCTGCGCTGGATTTCAGGAAGCGGGTCGCGGCGCCGCGCCGGGCCGCAGCGGACGCGCCCGGCGCCCACGCCCGGCGTCTGGAGCCACGTCGAGACGCGCCGGCGCTGCGGATGACTCGGGCCGGCTACAGGAGCGCCTTGACCAGCTTCAGCACGAGATCCTTGACCGGCACCTGGAGCGCAAGCACGGCGAGCATCGGCGCCACGGCGGCGGCGAGCGGGAGCACCGCGGCCTTGCCGACCGGGAGGGCGCACATCGCCTTGACCGCGTCGAACACGGCTGCGGTTACCGGCGGACCTGACGCGGGGGATTCGCGCCGCGCCCCGACCGGCGCAACGGCTCGAGCGAGTCGCGGATCGCTTCAGCGAGACGGATCTTCTCCGGCCAGGACAGATCCTTCCGGCTTCGCTGCCACTCGGCCTGCTTTCTCAGGCGTTCGGGAATCCTAGTCATCGGCGAAACTCGCTTCGAACCGGCTCCACGCCTCGGTCAAGCCGTGCCGCGCCGCGAGGCGGGCGATCTCCTCCCGAGTCACGCTCTGGGACTCGAGCAGGGCCAGGATGCGCGCATAGTCCTTGGCGCGCCCGGCGCTTAGAGCAATCACGGCGAGGTAGTCGGCGCGCACGACCCGCAACGGGACACCCTCGAAGTCTGCGGTGTCTGCCTGCTCCAGGGCTTCCCGGGTGAGCGGACTGAACACGGAGACGAATTGCACCGGCCACGGACCGACCCGAATCGCCTCGGCCTCCGTGCGGAAACCACGGCTGGCGCAGAACTCGTAGACCTCCGTGAGGACATCCATCCGCTCCGGGGCCGCGACCGCGACCGGGACGTCCGCGTCGAGCGTGGCGACCGGCTCGGTGTAGCGCATCTGCGCCATCGCACCGAAGAGAGCGTAGTTCCGGATCACGCCGCCCGCCTGCATGTCGTTCAGCAGTCGCGCCAATTCCTTCATGCGGCCAAGTTAGCACGCTCGTCCCCGGGTCGCCCTCGCTGCATCCGTGGCGCGCGGTGCGCGCCGAGGTCGCGTCCCGCAGCGGCCGGGGAGGCCGTCGAAGCGTCCGTGCCTGGTTGGTGTCGGGTGGAAAGCGTGGCGGGAGGTGGGCGGGGCTATCGATTCATGCCTCACCCGCCGCGTGCCGAGCCGTTCCAGCGCAGGCGCCCCGTAGAATGCGGCCCTTTCGGGGCCCCCGTTGCAGCTCGCCGCGATCATCCTGCTCGTCATCCTGACGCACACCGCCTTCGCCGGCGCGCGCGTGGGCGCCGCGCTCTTCGCGCTCGCGCTCGGGGCGAGCACCTTCGAGGTCGGCGTGATCGGGGCGCTGTTCGCGGCGCTGCCGATGTTCTTCTCGGTCAACGCGGGGCGCGCGATCGACCGCGTCGGAGTGCGCCCGCCGTTCTTCGTCGGGACGGCGCTCACCGCGCTCGGCACCGCGCTCGCCTACCTGTGGCCCGCCCTGCCCGGGCTCTACTTCGCCGCGATGCTGGCCGGCTCCGGGCTCGTGGTCGTGCACATCGCCGCGAGCAACGCGGTGGGCGCGACCGGCGCGGTGGCGGACCGGCCGCGCAACTTCAGCCTGCTCGCGCTCGGCTTCTCGGCGTCGGGCTTCCTCGGCCCGCTCGCCGCGGGGTTCATGATCGACGGGTTCGGCCACGCACGCGCCTTCCTGCTCCTGGCCGCCTTCCCGCTGGTCGCGTTCCTCGCCCTGCTCTCCGGCCGCGTGCGCCTGCCGCGCCCGGCGCCGCAGCCGGCGCAGCGCGCCGAGCGCCGCATCGCCGACCTGCTCGCCGACCGCCGGCTGCGCCAGGTGCTCGCGATCAGCGCGCTCTTCAACGTGGCGTGGGACGTGTTCGTGTTCTTCGCGCCGATCCACGGCACCGCCCTCGGCATCGGCGAGCGGGTGGGCAACGCGCAGATGGAGCTCATCTTGCTCAACCTGAAGCTGCTCGGTCTGCTCGAAGATCAGGATCTCACCCACCTCGTGCAGTACTGCGAGACGGCAGCCAAAGCCGTGGGCTGGCAGATCCCCATCAACTACCCGCTGGTCGGGCAGGATGCGTTCCGCACCGCGACCGGCGTGCACGCCGCCGCCATCATCAAGGCGCAG
>JRYK01001442.1_pt1 | contig 12574 bp, 9 predicted proteins | sample 235381 | NCBI WGS metagenome assembly JRYK01 (sample SAMN03074220, study PRJNA261476) | activated sludge metagenome | biome: Wastewater Treatment Plant; feature: Wastewater; material: Activated sludge; isolation source: activated biomass of a wastewaster treatment plant treating hydrocarbon... ...
GCCTCGGCCTCGGCCAGCGCCTCAGCCCGTCGGCGCTCGGCCTGCACGGTGCCGGACCACACCGCCCGGTCGTGCTCGGCCAGCGTTTCCAGGCGCGTCTCCAGTTCGGTCACGGGCGTGTTGAGCCGCGCCGCCAGACGGTCGAGCAGGGCCAGCCGGCGGCTGACGAACTCATACGCGCCGCGGCCGGTCACGGCTTCCACGCGGCGGGTGTTGGCCCCGACGGCCGACTCGCTGACGAAGCGAAACTGGCCGATCTCGCCCGTCTCGGCCACGTGCAGGCCGCCGCATAGCTCGAAGCTATAGGGCGTCGCCGGGCCGTCGCCATTGACGGTGATGGTGCGCACGATGTCGCCGTACTTCTCGCCGAAGAGGGCCATGGCCCCCGCGCCGATAGCCTCCTTCTGGCCCATATAGGCCACGTTGACCGGCTTGTTGGCCAGGATGGCCTCGTTGACCGCCCGCTCGATGCGGCCCAGCGTCTCGCGGTCGATGGCCCGGTCGTGGGTGAAGTCGAAGCGCAGCCGGTCGGGAGCCACCAGCGAACCGGCCTGCACCACGTGGTGGCCCAGGTGGGCGCGCAACTCGCGGTGCAGCAGGTGGGTGGCCGTGTGGTTGCGGCGGATGTCGGCCCGCCGCTCGTTGTCCACTTCCAGGCGCACCACCTGGCCGACCTTCATCTCGCCGCTGACCACCTGGCCGCTGTGGACGATCAGGCCCGGCGTGGGCCGGCGCGCGTCCTCGACGCGCACCTCGCCGCCAAAGCCGTTGACGATGTGGCCCGTGTCGCTGACCTCGCCGCCGGCCTCGACGTAGAAGGGCGTGGCCGCGGTGACGACTTCGACCGCCTGGCCGGCGTGGGCCACCTCCACGGCGCGGCCGTCGCTGATCAGGGCCAGGATAGTGCTGTCCAGCGATGCGCCGGAATAAGGGTCATAGTCCACCCCTTCTTCGTCCAACTGGCCGCTGGACACCAGCGACAGCAGCAGGTCGCCGTAGACGCTCTGGCCGATCTGGTAGTTGGCGAAGGCCCCGCTGCCGCTGGCCAGGGCGTGTTGCTCGCGCGCCGCGGCGTAGCCCTCCTCGTCGACGGTCATGCCGTGCTGTTCCAGCGCCTCGTCGCGGGTCAGTTCCAGCGGCAGGCCATGGGTGGCGTAGAGGCCAAAGGCTACGTCGCCGGGCACGACGCGCTGGCCGCGGCTGTAGAGGTCGTCCAGGATGCGGTCGAGCTGGAGCAGGCCGCTATCGAGCGTGCGGTTGAAGCGCGTCTCCTCGCGCTCCAGGGTGTAGAGGATCAACTCGCGCCGCAGGCGAAGCTCGGGGTAGGCCTCGCCCATCTGGTCGATGTAGACCTTGGCCACTTCGCCCAGGAACGGCTTGTGGAAGCCGATCTTGCGGCCGAAGCGGGCGGCGCGGCGGATGACCATGCGGCAGACATAGTTGCGGCCGACATTGCCGGGGATCACGCCGTCCCCGATCAGGAAGGTGGCGGCGCGGATATGGTCGGCGATGACGCGATAGGCCGTCAGGTGCTGCTTGCGCTCCGGTTCGCTGTGGCCGGCCAGCTCCTGGATGCGGGCCATGATGGGCGTGAACAGGTCGGTGTCGTAAGAGTTGTCCACACCCTGGATGATGGAGGTCAGGCGTTCCAGGCCCAGGCCCGTATCCACCCCCGGCTTGGGGAGGGGCGTGCGCGTGCCGTCCGGCGCCTGGTTGAACTGCATGAACACCANNGCATGAAGACCAGGTTCCAGACCTCGACGTAGCCGTCATAGTCGTCGTTGTTGACGCCGGCGGGGGTGATGGTGGCCATGTCGCCGGAGTAGTAGTGAATCTCGGAGCAGGGGCCACAGGGGCCAATGTCGCCCATCTCCCAGAAGTTGTCTTCCTTGCCAAAGCGCAGGATGCGCTCGGCGGGCAGATAGCGCCGCCACAGCTCGGCCGCCTCGTCGTCGTCGGTGTAAACGGNNAGCATCTCGAAGAAGGTGAGGTGGCGGGTGGTGGTGCCGACGATGTCGATGTCGCCCGTGCGCACGCACTTCTGCACCGAGGTGGCCCGGGGGTACGGCGCCGGCTCCTTGCCCAGGAAGACGTCGACGAACTGGTTCATGCCGGCGTTGGTGAACAGCAGCGTCGGATTGTCCTTCTGCGGCAGCGGCGCGCTAGGGACGACCTCGTGGTGAATCTCTTGAAAGAAGTCGAGAAAGGCTTTGCGAATGTCGTTACTGGTTGTAGGTCTCATGATTGCTCCGGGCGAATTCTAGCAGAAATGACGGCCGACCGCCGACCGCCGACCGCGGCCAAAGGGCTGGGCGCTGGCGGCGGTCGGCCGTCGGCCGTCGGCGGTCTGTGGGCCGTCGTCCGTCGTCTCCGTATTTCCATGATGCCTCCACAAACAAAAAACCGCCCGACCGATTCACTCAGTCTGGCGGTTGCCGATTCGCTGAAGTTCGATTCGCGTCAAGCAACGTCTCCGACCAGACTGAGGGTCTGGCCGGCAGCGGCGAAACTCAAGTGCTCAAACGGGAAGCCGAACATACACGTACTATAGCAGAGTGATGGAGCGGCGTCAATTGCGCCGGCAAGGCCATTGCCAAGTCGGAAAAGAAGCTCACGCAAAGGCGCGAAGAAGCAAGGGCGCAAAACGGTATTCGGTCAGCTCCTTTAGCTTGCCGCCCGCGCCTTCTCCCGCGCTTCCACGATGAGCCGCTCGACCTCCCGCGGCGCGGCGATCATCTCGAACGCCGGCGGGATGAAGGCCCGCCAATGCCGCGTGCCTGGCCACCAGAGTTGACTGCGGTCGTAATAGCCCAATAGACCCCCACCCAGAAAGCGACGGAAGCCACCCAGGTCGGTCAAGAACTCCAACGTCCCGGTTCCATCGGAGCGATGGGTGAAACGCAACTCCAGGAGTTCCTTGTGGTAGACGGACACAATCTCCTGCTCCAGCCAACAGGTGACGACGATGGCCCGCCGATCGCTGACGCCGTAAAACGTCCGGCCGCGCATTCTGGCATCGAACCAATAGCGCGAGAAGAGGAGGACAGCACCAAAGAGGAAAAATAGCCCCAGCGGCCACGACGCGGTCAAATCCTCTTGTCGCCAAAGGGTGAGGCCGCCGCATAAGACGCCTGAGAGCCAGAGGAGTAGGAACGGAATGAATAATAGGTCGGCTGCCCTGAGGGCGAAGCCTTGCTTCGGCCGCCCGGCCCAGAGGAGCCGCTCTTCGGGCGCGAGCGTGGCGGCGATGATGGTGGTCGCGTCGTGGGAGGGTGGGGCGGTCATCGCTGTTGGGCCTGATGTTGCATCTGCACAATCATGTCGTAGACGTGGCGCGCGTCGGGGATGGCCTCGAAGGCCGGCGGCAGGTATTGGCCCGCCCCTAGCCAGGGGGTCGCGCGGCTCGTCCGGGGAGCGAAGAGGCTGAACTTCGGCTTGCCGAGTTCGATGGTGCCCGTCCCGCCCCGGCGCATGGTCAGCCGGAGATCGCTCAGCGACCGAAGCTGGACAGCGTGGAGTCGTTCGGAAAAGCCGCGCGTCACAATGAGCGCTCGCCCCTCGGTCAGGCCATAGTAAGTACGGGCGCGCAGCCACATATCGACCAGGAAGCGGCCGACCAGGAAATAAAGCCCGACAACGAGGAACAGAAGATCGAAGAGAAAGAAGCCGCCGGAGATCACGCGGGATAGGGCGCCGGGCAAGGCGAAGAAGCACCAGATCAGCGCGAACGGAATGAGCCAGGCGTCCTCCGCACGCAGCAGCAAGCCCTGCTTCGGCCGTCCGAACCAGAGCAGGCGTTCGCCGGCGTGCAGGTGAGGCGTGAGGGCGGAATAGGGATCGGCTGACACGTATTGGCTCCCATCACAGGCTGATGATAGTTTAGCACCAGCCGGCGGGCGCGNNATGATAAAATGGGAACGTGATGGAACTGCCGATGATGGAACGCCGAGGTCGACTGGAAGACCTCGACCGCGCCTTCGACGTCGAATTCTGGCAAGCCCAACCGCCCGCGGTGCGCTTTCAGGCGGCCTGGGAGCTAATCCTCCACGTCGCCAAACTCCAGGGACTTGATGTTCATCAACTCCGACTTCAGCGATCTGTTGAGGCTTTTCAACGACAAGGGCGCAAGGACGATCTAATTACTGTCAAGCGCGCGGCTGGACGTCCCCAGGACCTAATCGACGTTGATCTCTTAGTGAAGTCGAAACGAGAGTAGCCCAAATTGATGATCATTCTCGAAACCCCCCGCCTCCTCCTCCGCCACTTCCTCCCCGCCGACCTCGATGCCCTCTACGCCCTCTACCGTGACCCGGAGATGCGCCGCTACTTCCCGGTTGAGGGCAGTTCGCCCGACCGGACGCTGACCTACGACGAGACCCGCGAGGAGCTGGAGTGGTTCCTCAACGGCCACCCGCGGCGGCCGGAACTGGGCCTGTGGGCCACTGTCCTCAAGGAGGATGGCGCGTTCATCGGCCGCTGCGGCTTGCTGCCCTGGACGATCGACGGCCAGGACGAAGTGGAAGTGGCCTACATGATCGACAAGCGCTACTGGCGGCGCGGCCTGGGCGCGGAGGCGGCGCGCGGCATCCGCGACTACGCCTTCGACCACCTGAGCCTGACGCGCCTGGTCAGCTTCATCGACCCGGCCAATGCCGCCTCCATCGGCGTGGCCACGGCCATGGGCATGCGCCTGGAGAAGGAGAGCGCCGACGAACATGGGCCGTTTCTCGTCTACGCCATGACGCGGCCGGCGGCCTCATGAAGCGGCATCTCGGCTGCGTCAGCCTGCTGGTGGGCGACTACGACGAAGCGATCGCCTACTACACCGGCGCGCTGGGCTTCACCCTGGTCGAAGATACTCCCCTGGGCGACGGCAAGCGCTGGGTGCTGGTCGCGCCCTCGGCCGGGGCGGAGACGGCGCTGCTGCTGGCCCGGGCCGCCGGCCCGGCGCAGACGGCGCGCNNGCCGGCCGCGGCCGGCACGATACCCAGCTAGGGCAACTTGAGGACATAGCTTCTATGCCAAATCAGTTCGGTCTGATCGGTCTGGGCGTCATGGGCCAGAACCTGGCCCTGAACATCGAGCGCAACGGTGTGGCCGTCGTCGGCTACGACCTCTGGCCGGCGGCGCGCGAGCGCCTGCTCGCCGGGCCGGCCGCCGGCCGGCAGATTCAGGTGGTGGAGAGCTTCGCCGCCCTGGCGGCGGCCTTGGAGCCGCCGCGACGCATCTTGCTGATGGTTCCCGCCGGCGCGCCGGTGGATGACGCCATCGCCCAACTTGCGCCGCTGCTGGCCCAGGGGGACGTGCTCATCGACGGCGGCAACTCCTACTTCCAGGACACCGAGCGCCGCACGGCGGAGCTGGCCGCTCAGGGCTTGCGCTTTATGGGCCTGGGGGTCTCCGGCGGCGCGGAGGGCGCGCTGTGGGGGCCGAGCCTCATGGCCGGCGGCGACGACGCCACCTACGCCGCGGTCGAGAGCGTGCTCAGCGCTATCGCCGCCCGCGCCCCGGACGGCGCGCCGTGCGTGGCCCACGTCGGCCCGCGCGGCGCCGGCCACTACGTCAAGATGGTGCACAACGGCATCGAGTACGGCGACATGCAGCTCATCGCCGAGGCCTACGACCTGCTCCATCGCGGCGCGCGGCTAGACCACGCCGCCCTGCGCGACACCTTCCGCGCCTGGAACAACACCGAACTGGCTTCCTATCTCATCGACATCACCGCCGACATCTTCGCCCAGATCGACAAGGCCACCGGCCGGCCGCTGTTGGACGTGATCCTCGACAGCGCCGGGCAGAAGGGCACGGGCAAGTGGACGAGCCAGAACTCGCTCGACGCCGCCGTGGCTGCGCCGACGCTCATCGCCGCCGTCAACAGCCGGCTGCTGTCGGCGCTGAAGCCGGAGCGGCTGCGGGCCGCCGGGCAACTGGCCGGGCCGCAAGCCGCCTACCGTGGCGACGTGGCCGCCCTGGTCGACGCCGTGCGCGCCGCGCTCTACGCCTCCAAGGTCTGCGCCTACGCCCAGGGCATGGCCCTGCTGCGGGCGGCATCGACGCAGTACGACTATGACCTCGACCTGGCAGCCATCGCCCGCACCTGGCGCGCCGGCTGCATCATTCGCGCCGACTTCCTGGACGACATCGCCCGCGCCTTCGACGCCGAGCCTGACCTGGCCAACCTGCTGCTTAGCCCGGACTTCGGCCGCGCCCTCTCCGAGCGGCAGGAGGCGTGGCGCTACGTGGTCAGCACGGCTGTGGCCCTGGGCATCCCCATGCCGGGCACGATGGAGTCGCTGGCCTACTACGATAGCTACCGCGCCGAGCGCCTGCCGGCCAACCTCATCCAGGCCCAACGCGACTTCTTCGGCGCCCACACCTTCGAGCGCGTGGACATGCCCGGCAGCTTCCACTACGATTGGAGCTAGGCCATGGCCCGCGTCTACGTGATCATGGGCGTGTCCGGCAGCGGCAAGAGCACGGTGGGGGCTATGCTGGCCCGGCGGCTGGGCGTGCCCTTCTACGACGGCGACGACTTCCACCCGCCGGCCAACGTGGCCAAGATGGCCGCGGGCAGCCCGTTGACCGACGAAGACCGCGCCCCCTGGCTGGCCCGGCTGGGCGCGCTCATCGGCGACCACCTGTCGCAGGGCCGGTCGGCGGTCCTGGCCTGTTCGGCGCTGAAGCGGCAATACCGCAACCAGATGCGCGCCGCCGGCCCGGACGGCGTGTACATCATCTATTTGCAGGGCAGTCCCAGCCTCCTCCAGCAACGCCTGGCGGAGCGGCCGGGTCACTTCATGAAGGCCGACATGCTGGCCAGCCAATTCGAGGCGCTGGAACCGCCCTCGGCCCACGACACGTTGATCATCGACGCGGCCTACAATGCTGAGGAGATCGTGGAGTTCATCGTCCGTAATAGCGACGCCCCCGCGAGCGCGCCGCCCTTTTAGCCCGACGGCCACGGCGACAGCCGCGGCCCAGCGCATCCCTTAGATTCGGAGGACAGCGAATCATGAGCAACCCACTTCAGAAACTGCACGACTTTGGCCAGAGCTTCTGGTATGACAACATTCGCCGCCGCTACCTGGAAGACGGCACGCTGGCGGCGCTCATCGCCAACGACGGCCTGCGTGGCCTGACCTCGAACCCCACCATCTTCGAGAAGGCCATCGCCGGCAGCGACGACTACGACGCGGCCATCGGCGCGCTGGCCGGGCAGGGCGTGGCCCAGGTCTACGACGCGCTGTCGATAGCCGACATCCGCGCCGCCTGCGACCTCTTCCGGCCCGTCTACGACGCCTCCGGCCGCGCCGATGGCTTCGCCAGCCTGGAAGTCTCGCCCCACCTGGCCCACGACACGGCGGGCACCGTGGCCGACGCGCAGCGGCTATGGGCCGCCGTCGACCGGCCCAACCTGATGATCAAGGTTCCGGCCACGGCCGAGGGCCTGCCGGCCATTCGCGCCCTCATCGGCCAGGGTATCAACGTCAACGTGACGCTCATGTTCAACATGCGCCACTACGAAGCCGTGGCCGCGGCCTACATCGCCGGCCTGGAAGACCTGCTGGCCGCCGGCGGCGACGTGTCGGGCATGGCCTCGGTGGCCTCCTTCTTCGTCAGCCGCGTGGACACGGCCGTGGACGCCCTGTTGGCCAAGGCCGGCAACGCCGAGCACCTGCTGGGCCAGGCCGCCGTGGCCAACTCCAAGGTTGTCTACCGTCGCTACAAGGAGATCTTCCATGGCCCGCCCTTTGCCGCCCTGCGGGCCAGGGGCGCGCGGCCGCAGCGCCTGCTGTGGGCCTCCACCGGCACCAAGAATCCGGCCTACTCCGATACCCTCTACATCGATGAACTCATCGGTCCGGAGACGGTCTCCACAATGCCCCCGGTCACCGTCGACGCCTTCCGCGACCACGGCCGGCTGGCCAACACGCTGGAAGACGACGTGGCCGGGGCCGAGGCGCTGCTGGCCCAGCTGGCCGCGCGCGGCATTGACCTGGACGCCGTGACCGAGCAGTTGCAGGTCGATGGCGTGGCCGCCTTCAGCCAGTCGTTCGATTCGCTGCTGGCCACGCTGGCCCACAAGCAGGCCACGCTGACGCCGGCCTAGCGCCGCCGCGCCCTCTGCACGGCCAGAACGTGACATAGATCACCCCAAAGACGTGCCGATTGTCCTGCGGCCCGCCGTGGGGGTATGATATGGTACGCATTGGCTAGAGCAGTACAGCGCCAACACGCGCCGCGGGCGGGCCACCTTGCCCGCGGCGCTTGCACCCACACCTTCACACACTTGAAAGGAGATTCCACATGATGGCGAATTCTATCGACGAATTGATGCGTCACCTTGCCGACATCGTTACTGTAGACGGCGACATCGTCACCGTCCGCGACGAACCCGCCCTGCGCGAGAAGATGGATGACCTCATCCAGATGGCCGTCTTCGGCGAGGGCATCGCCCGCGACACGGCGCGGTGGATCATCTGGGAAGCCGCCCAGGGCCTGGGCATTTACCCGGCTTCCATCCACCAGTTGTACATGGCCATCGGCCGGGGCGACGTGCCGGCCACCTTCACCGTGCCGGCCATGAACATCCGCGCCATGAACTACAACTCGTCGCGGGCCGTCTTCCGCGCCGCCAACAAGCACAACGTCAGCGCCATGCTGTTCGAGATCGCCCGCTCGGAGATCGGCTACACCGGCCAGCGCCCGGCGGAATACACCACCAGCGTCCTGGCCGCGGCCATCAAAGAGGGCTACCGCGGCCCGGTCTTCATTCAGGGCGACCACTTCCAGATTTCGGCCGGGCGCTACAAGAGCAGCCCCGACGCCGAAGTGCAGGCCGTCAAGGACCTGATGGTCGAGGCCATCGCCGCCGGCTTCTACAACATCGACATCGACACCTCGACCCTGGTGGATCTGAGCTACCCGACGCTGGACGAGCAGCAGCGCACCAACTACAGCCTGTGCGCTGAACTGACCGCCTACGTGCGCTCCATCGAGCCGCAGGGCATCACCGTCTCCCTGGGCGGCGAGATCGGCGAGGTGGGCCACAAGAACTCGACCGTCGAAGAGCTGCACGCCTTCATGCAGGGCTATCGCCGCGTGTTGCCCGACAGCCCCGCCGGCGGCATCCCCGGCATCTCCAAGATCTCCGTCCAGACGGGCACCAGCCACGGCGGCGTCGTCCTGCCCGACGGCACGCTGGCCCAGGTGAAGGTGGACTTCGACACGCTGCGCGACCTGAGCCGCGTGGCCCGCGAGGAGTATGGCATGGGCGGCGCGGTGCAACACGGCGCGTCCACCCTGCCGCCCTCGGCCTTCAACAAGTTCCCGGCCATCGGCACTGTCGAAATCCACCTGGCGACTAACTTCCAGAACATCATCTTCGACTACCTACCCAAGGAACTTGTCGACGAGGCCTACGTCTACCTGCGCGAGAACCACAAGGACGAGTGGAAGCCGGGCAAGACCGACGAGCAAAGCCTCTACTCGGCGCGCAAGCGGGCCATCGGCCCCTTCAAGGCCAAGTGGTGGAACATGGACCCGGCCAAGTTGGATGAGATCGGCGGCGTCTTGCAGGAGCAGTTCGAGTTCCTGTTCGACCAGTTGAACGTCAAGGGCACGCGCGAGGTGGTGGAGCACGTGACGACGCGCGTCGTCATCCATCAGCCGAAGCCGGCCGCCGCGGCCGCCGCTGTGGCCGCCGAGGACGTGAAGGACCTGGCCGACTAAGCGCCGGCGATAGTACGACTACCGCGGAGGACACGGAGGGCACAGAGGGCAGACGGTTCTGCCCTCTGTGCTTTTGTGCCCGGTGGCGGCCCTTCTTAGCGCTGCACCAGCGGCAGCAGCAGCCGGTAGGCGGCCGGTACGCCGCTCAGGTAGAGCGTCACGCTCGTCTCGCGCTGCGCCGCGCCCTCGGCGTCCAACAGCTCGGCGCGCACCACCACGTTGCCCGCGCCGCCGGCGGCCTTGACGAACGTGGCCTTCAGTTGGCCGCTCTTGTTCGTCGCCCCTTCGAAGACCTCGCCGCCGCCGATCTTGCCCTTGTCGCCATTGTCGTCGCTGACGCTCAGGCGCACCATCTCCCCGGCCATCGGGTTGCCGTAGGCGTCGCGCACGGTCACCGTCAGCGTCGATTGGTTGGCCTTGCTCAGGTCGAGGGGCGCGGCCGTGAGGCTGATGTCGGTGGCCACGGGTTGGGCCAGGACGATGGTCGTCTCTGCCGTCAGCCCGCCTTCGGCGATGGCGCTGATGGTGGCCGTCGTTGGCGCGTTGCCGGCGGTGAAGACCAGCCGCAAACGGCCGTTCTCATACTGCCCCGTGGGCATCGTCACCGTGCCGCCGGTGGCCGTCACGTCGCCGTTGAACGGGCCGGAGATGCCCACCAGTTGGCCCAGATCGTCGTAGAGGTTCAGCGTCAGTTCCACCGTGTCCGTGCCATTGGGCCGGATGGGGCCAACCTGGCGGTTGTCGAAGGCGATGGACGCCGGCGGCCGGAACAGGCGCACCGTGGCCGCCGACGAGGCGGTGATGGCCCCGTCGTCCACCTCGGTCAGGGTCATGGCGATCTGGCCCGCCTCGCCCAACGTGCTGCCGTCCATGGGCCGGCCCACGTAGGCGTAGATCGCCTCCGTGGTGTTGGCCGCGATGCAGATGCTGCCGCCCTGGGGCGAGTAGAGCGTCCAGCCGTCGGGCGCGGTCAGTTCGACGCCATAGCAATGGGCCACGCTATCGCGGTTCTCGGCCCAGAACACGACCTCGACCGTGTTGCCGTAGTACCCTTCCTGATCCAGCGGCGGCCAGACGCGCAGCGGCTGGAAGTTGAACGGCGCGGGGTCGGAGCGCTTGAAGTCCACGCCGCCGATTGTGCCCTCCACCCACAGGTAGGCCGCGCCGCGGCCGGGCGGGTTGGCCGCGTCGCCGCCGAAGCGACCGTCGCCGGCCGCGCCGTCGGCGTGGCTGCCGTCGTCGTAGAGGGTGAACGGATCGCCGAAGGCCAGCCCGGCCGGCGTCTGGAGCCAGGCCGTCAGGGCGCGGGTGTCGGTCGTCCGGCCCAGATCGACAAGAAAGCGATGCTCCAGACCGGTGGGCAGGACGTGGCTGCCGGGGCTGCTGGCGCGCAGGGCACTGGCGGCCAGGGCGTTGAAGGAGAAGGTGCCGTTGCCGCTGGGGCCGACGCCGACCACGGCCGTGTATTGGCCCGCCTGGCCGTTGGTGTTGACCTGCACGAACTGCACCATCCTGTCGCCGGGCTTGTTGTTGACGGTGATGCACTTGACGTTGGCCGTGTCGTTGCAGTCCACCGCCGCGCCGTTGGGCGCGGTCACGCTCAGCGGGGCGAAGTCGCCGCTGTAACCGGTCTGCATGAAGATGACGCTCTCGATGAGCGGGTCCACGTCCACGACGTAGGTCTTCGTCGGCTGCGGCGGGGCGGGGGTGAACTTGTAGCCCATGCCGCTGTAGGCCCCGCCCAGGTCGTTGTTGCTGACGATCACGTTGTTGTTGGAGAAGAACAGCGAATCGATCAGACCGATCTCGGCCGTGGCCGCCTCCTGGCGCACTTGGTTGTAGAGGAAGCGAATCTCGCCCGTCTTGTAGTTGAGCCAGGTCTGATAGCCGCGGTAGGCCGTATCGCCCGGGCCGTAGTCGGCGATGCCCTCGGTGGAGATGATGATCCACTCAAAGCCGTAATTGGCCGTGTAGACGTGCACCTGGGGGCCGTACTCGGTGGCGCTGGCCGGGCCGTCGGCCGGGCGGTGCGGCGGTTCGGGCACGTAGTCCCACACCAGGTCGGTATCCAGTAATTCAAGATACTGATTGAACTGGAGCGAGCACAAGTCCGGGTTGGTCAGGCAGGGCGTCATCACGATATAGCCGTCCTGGTCCACGTCGACCACCGACGTCTCGCTGCCATAGAAGGGGAACGGCTGCGATAGGTTCACGCGCCGCGGGGGGTCGGCGTAGATCTGGCCCGCGTCCTGGCCCAGCCCGTTGGCCGGGAACCACTGGTACTCCCACGGCTCCAGCCGATCCCAGCGGTAGGTGTAGCCGGTGCTGACGTAGTCGCTCCAGCGGCCGGCCCCGGCGGTGTGGCTCAGTTGGGCGCGCACCATATCGACGGCGTTGGCCAGCTGGTCGGGGGCCACGTAGATGAACTGGCCGCCGCTGAGCAGCGAAGTCAGCATGTAGGGCACGACGCCGCTCGATTGCGAACCGTCGGCGGCCAACCCCAGATAGGTGCGCTCCGCGCCGCTGACGTCGGGCTGCTTGCGGGCCGGGGAGCCGCAGCCGCCCAGCAGGACGATGGAAGCGCGCACGTTGCGAGCGTTTAGCGCTTGCCGCAGTTGCTCCGGGCTGAGGCTGTCGGCGCTATCGCCGTCGGTGTAGAGCCAGGCGTCGCCGTCGAACTTGTCGGTGATGGCCTGCGCCAGCGCGCCCAGGCCGGGCACGGGGCAGCCGGCATCGGGGCCGTTGGCCAGCAGGCCATTCACGGCCGGCATCACCTGGTTGGCGAAGAACTTGCCCTCCACCAGCGGCCGGATGGCCGCGTTGCCGGCGTTGAAGGTGTAGA
>JRYK01006569.1_pt1 | contig 12571 bp, 11 predicted proteins | sample 235381 | NCBI WGS metagenome assembly JRYK01 (sample SAMN03074220, study PRJNA261476) | activated sludge metagenome | biome: Wastewater Treatment Plant; feature: Wastewater; material: Activated sludge; isolation source: activated biomass of a wastewaster treatment plant treating hydrocarbon... ...
CAACTGCTTTTTGCAGTGACTCTGTCTCCTGGAGCTTAATCAAAAGATCATCAACATCACTGCGCCTTTTAGCAATCAAACAATATACGACGACTTGGTCGGTGTTTTTTTGGTTGATAGTAAGTTGGGCAGCCAGGGTACTTTTACCAGATTTACCGTCTCCTAAAATGGCGATACGCTGGCCTCTCACAACAGGGAAAATACCATCAATTGCCGTCACGCCGCTTTCAAGCTGCTGCTCAAGCAGTTTACGTTCGTACAGCGGCGGCGCCACGCCAAAAACCTTTTTGGTAGCATCAGGCGCAATCGAGCCTTTGCCGTCAAGCGGTTCACCATTGACCGAAATAACTCGTCCAATAAAATCTTTGCCGACCTTACAGACCAGCTCTTGGTGTTGGACAACTGCCAACATACCGACAGCTAAAGTTTTAGTGCCAAGGTGTAAGATAACTACAAGTTCATCAGTGACTTCCGTTACAAAGCCTTTGCTGCCGTCCGAAAACATCACCAGTGCATGCATACTGATTGGATGTAAACCCTTAACATGGATTAGAAACTTCTCGACCGCGACCACTTCACCAACCGGCTGGCCACTGGAGACTAATTTTTCAAAGTGTTGCTGGCTCATTCGGCAGTCTCTCCTGCTGGAGCTGTTTGTGCTTCAGGTTGAGCTGTTTCGACCGATTGCGGTTGATTAGACTGAACCGTTTCGGCAGGCTGAACCTGAGCTTCAGCTGATGGTGGCGTTGCTGCTGCTGACTGAGGTGCAGATGGAGACGTTTCGCCACTTACAGATGAAGGTGTCGGCTCACCGGCCGCAGCAGTAACAGGGGTCTGATTTTGCTGTTGAAATTTGGCAATACTTTGCACCAAAAGTGGTCGGCTATCGTGGAACCGGTTTCGCAGGCTAAGATCAAACATTTTATTAGTAGTTCTGACCATACAACCAGCCGCTAGCGTCGGCTGCAAGCCTACCTCAAGCAGTAGTGACGGATGTATATTTGTTCTCAGCCAGACAATCATATGGTTTAAAAATTGGGCCGACGGCTCAACTGCAAAGCTCATGTGGATCTTCGGCGCCGTCTCGGCAAATTGTGCCAATTCGCTTATAAACGCTTCTCGCTGCGGCTTTTCGAGCAAAGAAACGCCGTTCAAGGCCGCCAGCTCCTCGAGTGTAGTGCTCGTTTTTGGTGCCTTAACGGCTTGCCCGCCCGCGCGGAGCGTTGCCTGAGTTAGCCACGTATCAAGCATTTTAAGCTCACGCAAAGTTCGAGACATCTCGACCGTCGATACGAGTCGGTATGGAATCTTGAGACCGGTGGTATTTTTATCTTCGTTTTTCATAAGAAACGTCGTTATAAAATCTTGTTCAAGTTCCTTGATTAATATCTTCTATAATTGCTGTTTTATTGCGCTTCAGCTCAGCCAAAATAAACTCCAGCTGATCTTCCAGGCTAATCTGATTACCAATGGCGGCCAGCACGTAGTGATTGACAATTTCGGCCATATTGGCACTAAAGCGTTCTGTTAATCTGGTCTTTTCGAGATGAATTTCATGTTCGAGTTGTTGACTCATTACCTCACGCTGTTTTTCAACTGTTTCCTGCGTTTTTTGGATAGATTCGAGAGCAAGCTGCTCAGCGTCATTTATTGACTCCTGGTACTTCGAAAACGCCTCTTTCAGAGTCTTGGTGATTTCCTGTTTCATGTAATCGTTGACTTGAGAGGTAGTTAAGCGCAAGTCTTGTTGCAAAAACATGGCGTTTTCACCAATGATTTTTTCGAAGTGCAACCGACCGCGGTTTCTTAACTCTTCGCGAAATTCATCATTAAAAATATGCTCAATATCAACTTCGGCTGCTCGGGCATAATCTTGGTCGATGGAGGTTTTAGCGCCTCCGCCTTTACCCATTTTCGAAGCAACCCAAACAAATGCCCCAGTTGTAGCCAGTAGTGAACCTACTATAAGGCCTGTCTGCAACCACGATTCCATTATTCTTTGCTCACCCCCTGATTAGGCCATCCAAGCCATTCTCTTGGACAAACTGTTAAAGCTTTAATACTAAATATACCCCAAAAATACCGGCAATGAAAATAATTAACGCAAATAACACTACCTGAATTATGCCTCGATAAATCGAAACTTTTGATAGCGGATTACGACCGATAGAAATTACCGCCGAACGAATGCCGCTAAACAGCATCGTGCCAGTAATAATTGCCGTGGCTATAAAAATCGCCAGACCAATGAAAACGCGCACATTACTAACCGGTTTATCAGCGATACTTTCACTTATTCGCTTAAGTATTTCCGGTACTTTGTTTTGGTTCGGNNCAAAAGAAATGTCAACTAAAATGCGGCCAACTTTGACTTCACGGCCGTCAACCTGCGTTGAACTAACGGCGTCACCGCCGCCAGCAAAATCTTGAGCAGCCACACCGTAGACATAGGTGTGGTAGTCGGCTGCGCGAGTCCCTAGACCTGCGGCCGATGATATGCCGATGTATTCACCCTTTTTAATTGGACCGTTTTCATCGGTAACCAGCATTTGATAAGGTCCAACTGTAGCAACGAATATATTTCGTTCCTCACTACTAATGGTTACCGGCGAATCGTTTTGCTCGGCCACAACACCTTTAAATTTATCGGCGTTTTCAGCCGTTAAGGCGATAACTTTGGTTTCGTCGTCAGGTTTTTGGGCAACCAACATGCCGCGCTGCAACTTTTCATCAGATGCATAACCCTGCAAAACAGATTGGGCATAGGAAATGCCGCTAAAGACCAAAAAGCTAGCTGCAACGATCAATGCAGCCCACAGATACTTACTTGATTTGAAAAAAGTATTTATTTTGGGCATAGCGGGTACTTTTATATAGTATCCTCTAAGCTTAAGTATTACCTAAAATGAAAGCTTAAGCAAGTAGACTTGAAAGTGACTCGACTAATCTTGCGATATCTTCTTTGGTCGTATATTTTCCCATACTAAATCGTAGCGATGAACGAATCTGTGGTTCGCTCAGTCCAATTGCTGCCAGTATGCGTGACGGCTCCTGCTTGGAAGCGCTGCAGGCCGAGCCGGCTGCCGCCATAAAGCCTTTATCATCAAGAAGTATTAACAATCTCTCATTGTCCGTACCTTCAAGGGTAAAGTGTACATTATTTGGGAGACGCCGGGTTTTGTGACCGTTCAATGACGCAGTTGGAATTTTTTCGGCCAGTAACTGCCAGAAATAACGCTGAAGCATGGCCATTTCAGCTGCACTGGCTTTACGTGCAGCCACCGCTTTTTTTAGAGCCAAACTAAAACCAACCACGCCGGCTACATTTTCTGTGCCACTTCTATGTCCCCGCTCCTGTCCACCACCTAAAATTATCGGCTTAAGTGTAGTACCGCCGCGCACATATAGCGCTCCGGTTTGCTTTGGGCCGTATATTTTACCGCCGTTAATACTAAGTAAGTCCACCCCCAGCCGATGCGCCTGCAAATCTAAATAATTGCCAGCCTGAGCCGCATCGGTATGAAAATAAAGCGGTGTGCTATTACCGGCCTGTTTTCTGGCCACTTTTATCTGCTGAAGCGCCTGGCTGATTTGCTTGATCGGCTGAATGGTACCGATTTCGTTATTGGCATAAATTACAGACACCAGTGTAGTATCGTCGTCGATCTTACTAATTAAATCTGTGATATCCACTTCTCCGGCTGCATTAACTTTAGCGACTCGACAGTCATAAATACTTGCCGGCTCGTGGACCGAATCATGCTCCACCTGCGAAATTACGCAGTTTGCCCCTGCCCGGCCTTGCATGATACCAGTTATCGCCAGATTGTTAGCCTCGCTGCCACCGGCCGTAAAGATTATCTCGGCCGGGCGAACACCTAAAGCAGCCGCCACTTCCGCTCGTGCTTCTTCAACCATGTATTTCACTTCGCGGGACGCTTGATACAGTGCCGACGGATTAAAAAAACGCTCGCTAAAAAACGGCTGCATTGCCGCGAGTACTTCCTCATCAAGCGGCGTAGCGGCCGCGTAATCAAAGTAGCCTTTATACTGCACGNNTTCTTCGTCGCTGACCTTTTGATAATGCTGCCCGTCCTGTGATTTGACAATACCACTAGGTCTCACGTCGTAACGGGTTGTTCTGGTCTGCATATTGCGACTGGCATCCTTCCATTCCTCGTGCCAAATCCAAGTATGTTCGTCTAAACAAAAAAATTCACGGCGGCCGCCGGGCGGTAAGGGGCCAAACAACTCACCACCAATTTTGGCTTCGTGCCTTAAGAGGTCGCGGTATAGCTTTGCTTCGCGCGATTCGTTGCTCTTTTTAAAAAACAGGTCTTTAAGCGCCACGGCTCAAATCCTCCACTGAAGGTGCAGTAGAAGTTTGGAGCGAATCAATGTAGTGCCTGATCTCATCAATAGAGCCAGGAGTTGGCAGAGCTATTTGCTCCGGCGATACCTGCGGTGTTTCTGGTTGATGCAGCGCAGGTTCAACTTTTGAAACGGCTATTTGCGGCGTTTCGGCAAGTGCACTAACTTGTGCTTCAGCTTGCTTAGCAGCCATCATCCGCCTCACCTCTGGAGATAACTCTAAACTACCTAAAGCTTCAGCGATGGTCCAAAAACGCTTAAACATTGTTCGTCGGACTGGATCCATTTCAACAGAAAAACCAGCCTGGTTGTAACCGGGCCGTTGCTGTTCAGGAGAAACAGAGCCATTCATATCTGTTTGCATAACAATTTATTATACCTTATTTTAGACAAATTTAAACAGTCTTTTTGCGTTTTTGGTGGTGGCATCTGCCAGACTTTGAAGTGATTCGCCCCTTAGATCTGCCAAAAACTGCGCCGTGAGCACAACATGCTCAGGCTTACATATTTTACCACGAAGTGGCTTTGGAGTCAAGAACGGCGCATCTGTTTCGAGTAACATCCGCTCCGCCGGTAACATTTTGGCCGCATCGAGTTGTGCTTCATCTTTGGTAAACGTCATTATTCCGTTAAGAGCCACATACAGCCCCCGTTTGAGTGACTGGTTAAGTTCACGCTCGGTAGCCGAAAAACAGTGAACCACCCCATCAAATGGACTTTGTTGGTGAATAGTGTCAAATATGGGCCAAAAATCTTCAAATGCATCCCGAATATGCAAAACCACTGGCAGTTTATGTGCTTGGGCCAGTTCGAGCTGGTAGCGGAGCAGTGCTTGCTGATCTTTTTTCGGTGAATGATGGTAGTAGTAGTCGAGACCAAATTCACCAATTGCGACGATTTTGTTATTTTTTGTACTTTTAAGCAGTGCTTCAAGTTTAGTCTTGCCATCAGGATCTGCTAAAAACTTGGCAGCTTCATGCGGATGCACTCCGACTACGGCGTACACATCGTCATGAGCTACTGCAAACTCGACCGCAGACTGACTAGACTCTACGTCGCAACCAACTACCAAAAGCCGCGTCACCCCGGCTTGGCGCGCCTCCTGCCAGGTTAACTCCGGATCATACGGATAGTTTTTGAACTGGATATGGGCGTGCGTGTCGACAAATTCCATGCGTGATATCCTTTTTCGCTACACTTGTTCAGCGCGGTCAAACTTTGGAAACAACGTACCTTCCATCGGGCGCACCACGCCGGTTGTAAACATTGCGGTTATTTTATCGGCGGTCGCCGGCATCATCGGCTCAATTAGTNNCAGCTACACATATAGGCCAGGACTTCGCGCAGGTGATCTTGGTCGTTGTTTTTGGCAAGCGTCCAGGGCTTGGCTTCTTCGATGTATTGGTTTAGACCGCGAACTTGCTCCCAAACCTCTTCTATGGCTTTGTCAAAACGGCAGCTTTCCAGCGCCTCAAGGTACTGCTTGATATCATGCTCTGAGGCCGGAATATCACCAATTACACCTTGCTGGTATTTAGTAACCATGGCGGCAGTTCGACTGACGGCATTACCCAGCTCGTTTGCCAGTTCATTGTTATAAACTTCTTCAAACCGAGCCCAACTAAAATCACCATCATCGTAGCTCGGTACATGCCGTAAAAAGTAATAGCGAAATGCATCAACACCGTATTTGTCGATAATTTCATGTGGATAAACACTGTTGCCAAGACTTTTACTCATTTTCTGGCCGTTAACATTGATAAAGCCATGTACATAGAGGGTCTTAGGTAAGGGTAATTTGAGCGCCAGTAACATTCCTGGCCAGATTGCGGCATGGAAGCGCAAAATATCTTTACCGATTACTTGGACATTAGCCGGCCAAAAATCAGTAAAATCACTGTGCTCAGGATAACCCAGCACCGTAATATAGTTCATGAGCGCCTCGAACCACACGTACATCACCTGCGATTCGTCGCCTGGTACCGGGATTCCCCAAGCAATTTTTTCTTTGGGACGGCTAATACTGATATCTTCTAGACCGCCTTTTATAACCTGCATTATTTCTTTTTTGCGACTGAGCGGCAAAATTCTAAATGAACCTTGCATAATTTTGGCGCTGATCTCGGTTTCAAAGCTGCTCAGGCGGAAAAAATAATTTTCTTCTTCGATTTTTTCGTAGGGGCGATTATGGATTGGGCAGGTGCCGCCATTTTTTTGCGCTTCGGCTTCCGGCACAAAGGCTTCGCAGCCTGTGCAATACCAGCCGGCGTACTTGTTTTTATAGATATGCTCGCTCATGGCTTTCCAGATGAGCGCCGCCCGTTGCTCATGGCCAGGATCGGTGGTACGGATGAAGCGGTCGTTACTGATGTTTAGTTTTTCGGCCAGGCTTCGAAATTGACTACTCATCTCATCGGCTAGCTGCACCGGAGTTTTACCTAGCTCGGCAGCTTTTTCAGCGACTTTGCCGCCGTGCTCATCGGTACCGATACTAAAAAGCACCTTATCGTATGATTTTCGGGCGCTACGAGCCAGCACATCACCCATCACAAATTCCATGGCGTGCCCGAGATGTGGCTGACCATTAATATATGGAATTGAGGTCGAAACGTAGAAATTTTTCTTGGGATTTTTTGTGCTCATACCTTCTACCCTAACAGATTATAGCTATGATTAACAGATTAAATTAACGTGATGACAGATGCCACCAACCACAACCTGNNGCAGGCGTAAACTTTGAGCTTGGTGCCGTGTTGATGCTCGGCCACAACCGCCGCAGCGCTAGCCTCTTTTTTGGTTGCAAACTTTAGCTTTTCTTCACAGTCTTGCTTTGCTTCGTCTGAATTGGGGTTTAATTGCATCATAATTAATGTAGGCCGGACTTACTGCTGCGGTTCATGACCGGACAATATGTCTCTTAAGCCTGCCTCCATATACTCATCGCTGCGTTTAGATAAATGATCTAGAGCTTTTGAACTTATTTCTTTAATAATGTCGCTTGACCATTTTGCCGCGTTGATTCGTTCGGCTACATACGAACCGGCATACATCCGAGGCTCAGTATTTTCCCAAATTCTTTCTACCTCTTCCTCTGTTCTATCAACAAATTTTTGAAATACTTCAACCATATTAGTGGCAAAAATATCGGAAGTATTAAACAGCTTACGCTTAGGCTCAACATATAAACGAGAAGGATCAGCACCGTATCGATCATACTCGCTGGCAGACCCGGGATTGCCTAAGTCATAGTAACCTCGAATTAACTCGCTGTATACCAAACTTAAGTTACGTATCTCGTGGTCTCCGATAAACGTAAGTCTGGCTCTCTCACCATATCCACTCTCGGGATCAGGCTCTAATACTTCATATTTCATTAAATGTTATTGTACTGCCACTTTAAAAATTTGAGCAAGCATAAGCCTATTGCCTTAGCCTTGACTAACGTGGTATAATATAGGGTAGTAGAGATTATATCTACCGAAGTAATGGGGCTGATTTTTAAGCTCGACATTGGACCTTTACAGATTGGTATGCGTGCCGCTTGTCAGCGTTATAGACAACTAAAGTAAATGCAAATGCAAATACTAGCGCGGAATCAGACGAGAGCTTTTTAGCTCGAATGTTTGGTCACCGTGCACCAGCTTTCGCCTAAGTGCAGAGCCGCTTATCGCTAGATGCCAGATATAGTGATAAAGTGTCATTTCTTCCGGCTAGATATTCNNCTCTTCCATAGAATATTGAACCTTTTAAGAGACGCTCTTCAAAATTTTTGTTTGTTTGATCGTTTTGAAGCTAAGACACATGAATAAACTACGCGCGTAGATTACCAATCAACGTAAACCGATGGACGCGGGGGCAGAACCCGCCAGCTCCACCAATAAAAGTACCCGATCTTACATCGGGTGTTTTTATTGGTCAAGTTTATCGGTGGGTTCTGCCCGAGAGGGCGAAAACTGCCAGTGGCAGTTTGAGGAATCTTTGCTTGCCAAGCGAGCCTGCCGAAAGGCAGGTTGCCGAGCGGTATATTAATAGTTCGAACCCGCCAGCTCCACCATCCTTCGTCGCTAATCAAAGATTAGCTATGAAGGATGTCCTTCGAAGCGAAACTTATAATCAATATTATTTTGGCTCAACTAGTGACTTGCAAAAACGGCTGAAAGCTCACAATGCAGGACAGAGTAATCACACCAGAAAATACAAACCATGGGTCGTTGTGTGGTATGGGACATTTGAAGCGAAAAAATTAGCACAAGAATTTGAGCTATATTTAAAATCAGCGTCTGGCAAGGCATTTATGCGAAAACGGCTATTGATTTAAAGACACGCCTTCTATTTAACTTGCCGGTTTTCGGTGGGGTGTGAAGAATGTTATTAACAAATTGTTCGTTTGCTGAAATAATTTTATAGTATGCCCCAAACCAAGACGTTATCTTCTGCTAATTCGGCTGCCGAGTTAGAACACAGCAATGCCCTGGCTCAACTTGAGAGCTTGCTCACAAATGCGCCGATAGGATTTGCATTTTTTGATAAAGAACATCGCTATGTTCGACTCAATCAAGCACTAGCCGATATTAATGGCATTCCCCTCGAGTATCATATCGGCAAAACAGTTGCTGAACTGCTGCCTATCAATGCCAAATTGGTTGACCCGATTATAGAGCGAATCAAAAAAACTAAGAAAGCAGTTAGCGACCTGGAAATAAAAGGCGAAACGCCCAAAGAGCCAGGTAAAGAACGCTTTTGGCTGACTAGTTTTTATCCGGTGCTGGATAAAGATGAAAACGTAATTTTTATTGGCGCTGTGGTCAATGAAATCACGAAACGTAAGCAAACTGAGCTAGAACTGATTAAACAAACTGACTTGTTTGAAACTCTTACCAGTAACGCTACGACAGGTTTGTTTGTGATGGACGATAAGCAGTGCTGCGTCTTTATGAATCAAGCTGCCGAAGTCATAACCGGCATGAAAATTCATGAAGTTTTAAAGAGCACCAAGCCGCTCCATGATTTAATCCATCATACACATCCAGACGGGCAGCCCTATCCAATAGAAAATTGTCCGATTGATCGAGCCTTACCGTCCCGCGCCAACACAGAGGGTGAAGATATTTTCGTTCGTCCAGACGGGACGTTCTATCCAGTGGCTTTCTCCGCCAGCCCAATCATCGAACTCGGAAAGCCTATTGGTACGGTGATAGAAGTGCGCGACATCACCACAGAAAAAAGAGCCCAAGAAGAACAACAACGCTTGATTGAAATTTCCCGCGAAAGAAACCTGCTGCTGCAAATCAATCAATCCAAAGACGAATTTATCGGCATTGCCTCACATCAACTCAGAACACCCGCGACTGCAGTAAAACAGTACTTAAATATTTTATTGGACGGTTACGCCGGCGAATTAAGCGACCAGCAGAAAAAATATCAAGAGATTGCGAACGACAGTAACGAACGACAGCTAAGTTTAGTCAACGACCTTTTAAAAACAGCCCAGATTGATGCCTCAAACTACAAACTGAAACGACGAAAACAGAATATCGTGCCAATTATCAATAAAGTAATAAAAGAGCTGGACCAAGTTTTTAAAGCTCAAGGACAAATAATTAGAACCAATGGCCTAGAAACTCCTCTGAAGCCCGACATCGACGCCACCGAAATCAAGCTGGTACTGTCTAACTTACTCGAAAATGCCAGTAAATATAGTTACCGAGACACCACGATAACACTTAGCCTAAGAAAATCACGCAACCAGGCCGTAATTAGTATCAAAGACCAAGGTGTCGGCATTGACAGCGATAACTTCGGAAAAATTTTTGATAAATTTTCCCGCGTAGATAATGAGTTAAGCAATACAGTCTCAGGTACTGGGCTAGGTTTGTATTGGGTGCGACAAATTGTGCAGCTGCACGGCGGAAAAATTGAAGTTTCATCCAGGCCTAACACTGGCTCAACATTCACAATTAAGCTGCCTCTCTAAACTTTTTACATTTATAGTATAGACAACAGCCGGTCAGAATATATGAAAAAGATAGAACTTCCTAATGAAGCTAACGTAGAACATCCTGTGGAACTGCTACTTAGGCAGCGAATGGCGGCGGCCAAGTTTGGCGTAGATAACGCCGAGTATACCCCGCCCGGGGCAATTTGCGGACATTATCCAAATATGTATCTGTGGGATTCGTGTTTTTCGGTGCAAGTTTTTGCAGAGCATGGATATATCAAGGAGGCTAAGCAAGAATTTAGTTGCATCATGGCCGCCATGAGAGCTGACGGCATGATTCCCAATATTGTCCCGGCGCCAGATAGTGGCCGATTGTCACCCGAACGTTTTACCTATAAAAATCCACAAGGCAGTAGCGATTATTCCCAGCCACCGCTGATGGCTGACAGCGCCCTAGCTATTTATGCTGCCGACGCAGCCAAAGGCGAGAAGCTTAGCGGCCAGTTATTTCTAAAGCGTCATTTCGGCTCATTAAAAAAAGCCTACGATTATTACCAGCGTGAACGCTTGGATGAAGACGGCTTAGTTGCGGTCATTCACTCAAACGAAACCGGCCGCGACTCTGACCCAACGTTTGATTTTATTAAGTACCGTCTGCCCCGTCGTGGGCCTGAAACCAAAAAGCCATATGACCTGATAAACTGCGCACTTGACTACGCCGGTATGGCAATTCTGAGCATTAAAAACCGCCTAAGTAACTGGGAAATAAACACAATTAAAGAGTATTTTTGGTTTAAAGACGTGATGTTTAACTGCCTCTATGAAAAGAATTTGCGTGCCATGAGCAAGCTAGCAGAGGTTATCGGCGAAGACGAAGACAGTCTAGAGTATACTCATCGTGCCGATAGAGTCAGTGCTGCAATAATTGAAAAAATGTGGGATTCAACCGCCGATCAGCAAAACGGCGGCTTTTTTGGTTTACACGATGCTAAATCCCTACCAAACGGGCCATATAAAATTGATGTTCAATCTATCAGTAACCTAGGGCCGCTGCTGCTTAAAAACGTCCCTTCTGAACAGCTCAAATCGTTAGTCCGATTGATCGATAGCAAGTTCACAACTGCCTATATGTTACCGACCGTGGCTACCGATTCGAAGGAATACGACCCAAATTATCAGCAAAAGAACATCATGTGGCGCGGGCCGGTCTGGATGTGGCCAAACCGGCTTTACGCTGATGCTCTATTAATTCAAGCAGAACGAAATGACTTGTCAGGTGTCCCTTATGGAGATGAAATACAAGAAAGATGCATGCACCTTGCGAAGCGGATTGTGGCCGACTCGGCTTTGTTAGTCAATCGAGGTTACTACGAATTTTTTAGCCCAATCAGCGGCGAAGGATATCGGACGTTCCCGTTCAGCGGTTCAGCGGCAGCTCGTACTGAGCTTAGGACCTATCCACGACCTCTAACTTTGCAGAAATTGTAGCTCCAGCATTGATATTTTCGGCTAGCCGGACAGATTTTTTGAGTGGCAGTAGATAGCTGCCTGATTTGTTGTCTGGAAAAATTGAGGTCGAAAAGCTGGTCTTGCCAATATCTACATTTACCTTGATCGGCATAAAGCCGGCTGCCTGAGCACTATAAACTTCTTTGATCTCATCGGCATATTCTTTGGGTAGTGTAATAAAATGCCAGGCCGATTCACCCTGATAAAGCCAGACTTCACCGCTAAACTGGTACTGCATAACTTTCTGTACGTGCATATAATTTTACGAAGTTGGCTACGATTTTTTGAGGTTCGTTAACCTCTTTTTTGTAACCCATAGCAATTAGTTCGTCAGCTTCTTCCGGCGGAAAATAGCCGTGATGTTTATAGGCGCGGATGCGGGTTTCTAGCCCTTTACTATCAAGTTCTGGATGAAACTGTGAAACGTAAATATTGGTTTTGATCTTATACATTTGCACTGGGCACCAAATAGAGCTAGCTAGTAGTTGAGCGGTATCAGGTAACACTTCGCAGGCTTCTTTATGGCCTACAAAAGCGCTGAATTTTTCTGGCAGACCATTTAGAAGTGGGTCTTTGGAGCCGCGTTCGTTAAGCGTAATAGTGACCGCATCCAACTGTTCGCCGTAACGATGCGAAACACGCCCGCCTTGGTGCGCACTCACCAAACCAATGCCATAGCAGGTCGCCAGCACCGGAAAGTCACGTTCGATAATTTGATCAAGCAATGCAAATAATTCCGCCTCCACCCGCTTT
>JRYK01002318.1_pt1 | contig 12537 bp, 10 predicted proteins | sample 235381 | NCBI WGS metagenome assembly JRYK01 (sample SAMN03074220, study PRJNA261476) | activated sludge metagenome | biome: Wastewater Treatment Plant; feature: Wastewater; material: Activated sludge; isolation source: activated biomass of a wastewaster treatment plant treating hydrocarbon... ...
TGCTGGTGCGCCGCGCGCTCGGCCAGGCGCTCGGCGTCGCGCCGGCGAAGGCGGCCTGATGCCGGTCGAGATCGCGCTCACGGTGAACGGCGTGCCGGTGCGCGCCGTGGTCGAGCCGCGGCAGTCGCTCGCCGATTTTCTGCGCGAGGACCTCGCGCTCACCGGGACGCACCTGGGATGCGAGCACGGTGCGTGCGGCGCGTGCACCGTGCTCGTCGACGGCGCGGCGGTGCGCTCCTGCCTGGTGTTCGCGGTGCAGGCCGACGGCGGCGAGGTCGTGACCGTCGAAGGCCTCGCCCAGGGCGGGGCGCTCTCGCCGCTGCAGCGCGCGTTCCGCGCGCATCACGCACTCCAATGCGGGTTCTGCACGCCCGGATTCCTCGTCGCCGCGACGGCGCTCCTCGCGGAGAACCCGGACCCGACGGCCGACGAGGTGCGCGCGGCGCTCTCCGGGCAGATTTGCCGCTGCACCGGTTACGTCGGCATCGTCGAAGCGGTGCTCGCCGCGGCCAAGGCGGAACGCGCATGAGCTGGGTCGGGCGCGCGGTCGAGCGCAGCGAGGACCTGCGCTTCGTCACCGGACGCGGGCGCTACGTCGACGACCTGAAATTCCCGGGCATGCTGCACGCCGTCGTGGTGCGCAGCACCCACGCCCACGCGCTGCTGCGCAGGATCGACGCGTCCGCGGCGCGCGCGCTGCCCGGCGTCGCCGCGGTGTACACCTTCCCCGACGTCGCGCAGCACGCGCTCCCGATCCCGGTCCGGACCGGGCCGCTCGCCGGCACCGAGCGCTACCTCCAGCGCCCGCTCGCGGCCGACCGCGTGCGCTACGTGGGCGAGCCGGTCGCGCTCGTGGTGGCGCGCGACCGCTACGTCGCGGAGGACGCGGCGGAGCTCGTGGCGGTCGACTATGCGCCGTTGGCGCCGGTGGTGGACGCGGCGGCGGCCCGCCTCGACAAGACGCTGCTCTTTCCGCAGGCCGGGACCAACCGCGCCTGCGCCTACCGCGTCGCGCTGGGAGACGTCGATGCGGCCTTCGCCCGCGCCGACTACGTGCGCGTCGAGACCTTCCGCTGCCATCGCCACGGCGCGGTGCCGATGGAGACGCGCGGCCTCGTTTGCCGCGAGGAAGCCGGCGTGCTCGAGGTGTGGGGCGCAACGAAGGTGCCGTTCTGGAACCGGCGCACGCTCGCCGCGATGCTCGGGCGCCCGGTGGAGTCGATCGCGCTGCTCGAGGTGGACGTCGGCGGCAGCTTCGGTGCGCGCGGGGAGTTCTATCCCGAAGACCTGCTGATTCCGTTCGCGGCGCTCGCGCTCGGGCGGCCGGTGAAGTGGATCGAGGACCGGCGCGAGCACCTGATGGCGGCGAACCACTCGCGCGAGATGGCGTGCGAGTTGTCGGTGGCGCTCGCGCGCGACGGTACGCTGCTCGGTCTGCGCGGGCGGCTCGCGGTGGACATGGGTGCGTACGTGCGCACCAACGCCGGCGTCGTGCCGTCGAAAGCCGCGCAGTTCCTGCTCGGGCCCTATCGGCTGCGGGACTTCGCGTGCGACGTCGAGCTCGCGATGACCAACAAGACACCGGTCGGGACCTATCGTGCGCCGGGGCGGTTCGAGGCCAACTTCTTCCGCGAGCGGCTGTTCGACATCGCCTGCGGCGAACTGGGGCTGGACCGCGTCGCGTTCCGCGCGCGCAATCTGCTGCGCCCCGACGAGCTGCCGTGGTCGATCGGGAAGACGGTGCCGTACGAGCCGGAGACGGCGTACGACACCGGCGACTATCCGGGGCTCTTCCGCCGCGCGCTCGAGGTCTTCGACTACGCCGGGCGTGTCGAGCGCGCCGCCGGCCGCCGGGACGGCCGGCTGGAAGGGATCGGATTCGGCTGCTTCGTCGAGTCGAGCGGCGCCGGGCCGGCAGAGACCGCGCGCGTCGTCGCCCGCGGCGAGGGTCGGTTCGATCTCTACACCGGGACCTCCTCCTCCGGCCAGGGGCACGAGACCGCGCTTGCGCAGATCCTCGCCGACGCCCTCGGCGTCGCGCCCGACGCAATCACCGTGCATCACGGCTCGACCGGCCTCGTGCCGCAGGGCTTCGGCACCTTCCACAGCCGCGCGGTGGTCGTGGGGGGGAGCGCAGTGAAGCTCGCCGGCGAGAAGCTCGCCGCGCAGCTCGCGCAGCACCCGGAGGCCGCGCAGGCCGGGCTGGAAGCCCTCGCGACCTTCGAAGTGTCCGAGCGCACCTACACCTATGGCGTGCATCTTTGCCACGTCGCGGTCGACCCCGAGACGGCCCAGGTCGAAGTGCTCGACTACCTCTCCACCGAGGACGTGGGCCGCGCCGTGAATCCGTTGATCGTCCACGGCCAGGCGATCGGGGCGGCAGTGCAGGGGCTCGGCGGAGCATTCCTGGACGAGTTCAAGTACGACGCCCACGGGCAGCTGCTCACCGGCTCGTTCGCGGACTACCTGCTGCCGACCGCCACCGACTTCCCGCACGTCGCCGCGCTGACTCTCGAGGAGTCGCCCTCGCTCCTCAACCCGCTCGGCGCCAAGGGAGCGGGGGAGGGCGGCATCGTCGCGGTCGGTGCCGCGGTCGGGAACGCGGTCGCGCACGCGCTTGCCCCCCTGGGCGTCGTGATTACCGCGATGCCCCTGTCGCTCGACAACCTCGCGCGCGCGATCCGCGCGGCGCGCGACGAAGGGGGCGCGTAGGCGCGGAAAGACGGTATGCTTGTGCGCGCAGTACCCAAGGAGGAGGCAGTCATGACCATTCGTCCCCGGACTTTCGTTCGCGTCGCCGCGGCGCTCGCCGCGGTGGTTTTCGCCGGCACCGCGCTGGCGCAGGACGTCAACGTGCGCTTCTCGTGGAAGCTCAAGGGCGAGTACGCGCAGATGTTCGTCGCGCAGGAGAAGGGCTACTACAAGCAGGAAGGCATCAACGTGCGTCTCGGCGAAGGGGCCGGCGCACCGGCGGCGCTCGGGGCGCTGGTGCAAGGCCAGGAGGACGCGGTGCTGCTGCCCGGGATCCACGCTCTGGCCGCGATCAGCAAGGGGATGCCGCTGAAGCTGATCGCCCTCTACTTCCCGGTCACGCCCACGGCGATCATCTCCTACCCGGACAACCCGATCCGCACGCCCAAGGACCTCGAGGGCAAGACCCTGCCGTCCGCGGTGGGCGAGACCGCGACCACGTACCTCGAGGTGCTGTGCCGGGCGAGTAACATCGACTGCACGAAGATCACCAGGATCCAGATGGCGTCGCAGGCACGCGCCGCGCAGTTCGTCGCGCGCAAGGTCGACGGCTTGAGCGTCTTCCAGACGAACGAACTGCCGCTGCTCCGGGCGCAGCACAAGGACGTCCAGTTCGTCGTCCTCGACCTGGCGCGCCACGGGCTGAGGGTTCCGGGCATGGCGCTCGTGTCGAGCGACAGGCTGATCGCGGAGAAGCCCGAAGCGCTGAAGAAGCTGCTGCGCGCCACCGCCAAGGGTGTGATCGAGGCGCGCAAGGATCCGGCGGAGGCGGCGCGCCTCATGCTGAAGAGCTGGTCCGGCGGTCCCCCCGAGGCGATCGTCACCGAGCAGGTCAAGGCGACCGTCGAGGCGATCCCGGTCGGCGGCGGGCGGCCGATCGGCTGGATCGACGAGAAGGTGATCGCGTCCGCGCTCGAGATGTTGCAGGGCGCGAAGGAGATCGACGCTCCGAAACCCGTGAGCACGTACTACACGAACGCGCTGCTGCAGTAATACGACTCCTGCCCCGAGCGAAACGAGCCGCCCCGGCGGCTCGTCGCTTTATATGGCCCGACGAAACTTCCGGCGCGCGCTGATCGAGCGCCTCGCCGCGCCGATCCTCGCCGCCGGCATCCTGCTGCTCTGGCAGGCCGCGGTGGCGGTGTTCGGCATCTCCGAATTCATCCTTCCCTCGCCGTGGGCGATCATCAGCCGCATCTACACCGACTTTGCGCTGCTCGCCGCGCACACGCGCGTGACGATGACCGAGGTCGTGGGCGGATTCGGGCTCGCCGCGCTGACAGGCGTGCCGTTCGCGCTCGCGATCTTCTACTCGCGCATCGTCGAGAAGGCGATCTACCCGCTGCTCGTCGGCCTGCAGACGATCCCGAAGGTGGCGCTTGCACCGCTGCTGGTCCTGTACCTCGGTTACGGCTGGGCGCCGAAGATCTTCCTCGCGTTCCTGATCTCGTTCTTCCCGATCGTGATCTCCACGGTGGTCGGATTGCAGTCCCTCGACAAGGGGCTCGTACACCTGGTGCGCTCGATGGGCGCGAGCGAACATCAGACCTTCTGGAAGATCCGCTTGCCGGCCGCGCTGCCGAGCGTGTTCGGCGGCTTCAAGGTCGGGGTCGCGCTCGCGGTGATCGGCGCGGTGATTGGGGAGTACGTCGCGTCCGAGCGCGGGCTGGGCTACATGCAGATGCAGGCGACATCGCAATTCGACACCACGCTCAACTTCGCCTCGGTCGTGGTGATCTCGCTCGTGGGCGTGGTGCTGTACTTCGTGCTGGCGGCGTTCGAGGCGCGGCTCGTGTTCCAGCGCGACCGGGCGCGCTAGGGTGGTGGGGGTCGTGAACGCGCACGGCGTCGCCCTTCGCGTCGAGGGCGTGAGCAAGGTCTACGAGACGCGCGAGGGCGATCCCCTCCCGGCGCTCGACCCGACCGATATCGACGTTGCGCCGGGCGAGTTCGTTGCGGTGGTGGGACCGAGCGGGTGTGGCAAGAGCACGCTGCTCTCGCTGGTGGCGGCGCTCTTTCCGGTGTCTGGCGGACGCATCCTGATCGACGGGGAGGAGATCAAGCGGCCGCACCCGAAGGTGGGCGTGGTTTTCCAGACCGATCTGCTCCTCTATTGGCGTACCGTCCTCGACAATCTGCTCCTGCCCGCAGAGATCAAGGGCTGGGACCGGCGCGCGTACACCGCCCGCGCCGAGCGGCTGCTCGAGCAGGTGGGGCTCGCCGGATTTGGCCAGAAGTATCCGTCGGAACTGTCGGGCGGAATGAAGCAGCGCGTGGCGCTCGCGCGGGCGCTGATCCAGGAGCCGGGACTGCTCCTGATGGACGAGCCGTTCGGCGCGCTCGACGCGCTCACGCGCGAGCAGATGATCATGGACCTGCAGGCGATGTGGCTCGACGTGCGCAACACTGTGATCTTCATCACCCACGACATTGCCGAGGCGGTCTTTCTCGCCGATCGCGTGCTCGTGATGTCGCCGCGACCGGGGCGGATCGACCTTGATCTGCGGGTGGACATTGCCCGGCCGCGGCGCTGGCACATCCACTCGGACCCGGCGTTTCTGGAGTACACCGGGCGCATTCGCGCCGAGTTCGAGAAACGCGGCGTTCTGCGCGAGCGCTGATCCGGCGCGGCCATGCGGGTTCGATCCCTGCGGTCTCGATCGCGTTCGTGGACAACGGCAGTGACCGGGTCGGACTTGTGCCGAGTTCTTCCCTGCGGTTGATTCGGGCGAGCGAACCGCCGTGCTGCGGTGCCAACCAGGCCCGCCGGATCCGGGTTGCGCGTCCTGTGCGCGGCGCGAGTCAGCCGCCGCGCAGGATCGCGTCGGCTGCCTTCTCGGCCATCATTACAGTGGTGAGATTGGTGTTCGCGCGCGGGATCTCGGGGATGATCGATGCGTCCACAACCCGCAGGTTTCCGACGCCGAGGACGCGGCAGGCGGGATCGACCACCGTCCGCGGATCGCCGGCGCGACCCATGCGGCAGGTTCCGACCGGGTGAAAGAATCCGGTCGCGCGCGCGCGGATCCAGGACGTTCGCATCGCAGCGTCCGCGGCGAGCGCGCCGAGATCGATGCCGCCGCCGAACACCGCGCGCACCATTCGGCGGCGCAGCGATGGGGCGCAATCGAGGAGCGTGAGCAGCAGCCCCGCACGCACCCTGTTTACCGTCGACAGGCGGTTCAGACGTCGAACCGAGTCGGAGAATCCGGCCGGGAAGACCTCGTGCACCAGCGGGCCGACGGCGGGCGCCGCGACGAGCTCGCATGCGAGGATGACAGCCTCGTGCATGCGGCGCAGATCGCGTGCGTCGGCCAGCAGGTCGAATGCAACCGCCAGGGGCTTCGCCGCATCCGGATCGGACAGTGCCACGCGACCGCGCGAGTAGGGCTTGTAGAGGCAGCACAGCAGCGCACCGATGCGCCGCCCGAGCGCGTGCCACGAAACCTTGTTCTGCACGGCGATGTAGAGGTCGTGCGCAGAGCTTCCGGGCTCGCCGGACGTCAAGCGCAGCGCCATGTTGATCGCTGCGCGCAGCGAATCCGGCTGGCGCGCCTGGGGCCGCAGCAGGGCCGCGATGGCGACGACCGGGTGATCGTGCAGGTTCTCCCCGACGCCCGGTAAGTCCGATTGCACCCGGATGCCGAGACGCTGCAGCGCGGCGCCGGAACCGATCCCCGAGCGCAGCAGCAGCGCAGGGGACTGCAGTGCGCCGGCGGCGACGATGATCTCGCGCCCGCGGATCTGCTCTTCGCGTGTGCCGCGGCGCACGACGACGCCGGTCGCACGGCTCCCGTCGAACGTGATCCGGACTGCCTGCGCGCGGTCGATGATCGCCAGATTGGGACGGGCCCGCGCCGACCGGTCGAGGTAGGCCATCGCGGTCGACACGCGACCGTCCGCCGTGTTGCTCATCGGGACCCGCGCGATGCCGTCGGCCGGCGCGCCGTTCATGTCGTCGACGAGATGCAATCCCCGCTCCGCCGCCGCCGCTGCCACCGCGCGGACGAACGGCGGCCAGTCTTCCCGCCGGTGGCGGCGGATCGGGATCGGGCCGCCGTCCCCGTGGAGCGGGCCGCCGAAATCCAGGTCGCGTTCGAGTCGCCGGAAGTACGGCAATACGTCGTCCCAGCCCCAGCCGGCGGCGCCGTCGCGCGCCCAGGCCTCGTAGTCGTCCGGTACGCCGCGCAGGGCCACCATCGCATTGATGCTCGACCCGCCGCCGATGAGACGAGCCTGTTCGTAGAAGCGCGGTTTCGCCGCGGCGTGCCAGCGGACGGTGAGATCCGGCCACAGATTGCGCGGCTCGTAAACGGAGAGGTGGTATGGATCGCGGACGGTGGCAGGCTCGGTGCCCGGAGGGTAGTCGCCGCCTGCTTCGAGGAGCAGTACGCGGTTCCCCGCCGCCGCGGACAGCCTGCCGGCGAGCACCGCACCCGACGAGCCACCGCCCACGATCACGTAGTCCCACTCCGCGGGCATGAGGGATCGGGCGCCGGATCCTGCCGCTGCGCTACGAATCGGGCCGCAGGTAGCGCTCGAGATCGACCGGCGGATACACGACCTTGACGTAGCGCCGGTGCTTCTCGCGCGGCAGCGTCGCGTCGATGATCACTTTTGCCACCACGCCGTGCGCGTCGGACGAGGGATCGAGCTCGTTCCCGTGCGTCCCGGGAATCGGGATCACGTCCTCGTGCCAGCGCACGCGCGTTCCGAGCGCCCACATCACATCGGCCGGATCGTGGATGTCGACGTCGCCATCCACGACGATGATGGTCTTGAAATTGACGTGAGCCGCCATCGCGGCGAGCGCGACGTTGCGCGCCTCGCCCGGCTCCGGCTTGTCCAGGCTGATGATGGCGGTGAATCCGGCCGCGTACGGCGGCAGGTGTACGGCCTTCATTCGCGGCGTGATGTGCCGGACGAAACGCTCGAGCAGCGGCTCGCGGGTGATCATGTTCCCGACGCTGACGTGCTCGTAGCCGCCGCCGTTCATCGTCTGGAAGATCGGGTTCTTCCGGTGCGTGATGCGGGTGACGCGCGCGACGTGCTTCTCGTCGGCGCCCGAGTAGTGCCCGGTGAACTCCGCCATCGGGCCCTCCATCTGCCGCACGCCGGCGAGGACCTCGCCCTCCAGCACGATCTCGGTCTCGGCCGGCACCATCACGTCGCAGGTCTGCGCCCGCACCACCGGGATCGGCGCTTCGCGCAGCGCGCCGGCGATGTCGTACTCGTCGCCGTCGTAGCGGAACGCCGCGGCCATCATCACGACCGGATCGAGTCCGATCGCGACGCAGAAGGGCAGGTTCTTCCCCTGCGGCTCGATCTTGTCGAAGAACGCCTTGATGTGCCGCCAGATATTCATGCTGATCCCGGCGCGGTCGGCGCCGAAGATCTGCATGCGGTTGTAGGAGAGGTTGTGCCGTCCGGTCTGCGGGTCGCGGGCGATCACCACCCCGGCGGTGATGAACGGCCCGGCGTCCAGCGGCGAATGGGTGGGGATCGGCCAGTGCCCGAGGTCGGGTTTGTCGATCACGACTTCCTGGCAGGGCGCGGGGCCGACGACCGTCTGCGCCGGGAGCGGCTTCTCGGTCGCCGCCGCCATGCGGCCGCCGACTTCCGCGATCGTGCAGCCGAGCGCGAGCGCGATCCGCTGCGGCGAGCTGAGCAGTCCTCCGACCACGGGCACGTCGTGCCCCTTCACCTGGTGGAAATACGCCGCCTTGCCGGCGCGCTCGCAGGCTTTCAGGACGGCGCCGAGCTCGCGTACCGGATCGACCGTGCGGCGGATCTCGTTGAGCTCGCCCGCCGTGCGGACGACCTCGAGAAAGGTGCGCAGATCGTGCACGCTCATGACTTGAGGCGTCCCAGAATCTCCTCCGCGCGCGCCATCGCCCCATCGGAGAGCTGCGCGCGCACGCCCTCGAAGTCCGGGCCGCGCGTCGCGTCCAGCCCCATGCGCGAGGTCGTGCCGGCGCCGGTGGCCGACGGATCGAGCGCGCTGCCCGGCAGGCCGTCGACGATCAGTACGTCGCGGTGCGGCTGGAAGTGCGTCGCCAGCGCCCACAGCACCTCGGAGTCGCGGGTCACGTCGACGTCCGGATCGACCGCGACGACGGTCTTCAGGTAGGGATCCCAGCCGAGCAGGCCGAGCATGACCTGGCGCGCCTCGCCCGGACGCAGCTGCTTCAGCGCGACGTACGCGTGGAAGTGGGTCCCGGAGGTCGGGTAGTGGACCGCGGTGACGCTCGGGAAGCGCTCCTTCAGCTTCTCGACCATCTCCGACTCGCGCGGGACGCGGCCGAGGTTCAGGTGCTCCGCCGAGTTGCCGCCCGCGACGTCGACGAGCCAGGCGTCGCGCCGGCGCAGGACCGTGTCGACCTTGAGGACGTTGTTGGTCGAGCGGTTCGACGAGTAGCCGGTGAACTCGCCGAACGGCCCTTCCTCGCCGTGCGCCTTCGGGTCGATCGTCCCCTCGAGCACGATCTCCGCGGCCGCCGGCACCGCGATCCCGTGCACCGGCGTGCGCACGGTCTCGAGCGGCGCGCCCAGCAGCCCTCCCGCCACCCGGCGCTCGTCTGCGCCGAAACCCACGCGCGCCGAGGCGGCGAGCATGAACAGCGGGTGCGCGCCGATCACCATCGCGACCGGCATCGGCCGCCCGCGCTCGGCCCAGAGCTGGAGCAGTCGCCACAGGTGCCCGCGCGAGTGCAGGCTCGTGGCGAGCTCGGTCTTCGAGCGGACCATCGCCCGGTGGTAGCTGAGGTTCCCGGCGCCCGTCTCGGGATGCTCGGCGACGACGATCCCGCTCGTCACGTACGGCGCGCGGTCGGTCGCGAAGTGCTTGAGCAGGGGGAGGGCGGCGAGGTCGATCGCGCGCGTCTCGACCGAGTCGAGGATCGGCCCCGAGTCCACGACGCGGAAGTCGCACGCCGCGTGCGCGCGCGCCTGGTAGGCCTCGTGCAGACGCGCCGGTTCCGCGCCGAGGAGGCGCGCGATGCGCGCGCGCGAACCGAACACGTTGGTCACGACGCGCGTCCCGAACCCGCGCACGCGCTCGAAGACGAGCAGCGGCTGGCGCCCCGCGGCTGCGAGCCGCCAGAGCACCGCGGTGATCTCCTGGTCGGGCGAGACGTCGTCGGCGACCGCGAGGACGTCGTCCGGGCGGTCGGCGCGGTAGCGCTCCAGGAAGACGCGGAAGTCCTGCGCGCCGCTCGGAGCGGGGTGCGTCATCGGGTCACCCGGCGCGGGGCACGCGGCCGCTACTTCACGCCCGCGTAGGTGTCCTTCAGCCGCGCCTGCGCCTCTTCCTGCGTGCGCGGCGGCGGGCTGGTCCGGATGCCGCACAGGCGGGCAATGTTGTTGCCCATGTAGTCCTCGAGCCCGTCCTCGTCGAGGTTCATGCCCTGCGGCGGCGGGCCGCACAGCACCTCGAGCTCGCGCAGCCACATGCCCGGCTCGTTCGGCGGCGAGTCGGTGCCGAACACGATCTTGTGCCGCGGCAGCTCCTTGGCGAACTCCACGATGCGCGACTGGAACGTCCAGCCGGACTCGCACACCACGTTCGGGGTGTCCATCGCCATCCAGAACGCCTCGAACGAGTAGTTGCCGCCGGTCTGGATGCCGAAGTGGCCGATGATGAAGTTGACCATCGGGAACTCGCGGATCACCGGGTAGAACTGGGTCGGGATGCTGAACGGCCCGTCGCCGGTGTGGATCAGCACCACCACGTTGTGCTTCGCGCACATCTTCATCGCCGGCCGCAGCCAGTCGAGCGCGCGGTCGGGGCGGTAGTTGTGCATGTTGGAGTGGAGCTTCAGCATCTTGAAGCCGTACTCCTTGACGTGGAACTCGAGCTCGAGCGCGCCCTCCTCGGGGCCGAAGCGCGGGTTGAAGTTGAAGTTGCCGATGAAGCGGTCGGGGTACTTGCGGCAGAGCTCCGCGCAGTACGCCATGTAGTCGCGGATGCCCTCGCGGCCGGTGCGCCCGCCGATGCGGTGCACGGTGTTGCCCGGCGGCGGCTGGATGAAGCCCATGTCGATCCGGCGCGGCTTGCCGTTGATCATGTACGGGCCGTCCATGAGCTTCAGCATGCGCTCGCCGTTGAACGGCGTGCCGGTGTGGCGCCACGCCTCGTCCACGAGGTTGGTCGGGTGCAGGTGGGTGTCGATGATCATGACCGTGCGCTCCGGCTCTACTGGGCTGCGACCGCGCTCTTCGCGGCGAGGCGCGCCTCTGCCTCCTCGACGGTGCGCGGCGGGGCCGTCGGCGCGAGCCCGATCATGCGGGCGAGGTTGTTGCCGAGGTAGTCCTCGAGCGCGTCCTCGTCGAGGTTCATGCCCTGCGGCGGCTCCATGCACAGCACCTCGAGGAGCCGGATCCACATCCCCGGCTCGTTCGGCGGCGTGTCGGAGCCGAACATGATCTTGTGCCTGGGCAGGTCCTTGGCGAATTCGACGATGCGCGACTGCAGGCACCAGCCCGACTCGCAGTAGACGTTGGGGAACTCCATCGCCCACTGGAACGGCTCGAAGCAGTACACGCCGCCGGTCTGCACGCCGAAGTGCGCCATGATGAAGTTGACCCGCGGGAACTCCTTGATGAGCGGCACCCACTCGGTCGGGATGCTGTACGGGCCGTCGCCGGTGTGCAGCTTGACCAGCGTGCCGAGCTCCTCGGCCTTGCGCAGCACGGGCCGTACCCAGTCCTTCGCCCGGTCCGGGCGGTACGCGTGCATGTTGGCGTGCAGCTGCAGCATCTTGAAGCCGTGCTCTTTCACGTGCCGCTCGAATTCCTCCACCCCGTCCTGGATGCCGTAGCGCGGGTTGTAGACGAAGCAGCCGAACAGGCGGTCCGGATACTGCTGCACCAGCTCGACGGTGTAGGCCATGTAGGCGCGGATGCCGGCGCGGTGATCGAGGTGGTCGTTGTCGAAGTTGTGCAGCGTGTTGCCCTGCGGCGGCTGGATGAACGCCGCGTCGACGCGCCGCGGCTTGCCGTTCACCAGGTAGGGTCCGTCCATCATCCGCAGCAGCTGCTCTCCGGTGAAGGGCGCGCCGTCGTGCCGCCACGCCGTGTCGACGACCTTCGTGGGATAGCAGCTCATGTCGATGATCATGCGGGCGCTCCTCCGGCGAACGGTTGGTGGGCGCGAGGGGCGCGCGCGCTGCGGCCGTCGGCACGCCCGGACGAACTGGGGAACGCGCGGGCTGGCTCTCGGTCGGGATCGCGCCGTGCGCGGATCGCCTCGCTTGTGAGCAATCTCCCGCCGGACGGTCGCGGCGTTGCGCCGCGCGCGGTCCGGCCGACCGCTTCTACCCACGTTGCGGCTTTGTAGGGGATCGTCCAGGAGATGTCAAGGGTCGGGGCCGAGCGCGCGGCGAGGCGCCGTGAGCGACGGCGGCCCCGCCGCCCGCCGCGACCCCGGATCGCCCGTTGCGGTCGAGGCAGGCGATCCCGGCGGGCCGATGGCGCGTCGCTCGGGGCGCGTCGGCGCTACCGTCTCGTCGCCGGGAGCGCGCGCGCCGTGATCGACCGGGCGCGGCGCGCGAACTCCTCCCAGAGCGTCGAGGTGTCCTTGCGGAAGAGGGTGTCGGGGTCGGCGTCGAACACCCACCAGTCGCCGCGCTCGAGCTCGCGTGCGAGCTGGCCGGGCGCCCATCCCGCGTAGCCGTTGTAGAACCGCACCTGCTCGGGCGGCTTCAGCAGGAGCTGCTCGACGGTCGGCGGATGCAGGGCGAGGTGGACGTCGTTCCCGACCGGGAAGGTCTGGCCGGGCGTCTCCCG
>JRYK01000091.1_pt1 | contig 12519 bp, 12 predicted proteins | sample 235381 | NCBI WGS metagenome assembly JRYK01 (sample SAMN03074220, study PRJNA261476) | activated sludge metagenome | biome: Wastewater Treatment Plant; feature: Wastewater; material: Activated sludge; isolation source: activated biomass of a wastewaster treatment plant treating hydrocarbon... ...
TCCGCGGCCATGGACACCGTCACCGAAGCGCCCATGGCTATCGCCCTGGCCCGGCTGGGCGGCATCGGCGTCATCCACCGCAACCTGACGCCCGAAGAGCAAGCCGAAGAGGTGGACAAGGTCAAGCGCTCGGAGTCGGGCATGATCGTCGATCCGCTGACCCTGCGGCCGGAGGACACGCTGGCCGCGGCCGAAGCGCTGATGAGCCGCTACCACATCTCCGGCATCCCCATCACCGACGGCGACGGCCGGCTGGTGGGCATCCTGACCAACCGCGACACGCGCTTCGTGACCCCCGGCGACCAACCCATCGCCGACTACATGACCCGCGAGGGCCTCGTCACCGCGCCGGTAGGCACGGGCCTGGAAGAGGCCAAGGCCATCCTGCACCGCCACCGCATCGAGAAGCTGCCGCTCATCGACGGCGACGGCCGGCTGAAGGGCCTGATCACCGTCAAGGACATCCTCAAGAAGATCGACTACCCGGAGAGCGCCGTCGATGGCCGCGGCCGGCTGCTGTGCGCGGCGGCCATCGGCGTCGGCGACCAGGCATTGGCCCGGCTCGATTGCCTGGTGGAGGCCGGCGTCGACGTGGCGGCCATCGACACGGCCCACGGCCACACGCGCCTGGTGCTGGAGACGCTGCGCGCCGCCCGCCGCCGCCATCCGCGCCTGCCGCTGCTGGCCGGCAACGTCATCGACGGGGCCGGGGCGCGGGCGCTCATCGACGCCGGGGCCGGCGCGGTCAAGGTCGGCATCGGCGCGGGGTCAATCTGCACCACGCGCGTGGTGGCCGGGGCGGGCGTGCCGCAAATGTCGGCCATCGCCGCCGTGGCCGCCGTCTGCCGCGAGTTGGACACGCCGCTCATCGCCGACGGCGGCATCAAGTACAGCGGCGACATCGTCAAGGCGCTGGCCGCCGGGGCCGACGCGGTCATGCTCGGCTCGCTGCTGGCCGGCCTGGAAGAAAGCCCGGGCGAGATCATCCTCTACGAAGGGCGGCGCTACAAGGTCTATCGCGGCATGGGCAGCATGGGCGCGATGCAAGGTTATGGCGCCGACCGCTATGGCAGCGGCGTCGGCGGGCCGGCCGGGGGCCAGGTGCGCGACAAGCTGGTGCCCGAAGGCATCGAGGGGCAGGTTCCCTACAAGGGCCAGTTGCGCGACGTGGTCTACCAGATGATGGGCGGCTTGCGCTCCGGTATGGGCTACGTCGGCGCGGCCGACCTGGCCGAGTTGCGCGCCAAAGCCCGCTTTGTACGTATCACCAACGCCGGCCTGCTGGAAAGCCATCCGCACGGCGTGCTCATTACCAAGGAAGCGCCCAACTATCAAGCTAGGGGCTAGGGGCCAGGGGCCAGGTTCCAGGAAAGAAGCTCGCTCGAGACCGCGACTTTCTTCCCTGGCCCCTGGCCCCTGGAACCTGGTCCCTGGCCCCTAGAACCTATCGTATGAACAAAGGCGTTCTCTACGCGGCGGGGGCCTACATCCTGTGGGGGCTGTTGCCCATCTACTGGAAGACGCTGCACGTGGTGCCGTCGACGCAGATCGTCGCCAACCGCCTGGTATGGTCGCTGGTCTTCGTCGGGCTGGTGCTGACGGCTCGCCGCCGTTGGGGCTGGCTGGGCGGCGTCCTGCGGCGGCCGCGCATCCTGCTCACGTTCGCCCTGTCCGGCGCGCTGCTGACCGTCAACTGGCTGGTCTACATCTGGGGCGTCAATGCCGGCTTCATCGTCGAGACGAGCCTGGGTTACTTCATCAACCCGCTGGTCAACGTGATGTTGGGCTACCTGATCTTGAAGGAGCGGCTGCGGCCGGCGCAGTGGTTGGCCCTGGCCGTGGCCCTGGGCGGCGTGCTCTATCTTACCTTCAGCTATGGCGCGTTCCCGTGGATCGCCCTGACCCTGGCCTTCAGCTTCGGCTTCTACGGACTGATCCGCAAGACGGCGGCGCTGAACTCGGCCGAAGGTCTGTTCCTGGAGACGGCCTTGCTCTTTCTGCCCGCGCTGGGCTTCCTGGTGCTGGAGGAAGCGCGCGGCGTCGGCGCGCTGGGCCACGCCGGTCTGACCACCACCCTGCTGCTCATCGGCGCGGGCGCGGCCACCAGCATCCCCCTGATCCTCTTCGCCGCCGGGGCGCGACGCATCAGCCTGACCACGCTCGGCCTGTTGCAGTACATGGCCCCCACCCTCCAGTTTCTCATCGGCGTGCTGCTCTACCACGAGCCATTCGGGCCGGATCGCGTCGTGGGCTTCAGCTTGATCTGGCTGGCGCTGGTGCTGTACACAGCCGAGAGCCTCATTGTCCACCGGCGGCGGCTACCGGCCGCGGCCCGGCCGTAGGTCAACCCGGCCATGCCCCCCTTCGACTACAACACCTACCTCTCCCCCCTGACCTGGCGCTATGGCAGCGAACCGATGCGCTACCTGTGGTCGGAGACGCACAAACGGCGGCTGATGCGGCGCGTGTGGGTGGCCCTGGCCGCGGCGCAACACGTGGCCGGGCTGGTCTCGGCGGCGCAACTGGCCGACCTGGAGGCCCACGTCGATAGCGTCGACGTGGCCCGCGCCCTGGAGATCGAGCGCGAGACGCGCCACGACGTGGTGGCCGAGATTCGCGCCTACGCCGAACAGTGCCGCGTCGGCGGCGGCATCCTCCATTGGGGGGCCACCAGCGCCGACATCACGGACAACGTCGACGTCTTGCGGCAGCGCGAGGCGGCGCGGCTGCTGGCCGAGGAACTACGCCGGCTGCTGCTGGCCTTCGCCCGGCGCATCGACGAGACGGCCGACGTGGTCATCATGGCCCACACCCACATTCAGCCGGCCGAGCCGACGACGCTGGGCTACCGGCTGGCCATGTATGCCCAGGACTTGCTGGAGGACGAGCGCCGGCTGGCGGCCCTCAGCGACGAGTTGCGCGGCAAGGGGCTGAAGGGCGCCGTGGGCACGCAGGCCGGCTTCGCCGAGTTGCTGGCCGACTGCGACATGAGCGTTGGCCAGTTAGAGGCGCTGGCCATGGCCCGCCTCGACCTGCCCTACTTCCCCGTGGCCGGGCAGACCTATAGCCGGCAGCAGGACTTGCACCTACAGGCCGTCCTGGCCGGCATCGCCTCTTCTTTACATAAATTCGCGCTCGACTTCCGTCTGCTTCAGTCGCCGCCCTTCGGCGAGTGGGCCGAACCGTTCGGCCGGCGGCAGGTCGGCTCCTCGGCCATGCCTTTCAAGCGCAACCCGGTTAACGCCGAGAACATCTGCTCCCTGGCCCGCTTTGTGGCCGCGCAGACGGCCGTGGCCTGGGACAACGCCGCGCAGGCCATCCTGGAACGGACGCTAGACGATAGCGCCAACCGCCGCCTCTACCTGCCGGGCAGCTTCCTGGCCGTGGATGAGATGCTGCGCCGGGCGGCGATGCTGGTGGAGGGCATGACCTTCGACCGCGAGCAGATGGCCCGCAATGTGGCCCGCTATGGCCCCTTCGCGGCCACGGAGCGCGTGCTCGTGGCCGCCGTGCGCGCCGGGGCCGACCACCAGGATGCTCACGAATGGCTACGCGAAGCGAGCCTGCGCGCCTGGGAGGCCATCCGCCGCGAAGAAGCTAACCCCTTGACCGACCTGCTGGCCGCCGACCCGCGACTAACCGCCCACCTCTCGCCGGACACCATTCGCGCCCTGATGGACGCCGGCGGCTACGTGGGCACGGCCGCCGCACGGGCGCGCGAACTGGCCGCGGCCATCCGGGCCGGCGCGCCGTAGCCCAAAGCCGGCGGCCGGGCCGGCCTAGCTCTCCCCCAGGGTGTACTCGAAGTCGTAACTGTGGCCTTCGCCGATCGTCAGCGTCCCGGCCAGGCCCGCCAGTTCGTCGCGGCCGGAGTCGGGCACGACGTTGATGGTCAGGCTGGGCACACCGCGAGCCATGACACCGGTGTGCTGGAGCGCAAACGCGCCGCGGCGGCCGTGCAGCGTGCCGCTGACCCACTCCAGGGCTACGTAGGCCGCCGAACCCTCCACCTCGGTCGCCGCGCTGAGCATCTCCCCGGCGCTGTTGGCCATCAGGTCGCCGTGGAACTGCTTGGCGATGGCCAGGCGGCCCAGGCCGTCGGCCGTGGGTTGAGGGGTCAACTGAACGTCGAACGTACCGGTGGCGTGTTGTTTCATGCGCCCATTATAGCGAAGCGGCTACCAAATGGGCGATCGGCAGTACAGAATCTCACGCAAAGAACGCCAAGTGCGCTAAGAACGCAACGAGAGTCTTCTTGGCGTGCTTGGCGTCCTTGGCGTGAAATCTTGCCCGCTTGGCAACAGACTTACCTCACTATTCATGGGCGTTCAGGCGCGGTAGCGCGCCATGGCCAGGGCCAGATTCGCCCGCGCCTGCGCTTCCAGCCGTTCGCTGAAGTAGGGCGTGAAGTAGAGCCGCGGCCGGGCCAGGAACACTTCCAGCAGCCGCGCTCGCTCGCGGCCGAAGATGTCGTCGGGAACCCAGGCGTACTCTTGCCGGATGGCCGCGTCGTAGCGGGCGAAGGCCACCGGCGGCGCGCCCAGGATCGCCAGGTCGATGTCGCAGATGAGCGCGCCGTCACCGGCCAGGACATTCTCCGTGTGGCTTGTCTGGCGAATGAGGTCGGCCACGCGCCCAACCGCCGCCGCGTCCAGCCCCAGCGCCGGCAGGGCGGCTGCCGCCAGCGCCGCCGACTGCGCCTCGTTGTCGGCGCGCCGCGGGTCGTAGATGGCGTCGTGAAACCACAGGGCCAGTTCGGCCTCGCGCGGCCGGGCCAGCAGCGGCCGGACTTGATCCAGCCAGGCCAGGCAGTCGGCCACGTGGGCAAGGGTGTGGTAGGCGCGGTGGGCTTCACCATAGCGGGCGCGCAGGTCGGCGTAGATGGCCATGGCCGCAGGTTCGTCCGGCCACAGCGCCTGCCAGCGTGCCGCCAGCGGCTCGTCAGCCACAGAACGCCCGCGCGGTGGCCAGGTAGACCTCGACACAGGTCTGCACGCTGGCCACGTCCACCCACTCCTCGACGGCGTGGGCGCCCTCGCCCGTCGGGCCAAAGAGCACGGTGGGGATGCCGGCGGCGTGGAGCGAGGCGGCGTCGGTCCAGAAGGACACGCCTTCGGGCACGATCGGCCGGCCCAGCACCGCCGCGGCGGCGGCCCGCGTCGCGCCCAGGATGGCCGCGTCGGGCGGCGTTTCCATGGGCGCGCGCTCCAGGCCCAGGCGCACCGCGGCGCGGAAAGCGGGGTCGGCCGCGGCCAGCCGGGCGACGATGGCCCGCAACTCCGCCTCGGCCATCGCCCCCGTCTCGCCGGGCAGGGTGCGCCGTTCCAGCGCCAGAACGCAGCGATCGGGGTAGCTGGAGAGTTCCTGCCCACCGCTGATGAGCGAGGCATGGACGGAGGCCGGGCCGAGCAGCGGATGGGCCGGGCCCTGGGCCAAGGCCTGGGCCAGGTCATCCAGCCCGGCCAGCACGCCGCCCATCTTGACGATGGCATCGACGCCGAGGTGGGGCCGCGAGCCATGGGCGGCCACGCCGTGCGTCTCCACCTCCAGCCAGACGAAGCCGCGATGGGCCACCACAAGGCCCAACTCGGTCGGCTCGGCGACGATGGCCCCATCGGCGCGGGTGCGCTCGGCCACGGCCAGGGTGCCCAGGCCGGCGTACTCCTCGTCCATGACCGCGGCCACGATCACGTCGCCGCGCAGCGGTTGGCGGGCGACTTCGGCCGCGGCCAGCAGGCAGGCGGCCAGCCCGCCCTTCATGTCGTAGGCCCCACGGCCATAGAGCCGGCCGTTGGCCAGGCGCGGCCGCAGCGGATCGACCATGCCGGTCACGCCGACCGTGTCCACGTGGCCATCCAGCAGCAGCGTCCGGCCGCCGCCCGTGCCGCGGGCGACGCCGATGACGTTCGGCCGCCCCGGCGCGACCTCTTCCAGGGTCACTTCCAGCCCGGCGGCGCTCAGCCATTCGGCGATGAAGCGGGCGATGGCCCCTTCGCCGGCCGCGCCGGGCACGAGGTCGGGGTTGATGGAGTCGATGGCCACCAGGTCGCTCAATAGTTGTTCTAGCGGGGTCATACACGCTCCTTGCCGTCGGCGGCCAACGTCTGGCCAAGGGTCTCGGCCACGCCGGCCGTGGCGCCGGTAGGGCTGGCATCGGCGACGCGAATCCTATCCGGCATGCGGCTCACTCCTGGGGATTCAACTCCTCTAGCGTGGGGTGGAAGTCGAGCCGGGCGATGAGCGCCGTCAATTCGGCTTCGGTCAGGCGACGGCCCTGGCCGCTGACGGCCACCAGCATGGCCTCCATCATGTTCGTGCCGAAGGAGCGCCCCTCGAAGCGCGGCGTGGTCGTCACCAGAGCGCGCGCGCCCGCGGCGCGGAAGGCGGCCACGTCGGCCGGGGTGGTGGTGTTGGTGCAGATGATCTTGCCGTCCAGGCGGGCGGGCATGAAGCGCTTGATGAAGTGGCAATCGCCGGCGATGACGGTGGCCCAGGCGTACCACTGGCCGAACTTGGGCGTGTTCTTCTCCTGCTTCTCGCCCGTCGGGTAGAGCCAGGCGAAGGGTAGGCGGCTGACGACGGGCAGGATGAGCCTGGCCACGCGCTTGACGGCCGCCGCCGAGCGCAGCGGCAGGGGCAGGCCCAGGGCGAACATCAGATCGCCGAAGACGATCTCGTAGCCGCCATCCACAAAAGACATGGCCATGCCCCAGCGGTCGGCGCCGCTGGTCATCAGCACGCGGCGCGGCCGCAACGCCGGGCCAAGGCGGGCGTCCATGTAGGCGGCCACGCCGCGCTCCAGGGTGTTCTTCAGCCCCGAGCCATCGACGACGGGCGTTTGCTTAACGTGGCGCACCAGGTGGGCGACGGAGTGAAGCTGGTAGTACTTGTCACCGACGGTCAGGCCCAGGTCGGTGCCGCCGACGCCGAAGGCATCCACCTGGCCGTCCAGCTGGCCGTAGAGGGCGGCGGCGCGCTCCATGTCGCCGTCGGTGCCGATGCGTTCGATGCGTACCCGCTGGCCGAGCAAGTCCAGTTCGACGGCCGAGTTGCGGGTGGAGGAGCCGAGGCTGATGCTAACGGCGCGTTTCATGATTCATCTTCTGGAGGATGCCAATCGCGAGCGATCCACATCGCTCGCGCTTCTACGACGTATTCGTTGTTCAGACGTAGCGCGACTACGGTCGCGCGACCAATCGAGGTTAAGCCGACAATGTGTGTGCCGCCATTGGCCCAGGCAAAGTGCTCGTACCATGAGTGTGTACGTGGATTAAAGAGGGAATATAGTTCGCCACTCTGAGGATCGACAGCATGCGTCCGGGCGCCTTTGTACTCGTTGCATCGATAGCAGGCAGCAGCAAGGTTCTCGCGCTCGTGACTACCACCCAGCGAAACGGGCACGATGTGGTCGATCGTTGGCGGCATCCCCAAGAGGCGATGGGACGTCTGGCAGTATTCGCAGCGAAAGCGCGCTTGGGCAAACACACGTTGCCGCAGAGCGTCGGGCACGGCAGCCATCTTTCAGGGCAACGGCAATTCAGAGAGAGAAGGAACACGACGGCCGCGCCAACGTAATAGCGCCCAGGCATATGCCTTGCGGAGCATGAGCCGGTCGGCCTCTTCGCGCAGCGCACTCAATTCTGTCCTTTCGACATCCGACAGCATGTCATCGCTGTTTTTCTCCAACAACCAAACGTGCCGCGCCTGGTGTCCCTCATCCAACTGCTGCTCGGCCAGCGCCAGCAGGTCTTCACTGGAAAGGGATTGCATCGCCAGCAATTCGCCCCGAACGTCTTCAGGAGCGCTCGCCACGGAGGGTGGCAAATTGCCGGTAACGCTCTGGGCCGCGATCGCCTCCAGCGGCTGGCTGGTGGCGTCAGCCATCTGAGCCAGCAGGCGATAAATCGGCTCCGGTAATTCGATCGTCACCTGGCGAGTCTGCTCCATCGGCATTTGTGTCATCAGGTCACCTCGTGAGCGATTATACCATGCTCCGCCCACGCCTAAGCCAATTCGAGCCACGCCAGATGGCCGACGTTCCCGGCCAGGCAGCTCATGGGCGGGAAGCGGCGGCGGCCCAGGCCTCCTCCAGCCAGGCGCGCACAGCGTCGTCGATGTCGGTCACCGTCCATAACTCCAGATGGTGCATAAAGCGTCCCGGCGCCGGCTCGACGATCTGCTTCCAGCGCGGCGAGTCGTCGCGGCGGCGCAGGGCCACGGACAGGACGAGCGGGGCGTGGCCGCCGCGCAGGTAGCGGCCGGGAACCCAGGCCCAGGCGAAGGCCACGCGGCGGCGGAAGGCGATCTGGCTCCGGCCGACGCGCATCTCCGCCGGCCCCAGCGCGGCGATGGCCACGCGCAGGGCAGCGAACAGCGGCCGGGCCGCCTCGTAGCCGGCGAAGAACGCCGCCAGCGTGCCCGCGTCGCCTTCGACCGGCGTCTCACCCACTGCCCCTCTGCTCCCTCCGTCGCTTCATGGGGCTATAATAGGCCCACAACCATGACCCAGGCAAACCCCGTCGATACCCAGGCCACCCGCCTGCTGGCCGCCGCCGGCGTGCCCTACCGCCTGCTGCCCCATACCCGCCCCGTCTTCACCGTGGCCGAGGCCGCCGAACAGCGCGGCGTCGTGGCCGAGGAGATGGTCAAGTCCATCCTGCTGCGCGAGAGCCGCAGCCGGCGCTACGTCATGGCCTGCGTCCTTGGCCCGGCCCGGCTTGACCACCGCGCCGTGCGCGCCGCCTTGGGCGCGGACTGGGGGCGGCTGACCTTTGCCGGCGACGAGGAGATCGCCGCCGTCACCGGCTATCCCAAGGGCGCGGTCAACCCCCTGGGCCTTCCGGCAACGGTGCCGGTGATTTTTGACGCGCCCATCGCCGCCTGCCGCCGGGTCAACATCAGCACCGGCGACCTGCTCTTTGGCCTGGAGTTGGACGCTGCCGACCTCATCCGCCTGGCCGGGGCGCGGCTGGCGGCCATTTCCGCCCCGGCCGAGGCCTAGGCCACGGCCACGGCCGCCGCCACCTCGCCCGCCGCCCGCAGCCGCCGCAGCCAAGCGGCGAACCCCTCGCTGAACGGCCGGTAGCCGACGCCATCGGCCAGCACCAGACCCCGGTTGGCCAGGATGCGCAGTTGTCGCCCGGCCACGCCGCCCGGCGGGGGCGTTAGCGCCGTCGGGTAGGCGCTCTGCGCCGGGGGCGAGAGCGCATCCCATAGCTCGGCCCAGTAGGGCGCGGCGGCGGCGGCGAAGCGGCGGGCGACGACCTCCGGCGCGTAGGCTCCGGCGGCCAACGCCTCGTAGAGATACAGCCCGGCCAGTTGCAGGTAGAACGGCTGCGGGCCGGCCTCGGCCAGCAGGTCGCCAACCGCCCCGGCGGGCACGGCCAGCCCGGCCCGTTCGGCAGGCACGGCCAGTAGCGCCCGCGCCGCGGCGCCGTCCAGCAGCCCCACGTCCAGCTGCCGGAATAGCTCGTAAAAGCGCGTGGCGTAGCCGCCTTGCGCGAATAGCTCGGCCGGGGCCACGTGGGCGGTCACGGCCAGGCCCAGCGCCCCCTCGCGGCCCAACTCCAGCCAGGCGTCGAACAGGTTGTCGTCGAAGACGGCCGGCCGCCAGACCATCTGCTCCAGCTCGTCCAGGTACAGCAGTGGCCGGAAGCCGGCGGCGCGCAGCTTGCGCGTGGCGGTGACGAACTCGGCCAGCGTGCGCACGGCCGTGGCGTCGCCCGGCTTCACCGCCGCCCACCACGGCCGCCAGATGGCATTCAGCAGCGCCGGCAGGCTGTGCAGGGCGGCGTCCTTCATGTCCACATAGGCCGCCAGCCAGGGCGCGGCGGCGGCGTGGCGCGCGGCGTGGGCCAGCAGCGACGACGCGCCGAACGTCCGCGCGGCGACGATAGCCACGTGCCCACCGGCGGCCAGTTGCTCCTGGAGGGCGGCGTGCTCGGCGTCGCGGCCGAAGAACATGCCCTCGTCGCCGACAGGGCGGCCGGGCGTGTAGGGGTTGGCCGCGGCGGGCGGCGCGGCTGTGTCGCCCGGCGCGGCCTCTTGCGGCGGGAAGACGCGCGTGTCGGCCGGGGCGGACGAGGGCCAGCGCCAGGTGACGCCCGATTGCATCGTCTGGCCCGCGCCGCCGCTCACCTGATCCAGCCAGGACAACTGGGCGTCATTGTCCTGAAAGAGGTGGGCCACCGCGTTGGCCAGATCGGGCCGCAGGGCCACCAGCGTTTCGGCCAGGCCGGCGTCGCGCCCCTGGCGCTGCACGTAGCCCAGGAACTCGCGCGCCCGGTCGCGCTTGGTCGCCCCCGGAAAGGCGGCAAAGGCCACCGCCAACTGGCGGGCCAGGGCCGTCAACTCGGCCTCACTCAAGGCGCTATCCAGTAAATCGAGGTACTTCATGCGGTCCATAGAGCTTGTCCCCGGCAAAGTATAGCCCTGAATGGCGGCAAAGAAACGTCAGCGTGTTCTCTGTGTCCTCGGCCGCACGAGGTTGCCCATTGCCCCAATTCGCGTAGGATCGGGCCCGTTGATGAGGCGATTCCCCCGGCGCGAGGAACCTCCCCCCGACATCGAAATCTCACCGCCGGCCACCCCCAGGGGCGCGGCCGGCGAGTGCATAGCGCGAGGAGTAACAATGTCCAGCTTTCTTTCCTTTCCAAGCAACTTCCTCTGGGGCACGGCGACCTCTTCCTATCAAATCGAGGGCGCGTGGAACGAGGACGGCAAGGGCGAGTCGATTTGGGATCGCTTCGCCCACACGCCCGGCCGTATCATCGACGGCAGCAATGGCGACGTGGCCTGCGACCACTACCACCGCTGGCCCGAGGACGTCGCCCTGATGAAGTCGCTGGGCCTACAAGCCTACCGCTTCTCCGTCGCCTGGCCGCGCATTCTGCCCGACGGCCGCGGTCGCGTCAATCAGGCCGGGCTGGACTTCTACAGCCGCCTGGTGGATGGCCTGCTGGCGGCCGACATCCTGCCCTTCGTCACGCTGTACCACTGGGACTTGCCCCAGGCCCTGCAGGACGCCGGCGGCTGGCCGGCGCGGGCCACGGCTGAGGCCTTTGTCGAATACGCCGACGTGGTCAGCGCCGCCCTTGGCGACCGCGTCCAAAACTGGATCACCCACAACGAGCCATGGTGCGTCAGCTTCCTGAGCCACCAGCTCGGCGTGCACGCCCCCGGCTGGCAAGACACCTACGCCGCTCTGCGGGTCGCCCACCACGTGCTGCTGTCCCATGGTTGGGCCGTGCCGGCCATCCGTGCCAACAGCCCTGCGGCCGAGGTGGGCATCACCCTCAACCTCGATTGGGCCGATCCCGGCTGCGGCAGCGCGGCCGACCTGAACGCGGCGCGCAAGGCCGACGGCAACTTCAACCGCTGGTTCCTCGACCCCATCTTCGGCCGGCTGTACCCGGCCGACGTGGTGGCCGACTTCGCCGATAGTCTGCCCAACGGGCTGGACTTCGTGCAGCCCGGCGACATGGAGGCCATCGCCGTGCCGACCGACTTCCTGGGCGTCAACTACTACACCCGCCGCGTGGCCCGCGACGAGGAAGCGGCCGACAACTGGCCGCAAGAGGTCTTCGCCGACGGCCCGCGCACGGATATGGACTGGGAGATCTACCCTCTGGGCTTCTACAACCTGCTCAACCGCATCCACTTCGCCTACCGGCCGCCTAAGATCTACATCACCGAGAACGGACTCGCCGACGCTTTGGACCAGAAGCGAGAATCTTTTATCAAGGAACACCTCCGCTTCGTTCACAAGGCCATCGAAGAAGGCGTCGACGTGCGCGGCTACTACCACTGGAGCCTCTACGACAACTTCGAGTGGGCAGAGGGCTTCGTGCCGCGCTTCGGCTTGTACCAAGTCGACTACAAGACCTACGCGCGCACTCCGACGCTCGGCGCCGACGTCCTCGGGCAGATCGCCAAGGCGCGCAAGCTGAGTTCCGATCTCAGGAAGACCTATGGCGGGACGGGCCCGCTGACGGCCGAGGGCACGCCGCCCGAAGGCGCCTGCAAGAAGTTCTGACGGCAGCGACCGAGAGCCGTCGCAGAGTCGACGGGCGTTCCACCCGGTCGGGCAGGGCTTCTTCAACAGCAGATCCCGCGCGTGGGCGGTGTCCTGGTTCAGCTGGCTCAGCAGCTTCTCGGCCTGGTCGATGGCTTGTTCCAGGTCTTCGAGCACGGCCGGGGCCTCGACGACGAGCTCTGCCGGATCCGTCTCCTTCAGGTACGCGACGTTGGTCTTGATGACGGTGAGCGGGTTCCTGAGATCGTGGATGAAGCGTCGGAGCAGCGCCGCCCAGCGCTTCAGCTCGGCTTCGTCGAACTCGGGGCGCGTGGGCTCTTTGGGCTCCATCTGGCCCTCACTCGTCATCGAAAAACAGAGGTTCGCGGTGGGCCAAGAAGGTCTCGATCAGTTCCAGGCACCCGGGTTCGAGCTCCACGAAGCGAATCCCCATGCCGGGCGGCAGGTCATTGCCCTCGTGGTAGTTGCGCACCCAGCGCACCTCG
>JRYK01001405.1_pt1 | contig 12438 bp, 8 predicted proteins | sample 235381 | NCBI WGS metagenome assembly JRYK01 (sample SAMN03074220, study PRJNA261476) | activated sludge metagenome | biome: Wastewater Treatment Plant; feature: Wastewater; material: Activated sludge; isolation source: activated biomass of a wastewaster treatment plant treating hydrocarbon... ...
TGGGCACCGCGAACGGCAGCGGCGAGGCCCACTCCATGCGGCTGCCCTGCGCCTGCCAGGGGTTGCCCATGCGCTCCATGCCCCGGAAGGCGGTGGTCAACTGGTCGGGAAACTCGCTCTGCATCATCACCTGGTCGCGGCGAATCTCCATGATGTCCAGCATGGGCACGTTGCCCACCGGGCAGATGTACACGCAGGGGCCGCAGGCCGTGCAGGCCCAGACGGCGCTCTCGCTGATGGCGTAGTCCAGCAGGGGCGTGCCATTGGCCGCCGCGCTGGCCAGTTCGGGCATGTTCTGGCGGATGTAGTAGCGCTTGTTGATCTCCAGCGCCGCCGGCGATAGCTCCTTGCCCGTGTTATAGGCCGGGCAGACCTGCTGGCAGCGGTTGCACATGATGCAGGCGAAGGCATCGAGGATGTGCTTCTTGGGCAGATCGTCCAGGTCATTGGCCCCGAACTGCTCGATCGTCTCGTCGTCCAGGTTGAGCTTCTTCATCTGGCCCAGGTAAGTGCGCTTCGGGCTGAGCATGAAGTTGACCGGGCCCATGAACAGGTGAGCGTGCTTGGTGTAGGGGAAGTAGGGCAGGAAGAGGAAGATCAGCCCGATGGCCAGCCACCAGAAGACGTGGAAGCCCACGTTCAGCGCCTGGGGCGAAAGGCCGCTCAGGAAGCGTGTGGCGATGAAGTTGGCCACCGGCTGCCAGCCGTCGGCCCCCTCCAGCGCGACCTTGAAGGCCGCGCCCAGCAGCCGCGAGCCGACGTGGCAGAGGATGAACAGGCCGACGATGAGCGAATCCACGGCGATGCCGCCCTCGCGCACCCGCTCCATCAGCTTCACGTTGCCGCGGGTCTTCAGCGCCGGGTCCTGGGCGGCGAAGCGGCGCAGCAGGAAGTAGACGACACCGATGAGCACCGCCGCGGCGAAGAGGTCGGCCGCCAGCCGGAACAGCTGGCCGATGATGTTGTCGTGCAGGAAGGTGAAGCCGGGAATCAGCCCTTCCAGGATGTCGATGAGGTTGACCAGGCCGTAGAAGATAAAGCCGAAGGCCACGCCATAGTGGAAGAGCGAAGTGATCTTGCGGTGGCGCAGGATGCGCCCCTGGGTCAGCAGGGCGACGAGGCCGGCCAGGACGCGGCGGGGCAGGTCATTGAGGGCCAGCGCCCCCGTGCCGCGGTTGATGACCCGCGCCATCTGGCTGAAGGTGTTGTACACGGCCGTCAGGCAAATGGCCGCCAGCAGCAGGAACATGATTCGTTCGAAGCTAGATAGCATGTCCGTTCCTCTCCTTGCGACCGTCGCCCGAGGGGATGGGGGAAGCCGGCCACGATCGCCGTGGGTGTTGCCTGCATTATAACCGAATTCTAACGCACTGCATCATTAGGGATTAGGGGGTAGGGATTAGGGATTAGGGGCCAGGTTCCAGGGGCCAGGGAAGAAATCCTCACGCAAAGGCGCCAAGAGCGCCAAGAGCGCCAAGCTCAGACCAATTCTGAGCTTTGCATCCTTTGCGTGAGCCTCTTTCTCCCCCTACAATACCATCACATGACCGCCCGCCTCCTCGTCGTCGTGGCCGCCGTGGCCCTCCTGCTCGCCCTGTGGCCGGACGCCCGCACCCTCTATGACCTGACCGGCGAAGAGTCCGCACGCGGCCAGGCCGCCGGCCTCGTCCACTGGCTCAACACGGCCATTCGCCCCCAACCGCGCCTCGACCCGGCGGCCGTGGCCGGTTCGCCCCTGGCCTATCCCGCCGTCAGCCCTTTCGCCGTCAATACCTTCTTGCAGCAGGAGGCCGAGCCACAGAAGCGCGCCCGCATCCTCGACCTGGTGGCCGGCGCCGGCTTCCGCGCCATCCGCCAGGAGTTCCCCTGGGAGGACATCGAGATCCACGCCCGCGGCGACTTCATCGACCGGCGCAACGACCCGGCCGGCGTCGACGCCTGGGCCAAGTACGATGAGATCGTCGCCCTGGCCGAGGCCCGCGGCGTGGCCATCATCGCCCGCCTGAGCAACCCGCCGGCCTGGAGCCGCGCCCAGGGCGACGCGCTGGGCAACAACGCCCCGCCCGACGACTTCAACGACTTCGCCGACTTTGCCGCCGCCGTGGCCGGGCGCTACCGCGGCCGCATCCGCTACTATCAGATCTGGAATGAGCCCAACGGCAACGAGGAGTGGGGTCTGCAAGACGTCGACCCGGAGGCCTTCACGCGCCTGCTGTGCCTGACCTACGACCGCATCAAGGCCGTAGACCCGGCGGCCGTCGTCCTGGCCGGCGCATTGACGCCGACGGTGGCCAACGACGGCCGCAACCTCAACGACCTCATCTTCCTGGAGCGCATGTACGCCGCCGGGGCCGGCCGCTGCTTCGACGTCATGTCGGCCCAGGGCTATGGCCTGTGGTCTGGGCCCACCGACCAGCGCCTGCGGCCCACGGTCATCAACTACGGCCACAACCTCTTCCTGCGCGACCTGATGACCCGCCACGGCGACGCCGCCAAGCCCATCTGGATCAGCGAGATGGGTTGGAACGTGGCCCCAGAGAACGTCACCCCCCATTTCGGCCGCGTCACCGAGGAGCAGCAGGCCCGCTACGCCGTCGAGGCTTATCGCCGGGCGCAAGCCGAGTGGCCCTGGGTCGGCGTCAACGCCTACTGGTTCCTCAAGCGCCCCGCCGACTGGGAGCGCGACCAGGCCTGGTACTACTTCCGCATGCTGGAGCCGGACTTCACGCCCCTGCCCGTCTTCGACGCCGTGGCCGCCTACGCCACCGCCGGCGACTCGCCCGCGCCCCAGCCCGGCTGGCACTACACCTGGATGAGCGCCCGACCGGCCCTCTTCCTGGGCGGCGCGGGCGTCCTCTTGCTGGCCCTGTTGCGCGCGCTGGCCCCGGCCGAGGAGCGATGACCCGTCGCGCCTGGCCCTTGGCCGCGGCCCTGGCCATCCTGCTCCTGGCCATGGCCTTGCGCTTCCACCGCCTGGGGGCGCAATCCTTCTGGAACGACGAGGGCAACAGTGCCCGCCTGTCGGAGCGCTCCCTGCCGGCCATCCTCGAAGGCACGGCCGCCGACGTCCACCCGCCGCTGTACTACGTCCTGCTGCGCGGCTGGCGCGAGCTTCTGGGCGACAGCGAATTCGGCCTGCGCGCTCTCTCCGCCTATGCCGGCGTGCTGCTGGTGGCGGTGGTGGCGGCCCTTGCACGGCAGCGCGGGGGGGCGGGGGCGCAGGGGCGCAGGGGCGCAGGCGACTCGCCACTTGCCAAGCGCCACTCGCCCCCCGCCGCTCGTCACTCGCCACTGTCAACTGACAACTGGCTACCACCAACTAACAACTGGCCACTGCTCCCGGCGCTTCTGGCCGCCGCCAGCCCCGTCCTCGTCTACTACGGCCAGGAAACGCGCATGTACGCCCTCCTGGCTCTGCTCGCCGCCCTCAGCACGTGGGCCTTGCTCAACTGGCTGGCCGGCGCCGGCCGCCGCTGGGCCGTCGCCTACACCCTCCTGGCCGCCGCCGGCCTCTATACCCACTACTTCTTCCCCGCCGTCCTCGCCGCCCACGCCCTCCTCGTCCTCCTCGTAGGGCGGGATGGTCTCCTGCCGGAAGGGGCCAGGTTCCAGGGTCCAGGTTCCAGGTTCCAGGTTCCAGGGAAGAAGCCGCGGGGCGACGACAGACCGCAGACCACAGACCACGGCCAGACGCAGAGTCCGCACTTTCCGATGCGGACTCTGCTCCTGGCCCCTGGTCCCCGGCCGCTGCCTCCCGGCCCGTGGCCTCTTACCTGCTGATGGCTGCTGTCGCCCTGGCCCTCTACGCCCCCTGGCTGCCCATCTTCCTGCGCCAGGTCGGCGGCCGCGGCGGCCAACGCCCCGCCCTGCCGGCCTTCCTGGCCGACACCGGCCGCTGGCTCGTCCTCGGCCCCACCATCGCCCCCGACGAAGCCCTGTGGGCGCTGCTGGCCGCCGCCGCCCTGGTCGTGCTGGGGCTGGTCGCCGGGCGGCGGCGGGCGCTGGTCCCGGCCGCTCTGGTTGCCCTCCCCCTGGCGCTGATGTATGGCGTCGGGGCCACCGACCCGGCCTTCTTCAAGTTCCTGCTCGTGGCCGTGCCCTTCCTGTGCCTGCTCATGGGCCTGGCCTGGACCGTGCCTCGCCGCTGGCGCTGGCTGCCCGCCGCCCTGACCGCCCTCGTCCTGGCCGGCAGTGCCCTGTCGCTGGCCCATCTCTATGCCGACCCGCAGTACGCCCGCGCCGACTACCGCGCCATGGCCGCGCGCGTCGCCGCCGACGACCGCAACGTCGGCGTGATCCTCGTCGCCCCGAATCAGTGGGAGGTCTTCACTTACTACCACCGCGCCGGCGCGCCCGTCTACCCTCTGCCCACCGGCCAGCCCGACCCGGCTCTGCTGGCGCCGGAACTGGCCCGCATCGCCGCTGCCCACGAGCGGCTGTACGTGCTCTACTGGGGCGAGGCCCAGCGCGACCCGCAGGGCGTCATCGAACACTGGTTGGACGCCAACACTTTCAAGGCCGGCGAAGAGTGGGTGGGCGACGTGCGCCTGGCAATCTACGCCGTCTCGCCCCTGGCCGGCCCGACCGCGCCCGTGCCGCCCACGCCCAGCGGCGCGACGTTCGCCGCCCTCGATGGTGAGAACATCGTTCTGCACGAGTTCACCGCCTGGCCCGTGGCCGCCCGGCCGGGCGACGTGGTCGGCGTGCGCCTGCTGTGGTCGGCCGACGCCACCCCCGCCCGCCGCTACAAGGTCTTCCTGCACCTGTTGGCCGCCGACGGCCGCCTTATGGCCCAGCGCGACGGCGAACCGGGCGGCGGTTCGCGGCCGACCACCGGCTGGGCCGCCGGCGAGGTCGTCAGCGACAACCACGGCCTGCTATTGCCCGCCGACCTGCCCCCCGGCGCGTACACGCTGCGGCTCGGCCTCTATGACGCCTTCGACCCGGCCGCCCGCCTGCCCGTCGCCGGCGAGGACGGCCTTACCCTGGCCACGATCACCGTCGGGGAATGACCTGGTTTTCCAATGGCCGATCAGAAGGACACGGAGCACACAGAGCGCAGCCACGTGGTGTCACGGAGAAATCCCCCCACTTCCTCCGTGCTCTCCGTGTCCGACCTAAAACCGACCCAACACCCTTGTGAGGAATAGCCCCCATGTCCGCAGACACCCCCAAGATCAGCGCCCTCCATCACGTGCAGATCACCGTGGCCGCCGCCGACGCCGGCGCGGCGCGCCGCTTCTATGTAGAGACGCTCGGCCTGCCCGAAGTGGCCAAGCCCGACTCGCTGGCCGGCCGCGGCGGCTTCTGGGTCGAGCTGGGCGAGCAGCAGCTCCACGTGGGCATCGAGGAGGGCGTCGACCGGCAACGCACCAAGGCCCACGTCGCCTACCAGGTGGGCGACCTGGCCGCCTGGCGCGAGCGACTGGCCGCCGCCGGCGTCGTCGCCCTGGAGAGCGTGCCCATCCCCGGCCACGATCGCTTCGAGTGTCGCGATCCCTTCGGCAACCGTCTGGAGTTCATCCAGCCCCTCGCGCCCGACGAGGAACCGACCCGCCGCTTTACCTCGCGTGTGGACAACTACGCCCGCTATCGCCCTAGCTACCCCGCCGCCGCCCTGGACTGGTTGGCCGAGCGCGCCGGGCTGGCCGAGGGCAGTGTCGTGGCTGACGTCGGCTCCGGCACGGGCATCCTCACCGGACTGTTGCTGGCCCGCGGCGCAACCGTCCACGCCGTGGAGCCGAACGCCGCCATGCGCGCCGCGGCTGAGGCGGCGCTGTCCGTCTGGCCCGGCTTCGTCAGCGTCGACGGCCAGGCCGAGGCCACCGGCCTGCCCGACGCCAGCATCGACCTCATCACCGCAGCCCAGGCCTTCCACTGGTTCGAGGCCCGCGCCGCCCGCGCCGAGTTCCGGCGCATCTTGCGGCCCGGCGGGTGGGTGGCCCTGGTATGGAACGGCCGCGCCCACGACGCCGGCGGCTTTGTGGCCGACTATGAGGCCCTGCTGGCCGAATTCGCCCACCACTACCAGAAGGTGCGCCACGGTTCGCGCATCGACAAGATCGCCACGCTCTTCGCCGACGGCTACGAGATGCGTGTCTTCGACCACGAGCGCCATCTGGACTACGACGCCGTCCACGGGGGCATGCTCTCCGGCTCCTATAGCCCGCTGCCCGGCGACCCGCGCTACGAGCCGATGGTCGCCCGCCTGCAAACCATCTTCGCCGCCCATGCCCGCGACGGCCAGATCATCATGCCCTATCGCACTCAGGTCTACCTCGGCCAGGTCTAGGGATTGGGGATTCGGTTGCAGGGACACAGGTTCCGGGGCAGAGCGTTCTTCCCTGGGCCCTGGAACCTGACCCCTTCTTGACAGTCCCCTCCCTCTCGCGTACTATTCAGGGGATTAGACTGTTATCTAATCTGCTGGCGGTGTACTTACCCCTCCCGCTGGGGGGAGCACGGGGCACTCCCATCGCCCCGCGCCGCAGGAGTTGCCCTCCAACGGCCGCCGCCAGCGTCACCAGGCCGTACCGCGGGTGGTTGCCAATGAGGTTCGGCGGACATTGTAGAGAGGCAGCCTGATGTCGAGTCCACCTCGACTCGCCGGCATGCGTGGCTTCGTGGTGATCTGGTTCGGCCAGCTCGTGTCTATGCTTGGCACGGGCATGACCAATTTCGCCCTGTCCTTCTACCTCTTCCAGTCCACCGGCCAGGCCACCGCTCTAACCATCTCCATCTTCGCCTTCGCCGCGCCCAGCATCCTCCTCAGCCCCCTGGCGGGCGCGCTGGTCGACCGCTCCAATCGTAAGCTCGTCGTCATCCTGACCGACCTGGCCGCCGGCATCGTCACCATCGTCTGGCTGATCATCGTCCTGCGCGCCGGCCACTTGGAGCCGTGGCAGATCTACATCGGCAACGCCATCACCGGGGCCTTCAACGCCTTCCAGTTCCCCGCCTTCTCGGCCGCCGTCACGCTCATGATCCCCAAGGAGCAATACGGCCGGGCGGCGGGCATGCTCGACTTCGCCGGCGCGACCTCCGGCATCCTGGCCCCCGCCTTTGCCGGCGCGCTGTTGGGGCCAATTGGGCTGGCGGGCATCATGTCCATCGACGTGGTCACCTTTGTCTTCGCCATCGTGGCCGTGCTGCTTGTCCACATGCCCCAGCCGGCGGCCGAGCCCACGCCCGACGGCCAGCGGGCCAGCCTGCTCCAGGACTCGGTCTACGGCTTCCGCTACATCATGGCCCGGCCCAGCCTGCTGGGGCTTCAGCTGTGCTTTACGGCCATTAACTTCATCGCCGCCTTCGGTGGCGTCATCGTTGTCCCCCTCATCCTGGCCCGCACCGGCAACAGCGCCGGCGCGCTGGCCACGGTGCAATCCATCGCCGCGGCCGGTGGTGTGGCCGGCGGCCTGCTCATGAGCGCCTGGGGCGGGCCTAAGCGCCGCGTGCGCGGCGTGCTGCTGGGCATGACCGCCGAGGGCCTCCTCGGCCCGTTCATCGTCGGCATCGCCCGCGGCATCCCCGGCTGGGCCTTCGGCAGCTTCATGTCCGATGGCATGATCCCCATCATCAACGGCTCGAATCAGGCCATCTGGCAATCGAAGGTGCCCCCCGCGGTACAGGGGCGCGTCTTCGCCACCCGCCGCATGATCGCCCAATTCAGCTTCCCCATCGCCACCCTCTTCGCCGGGCCACTGGCCGACCGTGTCTTCGAGCCGGCCATGCGCGCCGGCGGGCCCCTGGCCGCCACCTTTGGCCCGCTGGTCGGCGTTGGCCCAGGGGCGGGCATGGGCCTGATGGTCATGCTCAGTGGCTTGCTCGGCGCGGCCGTGGGCCTCATCGGCTACGCCGTGCCCGCCGTGCGCAACGTGGAGGACATCTTACCCGATTTTGACGCGCCACCCCTCGTCGGGGCAGCGACCGACGGAACAGAGGCGGCCGCCTAGCAAGGGAGCCAACATGGTCACCAACGACAGCCGCAACATCGAATGGGACAGCGGCACGGCCTATGATTTCTTCGCCAGCCTGATCGTGCTGCACGAGCCGGAACGCCACGGCTTGCGCGGTTCGTGGGCCGCCGGCGTCCGTTCGCGCCTGCCCCTGGCCGAGCGCGAGTGCTTGCAGCGCGTCGTCAGCGCCTTGCGGCCCATGCGCTGGGTCTACACCCTCGGCGCGCCCAAAGACGCCCTGTCGGCCCTGACCGCCCTGCGCCAGATGGAGCCTGGCCCGCGGCTGGCGGCCCTCGTGCCCGACACCTCCAAGGGCGTGGGCCGTCTCCTGCGCGACGTCGCCGCCAGCGGCCAGTGGGATGACGCCGACGTGCTCCGGCTGGTGGAGATGATGCAGAGCGGCGATTGGCAAGGGCGGCCGGCGGCCAGCGTCCGCAAGTCCGCGCTGGACATGCTGGCTGCCTGGTCGGACGTGGCCGGCAGCGCCGATGGCCTCCTGTCGGCCCTAGAGCACTACTATGCCGTCTTCTTCGCCGAGGAAGAGGTTCGCATCCGCCCCATGCTCAGCGACGCCCTGGCCCGCGCCCGGCAATTGGCCACCACCCTGCCTCGCCCGCTGCTGCTGGAGGAGCTTTCCCAGGGCTTGCGCCTCTCGCCCGAACACGATCGGGAGGCCCTGGTGTTGGCCCCCTGCTTCTGGCTGACGCCCTTCGCCCTGGTCATCCGCCTGGAGAACGGCAAGACGCTCTTCCTCTTCGGCGCGCGCCCGGCCGACTTCTCCCTCGTGCCCGGCGAGTACGTGCCCGACGCCCTGCACCAGGGCCTCAAGGCCCTGGCCGAGCCGACGCGCCTGCGCATCCTGCGCTACCTAAGCGACGAGCCGCTGGCCCCGGCCGAGCTGGCCCGCCGCCTGCGCCTGCGCGCCCCGACGGTCATCCACCACCTGGACGCGCTGCGCCTGGCCCGCCTGGTCAACGTCACCCTGGATTCCGGCGAGAAGCGCTACACCGCCCGCCCCGGCGGGGCGGCGGCCGTCTTCGAATTGCTCAACGACTTTCTGGCCGGGGAAGAGGACTAGGAAGAAGAACTCAACGCCAAGACGCCAGGACGCAGAGAACAAGATTGTTTTTCTTCTGTGCGTCCTGGCGTCTTGGCGTGCGATATTCTGTGATCAGGGGGGAGATGCGGTTGCCGCTTGCGCGTTCACCGCATCTCCTAGCTCCTTCTCCCTGATACCACCCGATGGCAAACGGTTGGGGCGCTTGCCATCTGAAGTCATAGTAAAAGACGGCGCGGGCGCTGGCCATAAACGGGCCGTGAATTTCGGCCCCGCGCCCTATGCGGCGTAGCAGCGCCGCAGTTCTTCGCCGATGATGCGTAGCCCCTCGGCCACCACGGCCTCGTCCTGGGCATAGTTCATGCGGATGCACTCCTCGCGGTGCCGCCACTCGCCCGGCAGGCCGGGGAAGAAGTAGTGGCCCGGCACGACCAAGACGCGCCGCGCCTTCAGCCGTTCGTACAGCTCGGCCGAGGTGATGGGCAGCCCCTTGAACCACAGCCACAGAAAGAACGCGCCCTCCGGCTTGTGGACGTAGTAGTCCACCCCGGCCAGCGCGTCGGGCAGGGTGTCCAGCGCCCGCCGCACCTTGGCCGCGTAGTGGGGCTGGATGACCTCGCGGCTCAGGCGCAGTACGTCGCCACTGCTGACCAGATCCTGGGCCATGTAGGCCCCAAAGTTGCCCGGGGCCAGCGACAGGACGGCGTTGGCCGCGCCGATGGCCGCGGCGATCTCCGGTCGGGCCACGACGATGCCCGTCCGCGCCCCCGGCAGGCCCAGCTTCGATAGGCTCAGGCAGAAGACGATGTGCTCGTCCCACACCGGCCGCACCTCGCGGTAGAGGATGCCGGGGAAGGGCGGGCCATAGGCGTTGTCGATGATCAGCGGGATGTCGTGTTGCCGCGCCAGGGCGTGTAGCCGGTCGATCTCCTCGTCGGTCAGCACGTTGCCCGTGGGGTTGGTCGGCCGCGAAACACAGATCGCCCCTACTTCATCGGTCACGCGCAAGGCGTCGAAGTCGACGCGGTACTTGAACTGCCGCTCCGGCAGGTGCTCGATCTCCGGGCGGTAGGAGATGAACAGGTCTTCGTCGTCCAGCCCCACGTCGGCGTAGCCGATGTACTCCGGCGTCAGGGGCAGCAGCACCTTCTTGCGCCGGCCGCCGCCGAAGCGCCCGGCGAAGACGTTGAACAGGTAGAAGAAGGCGGTCTGGCTGCCGTTGGTCAGGGCGACGTTGTCCTCCGTCACCGGCCAGCCGCACTCGCGCCGCAGCAGGTCGGCCGCGGCCACGCGGAAGGCGCGGTCGCCGGCCGGCGGGGCGTAGTTGCCCACCAGTCGCTCGAAGGCGTCGCCGTGGCGCAGGCCGTTTTCCATGCGTTCGCGCAGGCAGGCTTCGACCTCCGGGATGCGGCTGGGGTTGCCGCCGCCGAGCATGATCATCCCCGGCCCCCCGGCCAGGGCGTTGCCCAGATCATCCATCAGTTGCAGAATGCCGCAGTTGCGGACGAATTTCTCTCCGAAGAGCGAGACGTTCATGGTTCACCTACGATAGGTTCCAGGTTCCAGGTTCCAGGGGCCAGGGAAGAGACCTGTAGGGCGGGATGGTATCCCGCCAGAAGGGGCCAGGTTCCAGGGAAGAGTGTCGTAGGGCGGGATGGTGTCCCGCCGCAGGTGTGCAGTTCCAGTGAAACGTTTGTCGCAGCCAAATTGCGCCCACAAGTCCCTTCTTCCCTGGCCCCCGGCCCCTCCCGTTCACGACTGCTCGATAAGCCGGTGATGCAGCGTCGTTAGCATCTTACTCACTTCTTGAGCAAGCTGCCACAGAGGCTTTATCTCTTCCCGATCGGCCAGCTTCAGGCGGCCGATCAGAATCAAGTAGGTCTCCACTTCAGCCAGCGACCCTCTGGCCATGCTGACAAAGTGGGCATAGTCCTTCCTGCTGCCGCGCGTGTGCCCCTCGGCCACGTTGGCGGCCACAGAGACACACGCCCGGCGCAGTTGGGCTGTCAGGCCATACTGCTCACGCGTCGGGAAGGTCTCGCTGACGCGATACACCTCCTCGATCAGCGTCATCGCCCGCTGCCATACCAGTAGGTCGCGGTAAGATTCTACTTGAGACATGCGCTTCCGAGAGGGGCTAGGGGCTAGGGGCCAGGGAAGAAGCGGCTGAAAGGGCTGACCCGAAACGCGGCAGACTCTTCCCTGGAACCTGGAACCTAGAACCTGGCCCCTTCTCCCTAGTGTCCATTGAGGAACACCGGCTCAATCCGCTCCATCGCCCAATCGATCTGCTCCTTCGTCACCACCAGCGGCGGGGCGAAGCGCACCACCGTGCCGTGGGTGTCCTTGCACAGGATGCCCTGCTCGCGCAGGTCATCGCAGTAGGGGCGGGCCAGGCGCGTCAGCTCCACGCCGATGAGCAGCCCCTTGCCGCGCACTTCCTTGATGTGCTCGCCCTCGATGCGCTGCAAGCGCCCCTTGAAGTAGGCCCCCAGCTCCCGCGAGCGCTCCACCAACCCCTCGTCCACCAGGACGCGCATCGCCGCCCGGCCGACCGCCGCCCCGAGCGGGTTGCCGCCGAAGGTGCAGCCGTGGTCGCCCGGCCGAAAGACGTCCATGACGTCGGCGCGCGCGAGGAACGCGGACACCGGCAGCAGCCCGCCGCCGAGCGCCTTGCCGAGTATGAGCCCGTCGGGCCTCAGGTGCTCGTGGTCGCACGCGAGCAGCCGCCCGGTGCGTCCGAGCCCGGTCTGCACCTCGTCGGCGATCAGCAGCACGCCGCGGCTGCGGCACAGCCGCGCGCAGGCCTCGAGGTAGCCGGGCGGCGGAACGACGATGCCGCGCTCGCCCTGGATGGGCTCGACCAGGAACGCCGCGGTGTGCGGGGTGAGCGCGCGCTCGAGCGCGGCGAGGTCGCCGTACGGCACGAGCTTCAGCCCCGGCGGGAACGGCCCGAAGCCCTGGCGGTACTGCGGCTCCGACGAGAGGCCGGTGATGGCGATCGAGCGCCCGTGGAAGTTGCCCTCCGCGGCGATGATCTCGGCGCGGTCGTGCGGCACGCGCTTGACTTCGTAGGCCCACTTGCGCGCCGCCTTGAGGGCGGTCTCCACCGCCTCCAGGCCGGTGTTGACCGGCAGCGCGCGGTCCATGCCGGTCAGGCGGCACAGCCGCGCGAGGAACGCCGGCAGCCGGTCGTTGTAGTAGGCGCGCGAGGTGACCGCGAGCCGGCCCGCCTGCTGCGTGAGCGCGCGCAGGATGCGCGGATGCGCGTGGCCGAGGCTGACCGCGGAGTACGCGGACATGCAGTCGAGGTAGCGCCGCCCGGCCTCGTCCCAGACGTGCGCGCCCTCGCCGCGCACGAGGACGACCGGGAGCGGATCGTAGTTGCGCGCGCTGTGCCGGCGCTCGAGCGCGATCGCGAGCGGC
>JRYK01000895.1_pt1 | contig 12431 bp, 7 predicted proteins | sample 235381 | NCBI WGS metagenome assembly JRYK01 (sample SAMN03074220, study PRJNA261476) | activated sludge metagenome | biome: Wastewater Treatment Plant; feature: Wastewater; material: Activated sludge; isolation source: activated biomass of a wastewaster treatment plant treating hydrocarbon... ...
GAAGTCGCGATGGAAACGGATGACGTCGCGGGCCGCGCCGCGGGGGTGGATAACGAGACCGGCGAGGACGGTGGACACGGGGTGCAGCCGGTAGTGGAACGCCGTCACCACCCCGAAGTTGCCACCCCCCCCGCGCAGCGCCCAGAACAGCTCGGCGTTCTCCGCGGAGGTAGCGCGACGGAATTGGCCGTCCGCCGTCACGAGGTCGGCGGCGAGGAGGTTGTCGCAGGTCAGCCCGTACTTGCGCACCAGCCAGCCCACGCCCCCGCCGAGCGTAAGCCCGGCGATCCCGGTCTCGCCCACGACGCCGCCGGTGGTCGCCAGCCCGAAAACCTGCGTTTCGTGATCGAATTCCTGCCACAGCAATCCGGGCTGCGCCCAAGCCGTCCGCGCTACCGGATCGACCTGGATGCCCTTCATCGGCGACAGATCGATCATCAACCCGCCATCGCACACGGCGGTTCCCGCGACGTTGTGGCCGCCACCCCGCACCGACACCAGCACCTCGCGCGCCGCGGCGAAGCGGACCGCCTCAAGCACGTCGGCGGCGCCCGCGCAGCGCACGATCAGGGCGGGCCGCTTGTCGATCATCGCGTTCCAGATGCGCCGGATCGCGTCGTAGCCGGCGTCGACGGCGGTCAGAACCGGACCGCGCACGCGCGAGCGCAGGCCAGTGACGGTCGTCGCGTCGAGCACGCGCTGCGCGCCGCCCAAGGTCATGATGTCGATGTTCATGGTCATCATCCTCTCTCCGCACTGGGATCAGATCTGGTCTTTTGCATTTCCGACGTCTTCAGCCTGACCCAAGAGGAGGTTGCTGCTATAGAAACAGGGCGGCAAAAAACAAGACCTGACCCCTATCTCTCTTTCTTGCCGGCCCGTCGCGGGGTCGATCCTGATCACCCCGCCGGGCCGTCGAAGAGGTTGTCGCTACGGCCAAAAGCATTGCGGTCGGCCACCAGGAGATCACCGTCGGTGTCGATGGCGATGCTAAAGGGGTCAACCAATAACCCGCGCGACGCGCTCGACCGCCGGGTCATCCTTGGTGAGCACCCGTCCGCGTCCATCACCCGCGATGAAGTAGTCCCCGGTCAGACCGCCCAGCCGACTCGCCAGCACCAGGTCCGCCGCACTGTCGCCATCCTCGACGGTGTTGCCAGTGATGATGGCGCCGCCGCTGATGACGGCCATGGGCGCTTGACCGAGCTCCATGACGTAGCCTCCCTGCTCCGGCCCGATGGCCTGCTTCAGCATGTCACTGAGATTGATCGGCGCCGCGCCACTGACGGCGGGATTGTAGGTCCCATCCGGGTTCATGGTTGCCGTATCCTCCGTGTAGTTATCCGCGTCGCCGTGACCCGTTGCGAAATGGCCTTGCAGGAGATACACGCCAGTGAGTGCGTCCTTCACCTGAGCGAGCGCGATCGAGCCGTAACAGATGCCGACCACCGGCTTGCCGCCTTTGATGAACGCCTCCAGGAGCATCCAGTCTCGCGTGTTGTTCCCGAAGTCGCCAATCGCTCCGCCGCCACCGACCCAGGCCATGCCCGCGAATTGATCGAGCGCCTCCAGATCCGCCTCGAGTCGGGCCGCGAAATCATCCCGAACGTCCTCGCCGTGCTTGGGCCGCGGATAGCTGTCGTGCACGAGGTCACGCAAGCTCACCGGGTTTTGCAGGAAACTGGCGTACTCGTTGATCGGGTCGAGCTCGGGAGGAACGGCCGGCAGCGAACCTGGATCGGTGCCTGCTGCGAGGGCTTCGTGACGCCGCGTGATGGCGGCATCGCGCACGTCGTTATACCTGTTGCGCTGAGCAGGCGTGAGAAATTGCCGGCCCAGTCGCGCAATCCCTTCGGTGATTTGCAGCGCGTTCAACGCCTGATCGGCGAACGGAGCCACCACGGAGATGCCATACGGAACGGGCTCCTCACCGTGTTCCGTGATGGGAACGACCCGGGCTCCCTTCAGCATCAACTTAAGAACAAAGAGGGTCAGCTCGGGACTCATGTAACCCGAAACCGGCACACGAGCCCCAAACGTCTCACCGTTTTTGAAGGACTTGCCGCGAATAGCGACACCCGTCCTGCGCAGGACATCGTCGTCGATCATTTCGATGAGTTCGTCCCTCGGCGTTCCATTGGCCAGCGCCGTTGCCAGTCGTTCGATGCGCAGCTGGCGGTCCAAAGGCACTGGGCGCGGCGTTGGAAACAAAGGCACTTTATTGGCGGACGCATAAGCGGTGTGCTGAGCAGCCTCTGGATAGTTGCGGTAAACGTGGCTCCAGTCAACCCGCCTGCCCTGGGCACTCTCGACCGCTTGTCTGGTCCTTCCGTCCAGGGTATCCATTCCCGCATACGTCACTCGGTTCCCAAACCCCGTCGTCGTTCTCTCACTCATGTTGGTTTCTCTCCTCTCGCTGAATCGGCGGCGGTCAAGACCGGACCGCGCACGCGCGAGCGCAGGCCGGCGACGGTCGTCGCGTCGAGCGCGCGCTGCGTGCCTGCCAGGGTGTTGCACGAGACCGGGAAATCCACCTCGCCGAGCTGCTCGGGCGCCCTTGCTTGCGGTTGGTCGTCCTCGCCATGCACCCACGCCGGGCGCGTCCCGCCGAGCCTCAGCGTCAGCGCGAGCGCGATCCATTTCGCTGTCTTCATCGTTGCCTCCGCGGGTTCGCTGCCAGGCTAAAGTTCGGTTGGGATAAGGCTCAACTCATGATTATGTGGTTTCCGCGTGAACAGAAACCGCCCCAAACCCGCAAAACCAGGCTCACCGCGGAGAGAGAAACCGATGCGCCCGATCCGCATACAACACCGTTCCGTCCACCAGCGTGATCTTGTCCACCAATCCCCGCGCCACCAGTTCGTCCAGGGCGTGCTGGACCCGATCAACCGCCTCGTCGTGGCGTTGCCGGGGCAGCCACCACTCCACGATCCCGTCCACCGTATCCGCCGCCTGGGGATGCGCCCGCAGGTAGCTCAGGATCTCGTCGCTCAGTCGGGCCAGAGCGGGCTCGTCTTGCCGGCTCATCGAAACAACCTCATTCTGGAAAGCGGAGGCGGGTCACTCTGGTGGAGCCAGGAGTCTTTGCCGAGGGTGATCCGTAAAACCGGCCTGCGATCAACTTGACGGGACGGCCGGGCGGTCGCCCCGCCAACGAGTATCAACTGAGAGGTCTATAACCGCGTGATCAACACGTGGGGAAGGTGGTCGTATCGTTGAATCCGAATCTGGGCGTCGGATCGCAGCTCCGTCCCGTCGTGAGACGAGCCGAGGACGATGAGGGACCTTCAGATTGCGACGGTGTTTTCCCGCTGCCCCAGGAGCTTGCGAAGGAACCGTCGGGAGGTAGCGTCAGCGGGTTGCTGGCGTGGGCGGCGGTCGGCATCGGGCTGGCCATCGTCCAATCCAGGCCGCGGTCGTTGAAGGATTCCGCCGCGGCGGGGGTGATGCCATACGCGCTGGCGATCAAGGCGCAGGCCGACGCAACGAGTTGGGCTTTCATGGGATCACTCCACATGCATTCTGTTCGGACTCTGAATGTTTCAGATAAACGCTCGTCGCTCGGTGGGACCAGACCGGGTTCGGCTTGCTGGCGCAGCGAGACGACTTCATAGGCAATGAACGGGCATTGCCGTTTGGTCAACGGCAATGTCCATACCACTTTATCAGCTCAATTAAGATATTGAATTTTAGTTGTTTTAAAACTCTGGGGAGGCGGAAGTGGGTCATGGTTGACCCGGCGGAAACCGGTCAATAACCGGGAAAGGGCGCTAATGATCGAGCGATCGGCGGGGCGTCAGCCACCACCCACCCGGTGGGTCAGTCATGACCCACCGGGTGGCGCCGGGGCAGCCTATCCACCACCCCGCGCCACCAACGGAAGGGCTTCGTCGCGAATGACGCGAACGAATCTTGCCGATTCCTCGAAGATTGGTCCGCATCATTCGCAATTTGGGCGAAGTTCCAGCATCATCGGCTCAGGCCTGATAGTGACGTTTATCGAGACCGCGCTTTTTGATGAGCTTGCCAAAGTAGCGCCTTTCCGTTCCCGCCAGATTGGCCGCCGCGGTCACGTTGCCTTTGGCCTTCATCATCAGGTTCGCCAGAAACTTTTTCTCAAAGTCCTCAAGCGCCTTGGCCTTGGCCACGGCGTAATCGAGTTCATCGCTCATCAGTTGGCGACGATCCACCCGTTGGCGGCGGTCCGCCGGGGGTTGATCGACCAGGCCGATCTGAATTACCGGACCATCGGTGAGCAGGAACTCCCGGTACACCAGATTTTCCAGCTCGCGGATATTGCCCGGCCACGAATGAGAGGCGAACCATTCGAGCGTATCCGGATGAAAAGTTTTTATGGGCTTGCCAAAGCGCTCGCTACAGACGCGCACGAAATGTTCGGCCAACAAGATCGGATCTCCTTGACGCTCGCGCAGCGGTGGCAGTTCCAAAAACAAAATCTTAAGCCGGTACAGCAAATCCATCCGGAACTGACCGGCCTCGGCCAGTCTGGCCAGGTTCGCGTTACTCGCGGCCACGATCCGGACATCAGTGACGTGTTCTCGCGCATCCCCCAGCGGGCGGTAATGTCGATCCTGCAGGAACCGCAGCAGAGTCACCTGTCCCTTGGGTGACAGGGCGTCCACTTCGTCGAGAAACAGCGTGCCCGAATGGGCATGAGCGATCAGTCCCGGCTGATCGCCGCGGGCATCGGTGAAAGCCCCCTTGCGGTGGCCAAACAATTCATTTTCAATCAGCAAGTCCGGGATGGCGCCACAGTTGACCGGCACAAACGGTCGGTCGCGCCTGTTCCCCTGGTAATGGATCGCCCGCGCTACCAGTTCCTTGCCCGTGCCGGTCTCTCCTTCCAGCAGAACGGGCGCGTCGCAGTCGGCGATCTTGGCGATCAGCCCGGTCATTTTCAGGAAAGCAGCGGATTTTCCGACCATGCCGAACCTCCTCGTTCATCGTTCATCGGCTGTGTCCAGTCCTGGGTGCGACGGAAGTCGAAGCACCTCTCATGATATTTAAAGATGTAGCATGGAACCCCATAATGTCAATTTAATATCACTATTAAAATGATAAGTGTTTACTTTTATAAGCGTTGCTGATCGACTGTTGTATCAATAAAATAGCATTAAGTGCCGTGCGGTTGCCGGTAGGGTATCAGGCGAACCGGTATAAGCCCTCGATCTGTTTCAGATTCTCCGGACTGCCATGCCCACTGTCGAGGATCGTGCACTTCCGGACAAGCCCGCGCTCCCGGGCGGCCTTGAACAACGCTTGAAAATGCGCCAGGGCAGCGGGCTTGCGCAGGCAGGCTTCCAGTGTTTTTTCATCTTAAATTCATTAGCTTAAGGCATGAATATCATGGCGCCGTCCGCGTCGAACAACCGCCTCCGGCGCCTGGCCTGGTTGCCCATTCCCATCCTGTTGTGCGCCATGGCGGCCTTGTGGATCACGGACCCGGGCACCGTCTACGAATCATCCCATCTGCTGATCGCGCTCAACCTGTTCTTCTCGGCGCCAAGCGCTCTGCTGGTCGCCTATCAGGCCGGGCGCGGCTTTCTCCTGCGCGGTAACCTGGGACTGCTGGGGTTTGGCTGCGGCATGCTGTTTTGGGGCGGCGCCGGCTCCGCAGGCGGGCTGCTGGTCCCCTTCGGTTCCAATGCCGCGGTCACGGCCCACAACATTCTGGTCTGGCTGGCGGCGACCTGCCACGTGGCGGGCGCGGTCCTGGCGCCCTGGCAACGAACGGCTCCCCGGTGGCCGGAACCGTGGCTGGCGGGAATCTATGCCGGCGCCTTGACCCTGGGGGCGGTCGTCGTCCTGGAGACCCTCGCGGACGGGATCCCGGCCTTTTTCATCCAGGGCCAAGGCGGCACGCCCCTGCGGCAGGTCGTGCTGGGCTCGGCGAGCGCCATGTTCGTGCTGACCGCGGTCCTGCTGAAGAAGAATGGTCGCGGCACCCTTTCGGGGTTTCAGGATTGGTATGCCCTCGCCCTGCTGCTCATCGCGGTCGGGTTGTTCGGGGTGATGATCCAGTCGAGTGTTGGTAGCCTCCTGAGCTGGACCGGCCGGGTCGCCCAGTACCTCGGCGGCGTCTATCTGCTGGTGGCGGTCATGGTCGGGCTGCGCGAGACTCGCGAGTGGGGCCACCCCCTGGAAGCCGCCCTGGGCGAGGCTCGACAACAGTTCGAAGAACTGTTCAACCTGGCCGCCGACGGCATCGTCCTGCACGAACGAGTCAGCGAGACCGTCCCTGGCTATTTCCTCCAGGCCAACCCGGCCATCTGCGCGCTGCTGGGCTACACCGCCCAGGAAATGCGCGAGCTGACGCCGCTGGACATCCTCGCCCCGGAGGATCGCGAGAAGATTGCCGGGGATAACCAGGCGATGAATCAGGACGGATTGTTGCGCCACGAGAAAACCCTGATCGCCAAGAGCGGCCGGCGCATACCGGTGGAGATCAGCACCCGACAATACCCCTATCAGGGCCGGACCATGGTCATCTCGGTGATCCGCGACGTCACCGAACGCAAGCGGACCGAGGCGGCCATCTGCGAGAGCGAGCAATTCAAGCAGGCCGTGCTGGACGCCGTGACCGCGCATGTCGCCGTGCTCGACCGGGACGGCGCCATCGTCGCCGTCAACGAACCGTGGCGCCGGTTCGCCCTGGACAACGACGGCGGGACCGGTCGTCCGACCCCGAACACGGGCATCGGCGTCAACTACCTGGCTATCTGCCGCGCGACTCGCCACGAGTCGGCGGAGGGCGCGCTCGAGGCGCACGACGGTATCCAGGCCGTGCTGGCCGGCAAGGCGAAGACGTTTTCTCTGGAGTACCCCTGTCACTCGCCGCGAGCGAAGCGCTGGTTCAGCCTGACCGTGACCCCCCTCGGCGTGGAGCGCGGCGGCGCGGTGGTCTCCCATATCGACATCACCGCCCTGCGGCAACTGGCGGATCAGCTACGCGACGAGCGGGACCGCTTCACCCGGATCGCCGCCACGGTGCCTGGCGTCATCTGTTCCTTCCGGCTGAGGCCGGACGGCAGCGCCTGCTTCCCCTACACCAGTCCAGCCATCGAAGACCTGTACGGCCTTCGGCCCGAGGAGTTGGCCGAATCCATCGCGCCGTTGTGGGCGATGATCCACCCCGACGACCTCGGCCATCTCGACGCGGGCATCGCCGCGTCCGCGCGGGCCATGATTCCGTGGCGGGACGAGTTCCGGGTGGAACACCCGCTCAAGGGCGAGATCTGGGTGGAAGGTCACTCCATGCCGGTTCACGAGCCGGACGGGGGTATCCTCTGGCACGGTTACGTGCAGGACATCACCGAACGCAAACGGGCGGAACGGCAACTCTTCGCGACCCACGCACGACTTCAGGCCCTGATGGAGTCCCTGCCGGTGGGCGTCAGCTTCTCGGACGATGCGACCTGCCAGCACATCACGGGCAATCGCGCGCTGCTGGCCCAGTTCGAGGTGACCCCCCGGGACAACGTTTCCGCTTCCGCGCCCGAGGCGACGGCGGCGGGTCGCCGCGTGCGCTATTTCCATCACGGACGGGAACTCCACGCCGGCCAACTTCCCCTCCAACGGGCGGTCACGGAAAACCGGGTGATTCCACCGATGGAACTGGAAGTCTGGCTTCCGAGCGGCCGGCGCTGGCTGGCCGAGGTCACCGGCGCCCCCCTGCGGGATGCCAAAGCCCAGGTCATCGGTGGCCTCGCCGTCGTCACGGACATCACCGAACGCTGGCGGACCGAGGCGGCGCTGCGGGCATTGCTGGACGAGAAAGAAGTGCTGCTGCGCGAAGTCCACCACCGGGTCAAGAACAACCTCGCCGCCATCATCGACCTGCTGGAATTGCAGCGAGAGAGCGCGACGGACCCGCCCATGGCTTCCCGGTTGGCGGAACTGCGCAATCGCATCAAGTCGATGGCGCTGATCCACGAGATGCTCTATCAATCCGGCAATCTCAGCCGGGTGGATTTTCACGGTTATCTCCAGGCTCTGACCGGGCATCTGCGCGATTCCCTCGACCCGCGCGGCGCCATCCGGCTCCGGGTGACGGCGCCCGAGATCTGGATGACCCTCGACACCGCCATTCCCTGCGGCCTGATCGTCAACGAACTGGTGACCAACGCCCTCAAATACGCCTTCCCCCAACACCGGCCCCGGCCGGGAGCCGATGCCTGCGAAATCGCGGTCGCGGCGGAGTGGGACGGCGCCGCCTACACTTTAACCGTCGCCGACAACGGCATCGGCTTGCCCACCGGCCTGGACTGGACGACCACCCGCACCCTCGGGTTGCGGCTGGTCCGCATGTTGGGACAACATCAGCTCGGCGGCCAGATCGAACTCGACGCCGCCAGCGGAACCCGCTGGACGCTGCGGTTTGGCCCTCGATCACGCCAAGGGAGCGAACGGTGATGACTGGTAAAACCATCCTGATCGTCGAGGACGACGGCATCATCGCCACTCGCCTGCACGATATTCTGACCCGCAACGGTTATATCGTGCCGGTGCCGGTCGCCTCGGGCGAGGAGGCGATGACTGCCGTGGCCGTGGCGCCGCCCGACCTGGTGCTGATGGACATCGAACTGGCCGGAAATATCAACGGCACAACCGCTGCCGAACACATCCGCGCCGACTTTGATCTCCCCATCGTCTACCTGACCGCCTATTCCCAGCCCGCTCAACTCCAGCGTGCCAAGACGACCGCCCCCTACGGCTATCTGGTCAAGCCGGTGACCGAGCACGAACTGCTGGCGACGCTGGAAATGGCGCTGCACCGGCATGAGATCGACCGTCGCCTGAAGGACAGCGAGGAGCGATTGGCGCTGGCCCTGTGGGGCGCCGATCTGGGCCTGTGGGACTGGGATATTCGAACCGACACCGTCACCTGCGCCGGGTCCTGGACCGAACTCACGGGGTGCCCGCCGACCAACCGCCTCAGCCACCACGACTGGGAACAGCACATTCATCCCCAGGATCTGCCCGCCGTCCAGGATGCGCTGCGCGCGCATCTGACCCGCCGCGCGCCGTTTTGGGAAAGCGAATACCGTCTGCGGCGCAAGGACGACGGAGACCGGGTCTGGCTGCATCTCCGGGGCAAAGTGATCGGACGCGATTCCCGGGGCCGACCGACGCGCGTCTGCGGCATCGTCATGGACATCGGCGAGCGAAAACGCCTGGAACAGGAACTGCGCCGCCTCGCCGTCACCGATCCGCTCACCGGGGCGTTCAACCGGCGCTACCTGCGGCAGGCGCTGGAGACCGAAACCAGCCGCGCCCGGCGCTACGCCCGGCCGCTGTCGCTGATCATGTTCGACATCGATCATTTCAAGCGGATCAACGACCGCTTCGGTCACGACCGGGGCGACGCGGTGCTGAAGGGAGTCGCGGCGCTGGCGCGGGAACGCTTGCGCCACAGCGACATGCTCGTCCGTTGGGGAGGCGAGGAGTTCATGATTCTCGCGACCGAAACGGCGCTGCCGCAAGCCTTGGCGCTGGCGGAAACCCTGCGGGCGGCGCTGCGCCAGTTGCCCATCGCCGGCATCGACCCGGTCACGGCCAGTTTCGGTGTGGCCGAATACCGCCCGGACGAGACCGTGGAGCAATGGCTGAAACGGGTGGACGAACTGGTGTACCAAGTCAAACGGGAAGGCCGGGATCACATCAGCCACCGGACGTGAGAGGACCTCATCGATCGGTTGGTTGTTTCAGGCGGTTAAAATTGGTCGAGCGCCTCGCGCAAGGCAGGCGCGGCGACCAACAGACCCACGCTTTCGGCTCGCGCGTGAAGCGCGCGCAACTCCGCCACCCGCTCGGCGGTGTGGTCGCCGCGCCCGAATCGCGCCAAGGCCCGCGCCCGGGCGATGAAAAACTCGCTCCAGGACAAGGGTTCGGCGGCGGTATAGGCCGCCAGCGCCGCCGCGTAGCGTTCGGCTTCCTCCCAATCACGATTGTTCAGAGCCGCTTCCATCGCGTTTTGATAGAAATGCAGGTAATTGTGGCTGACGCTGTCCGCGCCGAGGAGGGCTTCGCCTTCCGCCAACAATCGGACCCGCCGCCCGGCATCGTCGGTGACCAGCGCCCACAGACCGAGAATCCACGATCCCATATACGCCGCCGCGCCAGTGGCTCGGCTCAGCGCCCAGGCTTGTTCGAACCATCGTTCGACCAGATCGTTCTGGCCGAGCCTGGCCATCACGAACGCCAGGTGGCCCAGGTGTTCCGCCTCGAAGCGCCGGGCGCCCAACCCGCGCGCCAATTCCAGGCCGCGTTCGATCGACTCGCGGGCTTCCCGCCAGCGGCCCCGGTATTGACAAAGCAGCCCCAGCACGCCGAGCGCCAGGCTCTCGTCGCGCTTGTTGCCGATGCGCGTCGCGATCCCGGCCGCCGCCGTTACCTCTCGCTCCGCGCCGACCAGATCGTTTTGATAAAACCGCGTCAGCCCCAGCATGACGAGATTGCTCGCCTCGATGCCGATCAGGCTGTGTTCGCGGCACAGCGCGATGCACCGCTCGAAATGGCGGTGGGCGGTCAGCATCCGGCCACGCTGGTAACAGGCATCGCCCAGGCCGCTCAGGGCGCGGGCCTCGAGCGCCGGCGCCGCCGCCGCGCGGGCGTGCCGCAGGGCCAGCTCGTGCTCCCGGAAACATTCGTCGAGTCGTCCCAGGGGAAACGAAATGTTGCCACGCTGGTAGTGGATTCGCGCCAGCAGGTCGGCGCCCGCGTCGCGCCCGGCGTGACGCTGGGCATGATCCAATGCCTCCAGGGCCTGCGGATAACGGTCCTGGATCTCCAGGCCATGGGCGACGCCGAGCCAGGCATGGGCTTGATCGGCTCTGGTTTGCGCCTGATTCAACGCCTGCCCGAACGCGGCGATAGACGCGTCGATCAGGCCGGTCTCGCGCAACAGATCGCCGTGCAGGCAGGCCAGCTCGTAGCCGATTGACGCGGCGGGCGCCAGCGCCAGTCCCCGGCGCGTCAACCGCAGCGCCTGCTCGGGACGATGGGCGCTGGCCTGTTCGCGGGCCGCCGTCAGATAGGCGCGCGCCGCCGCCGGGTCGCCGGCGCGNNCGTCCCCGGCCTGGGCGGCGCGCAGCAGTTGTTCCAGAAACAGCGGGTTGCCGCCGGCACGTTCGAGACAGCGCGCGACCGCCTCGGGGCCGAGATCGCCGAATTGCCGGGTCAGTTCCAGGGCTTCCTCGGGCCGCAGCGGGCTGAGGTCCAAGGTGAGCAGCGCCGCGCCGCGCATCGCCCCCCGCCAGGCCGGATCCAGGGGTTCGCCTTCCAGGCGCGAAGTCATAACCAGCACCACCGGGCTGTCCGAGGTGATGGCGGCCAGGTGCGCCAACCAATCGAGCGTGGCGGCGTCGGCCCAGTGGATGTCTTCGACGATCAACAACCGCGGTCGCCGCGCGGCGGCGGCTGTCACCAGCCGGTCCACGACCGTTCGTTTGCCGCGCTGGCGCACGTCGTGGCCCATGGCGTCGTATTCGGATCGCCGGTCGGCCGGTGGCGACAAACCCAATAGATCGTGCAGAAATACATCCTGGTCGCTTTCGATGATTCCCCCCGCGACGAATCGCGCCAGCGCGGTCCGGAGTTGTTCGGCGGTGGCGCCGGCGGCCAAGTCGAGCAGGCCGAGCAATAGCCCTTGCAGGACATCCTGACCGTCGGCGGCGCCAAAATCGAGAACGGCTGTCCGATGACTGGCAAAACCGCGCGACATGGCCAAAGCCGCGCATTCCTCGACCAGGCGGGTTTTGCCGATGCCGGCGTCGCCGCGCACCAGCGCCACCTGGCCGCAACCGGTTTCGCGGCAGGAGTCCAGCGCGCTGGCGAACTGCCGCAACGGCGCCCGGCGTCCGATGAAGGCCGTTTGCTCGAATCGTGGTTTCGCGCGCGGAGCCAGGAGTCGCCAGATGCGCGGCGTGCCCACTATCGCTTCCGGCGCCAAATCCTCAGCCGCGACCCGTTCGCGCAGGCTGGCGTAAACCGCATCGGACAGCAGCGTTTCCGCCGGGCTGGCCCGGGCGCAGAGGGCGTCCGCCAGCCGCACGGCGTCGCCCGTGACCGTGTAATCGTGCGAGCCGGCGCGCCATTGGCTGACCAGCACCAGGCCGCAGGCGATCCCGATGCGCACCGGCGCCGCGCGCGGGCCGGGGTCGGGATCGGGCCGTTGGACTGCTTGCGCCGCGCGGACCGCACGCGCGGCGTCGTTGCCGTGGGCCTGGGGAACGCCGAAGATCGCCACGGCCGCGTCTGGCGCCTGCTGCACCAGACGGCCGCCCCATCGTTCGCTGGCCGCGTGAACCCGCGCCAAAAAATCCTGTCGCGCGGCGTGCTGCTCCTCCAGATCGCGCGAAGGGCTGGCGATGCTCTCATCGGCGAGCCGCGCCACCAGGACGCACGCCTGG
>JRYK01004446.1_pt1 | contig 12424 bp, 12 predicted proteins | sample 235381 | NCBI WGS metagenome assembly JRYK01 (sample SAMN03074220, study PRJNA261476) | activated sludge metagenome | biome: Wastewater Treatment Plant; feature: Wastewater; material: Activated sludge; isolation source: activated biomass of a wastewaster treatment plant treating hydrocarbon... ...
AGCCGCGCCGCCAGGTTGACCTCATCGCCCAGAGCGGCGAACTCGGTCAGGCCCTCCTCGGTTCCCACCGCGCCGAAGTAGGCCACGCCGGCGTTGACGCCGACGCCAATGGGGATTTGCTCCTGGGCCATGACGTGTAACAGGTGTTGGCCGGTCTCGATCGTCCGCCGCACGTAATCCGGCCCGGCGAAGCCCGCGCCCCAGAAGGCGGCCACGGAGTCGCCGGCCAGCTTCTCCAACAACCCGTCCTGGTCGCCGATGACCCTGGCCGCGCCGGTGTAGAAGCGGTTGATGAGCCGGCTGAACTGCATGGGACTCATCGTCTCCGAAAGGGCGGTGGAGCCGCGCACGTCGGCGAAGAGCATGGACATGGCCACTTCCGCGCCGCCGGGGAAGCGGCGCGACGCCTCATCGCACATGTTGCAGTAGCGCGGGTTGAGCGAGGACTGCCGTTTGCCAAAGACAAGCCGCTCCAGCGCCCCGCCGACGCCGCGGAAAGGGGCGTTGCAGAACTTGCAGCGCGGGTCGCTGGGCAGCCGCCGGTTCAGCCGCCGCAGGCGCTTGTCCACGTGAAAGGCATCGGTGGCGAACCAGAAGTACCACACGCTGCCGACGTCGATGGGCGATTTGCTGTTCATCCCTAGGCGCGCCCCCTTGGCGCGGTCAGAGTATGGCCCCAGGCGGCCGCGGCGGCCAGAGTAGAAAAGCCACGGGCGCCGCGGCCGAATTCACCGCGCGGGCGCGATTGGGGTATCATTCGCGGCCAGGAGCAGCCTATGCAAACAGAACTCACCCAACCCGGCCCGTTGCTGCGCGAGGACGGCCGCCTGGCCCAGATCGGCTGGTCGCGCCGGCCCCTGCTGGACGCCAACCTGGAAGCGGCGCGCTTCTACGCCCTCCGCCCCTTGCAGCGCTATCGCCTCAAGCGCTGGGACTACTACGCCCTCTTCACCCCGCGCGGCTTCTTCTCGGCCACCATCGCCGACCTGGGCTACGCGGCCAACGTCTTCGTCTACACCCTCGACTACGACCGCAGCGAACTGCACGAAGAGGGTCTGGTCATCCCCCTGGCCCGCGGCGTGCGCCTGCCGCGCGGCAGCGAGGCGGGCGAGACGTCTTTCGCCAACGACAAGGCCGCCTTGCGCTTCACCGCCCGGCCCGGCGAGCGGCACATCGTGGTCGATTGGCCCACCTTCCACGGCGGCCGCGGCCTCAGCGCCGACGTGCGCCTGCGCCTGCCCGCCGGCCACGAGTCGATGACTATCGTCATCCCCATCGGCCGGCGGCGCTTCTACTACAACACCAAGATCAATTGCCTGCCGGCCGAGGGGCGTGTCACGCACGATGGCGTGGTGCAGGAGTTGCGGCCCGATACCTGCCTCGGCTCACTCGACTGGGGGCGGGGCGTGTGGGAGTATCGCAGCTTCTGGAATTGGGCCAGCGCGTCGGGCTTCCTGCCCGATGGGCGCACCATCGGGCTGAACCTCGGCCGGGGCTTCGGCGACCTGAGCCGGGCGACGGAGAACGCGGTCATCCTCGACGGGCGCGTCCACAAGTTGGGCGAGGTGCGCTTCGACTACACGTCCGGCGACTACCAACGGCCGTGGCGCTTCGGCGACGACGCCGGGCGGCTCGACCTGACCTTCACCCCCTTCTACGAGCGCACGGCGCGCACCAACCTGGGCCTGATCTTCAGCGAGGTGCACCAGATGTTTGGGCGCTACAACGGCCGGGCCGTGCTGGACGACGGGCAGGCGCTGGAGATCGCCGACCTCGTGGGCTTTGCCGAAGAGCACCGGGCGCGCTGGTAGTGCGGTTCTCCCGCATCGCGCTACAGCAGCCGGCGCAGGCGGGCGGCGAGCGCGTTCATCTCCTCTTCGCTGACCCGCTCCTCGTCGGGCACGCCCAGATAGGCGAATACCCGTGGCCCGCGGCGGTCGTCCGGCTGGTCGGCCAGGCGGGGGATAACGTGGAAATGGACGTGGGGGTGCTCGGCCTGCTCGGCGAATTGGCAGACGTAGGTCTTGACGCAGCCGGTGAGCCGGCGCAGGGCGGCCGACACCCGCCACAGCAGCACGCCCAACTCGGCCGCTTCCTCCTCGGTCAGTTCGTCGATGGCCGCCACGTGCCGCCGCGCCACCAGCACCAGCCAGCCGGGCAGCGACGTGTTGTAGCTGTGCACGACGTCCCAATGGGCAGTGCGCCGGATGCAGTCCCACGGGGGCGCGGCGTCGCGGTCGCGCCGGGCCACCAGGTCACAGGTCAGGCAGTTCTCGGCCATGGTCAACGCTCCTGGCCCTTGCCGGACGGCCGCGCGGCTGGGCGGTGGGCAAAGGAAAAGGCTCAGCCGCGCCGCGGCGGGCCTTGCCGGATGCGCTCTTCCATCAGTTCAATGGCCTCGGGCCGGATCGGCTCTTCCCAGCTGAAGCCCCAGCGCCAGGGATCGACGTTCTCCAGCCACCAGGTGATGCCCTGCGCGGCATAGGCCGCGGCCATATCGGCTCCCGCGGCGCGGTCGTCGCCGGGAGAGTTGCCGCTGTGAACCAGGTCAAACGGCGCGGCCGGGTCGCGGTGAGCGGCGATGTTGCCCTTGATTATCTCCCACTCCGGCAGGGTAAGGACGCTGCCCAACTTGAGCGGGATGTAACCATCATAGCGGGCGGCGCGCCGCTGCGGTCGGGCCTTGTCCCAGCCGCCGCCGATCCAGATCGGGATGCGGGGCTTCTGCAGCGGCGTGGGTTGGAAGCGCACCGGCTCCAGCTGGTAGTGCTGGCCGCGGTAGCTGAACATCTCGCCTCGCCACAAGCCGGTCAGGATGTCCAAGGCCTCGTCCAACTTCTCGGCGCGGCGGCGCGCATCCTGTTCTTCGTGGAAGAAGCCGAAGTCCCACTGCACCGGTTCGCCCAGCCCGGCGCCGAAGATAAGCCGCCCCTCGGACAACAGGTCGACCGAGACGGTCTCGCGGGCCACCTGCCAGGGGCGGCGGCGCGCCAGCGGTGTGACCATCGCCCCCAGCCGCAACCGGCTGGTGTGCAGGGCGATGGCCGCCAGGGCAACCCAGGGATCGGCAATGGGATGGAACGTGGGATCGAACATGACGTGATCCCAGATGAAGAGGCCGTCCCAGCCCGCGTCTTCGACCGTGGCGGCCAGGCGCGCCAGGTTCCTGACGTCGCCGAACTTCCCGAATGGCGGCAGCGAGAGTCCGAACAACATGGCCAACTCTCCTCTACTTCGCCGCGCGCCGCCCAGGCCCGGGCGACGCAACCAGCCATTGCAGCAGCGAACGGGCCACCAGGCGGCTCCAGCGGCCGATGTACTGCTCATACTGCCCGCCGGACGCCCAGGTGTCGTGCTGATCGGCTTGTCCCATCACGCCTCCTGGGGCGATGCCGTGGCGCGCCCCCTGCTCACGGCGGCGCGGCCGTCGCCGGATTCCCAAGGGTTAACCTCTGGTTGCCGCTTCCGGCGCGTCCAGGAAGGCGGCGATTTCCTGGTGAACAATAGCGGGCTTTTCCAGATAGGCAAAGTGCCCCGTCTCTTGCAGCACCGTCAGCCGCGCGTCGGGCAGCGCCGAGGCGATGTGGGCGGCGCAGGCCGGCGGGATGAGATCGGCCTCGCCATGGAGCACCAGCGTGGGGACGGGGAGGTGTTGCAGCCTGGGCAACAGATCGTAGCCGTCGGCCAGCCACGTCTCGGCCATGAGCCGCTCTTCGATGGCCCGGGCCAGCAGGACGGTCTGTGGCGTGAAGTGGACGCGCAGGCTGTTGACGACCTGTTCCAGATGCTCCGGCCGGCGCAGGGTCCTCCGGAAGTGGAGGTGGTAGTAGGCCGCGTCGGCGGCCAGATCGCCGGCCCGGTAGGCCGGGGTGTCGCGGATGGCGGCCTGCCTGCCCAGGTCGCCGGCCGCGCTCTCCAGCCGCGATTGGCGCAACAGCCGGTAGTCGGCGCGGGAGGCGGGAGCGGTGTTCAGCAGGATGAGGTGCGACAGGCGGGCTGGGTGGCGCAGGGCGTACTCCAAGGCCAGCAGCCCGCCCCACGAGTGGCCGAGCAGGGCGAACGCCTCCAGGCCGAAGTGCTGTCGCAGCGCCTCCAGGTCGGCCATCTCCGATGCCAAGGTGACGTCCTCCGGGCGCACGTTGCCGGCCGAGCGGCCCCGGCCGCGCTGATCATAGGTGATCAAGCGGCCGAGATCGGCCAGACGGTCTATGTCGGGCAGCAGGTAGTTGTGGTCGAAGTCGGGGCCGCCGTGGAGCAGCAGTAACGGGCGGCCCTGGCCGATGGTACGGACGTATAGCTGGGCGTTGGCCGTGCTGACGTACCCTTCTTGCGGCCTGGCCTGGCCCCGCTGAAGATCGGGCGGCATGGACGCGTCTCCTGGTTCAGCCGGCGAGCAACTCCTTCATGCGGCCGTACATGAATTTGGTCGCCCGTCGCGGGCTGAGACGATAGAACAGGTTCATCATCTTGGCATCGCGGCCAACGTAGACGCGGCGACGCACGCCCCGCGCTTCAGCAGGGCCAGCGCCAGCGCCCGCCCCATGCCGCTGCCGGCTCCGGTGACCACGATGACTTTGTTGGTTGGCTTCATTGGAGGTGCCTTGTATGGCGGTGTCATGGACGTTTCAGTTAGGCTCCGGCCGAAAGGCCATGACCAGTATACAGGGTTATGGGCGCGCCATCAGGTCGTCCGCGTAGCGCCCGCCGCCAAGCGATTCATAGTGCTCGGCGTGATGCTCGCGCCATCCTGCCAATACGTCCGCCAGGGCATAGCCATGCAGCCAGGGGTACTTGCCCACGGCCACCAGGTCTTCCTCTGGGCATGCTTCGGCCAGTTCCAACAGGCGCGGGAAGCCGTCGCGCCAGAGGGCATAGACCTGCGGCCAGGGCTGGCGGCTCCCGGTGTCGTGGATGGTGGCGTTGAACTCTTCCAGCAGCGCTTCGTCGTCGGGGTCTGGGCCCGTCACCCAGTCGGGTAGGCGGGGTTCGCCGCCATCCCGTGCCGCCGCCAGGCGGGCGATGGACAGCTGTTGCCAGGCGTATAGGTGGAAGACCACGTCCTTGACGGACAGGCCGGAGGCGGGGTCGGGCGTGACGATCTCCTCCTCGCTCAGGCGGGCGAGCAGCGCCTGCCAGCGGGCGAACTCCGCGCGGAGTGGGTCCAGGTCCGGACGGCCGTCGCTGGCAGCGGGCGCGACCTCAACGTGCGCCAGCATCACCATCGCGCCGCCGCGCAGGGTGTTCTGGATCTCGGCCACGCTGTCGGTGTGGCGGGCCAGGGCTTCGAGGTCGGCCGGATTGCCCTTGCCGGTGACCCTGACGCGGTAGGTGACGTTGCGCGCCGGCTCGCCCGGCCCACCGAATTCGCCGTTCACTTCCACCTCCACCGCCGTCACTTCGAGGCCACGGGCCGCGGCCTCGCGGTAGATGTCGTTGCCGTAGCACGTCGCCAGGGCCAGGAAGAGCAGTTCGCCGCCGTTGGCGCTGGAGCCATAACCGCTCGGCTTGGGCGGGATTTCAAGCGTGCGTTCCTGGTCGTTGGTGGCGACGATGGCCCGGTGGTGATTGTGGGCGTTTTGTACGCGGGCGGTGACTTTCATCTAGTATCTCCTGGGTCTTGGCCTGTCGGGAAGAAGCTCACGTGCGCTTGAGAAGTTCGGCGAAGGCGGGCGGGGAGAGACCTCATACTCAGCGTAAGGCACGAGGGCGATCTGTGGCTGGCCGCGGTTCTCAACGATAATCGCGTCGCCGCTTTCGAGCGCGTAGCGCATCAGTTCGCCCAGCCGTGCTTTGGCCTCGGTTGCTGTGACGGTGCGTGGCATTGGGACTACCCTCATGGGCGTGGCCAGCACTGGCCGGCCACGTCTAGAACAACGGCCGCATTTCTAGCTGCTCCACCTGGGCCTGCATCACCTCGTCGTCGATGGGCCCGCGGTAGCCGGCCGCCGCTTGCAGCATCAGCGGCAAGACGTGGATGTCGCCCACGGTGTTCAGGAAGATGCCCGGCCGGCCGAGTGTCCATTGCACGGCGACGTCGATCGCCTCCTGGTCTTCCAGCGGCCGGTACCACGTGGCCCGCGTGTGGGCCGCCTCGCCCCACGGCCGGTGCACCATCGACTTGATGGTCTGCATGGCCACGTTGCGCCGGCGGCACAGCGCGTAGAGGGCCTCGAAGTCGGCGCGGTAGGCCTCGTTCTGCATCATCGTGTAGCTGTAGGGCAGCAAGACCGAGTCGAAGTCGAACCGCTCCAGCGCCCGCCGGTGCATGGCGGCTACCGTCCAGCCGTGGCCGGTGACGCCGATGAAGCGCACTAGCCCCTCGTCGCGGGCCTGGAGCGCCGCTTCCAGCGCCCCGCCCGCGCCCAGGGCCGTCTCCCACTCCTCGGGATCGACCAGGTTGTGGAGTTGGATGAGATCGACCTGATCGACCTGTAGCCGCTCCAGGGAGCGCCGTATCTCCGCCAGCGCGGGGCCGGCCATGCGCTCGCCCGTCTTGGTGGCCAGGAAGAACGGCCGCCCGTGGCGCCTGATCCAGTCGCCCAGGCGCTCCTCGGCCTGGCCGTAGCTGGCGGCGACGTCCACGTGGTTAATCCCGTAGGACAGGGCCACGTCCATGGCGGCGTCGGTTTCCGCTTGCGACACGTCGGAGAAGGCCGCCGCGCCTAGTAAGAGGCGGGTGCTCAGGTGGCCGGTGCGGCCGAAGGGGAGTTGTTCGATCATGATCTCCACTCCTTAGGAAATAGACCTCTGAGGTTTGCCGCAAACCTCAGAGGTCTTGAGTCACTTACGCATACTCCTCAATCGGAATACACACGCAGAACAAGTTCCGGTCCCCATACACGTTATCAATCCGGCTGACGAACGGCCAGACCTTGCCGCGGCGCACCCACTCGGCCGGGTAGGCGGCCTGCTCGCGGCTGTAGGGGCGGTCCCACTCGGCGGCGGTGACGACCTCGGCCGTGTGCGGGGCGTGCTTCAGTGGGTTGTTCTCGTGATCCATGCGCCCTTCCTCAATCTCGCGAATCTCTTCGCGAATCACGATCATGGCGTCGATGAACCGGTCGAGTTCGGCCAGCGACTCGCTCTCCGTCGGCTCGATCATCAGCGTGCCCGGCACGGGGAACGACAGCGTCGGGGCGTGGAAGCCGAAGTCCATCAGCCGCTTGGTGATGTCCTCGGCCGTCACGCTGGCGGTGTCTTTCAGCGCGCGCGGGTCGATGATGCACTCGTGGGCCACGCGGCCGTTGGCCCCGCGATAGAGCACCGGGTAGTATGGCTCCAGCCTGGTGGCCACGTAGTTGGCGTTCAGGATGGCGATCTCCGTGGCTACCTGCAGGCCCCACTCGCCCATCAGGGCGATGTAGGCGTAGGGGATGGGCAGGATGGACGCGCTGCCCCAGGGGGCCGAGGCCACCGTACCTAATGCCTCTTCGCCGCCCACGCCGGGCACGACCGGGTGGTTGGGCAGGTAGGCCGTCAGGTGCTCGGCCACGCAGATGGGGCCGACGCCCGGCCCGCCGCCGCCGTGGGGGATGGTGAACGTCTTATGCAGGTTCAGGTGCAGCACGTCCGGCCCGAAGTCGCCCGGCCGAGCGATGGCCACCAGGGCGTTCATGTTCGCGCCATCCATGTAGACCTGGCCGCCGTTGTCGTGGACGATCTTGCAGATGTCGCGGATGCCCTGCTCATAGACGCCGTGGGTCGAGGGGTAGGTGATCATCAGCGCCGCCAGCCGGTCGCGGTGCTGCTCCGCCTTGGCCCGCAGGTCGTCGACGTCCACGTTGCCGTGGTCATCGGTGGCCACGACGACGACTTCCATGCCCGCCAAGGCCGCGCTGGCCGGGTTCGTGCCGTGGGCGCTGGCCGGGATGAGGCAGACGTGGCGGTCGCCCTGGCCGCGGGCGATCTGATAGGCGCGGATGGTCAGCATGCCGGTGTATTCGCCCTGCGCGCCAGAGTTGGGCTGCAAGGAGCAGCCGGCGAAGCCGGTGATCTCGGTCAGCCATCGCTCCAGGCGGCGGAACAGCTCGGCGTAGCCCTGGGCCTGGTCCAGCGGCACGAAGGGGTGCATGTGGGCGAAGCCGGGCAGGGTGATGGACAACATCTCGGCCGCCGCGTTGAGCTTCATGGTGCACGAACCCAGGGGGATCATGGAGTGCACCAGGGAGATGTCGCGATTTTCCAGCCGCTTGATGTAGCGCATCATCTCCGTCTCCGACAGGTAGCTGTTGAAGACCGGGTGGGTCAGGAAGTCGCTCGTGCGCTGGAAGGGCGCGTCGTAGTCGAGCGTCACGCCATCGGCCAGGGCGGGGATGTCGATCTCGCCCGGCGTCGCGCCGAAGACGGCCAGCAACGCCTCCAGGTCGGCTACGGTCGTGGCCTCGTCGAGGGCGATGCCGACGCCGGTGTCGCCGTAGTAGCGCAGGTTGATGCCATTGCCCTCGGCCGCGCCGCGGATCTGGGCCACGTTGCGCCGGCCGCGATTGACGGCCAGCGTATCGAAGACGGCCGGCGCGCCGGCGTTGACCTGGTAGCCAAGCTGGCGCAGCCCGGCGGCCAGGACCGCGGTCAGCAGGCGCACGCGCGTGGCGATGCGCTTCAGACCGACCGGGCCGTGGTAGACGGCGTACATGGAGGCGATGACGGCCAGAAGTACCTGCGCCGTGCAGATGTTACTGGTGGCCTTCTCGCGGCGGATGTGTTGCTCGCGGGTGGTCAGCGTCAGGCGGTAGCCCTTCTTGCCCGTGGCGTCCAGCGACACGCCGACGAGGCGGCCGGCCATGACGCGCTTGTACTCATCCTTGGTGGCGAAGAAGGCCGCGTGCGGCCCGCCGTAGCCCATGGGCACGCCGAAGCGCTGGCTGCTGCCCAGGGCCACGTCCGCGCCCCACTCGCCCGGCGGCGTTAGCAGCACCAGGGCCAGCAGGTCCGTGGCGGCCACGACCAGCGCGCCGGCGGCGTGGGCCTTGGCGGCGAAATCGCGGTAGTCGTGGACGTCGCCATTGGTGGCCGGGTATTGTACCAGCACGCCGAAGGTCGGCTCGGCGAAGTCGTACTCCTCGTGGCTGCCGACGACGACCTTGATGCCCAGCGGTTCGGCGCGCGTGCGCACGACGGCGATGGTCTGCGGATGGACGAGTTCGGAGACGAAGAAGACGTTGGCCGTGGAGTTGCGCGGCCGGGAGCGCTGGCAGAGGGTCATGGCCTCGGCCGCCGCCGTGCCTTCGTCCAGCAGCGAGGCGTTGGCGATCTCCATGCCGGTCAGGTCACAGACCATGGTCTGGAAGTTGAGCAGCGCCTCCAGCCGGCCCTGGGAGATCTCGGGCTGGTAGGGCGTGTAGGCCGTGTACCAGCCGGGGTTCTCCAGGATGTTGCGCTGGATGACCGGCGGCAGGATGGTGTCGTAGTAGCCCATGCCGATGTAGGAGCGATAGACCTTGTTGCGGCCGGCCAGCTCGCGCAGCTCGTCCAGCACGGCCTGCTCGCTGCGCGGCGGATCGAGGTTCAGGTAGCCGTCCATGCGGATGGCGTTGGGGATGGCTTGCTCGACCAGTTCGTCGAGCGAGTTCAGGCCCATGGCGCGCAGCATCTTGGTCACGTCGTGGCTGCGCGGGCCGATGTGGCGCTTCACGAAGCGGTCGGCGGGCAGGAGCAGGTCGCGGTTGCTCAGTTGGGGCGCGCCGCCGGCGGCCTCGTCGTGGGACTCGATGATGTCTTGCCAATTGGCGCGGGGGGCGATACTTGTCATTACAGACTCCAAGGGAATTACGAATTACGAATTAGGAATTAGGAATCGAAGAACCGAACGTCGTCTCTTGTTTCTTGATTCCTAATTCGTAATTCCTAATTCCTAATTGATGTTTAGTGTTCGCGGCTGGAAAGATAGGCCTCATAGGCGTCGGCGTCCATCAGGTCTTGCAGTTGGCCAACGTCGCTGATGAGCACTTTGATGAGCCAGTTGTCGTAGGGGTCGCTGTTGAGCGATTCGGGCTTGTCGACCACGCTGTCGTTGACCTCGGTCACTTCGCCGGCCACGGGCATCAGCAGGTCGGAGGCGGCCTTCACCGACTCGACCACGCCAAACGGCTTACCCTGCTCGATGGTGTCGCCGACGCTGGGCAGCTCGACGTAGACGATGTCGGACAGGGTGTCCTGGGCGTAATCGCTGATGCCGATGAGGCCGTAGGAGCCTTCGATTTGCAGCCACTCATCGGTGCGGGTATAGCGGCGGTCGGACATTACTTTGTGGGCCATTGTGATCTCCATAATTGAATCTGGAATTAGGAATTAGGAATTAGGAATCGCCAGGCCTGGCGCTGCGGCCGCGCCCTTCGATTCCTCATTCGTCATTGAAAAGAGGACGCCGGGCAAGGCCGCCCGTATGGGCCGACCGTGCCGGCGTCCTCTGTCATGGACCTGAGAGATTCGCCGGCGCTGGCCGGCTTGCCCCTTCGGTGGCGGCTACAGACGAACGGCGCGGGGCCGCGGCCTGTGGTCGAACGCTTTTCAGAAGAAACCCGGCCACTCGGTCCGTTGTGCCTGAGAGATTCCCGGCGGCGATACCCCTCGCTCGTCCGCTTGCCCCTTCGGCGACCCCGCGCGGGGTGCTCTCCCGGGCGGCCGTATGCGTTCTATTCGGTTGGTGACGTCAATGACCCCTATTGTAGTGGCCATGGGGCGGGCGTCAAGCGCTGAAGCGTAGCCCAAGCGCCGCCTGCCCGCCCATTGCGCCGCCCCTCCATTGGGCTAGACTTGCCCCACATGGAGCAAAGCGCCGAAGAGACCATTGCCAGCGAGACGGGGGCCAGGGGCCAGGTTCCAGGGGCCAGCGAAGAACCCTCTTCCCCTGGAACCTGGAACCTGGAACCTGGAACCTCGTCCGCCCCGCCATCCGCGGACAGCGGCATCGTCCGCGCCGCGGCCGTGCTGGCCGCCGGCAACGTGGCCAGCCGCGTGCTGGGCCTGGCGCGCGAGATGGTCAAGGCCAACCTGTTCGGCACGACGCCGCTGCTGGCCGCCTTCCAGGCCGCGGCCTACGTGCCCACCGGCCTGTTCGACCTGATCATCGGCGGCATGGTCAACTCCTCGCTCGTGCCCGTCTTCAGCGACTACGCCGAACACGAGCGACGCGAAGAACTGTGGCGGGTGGTCAGCATGGTGCTCAGCCTGGCCACGCTGGTGCTGCTGGCCGTCGTTGGCGTGGTGGAGCTGTTCGCGCCGCAAGTGGCCTGGCTGGTCGGCGCGCTCAACTTCACCGAGCCCGACCTGTCGGCCATCAGCGTGTCGCTCATTCGCCTGACCACCCCGGCCGTCCTCTTCCTGGGCATCGCCAGTATCCTGACCGGCGCGCTCTACGCCCTGAAGCGCTTCACCATCCCGGCCTTCATCGGCGCGGCCTTCAATGGGGCCATCGTCGTCGTCGCCCTGCTGACGCGCGAGATCAGCGGGCTGGTGTGGGGCTTGCTGCTGGGGTCAGTGCTGCAAGTGGTGCTACAACTGCCGGCGCTGCGCGACGCCCGGCTGCGGCCAATGCTCTCCCTGAGCCACCCGGCCATCCGGCGCATCATTCGCCTCTACATCCCCATCCTGGCCGGTCTGGTCGTCAACCAGATCGCCATCATGCTCAGCTACAACCTGGCCATCCGCACCGGCGACCAGAGCCTCAACTACATGAACTACGCCACGACGCTCTACCAGTTCCCGCTGGGGCTGGTGGTCACGGCGTTGTCCATCGCCACCCTGCCGACGCTCTCGCGCCAGGCGGCCGACCTGCCCGCCTTCCGCGCTACGCTGGGCGATGGGCTACGCCTGGTGCTGGCCCTCATCCTGCCGGCCACGGCCGGGCTGTTGGCGTTGGCCCCGGCCATCATCGGCCTGGTGTTCGAGCACGGCCGTTTCACGCCGGCCGACACGGCCACGACGGCCCTGGTGCTGCGCGTCTACCTGGCGGGCATGCCTTTCGCTGCCGCCGATCAGATGCTCGTCTTCGCCTCCTACGCCCGCAAGGACACCTGGCGGCCGGCGCTGGTCGGCTTCATCAGTATCGTGGTCTACTCGGCCGTGGCCCTGGCCCTGCTGTCGTCGCTGGGGTTGCTCAGCCTGATGGTGGCCGACGCGGTGAAGCACATCGTCCACACGCTACTGATGCTGGTGGTCTTGCGGCGGCGGATGGGGGGCGTGGCCGGGCGGCCGGTGGTGGTCAGCGCCGGCAAGTCGCTCCTGGCCGCGGCGCTGACCGGGCTGGCGGCGCTGGGCGCGGCCTGGGCCGTGGAGCAGGTGGTGACGGGCAGCGGGCCGCTGGCCTGGCTGCCGGTGGTGGTTGCCGGGGGCGCGGCCGGCGTGCTGGCCTACACCGCGGCCGTGTTCGCCCTCGACATCAGCGAGACGCGCGCACTGCCGCGGCTGCTGCGCCGCTAGAGTCGCG
>JRYK01000164.1_pt1 | contig 12359 bp, 13 predicted proteins | sample 235381 | NCBI WGS metagenome assembly JRYK01 (sample SAMN03074220, study PRJNA261476) | activated sludge metagenome | biome: Wastewater Treatment Plant; feature: Wastewater; material: Activated sludge; isolation source: activated biomass of a wastewaster treatment plant treating hydrocarbon... ...
AAGAACGGCGCCCGCAGCGCGTCGAGCTGCGGCGTCCCGGCGATGGCTCCCCAGATGTCCGCGCCGCGGACGGGACTGTACGCCCGCAGGAATGCTTCGACCTGCGCGTCCGACAGCGGCTCGATCTGCACCTGCGGCACCCGCAGCGCCGGCGTCGAGAGCGGCGCGCTGTAGTCCAGCGTCCGGCAACTGAAGACGACACGGTTGCCGGGGCGCGACTGCGCCAGCCGCACCAGCCAGTCCTTCCACAGCCCCACCCGCTCCCGGAACTCCCGCTCGCCGGCCGCCGGCATCTCGTTGAACGCGTCGAGGAGCAGGATCATCCGGCCTTCGGCGAGGAGCGCGTCGAGCGCCGGCAGGTCGGGGTTGCGCTCGGCCCAGCGCGACGCCAGCCAGTCGCCCGGCGCCGGGACGGGATCGCCCGGCCGGTCGGGCTTGTACTGGTTGAGCTGGATGAAGAAGGTGATCGCGGAGGCGGCCCCCACCCCCCGCAGCCCCGCGATCGCCGCATCCAGCTCCAGATGCCGCAGCAGCGTGCTCTTCCCGCTCCCCGGCGGCCCCAGCACCACCACCGCCGGCTCCGGCACCGCCGCCAGGAGCGCGCCCAGGTCGTCGTAGCGCTCCTGCCGGGCCGCCCAGCGGCCCGCCGCCGCCTCCTCGCCCTGGTCGACCAGCAGCGTCAGGGCCACGAAGCGCCCGTCCAGCCGGTAGCGCGGCTGGCTCCACTCCGCGATGCGGCCCAGGCGGTACTCCGTCCAGTCCGCCGGCCGGTGCCGGGCCGCGGCCATGACCTGGGCCGGCGTCAGCACGACCGTGCGGGAGTCGCCGCGGACCACGTCCGCCAGCGCGGCCAGCGTCTCCGGAACGGTGCGGTCGACGACCGTCGGCGCGGCATCCAGCCGCGTCGGGTCGCCCGCGGGGGCCGTGGGGTCGGTGACGATGATGCGGTCGCGCGCCGTCAGCACGCCGGCGGTGCGCGGGGGGCGGGCCACGTCCGGCAGGCCGTCGGCGAGCACCTGGAAGAGCCGCTCGGCGTGGCGCAGGTCCTTGAGCCGGTGCTCGCCGAGGTCCCGCAAGTCGAGGGTCGGGATCGGCAGGGCATCGGGGGCGGTGGCGGGCGGCGGGGCGCCGCCGTCGACGGCGATCGGCCGACTCCCCAACGCCTCCGCGATGGCCGTCGAGACGAAGACCTGCCCGCCGTTGGCGGCGTCGCAGATGCGGGCGGCCCGGTTGAGGTCGACGCCGACGTAGCCTTCGGCGGTGGGGCGGGGGGTGCCGGCGTGAAGGCCCATGCGCACGCGGATGTCGCCGTCCGGCGGCCACGGGTGGGCGGCCAGCGCCCGCTGGGCCGCGATCGCCGCGGCCAGGCCGTCGGCGGCAGCCGGGAAGACCACGAAGAACGCGTCGCCGTGGCTGGCCATCTCCCGCCCGCCGTGGGCGGCGACGGCGGCGCGGACCAGCGCGTTGTGCGCCGCCTGGACCTCGGCGTAGCCGTCGGCCCCCAGGCGCTGGACGAGCGCCGTCGAGCCCTCGATGTCGGTGAAGAGCAGTGTCAGCGGGGCGGCGGGCGTCGGGCGAGGGCCGGGCCGGCGCGCCGGTTGTCAGCGGCTTCGTCTGGCATGACCTGTGCGCGCAGACCGGCGCGGCCGTCGACCCGGCGGCGACGCCGGCCACGGGCTGCGCGCCGTCCCCGGACGGCGCGACGCTCCAGGCCGACGGCATCCGCGACGCGGACGAGCCGGGCATCCCCGGCGTGGTCATCAGCCTGCTGGCCGGCGACTGCACCACCGCCGCGCCGGGCGATGAGGTCACGGCTACGACGGATGAATCGGGCGCATTCCGCTTTGAGGACATCACCGCCGACACCTATTGCGTCTTCCTGGACACCACCACCGAGGCCAACAGCGCCGCGCTGGAAGAGGGCACGATCACCGCCCCGCTCAGCAACGGCGTGCCCACCAACAGCGTGACCGTCACCGTGGCCGAGGGCGAAGCGCCGGCCGACATCGGCTTCGGCTTCGACCGCCGCTTCCAGCCGGTGGCCGAGGCTCCGGCCGACTGCACCAACAGCTTCGAGTTCGTCCTCGACCTGACCGTGCCCGACGACACCGTCTTTCCGCCCGGCGCGGAGTTCGATGCCAGCTGGCGGCTGCGCAACAACGGCACCTGCCCCTGGGACAACTACGCCGTGGCCTTTGTCAATGGCGACCCCATGGGCATCACCGGCACCGTGCCCATCGAGGACACTGTCGCCCCGGGCCAGACGGCCGACGTGTCCGTGACGCTGACCGCCCCGGAGACGCCCGGCACGTACCGCAGCAACTGGCAGCTGGCCAACGCCGACGGCACTGTCTTCGGCATCAACGGCCAAGCAGAAGACGCCTTCTGGGTGCAGATCGTCGTCGAAGAGGGCGCCGCGGCCGCCGGGCCGCCCGCGCCCGGCTCGGCCTCCATCAGCGGCGTGGTCTGGGACGACGCCTGCACCGTCAACAATGGCACGGCCTCGCGCGGCTGCGTGGAGACGGAGGAGGGCAGCGGCTTCTTCCGCGGCAACGGCACCTTCGACACGAACGAAAGCCCCATCAGCGGCATCACCCTGGTGCTGGGGCGCGGCGCGTGCCCGCCGGGCGGCATCATCGCCGTGGCCGACCGGCTGGCCACGGCCGTCAGCGACGACGAGGGTCTCTACCGCTTCGAGGGCCTCGACCCGGACATCTACTGCGTGTCCATCGACGCCCTCAGCCCGGAGAACGTCGATCTGCTCATCCCCGGCAACTGGACGTGGCCCGCGCCGGGCACCGGCCGCCAGGGCATTCGCCTGGCCGGCGGCGAACAGCGCGAGTCGGTTGACTTCGGCTGGGACTACCAGGAGTAAGCGCCGGAGATGGCGCGGCACAGGCGGCTCTGGGCTGCCTGTGCCGCGCTCTGGCCCTGCCCGCGCCCGGCCGCAGGTCGCGTAAGTCAACCCGTAAGTGAGGCTACCTACAATGAGCGATGGTGGGAATTTTCCGTCGGAGTCTGAGGTTGTGAAGTACACTGAGCCGATCCCCTGGCGCGGTTTCCGCGCGTTCGATAAGGTAGTCTTCGTCCTGTTGCCCCTGGTGGCGGTGGTCGTCGCCGTCCTGCCGCTGCTCGATGACCTGCTGTTTCGCCGCGCGGCGCGGCTGCTGGGCAATCGGGCGCTGGTGGCCTGGCTGGCGTCGGGTGGGGCGTGGATCGTGGCCGGGGGTATCCTCGTCCTGCTGGCCGTCTACGTCCTGTGGCGGCGGCAACAGCTGGTCGGCAACCGGGCGCTATGGTCTAGCAGCGGCTGCCCGGCCTGCGGCGAGCGCGAGCTGGTGCGCGTCTCGCGCCACTTCAGCGATCGCTTCTACCGGCTGGCGGCCGTGCCCGCCTATCGCTACGCCTGCCGCAATTGCACCTGGCGCGGCCTGCGCATTGGCCGCCGCGAGCACTCCCTGGTCCGCGAGGCCGAGCTAGAGGCCGCCCTGCTGCGCTTTGACCCCGACGCCCACGCCGACGCCGCCGCCCTGCCCCTGGCCGCGGCCACCCAGGGCGAGCCGCGTCACCTCAGCTCCATCTTCCGCGACGCCGGCGACGTGGCCTGGGACGAGCCGGGCGAGCCGCCGGGCTACGCCAACGGCACGACTCATCCCGACGACGGTTCGGCTGAAGACATGGATTGGATCTGGGGCCGGCCCAGCGGCACGGATCAGATCTAGAACGTCGCCACAGCGTTTGACAAGCGCCCCCCCATCGCCTATAATTCTTCTTCGCGACGCAGGTCACCAACCACGCCTGCGCCGCGCGGTGAACAAGCAACTGAGTGAACAGAAGCCGGCATCACGTACGGATGCCGGTTCTTTTTGGAGGTTATGGTGTACGCAATCGTAGAAAGTGGTGGCCGGCAGTACCGCGCCGAAGAGGGCAACAGCGTCTCCGTCGAGAAGCTGCCCTATGAAGTCGGTGACCAGGTGGAGTTGACCAACGTCCTCCTCATCGCCAATGGCGATGCCGTGCAGGTGGGACAGCCGACCGTCACCGGGGCCACCGTCAAGGCGACCGTCGTGGAGCAATACCGCGGCAAGAAGATTCTGGTCTGGAAATATCGGGCCAAGCTGCGCTATCGCCGGCGCCGCGGTCATCGGCAAGATTATACCCGCCTGCGCATCGACGAGATCGTCGCGGGCTAGGCCGGCCGGAAAGAGGCCAGGAGAGTTGACAGATGGCACACAAGAAAGGTAGCGGTTCTTCCCGCAACGGCCGCGACAGCAATTCCCAACGACTGGGCATCAAGCGCTATGGCGGCGAGTTCGTCGGCCCCGGCGTCATCATCGTTCGCCAGCATGGCACTAAGGTTCGCCCCGGCAACAACGTCGGCGTGGGCAGCGACTACACGATCTACGCCCTGATCGACGGTCAGGTGACCTTCGAGAATCGCTTCGGCCGCAAGGTCGTCAGCGTCTATCCCGTGGCCGCGGCCGAGAGCGTGGCGGAGTAAGGGCATCGTGAAGAACAACACCCATCCCAAGTGGTATCCCGACGCCAAGGTGATCGTCGAAGGCGAGGTCGTCATGACCGTCGGCTCGACCAAGCCGCAGATCGTCGTCGAAGTCTGGTCGGGCACGCACCCGTTCTACACCGGCACCCAGCGCCTGATGGACACCGAGGGTCAGGTCGATCGCTTCATGCGTCGCTTGCAGCGCCGCCAGGACATCCAGACCACGGCCGAGGCCACCAAGCAACGGCGCATGCCGGAGAACTTCGACGTTGACATGATGGACCTGGGCACGCGGGCCACCAACGCCCTGCGCGACGCCGGCCTGACCACCTATGGCGACGTGCTGGCCCTGCTCAAGCAGGGCGACGACGCCGTGCTGGCCCTACAGGGCATCGGGCAGACGGCGCTGATCAAGATCAAACGGGCGCTGCGCGACGAGGAATTGATCAGCTAGGCGACGCAACCCCGTTCCCTAGCGCTGCTTCGGAGCAATCATGGGCAGGTACGTCTAGCGGCGTAGCTGCCCTTTCGCTTTTCAGGAGGCGTATGAGCAAACACTCGCGCGGGCGCATCGAACTGATCTGCGGCAGCATGTTCAGCGGCAAGACGGAGGAGATGATCCGCCGTCTGCGGCGGGCCGTCATCGCCCAACAGCAGGTGCAGGCCTTCAAGCCGGCCATCGACCAGCGCTACCACATCGAAAAGGTCACTTCCCATGACGGGCTGCACTTCGAGGCCCAGCCCGTCTTGCGCGCCGCCGACATCCTAGAGTCGCTCGACCCACAGACGACCGTCGTGGCCATCGACGAGGTGCAGTTCTTCGACAACGGCATCATTAGCGTCTGCGAGAGCCTGGCCGACGCCGGCATCCGCGTCATCTGTGCCGGGCTGGACATGGACTTCCGCGGCCTGCCCTTCGGCCCCATGCCGGCGCTGCTGGCCCGCGCCGAACACGTCGACAAGCTGCACGCGATCTGCGTCGTCTGTGGCGAGGAAGCCAGCCGGACGCAACGCCTGATCGAGGGGCGGCCGGCGGCCTTCGACGATCCCGTGGTGCTGGTCGGCGCGGCCGAGGTCTACGAAGCGCGCTGCCGCGAACACCACCAGGTGCCGCACGAAGCGCCGGCCGGGCAGCCGCAAGCCACGCCGCAACAGGAGGCCTAGCCATGCGCAATCTCAACGACGACATCGCCCACATCCTTATCGACGAGCAGACGCTGGCCGCGCGCGTGCGCGCCCTGGCGGCGCAGATCGAGGCCGATTACGCCGACGTCGACGACCTGCACCTCATTTGCGTCCTCAAGGGGGCCTACCTGTTCCTGGGCGACCTGAGCCGCGCCCTGACGCGGCCGCACAGCCTCGACTTCATGGGCATCTCCAGCTACGGCCGCGGCATCACCAGCAGCGGCGCGGTGCAGATCATCCTCGACCTGAAGAAGCCCATCGACAACCGCCACGTGCTCATTGTGGAGGACATCATCGACAGCGGCCGGACGCTGGCCTACATGCAGCGCAGTCTCATCGCCCGCGGCCCGGCCTCGCTGCGCATCTGCACCTTGCTCAACAAGCCGGCCCGGCGCGAGGTACACGTGGACGTCGATTACGTGGGCTTCGACATCCCCGATGAGTTCGTCGTCGGCTATGGACTGGACTTCGATGAGCTGTACCGCAATCTGCCGTTCATCGCCGTGCTGAAGCCGGAGCTATTCGCCCACCTCATCAACAACCACTAGTCCCGTGCTGCCGCTCGATCCGTTGCTCGACCGCGTCCGGCCGCTGCTGGCCGCCCACGACCAACCGGCCTATCTCGTCGGCGGCGTCGTGCGCGACGCCCTGCTGGGCCGGGCCAACCACGACATCGACCTGATCGTGCCCGGCGACGCCATCCCCCTGGCCTTCCGGCTGGCCCGCGCCTTGGGCCTGCCCGCCTATCGCCTGGACGAGGAGCGCGACGTCGGCCGCATCGTCGTGCCCGGCGGCAGCACGACGCTGGACATCGCCCGCTTCCGCGGCGCGACACTGGCCGACGACCTGGGGGCGCGCGATTTCACCATCAACGCCCTGGCCCTGCCCGTGGCCGCCCGCGCCGCCGAGGAGGTCATCGACCTCCACGACGGCCGCGCCGACCTGGCCGCCGGCCGCTTGCAGATCATCCACGCCACCTCCATCGCCGACGACCCCGTGCGTGCCCTGCGCGCCGCCCGCTTCACTGTGCAGCTCGGCTTCCGGCCGACCGAAGAGACGATCGCCGCCGCCCGCGCCGCCGCGCCGGAACTGCCAGGGCGCGTCTCGCCGGAGCGTGTGCGCGACGAGTTGAACCGCCTGCTGGCCACGCCCGCGCCGGAGCAGGCCGTGGCCCTGCTGGAAGAGTGGGGGCTGCTGGGGCCGGTCTTGCCGGAGATCGCCGCCCTGGCCGGCGTGGCCCAATCGCCGCCCCACCACGAGGCAGTCTTACCCCATACGCTCAGTGTCCTGCGCGCCCTGGTGGCCATCGAGCGCTGGCTGGACGGCACGCGGGTGGCGGCCGCGTGGACGCCGGCCGTGGCCCGGACGCTGGCCGCCCACCGCCCGGCCCTGATCGCCCACCTGGACGCACCCATCGACGGCGGCCTGTACGCGCGGCAACTGCTGCGCTGGTCGGCCCTCTTCCACGACAGCGGCAAGCCGGCCACGCAGACCCGCGACGACGACGGCCGGCTGCGCTTCCTGGGCCACGACGAGGCCGGCGCGCGCCTGACCAGCGCCCGGCTGAACCACTTCCGCTTCAGCGCCGAGGCCGTGCGCCGGGCGCGCGACACCGTGGCCGGCCACATGCGGCCGCTGCACCTGGCCCTCGACGGCCGGCCGCCCTCGCGCCGCGCCATCTATCGCTACTACCGCGCCCTGCGCGAGGCCGGGGTTGACGTCGTCCTGCTGTCGCTGGCCGACCACCTGGCCACCTACGACGGCCCCGGGCCGGAGGATAGCTGGGCGGCGCTGCTGGCCGTGGCCACGGCGCTGCTGGATGCCTACTTCACAGCCTACCACGAGACCGTCGCGCCCGCCCGCCTGCTCAATGGGCAGGAGATCATGGCCTTGCTGGACATCGGGCCGGGGCCACAGCTGGGGCAACTACTGGCCGCGCTGGAGGAGGCGCAAGCCGCGGGCGAGGTGACCACCCGCGCCGAGGCCACGGCCTTCCTGGAAAGCCGCTTCGGCGGCCAATAAGACAGAGAAGAAAATCTCACGCCAAGACGCAAAGAACGCCAAGCCCAGAAAGATTCCGTGCTTGGCGTCCTTGCGTGAGATTCCTTTTCGGCTCAGAGGGGCCGGCGCCCCTGGAAGCCGGTGTGCAACTCGTGGTAATACTGGATGGCCGGCTCGCCGTAGCGCCAGCAGAGGAGCACGTCGCGGCCGTCGCGCTCGGACAGAAAGTCCAGCAGCCCCGCCTCCAGGCTCTTGAGCAGGCAGCCGTAGGACTGGATGCGGGCAATGAGTTCCTCGATCTCGGCGAACTCGCCCGCCAGGCGCGTCGGCAGCGGCCCGCCAACGTCGCTGCTCAGGTCGCCCAAGAGCGACCCCAGGGCGCGGCTGTCGCGGCTGGCGCGCGCCCGCAGGGCCAGCACGCGGCCAACCAGTGGCTCTAGCTCCGGCAGCAGCGCGTTGGCTTCGGCGACGGTGAAGTAGCGCAGGCTCATGGCGGGCCTCCTCCGGCATTTGGCAAACAAAAAGGGTGTCGGCCGGGACGGCGACACCCTTCACATTCTACTAGACAGCCGGCGACTAGTGGCCGCAGCCGCAACCGCCGCCCGCGGGGCCTTCATAGCCGCCGCCGTTCTTGGCCTTGAAGGACGAGCCGCAGCCGCAAGAGGTCACGGCGTTGGGGTTGTCGATCTTGAAGCCGCCGCCCATGATGCTATCGACGTAGTCGATCGTCGCCTGATCCAGGTACATCATGCTCGTCGGGTCGATGAAGATCTTCACCCCGTCGCGCTCGATCACGTGGTCGTAGTCGCGCGCCTCGGCCTCCAGGGCCATGCCATACTGCATGCCGGAGCAGCCGCCGCCGGCCACGAACACGCGCAGGCCATAGTCGGGCACGTTCTTCTGGACCAACAGGTTGCGAACGGTCGCCGCGGCCGATTCGGTCAGAAAAACGGTCTCAGTTTGTACGTTTTCTAGATCCATGTCTCTTTCCTTGCCCACAACATCGGCCGTCTGAAGCCGGAAATTGATAGCCCGGATTCTATCAACAGCCGGCGCGAAAGTCAATTTTTATGAATCATTTCTGTTAAATGGCCGGGCGGCCCGGCGTTGTTCGTCGCTGCCGGCTATGCTAGAATGCGCTATTGCCTCGCGCCGGTCTGTGGGTCGTGGGCAACATCATCACCGCCTTAATGAACGTTCTAGGAAGGACAGTATGCTGAAGACGCATAGTTGCGGCGAGCTTCGCCGCGAACACGTGGGCCAAACGGTCACGCTGGCCGGCTGGGTCAACCGGCGGCGCGACATGGGCGGCGTCATTTTCATCGACCTGCGCGATCGCGCCGGCAAGACGCAGATCGTCATCGACGCCGGCCGTTCGGCCGAGGCCTTTGCCGCGGCCGAAGCCGTGCGCAGCGAGTACGTGGTGCAGGTCACCGGCCAGGTGAACCCCCGCCCCGCCGGCCAGGAGAACAGCCAGATGCCCACCGGGGCCATCGAAGTGCTGGCCGACCGGGTGGTCGTCCTCAACCCGGCCAAGACCACGCCCTTCCCCATCGACCGCGACGACGCCGTAGACGAGACGACGCGCCTGCGCTATCGCTACCTGGATTTGCGCCGCGAGCGCATGCAGCGCAACCTGACACTGCGCTACAACGCGGTCAAGTTCATCCGTGACTTTCTGGGCGCGCGCGGCTTCATCGAGGTCGAGACGCCCATCCTCTTCAAGAGCACGCCGGAGGGCGCGCGCGACTACCTCGTGCCCAGCCGCATCCACCCCGGCAAGTTCTACGCCCTGCCGCAAAGCCCGCAGCAACTCAAGCAACTGCTCATGGTCGCCGGCTACGAGCGCTACTTCCAGATCGCTCGCTGCTTCCGCGATGAGGACCTGCGCGCCGACCGCCAGCCGGAGTTCACCCAACTGGACATGGAGATGAGCTTCGTCGAGCGCGACGACGTGCTGGACCTGATCGAAGCCCTGATGGTCGGCATGGTCGAGGCGGTCAGCCTGGTGCCGCTGGCCCACCGCGTGTTCCCGCGTCTCAGCTACGCCGAAGCCACGGAGCGCTTCGGCACCGACCGGCCCGACCTGCGCTATGGCCTGGAGCTTGTCGACATCGGCGACATCGCCGGCCGCAGCGCCTTTCGCGTCTTCGCCGAGAACGTCGCCGCGGGCAAGCGCGTCAAGGCCATTTGCGCCCCCGGCTGCGCCACCTACAGCCGCAAGCAACTGGATGAATTGGAGGCCATGGCCCGCGCCCAGGGGGCCAAGGCCCTGGCCTGGCTTGCCATCCAGCCCGACAGCGGCGAGATTCGCGGCCCCATTGCCAAGTTCTTCACCGTCGACCAGCTCATCGCCCTCACCGAGCGGCTGGACGCCAAGCCGGGCGATCTGATCCTCATCGCCAGCGACAGCAAGGCCATCGTCCACAACGTGCTGAGCACCCTGCGCACGGAAATAGCCCGCCGCCTGGGCTACACCGACCAGAAGCAACTGGCCTTCGCCTGGGTCATCGACTTCCCGCTGTTCGAGGAAGAGCTAGAGGAGGGCCACTTCGCCCCCAGCCACCACATGTTCACCTCGCCCAAGCCGGAGCACATCCCCCTGCTGGACAGCGACCCGGCGGCCGTGCTCAGCCAGCAATATGACCTGGTGTGCAACGGCTACGAAGTGGCCGGCGGCAGCATCCGAATCCACGACCAAGAGCTACAGGCCAAGATCATGGCCCTGATTGGCTTCTCCATGGAGCAGGCGCGCGAGCAGTTCGGCCACCTGCTGGAGGCGTTCGAGTTCGGCGCGCCGCCGCACGGCGGCATTGCCCCCGGCATCGACCGGCTGGTGGCTCTCATGGCCGGCGAGCCGAACATCCGCGAGGTGATGGCCTTCCCCAAGACCGCCCAGGCCACCGACCTGATGGCCGACGCGCCGTCGGAGGTCTTGCCGCGGCAGCTGCACGAACTGCACCTGGCCGTCGAGACCGGGGCGGCCTAGAGAAAGAACTCCTTCAGCGCGGCGGTCACGTCGGCCACGAGGACGTGCCAATCGGCCTCAGCGGCGGCGGTCAGGATCATCTGACCGCCGCTGATCGTCAGGGCGGCGATGCCGGGGATGACCGACAGCGCCTGGGCCACGGGCGAGCCTTCGTCCAAGGCCGCGGCCGACGCGTAGCGCTCGTCCTGTCCGACGGCGGCCAGCGGCAGGTTCGTCTCGAAGACGATGAGGCCATCGTCGCCAACCTCGGCTTCGATCTCGATGTATTCGGACATGGCGGCATTATACTCCTTGAGGGGCCAGGTTCCAGGTTCCAGGNNCCTGGAACCTGGAACCTTTCCGGGCTTTGCGTGAGGTCTTTCTGCTCTAGCGCCGCGCCTGGGCTATAATGGAGCCAAGATTGGCACAGGAGTGAACGACATGGGCAAAGTGATGGGCTTTATGGCCGGGGCGGTCTGTGGGGCGTTGGTCGGCGCGGTGACGGCGCTGCTGCTGACGCCGGCGTCCGGCCCGGAACTGCTGCACGAGGCCGAGGAGCGCTGGCAACTGACGCTGGCCGAAGCGCGCCAGGCCCGCGACGACAAGCGGCGCGAGCTGGAGGCCCAGTATCGCGCGGAGACGCGTGCCTAGCGCGTAACGCGCAGCCAGTAATCGGCCGGCGCGGCCGCTAGCGGCGTCACCGGCATGAGCACCAGCGCGCCGCCAGCCGGCCCCAGATCGACCGTCCACTGCCCGCGGTTCGTTGCGTCCGGCGCCAGCCGGACTACCTGCGGCGTCGCCCCGTCGCGGATCAGGCGTAGCTCCCAGCGCTGCGGCAGCGTCGCCCCCGTCTCCACGAAGCCCGCGCCGCGCCACAACGGCGGCGCGGCCAGCCCGCTGACCAGCGGCGCGCTGACGGCGAAGCCCCGCCCCAGCCCCCGGAAGTCGGTGATCACTTCGAAGCGCAGCCACACCTTCGCCCCGGCGTAGGCGTCCAGGGCCACCGCCTCGCGCCGCCAGCCGTCGCTGGCCCCGTTCCACGCCGGGCCAAACTCCCCGGCCACCGGCTGCCCCGGCGAGAGCCGCCGCCACGTCTGGCCGCCGTCGGCCGAGACGGACAGGTAGGCGAAGTCGTAGCCCGGCTCCAGGTCATGCCAGACGTCGAACACCAGCGCCGGCGCGCCCACGCTGGTCAGATCGACCTCAGCCGTCAGTTGCGCCCAGCTGTTGTTGGCCGGCGGCGCGAACCAGAAGGCCTCGCCCGTGGCCACGGACGAGACCGTGGGCGGCGGGTCGAGCAGCGGCGCGGCCGTGTCGCCGGCGAAGGTGATGACTGCCGGGCCGTCGAAGTCCAGATCGATGACGTCCATGGCCATCTGATCGAGCGCGGCCGTGGCCTCGAAGGGCAGTTGCCGGGCGCGGTTGGCCAGGAAGAGCGGGCCGAGGTCGGCGGCGTGGGCCAGACTGTAGCGCGGGTCGTCCGTGGCCCCGTCTAGCGCCACGGCCGCCGCCCAGTCGCCGCTGAACTCCTCCCAACTCAGGTCGGGCCGGTGGCCGGCCAGCACGGCCCGCACCGCGGCCAGACCGTTGGCCGGGTGGCGGGCCAGCTCCGACAGCGCCGCGACGCCCGCCTGCTCCCAGAAGTAGAGCAGGTAGAGGTAGCCGCCGGCGTAGTTGGCCGAGGCGTCGGCCGCCGCCGCCGGC
>JRYK01012302.1_pt1 | contig 12324 bp, 8 predicted proteins | sample 235381 | NCBI WGS metagenome assembly JRYK01 (sample SAMN03074220, study PRJNA261476) | activated sludge metagenome | biome: Wastewater Treatment Plant; feature: Wastewater; material: Activated sludge; isolation source: activated biomass of a wastewaster treatment plant treating hydrocarbon... ...
CCGATCCCGTTATTCCAAAGGGCGTTTCTTATGCAAACATTCCTTTTAAAGCAAAAGATTATTCAGAGGATTCCGCTGATCTTGGCTTCAATGCGATTGAGCGTGATCAGGGTATTTCAGGATTGGGGAGTAACAACTGGGCTGTGAGCGGAAATAAATCAGTCAATGGTCATCCAATCTTGTGCAATGATCCACATTTACATCTGACGTTACCATCGATATGGTATGAACAGCAAATCCACACCCCCGAATATTCCGTATACGGCGTTGGATTTCCAGGAGTTCCTGGTGTTGTGGTTGGATTTAATGAACATATTGCCTGGGGAGTGACCAATGCCGGTTGGGATGTACTGGATTGGTACCAGATAGAATGGAAGGATTCTACTATGCAGTCCTATCGTTTGGGTGAGCAATGGATGGTTACGAACGTTCGTTTGGACACCATTCAGATACGGGGCTCCAAGCCTGTCGTTGATACAGTAAAGATCACCCATTGGGGTCCTGTGGTCTATACAGATTCAAAACGCAAGAAGTTCGGTTTGGCCATGCATTGGATTTTACACGAACCATACGAGCAACAGGAGTTCAGAACTTTTTTAGCCTTGAACCGTGCCAGGAATTACGAGGACTACCGTTTTGCTTGTACCCAATTTCCTTATCCGGCACAAAACATAGCTTTCGCTTCGCGATCTGGAGAAATTGCGCTGACGGTATCGGGAAATATGCCTTTGAAAAATTCACAGGAAGGAAGGTTTGTGCGCGATGGTTCCAATCCAGCTAACCAATGGCATGGATACCTTGATCCAATGTTGAATCCCTCCTGTAAAAATCCGACAAGAGGTTTTGTATCTTCTGCCAACCAGCGCTCAACGGATGTTGATTTTCCGGTTTATTTCAATGATGGCGATTTCAGGTCCTACCGTGGTGCAATGGTAAACAGGATACTTGCTTCTCGTGATAAATGGGACATTGATGCAATGAAAACATTGCAATACAACAGCTACAGCCTTAAAGCAGAACTTGCTTTACCGTTTCTATTAAAAGCAGTCAAAGAGAATAAGAAAAATGAATTGGAAGAGGAACTTTACCAGAAATTAACACAATGGAATTTTGAATATGATTCCAATAGCATTGCACCGGTATATTTTGAAATTTGGTTTGAACGATTTTTTCATATGGTATGGGATGAAATTCAAAGTAAAGAAAATAAGGAAATTGCCTTTCCTAATGAATGGGCTACCATGAACCTTGCGGACAGTTTGCCGCAACACCATTATTTTGATTATCAGTCCACGAAGGTGAGAGAAGATGCATTTCAAATTGCGCGTATGTCATTTGACAGTCTGGTCGATATTGCCCAGCGTAACAGGACATGGCGGGATTGGGCAAATTATCGGCAGGCAGAAATCGTGCATCTATCCAGGATTCCGGCGTTCGGCCGCTATAATATCCGAAGTTCCGGAAATGAAGACATCATCAATGCGCATGCTAAAATATTTGGACCTTCCTGGCGCATGATTGTCGAAATGGGAAAGGACTCAGTCATTGCGTACGGAATTTATCCCGGAGGTCAGGTCGGGAATCCCGGTAGCAGTTATTATGACCATATGATTGATCCCTGGTCGCAGGGAAAATATTATCGATTGAATTTTTGGAAATCTAGTCCTGAATCAAGTGCTTATAAAAGAATTTCTTTCGTACAATGAAGTCAAAACAATTCATCATAACATGTTGTGGAGCCGCCCTGTTCTGTTTATGGATACCGTATTGGTATGCACCATTTCTGTTTTGTTGTCTGCTGGCTTATTTATTTAAGCATTCGATCCGGTTTCAGTGGATGTATTGCGGTAGCATTTTTTTTGTGATAGGATGCTTATATGGCATATACTCCCAGAAAACAGGAAGCGAGGATCTTGTTAATAAGCTTTCCAGTTTATTTGGAAACATCAGTCCGGTTGGATTTATTTTGCTTTCAGCTTTTGTGTTTAGTATGACTGCGATGATGGGTTCGTTGACCGGTTCTACGACCATGAATTGGCTTGCTAAAAAATCTTAGTAAAAAAATTAGATCGCATCTTTTACTAGATTGGAATCAGGAATATGGACGATTGTGACCACCTGAATTTCAAAACATAATTCAGAAAATTTACTATCTGACCACCTCAAAAGAATGACCGAGCAAAGTTTCCTGATTGATCAATGCATACACGCGGTACCAACCTGAGGGATATGTATCTGTTTGAATCTTTACTTCATTGGAATCAAGATCAAGACGAAATTCATTTGCGTAAAGCATCCTGCCTTCTAGGTTTTGAACCCATAGGTTTATCTGGTGAACTTTGTTTAAACCATTAAACTGAAGTGTAATGTAACCCTGCGAAGGATGATCATTGAGTTTAAAAGATACTAAGGATTTGATATTCTGCAAGTCTTTTGAATGGGTTGAGGTCTTCTTGCAATAACTGATTTTTAAGACATAGGGATTGGCGATGGTCAAATGAGCACTGTCATTCTGCCATGGATTACGATCTGTCCCCGGATGATAAATTCCACCAAAGACGTATCCAAGAAAAGTGGTATCATCCGATAATCGATCCCAATCAATGATTTCTTCGTGAATCATCGGCAATTCCTTGTTATATAAAAACTCCGCATTACAACCAAAGTATCCTGGCATTTCCTCGCTTCGTAAGACTTCACTAAATCTGCCGTTTTCATTCCGACTGACAATGCTGATGGATTTTACAAAAGGCACATAACTATCAACTGTTAGTTGTCCTGCAGAATCACGGAAATGCTCAGCCAGTCCGCCGAAGAAAACCTGATGAAAGCGGTTGTTTTTCTTTTCGAATAAACCCAATCTGGAACAATTGTAAGCACAAAATTTATGGTCAAAATCAAAAATCTCTTCAACCTGTTTTCCATCCAGCAAGGCAGTATTCATAAACGGTTTGTTGAGATTGTATTGAAATACACCTGAATACACCATTAGCTTTTCCAATCCGTCATCATCGATGATGGTATTGAGATTGAAATCCCGGCGGTGAAAATTATATTCATCGCGTTTGCTAAAAACCACTCTGTGATAAAAGCTATCGGGAGTGTTGATCCATTGGATGTGGTACATGGCATCCGTATAAAACTGGTGGGTGAAGGAAGAATTGCTGGAATATTTGCCTTCAAAATAATTTCCTCCCACAATGACTAAGGTTGAATCCTTTATCCGCATTTGGGCGCCAGCAATAGCAAACAGAGAATCCCTGATGATTTTGATCCCGGGCCAGGGACTTTGGTTAGTGCTTAAAGCGTTTAAGCAGTATGGCAAATCAATTCTCGCCAGGAATGGATAAGTGTGAAACATGCCATTTGTCTTTTGCCCGTACCCACCCAATACATAAAGGAATTGTCCAGATTGTGCAAATGCTGAATTGGCAGCGCTGAAGAAGCCCTCCAGATCTTCATCTGGTGCTTGTATTGGATATTCGTTTACTTGCATTTTGGCAACATCCCATATATACCATGAAGTATTCGCGCTTTTTTTATCGAAGCCTGATTCTTTCCCATGGATACCATCAATCCGGCCACCTAAAAGAAGTACCTGGTCATTTAATGATCCAAATGCAAAAGAATGAATGGAAGGCCAGGATGAGATTCTTAGGGTGTCTATCAGAAAACTTCCGTTGAGTTGAGCCTGTAAATTCTTGAAAGTCCCCAAAAAAAGTAAGCTTACCAACAGGAACTGCAATTTTCGCGCAAGATGCTGATTTACCATTTTTCTTTTGGGAGTTTTGTTACCCCGAAAAAACGACGGACCGAATATTTACCGGTACCGTAGACCAAAACATGTATCATCCCTCCAATAAAGGCGATATTTTTCATGAAGTGAACGGCTTGAACATTTCTTATTTCCGGAGGGTCATTCCAGAAGGGGAATACGATAAAAGTAACTGGTATCCAGTAAAGTAACAATAAAGTGACGGCAAATCCTGGGCGGTATCCAATCAGTAAAAAAATTCCACCTATAAAGAGTGCGATTGCAGTAAAATAAATCAAAAATTCGGGATACCAGCTCAAGCCATAAGCCAATAATGTTGCTTTAGTACGGCCAATAAACTGTAGGGTCGTAAAAGATTCGTACAGCGAGATCGCTGCAATCATGGTCCGTGCCAGCAAATCAAAACTGTCTTTCAAAGGATTGTAATTGAATGGTCATTGAGATTGGTGGGCAGCCATCAGGCATTAAAAGACTGTCCACATCCACAAGTATCCTTTGCATTTGGGTTAATAAAGGAAAAGCCACGATTATTAAGTCCTTCAACCCAGTCAATTTCCATACCGGCCAAATAAAGGGAATGGGCTTTGTCCATGTAGATGGTAATTCCGCCAGAAGTAAAAATCATATCTTTTTCTTGTGGCAAATCAAACCCCATTTGGTAGCTGAACCCCGAACAACCCCCTCCTTTAACTCCAATTCTAAGTCCATGATTATCAGGTATTTGCTGTTCAGTTTTGATGCGATGAAGGGCCTTGATAGCAGATTCTGTCAACTTAACAGGCGCTTCTTGTAAAGTATCAATTGCCATAGTCTTTTCGAATTAAAACGTAAAATTAGGCTTTTTTGTTCGACTGGTTGCTAAGATGCAGGTCATGCTGAATGTGTAAATTTGCGGCAAATCAGTAAAACATGGAATTCTTGTTTGATCTTTTGAAATATACCCTGCCTTCATTAGTGGTTTTTCTTACAGCATATATGCTGATCCGGCAATTTATGGACCAAGACCAACGTAATTTTCTGATCCGGCAAAACAAAGAAATGTTACAACACAGTTTGCCTTTGAAACTACAAGCCTATGAGCGATTGGCTTTGTTTCTGGAAAGAATACGGATTCCGGCTCTAATGATGCGGTTTGCAACTCCGGACGGTGATTCTTCATCGACCTGTAAACTTCTCATGCTGGGTGTGCAGCAAGAGTTTGAACACAATATGGTACAGCAGATTTACATCAGTGAAAAACTCTGGGAAATCATATTATTGGCAAAAAATGAAACCCTTCATGCATTCGAGGAAGCTTTACAGGAATATGCAAATCATGATGTCACCACCCTACGAAACCATTTGAATTCAAAAGTAAACCTGGAGACTTCCCGTATCATTGACGCTGCCTTGGAAGGAATCCGTAAGGAAGTCCGGCTGGTGATGTAGTTGTTAGTTGTTAGATGTTAGTTGATAGTTGATAGATGTTAGTTGATAGTTATTAGATGTTAGTTGTTAGATGTTAGTTGATAGGAGGTAGTGAGCCTTGAGCTTTTAAAAATTTTGTGTATTAGACCTAAAAATTATTAAGACCACGGTTCATTATTCAAATGATCAACACTAACATTTGTTAGTTAAAGGTTAAAAATTCTCCACACCTGAACACCAAAATGCCTGAACACCTAAATACCTAAATACCTAAACACCTAAATACCCACGTACCTATATTCTTCTACTCCTCCATTCATTCCTGCCTATCCCGCTTCCGCATCATCCTGATAAATGCCATGGATATTGCCATCTGGATCTTTAAAATAAGCTAACCAGCCTACTCCAGGAATGGGCATCTTAGGTACCACAATGGTTCCACCTGCGGCTTCAATCAATTTGGAATGTTGTTCAACGTCTTCCACCTGAAGGGTATTGACAATGGGTTGGTTAGGATCTCTTTTGCGCATCAGGCCACCGTCAATACCAGGAGTCGATGGGTCTCCGGTATAGGTCATCCAGTAGTCTTCTGTTCCAAATTGGGTAAACTTCCAACCAAAAACTTCGGTAAAAAATTTCATGACTTTTTCAGGGTGATCGCAAGGAATTTCAAAATGTACAATCCGGTGATTCATAATATTTTATTATAGTTTAATGAATTTAACCATTTCATGATGGTGGTCAAAAAGAATTACTGCATAGTAACTGCCACTTGCTAATGAAGAAATATCCATTAGTTGATTTGAATGTAAAGGGTTGAATTGTTTAACCAGGATTCCATCGGTGCTGAAGATTTTTAATTTCAGTTTATGGACACTCATTGCGTTACTTGAAATAATCATCAGATGATTATCTGCCGGTATTGGATAAATTACAAACAAACGTTCGTTAGCAAATTCAATATTATTGGTTAAACAATCGTTCCATTTTGGATCATCCGGAAGCAGACATTGTCCACAGGAATCTATATGATGGTCCCCATAAGCCAATCCTTTGCAATCACAAATTTCTTTAAACCGTTTTGGATCAACGTTGCTGGCAATGAGTTCAACTTCACCAATGGAAGCAGCATTCCAGTGATATATCCCTCCGCTAACATCCAAAAACTCGATACGCATGGATTGAATTTTAATATTTGGATCCAGCGAGATGTGTGTTCCCCGGTTGCTTAACTTTTGGGAAAGGTCAAAATCATATACCTTGTTGACGAAATGATCGTCGGCATACACCTGCACCCGGCAACGGTTGACACGAAGCCGGTTAGTGTCAGGAATATTGTGCAATACAATTTCTTTAGCATAAAGGGGGACGAGCCACTGATAGCTTAACCACTGTCCTTTTGGAGTAACTCCTTCAGGTGTAAACCAATGTTGTTGAGCGGTATAATTTTTTTTGTCAATGGTATATCCAGGAGAAGACATTGAACTTGACGCAAGCACTTTTGCACCAGGCGCCAGGTTAGTAAAAAATAATTCGTTCGGATCGGACGGTACAGGTATTGCAGAATGACCTGCATGACAACCCACACATGTTACCCGTTGACCTGGTCGGCCGTAATTAAAACCGGTGACATGTGCTGCACCATCCATTATTCCTCCACCGGTACGTGGGATGCGGTAACCTTGTGTTGAGGATGACCGCGCTTGTTCAAACAATGGAATATTGGCCGGAGCCTTTTCTTCCAATACCCGATTGAAGTCATCTGTCAGGATTTCGTTGTAGAGGATTGGAAAATCAAGAGCTTCCACAGAACCAAATTGTTTGTCTTGCATGGGAGCTGCAAAAAAACGAACGCTTGCTAGTTGGCCAACAGCCGGGGCGGCAAGGATTCCATCATCTACCGGACCATTGTAAAAAATATTGCGGCAATCAAAACGAAAGTCCCCTTCCTGCCAAAGATTTTGAAGTCCGATAGGTGGCAGCTTGCCAGGACGTTGATGGATTTTATCCGGGATAACAGGAGGAATGGGCCGTGATTCTACCAATTGTGCATTTAATTCAGTGGAACCGGGATGGTCAAAAATGATTTGTTGGTCGTTTCCATTTGAATCCATCATCCAGATTCCGTAATCCTGTGAAGGGTTTTCAGCCCTTGAATACAATATATTGCCCTCTAGGCTGACGGACGGCTCTGTGGCATAGTTTCCTTTAAATATTCCATAAGAGGGTGGATCTGTAACATAATAGTCAAAGTTGCCGTATCCTGTAGTGCCTGCAAGAGGTTTAGGCCGTTTAGCCGTACCTCTGAAATAGCGTTTTATACCTCCAAAGCCAGAAGATTCACTGATGTGTTCGATTGGAAACCAATTGCCGACCAGGTCTCCGTTTGCATCGAAGCTCCCACCATAGGCTGAGTTAGATGAAACATCGCGATAATGAGCAGAAAACAATCGCATATTACTGCCATCGGGATTGATTTCGGTCAATAAAAATGCATTGTTGTTGAACATGAATTGTTGTTGGTCAATGACACTGTCTAAATTACTGGTCAAACCGTCTTTGAATATCCAACCATCCGTATAACGGTTGCTCGGGGTTAGCGTCATAGGATCATAAGGCCAGTAAAAATTTCTCCACCATCTGGCAAAAACGATTTTTCCGGAGACTGGATCAACCAAGGGTTTATCAGCACCATTTTTTTCGCTGGTAATTCGATGGAGGTCGGTTCCATCTTCATTGACCACAAACAAATTACTGGTTCGCACGACATTGTACATACCAATTCCCGGAAACCGTGTACTACTAAAACATATTCGTCCATCAGGAAGCCAAACAGGATGGGTATNNCTAAATTGAGAAAAATCAGGGTCCGGTTCAGAAAATGTGATTTGTTGCAGATTTTTTCCATCGATTCCTATGGAGTATATTCTCCATGCATTGTGTTCGAATGGCAAATAATTATTGTTTCCCAAAACATAATTGCCATTGGGAAGACCTGCAAAAACAATTTTCTGAGCATCCCATGAGAGGCAGGGACTGCTGATATCAATGAGTCTAAAATCATTCAGTTCCGGCTGTGAGCCATCGATTAAGGTATCTATACTTTTGTCCGGGTTGAGTAGACATAAGAAGGCTGGTGCTGCAACCTGGTATTTTGAAAAACCACCAATACCCGGCAATGCCTTGGCAGATGCCATATACACAGACCCGCAGCATGGGATACTTCGCGAAACAAATAAGACGGGTTTTGAGAGCTTACCGGATGGAAGGTAATGACTCTGTAAAAGAAAAAGAATCATTGAGCAAGAAAGGAAGGCAAACAGGATTCGATTGATTTTCATGCAACTGTTTTTTAGTTATGCGTAAAAATTGGGTGAATAACTGATTTTCGAAATGATTTACCTAAACCCTGGCATGTGAATGACTTGTAAATATACAAAATGTTGACTTTACCCATTCTTAAGAAACCCTAAACTGAACTTACCTTTGCGGCTAAAATAACAGGTAGTATGATCGCTGCAGTCAATGTAAGCCTTTCTTATGGTAAACGAACTTTATTTGATGAAGTAAATCTCCATTTTACGAAAGGCAATTGTTATGGAATTATTGGCGCTAATGGTGCTGGAAAAAGTACGTTTCTTAAAATTCTGAGTGGGGAGATTAATCCTACCAAAGGTCACATAGAAATTACTCCCGGTGAAAGGTTGGCCGTTTTAAAACAAAATCAATTTGAGTTTGACAATCACAGCGTTTTGAATACCGTGCTAATGGGCCACCACAAATTGTGGAAACTGATCAGAGACCGGGAGGAGTTATATGCCAAAGCTGATTTTTCAGAAGCCGATGGAAATCTGGCTGCCCAACTCGAAGAAGAATTTGGTGAAGCAGGTGGTTACATGGCAGAAAGCGATGCAGCATCACTGTTAAGTGCTTTGGGTGTGTCAGAAGAATTGCATGGAGTCTTTATGAGCGATATCCCTGCCGTCCTAAAAGTGAGAGTTTTATTGGCGCAAGCACTCTTTGGGAATCCAGATATTTTATTGCTGGATGAGCCTACCAACGGATTGGACGTAGATACCATTAACTGGCTTGAAAATTTTCTGGCGGATTATGAGAATATTGTAATCGTCGTCAGTCATGATAGGCATTTTCTGGATGCAGTGTGTACACATGTGGTGGATGTTGACCGACAGCGTCTAAACATTTATACAGGAAATTATACATTTTGGTATGAATCCAGCCAATTAATGTCTCGTCAAATTTCAGATAAGAATAAGAAAATTGAAGACAGACGAAAAGAATTAATGGAATTCATTGCGCGATTTTCAGCGAATGCTTCTAAAAGTAAACAGGCTACCTCGCGTAAGAAAGCTTTGGAGAAACTTAACGTTGAACATATACAACCTTCCAACAGGAAATATCCGGGAATCGTCTTTAAGCCAGAACGAGAGGTTGGAGATCAAATTTTGAAAGTGGACCAGTTATCCCTAGAAGTGGAAGGAAACGTTTTGTTCCAAAATGTTAGTTTTACCGTCAACAAAGGCGATAAAATTGGTTTATTGGCAAAAGACCAAATGTTGGTTCACGCATTATTTGACTGCATGGCGGGCATTAAAAAACCAAGTTCAGGAACGATTGAATGGGGAACCACTATTTCAAAAGCTTATTTACCCGTTGATATTGGATCCTATTTCGAAAAAGACGAACCTTTATTGGACTGGTTAAGAAATTATGTGCCCCCAGGGACACCTGATGTAGATGAAATTTTCTTAAGAGGATATCTTGGTCGTATGCTATTTAGTGGTGATGAAGTGATGAAGAGATGTAAGGTGTTAAGCGGAGGAGAAAAAGTCAGGGCCATGTTAAGCATGATGATGCTGCAAAATCCAAATGCATTACTTTTGGATGAACCTACCAATCATCTTGACCTTGAGAGCATTCAGGCGTTTAATGAAAACATGGTGGATTTTCCAGGAATCCTGTTCATCAGTTCGCACGATCATACTTTTATGCAATCAGTTTGCAACCGTATGATTGAAATCTTACCTAAAGGATGTATTGATAAATTGATCAATTTTGATGAGTACCTACAAAGTGAAGCATACACAATAGCCCGTTCTAGCCAAATTATGGGTATAAATTAATTCTTAGGCATGGAGGCAGGGAATGGGTACTTTGCAAATTTTGATTAGGCTTGTATTCATCCAGATGAAACTAGGCCTGGATTGCTGCAACATTCGTAATCATTGAATGATTGCCTAGAGTCAAAGTATCCTTGTTTGGAAATTAATGTAAGTTTAATCTTTTTAGGTATTATTTTTAATCAGTTTTTATGCCATATGATCAAGGCTTTAAATAATGAAGAAAGATCACTTGCCTTACTTGGATTGGTGGTGATGTTGATTTGTGCAGTATTCAGCAATGGCAGATTTCATGCTGATGAACATTTTCAAATTCTCGAATTTGCCCACTACAAAATGGGTAAAATGTCAGCAGATGATTTGCCTTGGGAGTTTGAAGAGCGTATGAGGCCCGCACTGCAAGTTGGATTAGGATTTGGTGTGATTCATTTTCTTTCATGGTGTGGCCTGACCAGCCCTTTTGACCAGGTGATGGTATTGAGAATTCTATCTGGTTTATTGAGCTGGATGCTTTTAGTTCAATGTTATCGTTTATTTAAAGAAGAGGGAACGCATAAAGGAGAAGATTTCTGGTTGTTAGCTATTTTGCTCTTCAGTTGGTTTGTACCGTTGTTATCCGTTCGTTATTCTTCAGAAAACTGGTCTGCCATAAGTTTTTTTATGGCAGTGACTTGCATGATCCAATTTGAAAAACGGCTTATTAAAAGGATTATTTGGCTGGAAATATTGGTAGGAATACTTTTAGGATTTGCGTTTTATTTTCGTTTTCAAATGGCTTTTGCGATGTTGGGTTTGATGGCTTGGTGGATATGGAGAAAGCAATTAATGTCTTGGACAAGTCTTTGTATAATTGTTGGAGTTTGTTTTTCATTTTTGTTCTGTAGCTTAGTAGATCGTTGGTTTTATGGAACATGGGTCTTTACCCCATTCCAATACTTCAGAGCAAACATACTGGAACATAAAGCGGCGGATTTTGGGGTAAGTCCCTGGTGGTATTATTTTACTATATATCTTGAAAAAGGTATTCCTCCTTTGAGTATTTTATCTTTTGTTTTTCTGATAATTGGTATAGTGCTTAACCGAAGTAGTGTTCTTGTTTGGATTTTTATTTCTTTTTTGATTGGTCACTTGATGGTGGGGCACAAAGAGCTTAGGTTTATGTTTCCGATGATGATACCATTTTTGGTATTAATTGCCAGGGGAATCCATTGGGGTCAACATCAAATAAAAACAAACCAGTGGTTGAGATGGGGTAAATCAACTGTTGTGGTCTTTAACTGTATGATTTTGTTGGGAGTAATATTTAGTCCGGCCCAACCATCGGTCAACATGTATAAGTATTTGTATGATCATGCAAATACGAATAAAGCATTGATGTTAANNGGGATATTAAATATTCATTTTTACAGGGCAGATTCACTTCAGACCTTGGTTTTTAATAGTGATTCAGCATTGTTGCAATATATAGAGCAAGAGGAACCGAAAACTTTTTGGATGTTAAGTGAAAATATAATTACTGAAAGTAAATATCCAGCCTATGAATCCAGGCAATTATATAGTACAATCCCTTCGTGGATTGCCAAATTTGATTTCAATGGTTGGGTAAGTCGAAGTGGGATTTGGATATTATACGAATTTCAAAAGAAAGAGTAAGAGAAGTCGGCTTACAATTTTAGGTAGAGTAGACAGGGATCAGGCCGGTTAATGAAAGTGTTGGGCGGATTTGAGCAACCAGCAAGAAGCTGTATTGGATCAAACAAAAATTCTGTACGTATAGAAGTAATCCCTAAACAATTATGTATATTTGCCGTCCCTCCGTAAATGACGGAGGTATTAATTGCAAGATTATATATTAATTGATTATAAATCAATTCATTATATATTAAAAATTATTGCAATATCAATTTATTTCCAACTTAATCAAATTTGCATTTTGGCTGCAATGAAATAAGTTGATAATTTGAATGGTAAAAATAATTATTGCGGGAGTAGCTCAGTTGG
>JRYK01002414.1_pt1 | contig 12318 bp, 10 predicted proteins | sample 235381 | NCBI WGS metagenome assembly JRYK01 (sample SAMN03074220, study PRJNA261476) | activated sludge metagenome | biome: Wastewater Treatment Plant; feature: Wastewater; material: Activated sludge; isolation source: activated biomass of a wastewaster treatment plant treating hydrocarbon... ...
GGTCGGCTGTCCGGTGGCGGGGTCGTAAAGAATGGCGTGGGACGTCAGGTAAACGACGAACGACCCACCCGCGGCGACGGCCGGCGGCCGTCCCTCCATCTCGCGCCAGTTGTCGGCCGGGGCCGACGCCTCCACGCGCACCAGGCCATAGCCGGCCATGTGCGACCCGCCCAGCACCAAGTTCCCGCCCAACAACCCCTGTAGCTGGGTCACGTCCTGGTCGCTCAGACGGCCATCGAGCACGACCGCTCCGGCGAACTGTTGGTAGCGGGCCAGTGCGCGGTAGCGGAACAGCGCGCTGCTGGCGTCGCCCTCGATGGCCCGCCCCTTCTGCCGGTTGCGCGCCGTGTGGACGGCGATCTCGTAGTCGATCTCGGGGTAGATCACGGTGGCGTCGCCGGCCTGGATCGGCTTGACGAATGGCTTCCCAAAGGCTTTGGGAATGCCTTCGTCCACTTCCTTCGCCTGCGCCTCGNNCTTCGCCTGCGCCTCGTCCAGGCGATTGTAGAACTTCTCCTCGGCCTTCTGGGGTGTCCCGTCGCCGTTCTGGCCCGCGGCCTGCCCGGTCACGTCCTTCATGCTGGCCCAGGCGCGCATCGCCGGCAAGGTACGTTGCTCTAGCAACGGGTAGGCATTTAAGTAGCGCGCCCCCCCGTTGAGAAACAGGGCGTTGAACGGCGAATCGTCGCCATCGCTACCACCGCCGCGCAGATAGGCTGCGACCAACGCGCCGCGTATCACTGCGCCGGGAATGTAGTCGAGCGAGGACTCTGTGTTGGGGTCGCCGCCCGGCGCGGCCACCAGGCAGGGCTCCTCCAGCCAGAGCGTGTAAGGAATGGCCCGTGTCATGATGTCACCTCCTGCGCGGCAACGCCGCCAAATGCCTTATCGACGAAGTGGGCGTAGGCTGTCTGGAGCAGGGAAGCGCCGGAAGCGTCGGTCAGGTCGGTCTCTGCCAGCTTGCCACGACCGCGGTTGCGCCCCGTGCCGGCGCGACGGAAGGCCAAGACGGCCGCGGCCAGCAACCCCAGTTCGTCAGTAGACAACTCCTTCTCGCTCATCAGTCGGGCCTCGAAGGGCGTCTGGCGCAAGATGACGCGCATACTGCGCAGCGAGCCTTCGGCCGGCACGCCTTCCTTCTCCCCGGAGACTTCCACGGCCGTCTGCCGGCGCACGCTGGTCAGGCTTTCCAGCACCATGAGACGATTGCTGTCGCTGCCCGCGCCCTGCGTGGTCAGCACGGCGCGGCGCAGGCCGGCGGGCAACTCGGCGTGGCCGAAGCGCAGGCGGCTGCGATCCTCGTCCACGCTGCCGGGGCGGCCAAAGAGCGCCTGGCGGGCCTTCTCCCAATCGGCCGTCGGCCGGCCCATCTGCCGTAGGGCGAAGAGGACGTTGTCCGCCTCTTCGCTGACCAGGCCCTTGAGCGTCCGGCCGCGCAAGTAAGGCAGGCCATAGCTGTCGTGCTCCACCTCGCGGTCGATCAGCCCGGCGATGCCTTCGCCGCGGCCGAAGGTGGCGTCGCTGGCCAGGGTGAACTTCAAGCGATATTCAATCATCACGCGCCCTCCTGTGTCGGTGGCAGTTCGAAGTAGTAGTCGGCGATCTCGATGGCGTCGAAGTAGGCACAGCGTGACCGAGCCTGCTCATCTTCTTTCAAATCCTCTTCGCCGGGCGCCACCCAACCGTTCACCGGAACGCCGGCCGGCTCGAACCCGGACTGGCGAATGACCTCGCCCTCGTCGTCGCCGAAGATCGTCCAGAATTCGGCCACGGCGTGCGGCCCGCGGCGCAGCGTCTCGCGCAGGCGCATGGTTTTGTTGCGCTTCTCCTGCCATTCGCCGCCTTCGCCGAAGATCCTCAGCAAGCCGCGCAGGTTGGCCCAGTTGCGCCAGGTTAGCTCTTTGTGCAGCATCAGCGGTCGCATCGTCAGGTAGCCGGCCTCGACCGTATACTCGCGCCGGCGGATCGCGTCCAGGTCGCCGTGCAGACCGGTCGTGGTCACGTGCCAGTCGATGGCCGAGGCTTTCTTTTCGGCCAGCCGTTTGGCGTGGCCCTTGGCCAGTTTCGTCAGTTCCTCGCTGAGTTCATAGGCCTGCGAAAAGGGGTAGTGGGTCTTGACGATGGCTACGCCGGCACAGGCATAGGGGCGATCGCTCCTGTCGTCGCTCAGTTGCTCCTCCTCCAACTCCATCAGGTAGCGCTGGGCCACGGCCAGCCCCCACGGCCCGGCACAGACCAGGGTCACGTCGTCGCCGCCGAAGACGACGGGGCGCACCGGGAAGTAGTGCTTGCCGTCCTGGTCCCGATGGTGTTGCCGGGGTTCCTGCCAGTTGTCACGAGCCAGGTGGTCGACAAGCGCGTTCAGCGTCCTCTGCAGCGCCGACACGGCCGTCGTCTGGACCTTGTTGGACAGGGCGCGCATGGCCGTGATGTAGTCGCGCGGCTTCTCGGGCTTGGCGCTCCAATGCTCGGTGAGGGCCTTGATGCGCGCGCCCATGCCGTTGCCGTCGGCGTGCACCACGGCCACGTAGCTGTCGTCGCGCTGGGGCAGCGCGGCCAGGGTGTTGAAATCGTCCGTCCACTCGAAGCGCGCCTCAGCGACACGGGGGAATAGGTTGCGTAGGCGTTCCCCTGCCAGGTCGGCCTTTGTCCACTTCTGCCATACCTGCTTGTTAGCCCGGCTAGCCGCGCCGGTCTTGCCTTTCTTGTCCGGGTGGCGGTCGTTGGCCGGCAAGCCGGTGGAGGTGCAGGCCGCTGTTACGGGCAAGCCCAGCGCCGGCAGCGAGCCGGGGTCGCTGCCCTTGCTGTGACCAAGCTCCTTAAGCGCCTCCTCCACCGTTGCCGGCAATGATTTCTTCTCGTTGCACCACACATAGTCTTTGTGGACAGCATAGAGGTTAAGGCCCGGCGCGTCGCTCAGCAGGCGCAGGCTCAAGCGATAGACGAAGTCCTGGGCCGTGCTCAGGGGGTCTGCCCCTTGGAACAGGATGACGGTGTTGCCGCCGCCCGCGTAGAGCACCTCGGCGCCCTCGGGCGGCGCGCCGGCCGGGTCTGGGCCGGCCTGGAAGGTATGAACGTACATTTTCTGCACGTCATCCGCCCTGGCTGCGGCCATGTCGATGTTATGGGCAATGCGCATCTCGTCAAGCGCCTCAAACACCCACAAGCGCGTCGCCCGATAGACGAGTTCCGAAGCGCCGATGTTTTCGCGCAAGACGTTGCTGCCAAAAATGAAGGGTTGAATGCCCGCCGTATCGAGAACGGTCACGGTGATTGGCATGAAGGGAACCTCCTGTCGCCGGCCAGATGCCACCAAGGGATGGTGAATCCTGACACGAGTTAGTCACTTGACCAGCGAGGCTGCTCCAACGAGGCGCAACAGACGGAGGCTCCAGCAAAGCCGTCCGCGACTGTTCCACGAACGAACCCACAACATCGCTGGCACCAACACGCATAGTATAGCTACAAAAAGCCTGGAAGTGCACATGACATTTGTCACGTGATAGATATGACGAAGACCATCATTCCACGCGACCGGGTCTGGTCTGGCCCTTCCCCCTTGACATCCCCCCCCATGGCTCCTAGAGTATAAGCATCGTTTCGCCTCCGCAAGGAGTACTCCAGGAAGGAAGGTCAAGATGAAGTACCTAGTGAGAAGAGGGACTGCACTGCTCGCGTTGCTGAGCACGTTGATCTTCGGTGTCGCCACCGTCGCCGCCCAGCAGACGCCCACCCCCACGGCCCAGACGGCCGCCCGCAGCGGCGGCTGGCTCGGCCTGCCCTGGTGGCTGTGGATCGTGCTGGGCTTGCTGCTGTTGTTCTTGCTGTGGTGGCTCTTCCTGCGCCGCCGGCCCGTGCCCCCGCCCCCGCCGCCCCCGGAACCGACCCGCACCGCGACCGGCTCAGCCGCCGTCTATGAGCCGCCGGCGCGCATGGCCCCCCCGCCGCCCATCGCCCCCATGGCTCCCCCCATGGAGCCGCCCGTCGTGGAGGGGCCGCCGACGCGCATGGGCGAGCCGATGGGCACGATGTCTGAGCCGATGGGCGGCCTGCCCGACGACCTGAAGCGTATCGAGGGCATCGGCCCGCGCATTGAGAACATCCTCAACGGCGCCGGCATCACCACCTTCGCCGCCCTGGCCAACACGCCCGTCGACCGGCTGCGCCAAATCCTCATGGCCGCCGAACTGCGTGGCTCCTTCGGCGACCCGACCACCTGGCCCGAACAGGCCCGCCTGGCCGCCGCCGGGGCCTGGGCCGAGCTGAAGATCTTGCAGGACAACCTGAAGGGCGGCCGTTAATACCGCCAGGAGAGACAAGAAGACCTCACGCTAAGCCGCAAAGAGGCCAAGGACGCAAAATCAAAGAGTCTTCTTCTTCGCGTTCTTCTCTTGGCGTCTCTGCGCGAGATCTTCTTCTGCTCCGCCGCTTGACACCGCCCAACCTCTTATGCTACTCTTTCGACACGACATGAACGCGATACGCTCTTTCCGATTGCGCGGGTTGTTACTTGGCAAGCACCTTGCCCGATTACCCGCGCCTGCCGGACGAGCGTAGCCCGTTCTCTAAGCTTTCCCTGATTCGAATCGGCCGCAGGCGTTCCCTGCGGCCTTTTTTGTCATTTCCGGGTGGCCCTGGTCGCAGGGCAACGGGCCGGCCACCGGCGCGCAGCGCCATCGCCCACGAGACCGAACGCGACCTGTAGACAACCAAAGGAATGACAAATGACCCCCCAACCGAAGACCCGCACCAGCCGCCACCCCTTCGCCGCCCTGGAGGCCAAGTGGCGGCCGCGCTGGCAGGCCGAAGACCTGTACCGCACCGGCGACGACCCGGCCAAGCCGCGCACCTACATCCTGGACTACTTCCCCTACCCCTCCGGCGACGGCCTGTCGGTCGGCCACTGCCGCAACTACGTGCCCACTTGCGTCAGCGCCCGCTTTGCGCGCATGCGCGGCCTGAACGTGCTGCACCCCATGGGCTGGGACGCCTTCGGCCTGCCGGCCGAGAACTACGCCATCGCCCACGGCGTCCACCCGGCGGAGACGACGCGCCGCTTCGCCGCCAACTACAAGCGCCAGTTGCAACTGATTGAGTGCTCCTACGACTGGTCGCGCGAGATCGACTCCTCCGACCCGGAGTACTATCGCTGGACACAGTGGTTCTTCCTGCTGCTGTACCGGCGCGGCCTGGCCTATCGCGCCCTGGGCAGCCAGTGGTGGTGCCCCCACTGCCGCACCATCCTGGCCAACGAACAGGTCGAGGACGGCCGCTGCTGGCGCTGCGACTCCATCGTGACCCGCAAGGAACTGGAGCAGTGGTACTTCCGCATCACCGCCTACGCCGAGCGGCTGCTGGAGGGACTGGACACTGTCGATTGGCCGGAGCGCATCAAGACCATGCAGCGGCAGTGGATCGGCCGCTCCGAGGGGGCCGAGATCGACTTCGCCATCGCCGGCGAGACGCTGACCGTCTTCACCACCCGCCCCGACACGCTGCCCGGCGCCACCTTCCTGGTGCTGGCCCCGGAACATCCCCTGGTCGAGCGCGTCGCTACCGCCGACCGCGCCGCGGACGTGGCCGCCTACGTGGCCGCGGCCCGGCGCATGACGGAGATCGACCGCGCTGCCGCCGACCGCGAGAAGACGGGCGTCTTCAGCGGTGCCTACGCCACTCATCCGCTGACCGGCGCGCCCCTGCCCGTCTGGGTGGCCGACTACGTGCTGCCCGGCTACGGCGCGGGGGCCATCATGGCCGTCCCCGCCCACGACGACCGCGACCGGGCATTCGCCGAGCGGTATGGGCTGCCGGTCGTCCCGACGACCGCCGACGGCCGACGGCCGACCGCAGCGGAAGAGGCGACTGCCGGCGGCGGTCAGTGGTCGGCCGTCGGCGGTCTGTCTGTGGCCGACGTCAGCCGCCCCACGACCGCCTACCGCTTCCACGACTGGCTGATCTCCCGCCAGCGCTACTGGGGCGCGCCCATCCCCATCGTCTACTGCGACGGCTGCGGCATTGTGCCCGTGCCGGAAGAGCAACTGCCCGTGCGGCTGCCCGACGCCCTGCCGCGTCCCAGCGGCGACGGCCGTTCGCCCCTGGCCCGTATCGAGGAGTGGGTGCAGACGACCTGCCCGCAGTGCGGCGGCCCCGCCCGGCGCGAGACCGACACCATGGACGGCTTCGCCTGCTCCTCGTGGTACTTCCTGCGCTTCGCCAGCCCGCACGAGACCGAGCGACCGTTCGACCCGGCGGCCGTCGCCGCCTGGCTGCCGGTCGATACCTACGTCGGCGGCGCCGAGCACGCCGTCATGCACCTGCTGTATGCCCGCTTCTGGACGAAGGTCTTCCACGACGCCGGGCTGATCGACTTTGACGAGCCCTTCAGCCAGCTGCGCAACCAGGGCATGCTGCTGTCGCCGCTGGACGGGCAGAAGATGTCCAAGTCGCGCGGCAACGTCGTCACGCCCGACGAGGTCGTGGCCGCCCACGGGGCCGACGCCCTGCGCGCCTACGTGCTGTTCCTGGGGCCGTTCGACGCCAATGCCCTGTGGGACGATCGCGGCATCGTCGGCATCGACCGCTTCCTGGAGCGCTACTGGCGGCTGGCCCACGACTTCGCCGCCCTGCCCGACAGGCCCTTCAACGCCGCGTTCGAGCGCGCCCGCCACGCCGTCATCGCCCGCGTCACGGCCGACATGGAGCGCTTCCGCTTCAACACCGCCGTGGCCGCGCTGATGGAGTACGTCAATGCCCTGTACGCCGCCCGCGCCGAACCGGTGGCCGCCGATCAGTGGCGCGAAGCGATGCGCAGCCTGACCCTGCTGCTGGCCCCCATCGCCCCGTTCGTCACCGAAGAGGTCTGGCGCGAGGTGCTGGGCGAGCCGGCGTCGGTGCACCGCGCCACGTGGCCGGCGTGGGACGCGGCGCTGACCGTCGAGGAACAGGTGGCCGTCGTCATCCAGGTCAACGGCAAGCGGCGCGACCGGCTGACGGCCGCCGCCGACAGCGACCCGGCCGCCCTGCGCGCCCTGGCGCTGGACAACGAGCGCGTGCGGGCCGCCGTCGGCGCGCGACCCGTGCGCGACGTGATCGTCGCCGGCCGGCTGGTGAACGTCGTCACCGGCTGAGGCCAGGCAGACAAAAGAAGACGCGGGGCGGCCCGCGTCTTCTCGCTTCTCCGGTGCTTCGTCGCCGGCGTCTAGCCGCGCCGCCCACCGCCTAGGGGATGCACAGCGTCGTGCCCCAGAAGATCAGGTTCAGGTTCCAGATGTTGTTGGCGCGGGCGATGGCGAACGGATCGGCGCCATACCAGCGGCTGATCATCAACAACGTCTGGCCCGGCGTCACGTAGTGCCAGGCGCGGCAGACTTGCGCCGGCGGCGGCTGGGGCGTGGGCGGCGGGGGCGGCGGAATGGGCACCGGCGGCGGCGTCCAGCCGATCGGCACCAGCACCACCTGGCCGGGATAGATGCGGTTCATGTTGGTGATCTGGGGGTTGATGGCCAGGATCGCGTGAACCGTGGTGCCATAATTGCGGGCGATGAGCGCCAAATACTCGCCCGGCTGCACGATGTGATTGACGGTCGCGCCCTGGGCCTCGGCCGGCCGCGCGGCCAGGAAGAACAGGGACAGGACCACCACCAGGGCCGCCAGGAAAACCAGACGGCCGGCCGACCTCTCTCTAGACAATACCCATCTCATGTGACCCTCCGGACTAAACCTATAGAGAAAAGCCCGCCCTCGAAGTCGCCCGTGTGTCTTAGACGCGGGTCAGGTATTCGCGCGTTTCCGTATTGACGCGAATCCGGTCGCCCACCTGCACAAACAGCGGCGTCTTCACGCGCAGGCCCGTCTCGGTTACTACCTCTTTCGTCGCCCCCGTGGCCGTGTCGCCGGCCACGGCATTCTCCGCCTCGATCACTTCGAACTCCATCGTCTTGGGCAGTTCGTAGTCGATAATCTCGCCCTCGTAGGACAGCAGTTCCAACTCCATGTTGTCGCGCAGGAAGGGCGCGTCGTCTTCCATGACACTGTGGGCCACCTGCTTCTGATCATAGGTAGCCTGATCCATGAAGACGTAGAAGTTGCCGTCGTCGTAGAGATATTGGAAGGTGCTCTTGTCGAGCCGCACGTCCTCCACCCGGTCGCCGGAGGAGAAGGTGACTTCCTTGTTGGTGCCGGTGCGCAAGTCGCGCACGCGCACGCGGATGGTGGCCTTGCCGCGGCCGGGTTTGCTGTGGGAATACTCGGTGACTTTCAGAAGCGCGCCGTCGTGGACGAACGTCACCCCGCGGCGCAGCTGATTTACATCGATCATCGCTGCAATTCTACTCCTAACGCACAAGACATAATGTCAACTGCATCACAGTTTACCATAGGTACGCCTTACAGTGCAATGGGCCGCCGCCGCAGCTATTCCCTTTGCCGCCCGCCGTGCTACAATGGCGGCGAGGTTGCCCAGATGTCCGACGCGATGGTCAGTACGCAGTTACTCTGTAAGCAATGCTCCGCCCCTCTCACGGTCGAGGTAGGGGCCAAATTCGTCACCTGCGAGTTCTGCAACACGGTCAACTTCGTCGACAAGAGCCAGGCGGTGCTGCATTACACCGTGCGGCCGACGCTCGACGAGCCGGGGGCCGTGGCCGCCCTGCGCCGCTGGATGGCCGGCAACCAGACCGTCAAGGGGCTGGATCAGGCGGCGCAGATCGAATCTCAGACCTACATGCTCTTTCCCCTGTGGATGGTGCGCACAGCGCGCAACGACAAGGAGACAGTCGTCCTGAAGCCCGCGGCGGCGCTATCGATCGTCGAATTGGGCGACCTGCGCGTGCCGGCCTCGGACCTGGAGCCTTACGACGACTCGCTCGACGCGCTGGCCGTAAAGCCCACCGTGCCCGTCACCGCCGTCCACAGTTGGCTGGCCGAGAAGGAGGGCATCGCCGCGGGGACGATTCAAGAGCTATCGCTCGTCCACGCGCCCATCTACCAGTTCAAGTACCGCTACAAGGACGAGTCCTACACCGCCCTGGTGGACGCCGCCACCGGCCAGGTCTTCGCCGCCATCTTCCCGGAGAAGGTCGAGTTGCCCTACGTCTCGCTGGGCGGCTTCGGCTGTGTGGCCTACTTCCTGGCCGCGCTCATCCCCCTCATCGTCCTCTCTGTGTCCGATAGCGGCTTCGCCCTGGGGCTGGGCATCCTGATCTACGTGGCCGTGGTCATCGTCTTGGCCATTCCCATCTTCATGGTGGCCACCTCTGTCTCCCGTCGCTATTGATCGCCTGGGGAACGCTTATGACAGTTCAACCGAGTTCGGTTCCGGCCGCGCCCGTCGTCGCCCCGCCCGGGCGCATCGCGGAGCGGTCGCAGGGGCTGGTCTGCCCCAATTGCAGCGGCACCGTGCCCGTGGCCGAGGGCGTGCGTATCGTCCAATGCCCCTACTGCAACCTGCACTCGCTGGTGCAGGGCGAGCGCGGCGTGCGCCGCTGGCAAGTGCCGCGGCAGGTCGACCGCGCGCGGGCCGAGGCATCGGTGCGTAGCTTCCTGTCGGGTATGCGCAAGGCCCGCGACCTGAGCCAGTCGGCGCAAATCCAGGAGATGTTGCTGGCCTACCTGCCCTTCTGGCGCGTCGAGGGCACGGTGGCCGGCTGGCTCTTCGGCCGCGTGCGCAAAGACGAAGACGAAACCAAGCCCGACGAGCACGAGGTCTTCGAGCTGATGAACTGGAATGACGCCGCCGTGGACGTGACCGAGTTCGGCGTCCACCGCATCGTCGTCGCCCGCGGCGACTTGCAGCCCTTCGAGAGCCAGCGGCTGCACGCCGAGGCCATGGTCTTCGAACCGTCGGAATCGCGCACCGCGGCCCTGGACGAGGCGCAGAGCTACTTCCGCGGCCAGGCCCGCCGCGCCGCCGGCCAGCGGACGACGAGCTACGAGAACGTGCAACTGCTGCGGCCGGAGTTCTCGCTGGTCTACTACCCGGTGTGGATCGGCCGCTACGCCTACCGCAGCCGCACCTACCAGGTCGTCGTCGACGGCGTCAGCGGCCGGGTGATGTATGGCAAGGCTCCCGGCAGCGTGCTCTATCGGGCCATGGCCCTGGTCGTCGGCCTGGCCGCCGGCAACCTCATCCTGGTCAACGGCACGCTGTTGGCCACCCGGCTCTCCTCCGACGACAGCTTCGGGGCCTTGCTGCTGCCCATCGCCGTGGGCATCGGCCTGATCCTCAATGGCTATCGCCAGTTCCGCTATGGCGAGGAAGTTGAAGACCGGCCCAAGGAGTATCGCAAGGCGGGCGTCGAGGGCGGCCTGCTCGGTAGTTTCCTGCCCTCCATGGGCGACCTGCCCGGCATGATGAAAACCGGCCGCGCTGCCCTGAGCGACCTGGAGCGCATCAGCCGCGAGGCGCGCCGCGATTAGCCATGAAGCTCCTACTCCTCCGCTGCCCCCAGTGCAATCAAGCCCTGTCGCCCGGCCAGGACGACTGGGTCATCCAGTGCCCCAACTGCCACCAGGCCGTCAGCCTGGACGAGAACGGCCTGAACATCCTGCCGGTGCAATACGTCACGCCCATCCAGCCCAAGGCCGAGGCCTGGCTGCCGTTCTGGGTCTTCCGCGGCCAGGTGACCATCCAGCTACGCGAGACACAGGGCGGCCGCTCGGCCGACGACGAGGCGCGCCAGTTCTGGCAGAAGGCCCAACGCATCTACGTGCCGGCCTGGGCCTGCGAGCTGGCCGAGGCGCGCGACCTGGCGCGGCGGCTGCTGGAGAAGCAGCCGCTGCTGATGGCCGTCTCGCCGCCGGAAGGGGCCACCTTCGCCCCCGTGGCCCTCATGCCCGACGACGCCCGCAAGCTGCTGGATCTGGTCATCGTCAGCATGGAGGCCAACCGGCGCGACTGGCTGGAGAATCTCAAGTACGCCGTGCGGCTCGACGAGCAAGCGCTGTGGCTGCTGCCGGCGCGGCGCGACGGCAACCACTGGACGCTGCTCATCCAGGGCTTCTGAGCGCGACGTTACCGGCCGTTAACACTTTCATCACAATTCAGCAATGATGCTGGCTTATCCTAAGGATAAGCGACGACAAGGAGACACGATGGACAAGCAACGCATCCACACCGACGGCGCTCCGGCGGCCGTCGGCCCCTATTCACAGGCCATCCGCGCCGGCAACCTGCTGTTCACCGCCGGCCAGGTAGCCCTGGACCCGGCCAGCGGCGAACTGGTGGGCGACGACGTGGCCGCGCAGACCGAGCAGGTGCTGCGCAACCTGCGCGCCGTGCTGGCCGCCGCCGGGGCCGACCTGGGCCAGGTGGTGAAGACGACCGTCTTCCTGCAAAGCATGGGCGACTTCGCGGCCATGAATGCCGTCTACGCCCGCCACTTCCCGGAGCCGTTCCCGGCGCGCTCCACGGTCGAGGTCGGCGCCCTGCCCAAGGGCGGCCTGGTCGAGATCGAGTGCGTGGCGGCAATCAATTAGGAATTAGGAATTAGGAATTACGAATTAGGAATTACGAATTAGGAATGGAGAGCAGAGCGCGATGCTTAGCTCGTAGTTCGTATCTCGTGGTTCGTACCTTGCCCTTATATGCCTGAAACCATCCTGATTGCCGACGACGAGGCCAACATCCGCGACCTGGCCCGGCTCTATCTGGAGAAGGAGGGCTTCCGCGTGCGCATGGCCGTCGATGGCGCGGCGGCGTTGGAAGAGGTGCGCCGCGAGCCGCCGGCCCTGCTCATCCTCGACCTGATGATGCCGCGCATGGACGGCTGGGAGGTCTGCCGCCGCGTGCGCGCCGAGGGCAACTTGCCCATCCTGATGCTGACCGCCCGCGACCAGGACATCGACAAGATCGTCGGCCTGGAGATGGGCGCGGACGACTACCTGACCAAGCCCTTCAACCCGCGCGAGTTGGTGGCCCGCGTGCGGGCCATCCTGCGCCGGGCCTCGCCCGAAAAACCCCTGGCCGACCGGCCGCGCCGCCTGGGCCGCCTGACCATCGACCCCACCAGCCGCGAAGTCACCCTCGACGACGCGCCCATCCCCCTGCGCGCCCGCGAGTTCGACCTGCTGCTGACCCTGGCCGACCACGCCAACCAGGTGCTCTCGCGCGACCAGTTGCTCGACCTGGCCTGGGGCTACGAGTACTACGGCCAGACGCGCACTGTCGATGTCCACGTAGCCCACCTGCGCGACCGGCTGGCCGGCAGCACCGGCCTGGCGCAACCCCGCGCCCGGCTGCCGCTGGCGCCGCTGGCGCCGGTGGAAGCGCTGCCGTTCTGGCTGGCGGCCGCCGAGTCCGACAACCCGCGCCTGCGCCTG
>JRYK01007065.1_pt1 | contig 12291 bp, 9 predicted proteins | sample 235381 | NCBI WGS metagenome assembly JRYK01 (sample SAMN03074220, study PRJNA261476) | activated sludge metagenome | biome: Wastewater Treatment Plant; feature: Wastewater; material: Activated sludge; isolation source: activated biomass of a wastewaster treatment plant treating hydrocarbon... ...
GGCGATTATGACCGCGCTCGAACAGGGGACGTTTGCAAAGTCGAGGCTTCCGGAATTGTCACCGGAGGATGAAAAAAGTATAAAAAATATAGTGATAACAGGGAATAATAAGTATTTAGCGTGAGATAATCTCAGAGAATAGGACATTGATAGTGTTTACATTAACATGATTAGGAAGCGGTTGCAAAGGGGGTATCTCCGTTTCAAGATTAAGACCAGGATTTGAATGAAAGTCGCGAATTTTCTAGTCTGAAGTTATGGCTTCGGGTGCTTATAGGAAAGCCAGAGGAGCAGCATGCCGACTAGTGGGAGTACGATGTCTGTAGGCAGGACGAGGCCGACGTTGCCGGGGGAGTAATTGTGAGCGGCTATCATCTGATAGACGTGACCTCCCGCCGCACCTAGTGAGAAAACGGCGGGAGGGATGAACGTCGCGAACCTGAACGGCAATCCGGCCCGGAAGGCGAGCACGCCGGCTATTCCAATGCCGAGGCTCGCAAAACCCACCTCCGCCTGGAACGGGCTGTTAGCCCAGCCGATGAATCCCGCAGCCATCTCTCCGAAGAATACGTGAAAAACGAAATTGACGAGGTTGTTTAACCCTATCGCGAACAGCATGTAATAGGAGAGAAACGCCTCGACGGCGACGCTTTTCGTATGAGGCGAGGGTCTGTGCAGTAAAGAGAGCCATCCGGCGATCAGGCTTATGATCAGGAAGGTGAGAAAATAATTCCCGACTACGAGGGTAATAATGTCTCTAATCATGTCGATGCGTCAGGCGTATAAGAGCGTCAATGAAATATAGTTCCGGTTCGCAATAAAATAAAGGTGTTTCCTCTCCCCGTTGGAAAGATAATGATAAAAGAAAACATGAACGTAATTAGTTGGATGGAAAAGTGAAAGGACACACCCTCACCCAAACCCTCTCCCCTCAAGGGAGAGGGGATAAAAACACACTTCAACAGGCTTCCGGCTTCATTGAAGATACGCCGGATCACCCTACGGCTCAAAGCCTTCGGGCAACGTGCCGCAAACAGGATGAACGGGATATATGACGACTGGCTGAAGTCGAGAATGCGAAGGTAATCAGACGGATTTGCGCCATTCGAGGAGACGGTTGTTGGCGGGCATTTCGTGGTCTTTGACGAGCTTNNATTCCGTCGAACATGCATACGATCTTGGAGCGCGCCATGATGTGGAGCGTGTTGGCCGTAAAAATCGCGTCCGCTTCTCCTACGGGCCACATGGCGTCAGAAACGTTAAGCACGACGGGCTCCTTTATATTGGGTAGATTGGCTTCGTCGAACCAGAGCTTCATGCCGGGGATGTTCTCAGGCAGGTCCGACGGCTGCCACGTGAGGTGCGGAAGGTTGCGCGCGAAGTAGACGGCATGCTGGCCCGTGCCGCTCCCTATCTCGAGAACGAACGAAGCATCCCTGAACGCTTCCTTAAAGACGCGGAGTATCGGCTCTTTATTGTTTTCGCACGACTGGCTGAACGGTTTTTCCATCTGGAATTATAGATTCATTGGCACTGAGAAGGATTCTTCTTTCGGAAGCGCCTCACTGGCTGAATTTCTTCTCGCGTTTGAGCTCGATCTCTCTTTTCGCTGCGGCGAGCTCGAACTTGCGGAGCCTCTGGCTCTGCGGGGTTATCTCGACGAGCTCGTCCTCGGCGATGAACTCTATCGCCTGATCGAGCGAGAGCGGCCTCGGCGGCCTCAGCACGACCGTTGCCTCGGCAGTGGAGCTCCTCATGTTCGTGAGCTTCTTCTCTTTCGTGATGTTGACGTTAAGGTCTCCGCTCCTGTTCCTCTCGCCGACTATCATGCCCTCATACACGTCCGTACCGACATCGACGAACAGCTCGCCCCTGTCGGCCATGGAGATGCACGCGTAGGCAGTGACCTTCCCTCCCCTGTCGGAAACGAGCGCGCCTGTCGACCTCTGCGGGATCGGACCGCACCAGGGCTCGTAGCCCTCGAAGAGCGTGTTGATGACGCCCGAGCCTTTAGTGAGTATCTGGAACTGGCTCCTGAACCCGATGAGTCCCCGCGACGGGATGAGGAACTCTATATCCACCCTGCCGTTCCCGTTGTTCCGGAGATTCTCCATGCGACCCTTCCTCGACGATATGGCCTCCGTTATCGCCCCGACGAAGGCCTCGGGCACGTCGACGAATATTCGCTCTACGGGCTCCATGATCTTTCCGTTCTCGTTCTTCGTCAGCACTCTGGGCTTAGACACCATGAACTCGTAGCCTTCCCGCCTCATCATCTCTATGAGCACCACCATCTGGAGCTCGCCGCGTCCCGATACCTCGAAGGCGTCCGCCCGCTCGGTTTCCTTGACCTGGATGGCGACGTTCCCGAGCTTCTCCCGGAGGAGCCTGTCCCTCAGGTGACGCGAGGTGAGGAACTTACCCTCCTTGCCGGCGAACGGGCTGTTGTTTACGTAGAAGATCATCGAGATCGTGGGCTCGTCCACCTTGATGCGCTCGAGCGGCACGGGGTTCTCGAGATCGGATACAGTGTCGCCTATCTTCACGTCCTCCTCGCCGGCGATGGACGCTATATCGCCCGCTTCCACCCGCTCGACCTGCGTTTTCTGGAGGCCAGTGAACGTGTAGAGGACCGATATCTTGATAGGAGTATTAATGCCGCCTTCGCCGCAGAGCGTATAGCTCTTGTTGGATTCGAGAAGACCGTTCATGAGCCTCCCGATCGCTATCCTCCCCACGTAATTGTCATAGTCGAGGTTCGTGACGAGGAACTGCGTCACGCCGCCGTCCCCTATCTCGGGGCCGGGTATAGCCGATATTATCGTATCGAAAAGGGGCAGGAGGTTCGAGGATTCCTCGGTAAGACCGCGTTTGGCCGAGCCGATCTTGGCGTTCGTGTAGATAATCGGGAACTCTATCTGCTCTTCGTTCGCGTCGAGCTCTATGAAAAGGTCATAGACCTCGTTTATCACCTCGGCGGGGCGGGCGTCGCTCCTGTCTATCTTGTTGATGACGAGTATTATGGGGAGCTTTTTCTGGAGCGCCTTCTTTACGACGAAGCGGGTCTGGGGGAGCGGCCCTTCGCTGGCGTCGACCAGCAGTAGCGCGCCGTCCACCATGTTGAGGCTCCTCTCCACCTCGCCTCCGAAATCGGCGTGTCCTGGCGTGTCCACGATGTTGATCTTGATGCCGTTATAGAAGATGGCGGTGTTCTTGGCCATGATCGTTATACCGCGCTCCCTCTCGAGGTCCATCGAGTCCATGACCCTCTCCTCGACGACCTGGTTCTCGCGGAACACGCCGCTCTGCCTGAGCATGGCGTCGACGAGCGTGGTCTTGCCGTGGTCGACGTGCGCTATTATGGCGATATTCCTTATCTTTTCGTTTCTCATAACTGAAATTCTCTCCCCTCGAAACCGCTCGCGGCCGGTTACAGATAGAAGTAAATATACCTGAAATACAGTGAATTCAGGAAGTTGCAGGAATCCTATCTTTTCTCCGAGGAGAAAAAATCGGATGTGCGCCGATTATTTTCCCAGATTTTATATGAAATCCGGGAAGACGAAAGCGTATGATCGGGTATCTTTTCTTTTCAGCCCTCGATGCCTCGTATTTTGACAAATTTATTCATGCACAAGCGAATGTTTTTAACTGAAGAGCCGTATCAGATATATACACAATTCGGTTTTCAGATTAATCGATTCGATACAAATTAAGGAATTCTCAAATTGAAACCCGGCAGGAAGTTTCTATTAATTCTATTCCCGTCTCTCATAGCCTTGTCCATCCTCACGGCCCTGTATATCAGAGGAGCCGGCGTAACCGAAAAAGACAGCAAGAGCCTCCGAACGGTTCAAATCGCACGCGGGAACATCGAGGAGATCGTAACCGCGCAGGGAACGCTCGAGCCTAAGAACTACGTCGATGTGGGAGCGCAGGTCTCCGGACAGCTGACGAAGCTGTACGTGGACGTAGGGGACTCGGTCAAGCAGGGAGAGCTTCTTGCCGAAATCGATCCGAGGGTTTACGAATCCCGCGTCGAGGCCGACGCAGCCGAGTTAAAGAACCTTCAGGCGCAGCTCGCGGAGGCGGAATCAGAGCAAATTCTCGCCAGGCAGAAGCACGAACGCAACGAGAGGCTTATCAAGATTGACGCTGTCAGCGAACAATCGGTCGAGATCTCGGAATCCGAGCTCAAGGTCGCGATCGCAAAGATAGACGCGCTCAAGGCGGAGATCGACGCCGCGCAATCGACGCTCGACGAGGACAAGGCAAATCTTGAATACACAAAAATCTATGCTCCCATGACAGGCACTGTGGTCTCCCTTACGACACGCGAAGGACAGACGGTCAATTCCATGCAAACCGCCCCCACGATCCTGAGCATCGCCGACCTAGATGAAATGACGGTCACGGCGGAGGTCGCCGAAGCCGATATCCTGCGCGTGAAAGAGGGCATGAGCGTTTATTTCATGACGCTCGGCAACCTCGAAGACAAGAGAGAAGGTGCCGTGCGACTTATAGAGCCTTCTCCGGAGGTTGTAAACGATGTGGTTCTCTATCATGCCCTCATCGACGTAGACAACAGAGACAGAAGCCTGATGAACGGCATGACTACACAGGTCTTTTTCGTAATCGGCAGGGCCTCCGACGTCCCGATAATTCCGGTAGCCGCACTGACCGAAAGAGCGGCCGACAAGGATAATGAAAAAGGACAGGCCTACCTCGTCCGGACGTCGGGAGTAGGAGGGGAAAAGGAGCTCCTCATCCATGTCGGGCTCAGGGACAGGAATTATGCGGAAATTACGGACGGCCTTTCAGAAGGCGAGAACATAGTGATAACGGAGAGCGGCGCCGGAAACGCTGCCGCTTCCAAACAAAACGGGAGCAGAAGGATGGGGCCTCCCCCGATGCTTTAATATGATATGCAAACAAAAAACCGAGAGACCGAAGAGCCTATTATCGAGATACGCAACCTCAGCCGAATATTCCACAACGGCGAGAACGAGATAAGAGCGCTCGATAATATATCGCTGACCGTGCGCCGGGGGGAGTTCGTGGCGATAATGGGTCAGTCCGGGTCCGGCAAATCGACTCTGATGAACATTATCGGATGCCTCGACCGTCCGGACACAGGCGAATATCTCATCAACGGGAGGAGCGTATCCCGGCTGTCCCAGGACGAGCTTGCGCGGCTGAGGCGGAAGACGTTCGGCTTTATATTCCAGCGCTATAACCTCCTTTTCTCGCTGACGGCTGAGGAAAACGTCGAAATACCGGCCGTATATGCCGGCCTCGACAAAAAGGACCGGAAGGAACGGGCGCTCGAGCTTCTCGGCGGACTGGGGCTCGACAACAGGGAAAATCACCGGCCTTCGGAGCTTTCGGGCGGGCAGCAGCAGCGAGTCGCCATAGCCAGGGCGCTGATGAACGACCCCCCGGTCGTGCTCGCCGATGAGCCGACGGGGGCGCTCGATAGCAGGAGCGGGGAAGAGGTGATGGACCTCTTGAGGCGTCTTCACAATGACGGCAGAACGATCATTTTAATAACGCACGAGGAGGAAGTCGCAAGACACGCCGACCGCGTAATCAACATACTGGACGGGAAGATCGTCGCCGAGAAGAATACGCGCATCCCGGCCGAGACGGGCGCACCTTACGCGGGAGATATAACCCCCGGCGGTGAAAGCAGGTTTCTCACCACCTTCTCCGAGGCCGTCAACATGGCATTCAAATCGCTTAACATAAATAAATTCAGGACCGCGCTAACGCTGCTCGGAATCGTTATCGGAGTTGCGTCTGTAGTGGCGATGCTGGGCATCGGTAACGGCAGCAAGCAAAAAGTGCTCGAACATATAAGCACTCTGGGGACGGACCTCCTGCTCGTCCGTCCCGGAGCGGCCGGTATAAGAAGCAGCGGGGACATAGCGACGCTCGTCATGGGAGACGCAGAGGAGATATCAAATATCGACAACGTCGCGGCAGTCCTCCCCGAGAAGAGCACGCAGACCACGCTCCGGTACGGCAACACGGACTATCAGACAACGGTGCAGGGCGTGAACGAAAGCCTCCCCGTCGTAAAAAACTGGCCTGTCGCGGAAGGCCAGTTCTTCAACAGCCATGATATTAAAAGTTACGGATCGGTGATAGTACTGGGGAGAACGGCTGCCGACGCCCTCTTTCCCCCGGACGTCGACCCGGTGGGTAAATTCGTTCTCGCTGGCAATATACTATTCGAGGTTATCGGGGTCATGAGCGAGAAAGGTGCGTCCATGTTCGGCTCGGACCAGGACGACATTGCGTTCATACCCATAACGACCGGATTCATACGAGTATTCGGGAGCACGTACCTCGGCAATCTGACAATAAAAGTATCGGACGTTTCCAAGGTGGACGAAACACAGGAGAGCATAAGGTCGCTCCTGATCGAGCGTCACAAGAAAGAGGATTTCATGGTCAGGAACATGGCATCGATTCTTGAAATGGCGACCTCCACACAAAACACATTCACGCTTCTCCTGGGCACTATCGCCGCGATATCGCTGCTGGTCGGCGGGATCGGGGTCATGAACATCATGCTCGTAAGCGTTACGGAGCGCACGCGCGAGATAGGAATAAGAATGGCGACAGGAGCGCGGCGGAGCGATATCCTGATGCAGTTCAACATAGAAGCGGTGATAGTATGCTCCATAGGCGGCGTGCTCGGCGTGGTCAGCGGGTTTGCCGCCGGAATGGTTCTAAAGGCGAGCGGCATGTCGGTGATTTTTTCCGTCGCGCCCGCGGTGCTCGCTTTTTCAAGCGCTTTCTGCACCGGGATGGTATTCGGCTACCTCCCCGCACGGAAAGCCGCTCGGCTCGAGCCCGTAATGTCACTCGCGTCGGAATAACGTTGAGCCGGGGATAACGGAGAGTTTGAAATAACAATGCGAAGATCGATTTCATCGTATTTTTACTCACCTGTTTCGACCTGCACGGCGATCCTGTTTCTGATTTTGCTCGCCGGGTGCTCGCTTACCCCCAAATACACACAGCCGGAAATTTCTTACTCCGACAAATGGTCGGAAAACGGGACGGAAAAAGACGCAATGAACCTCAGCCGGTTCTCGGATGAAGATTTCTGGAAAAGCTTCAGGAACGAGGAGCTGACTCTCCTCGTGAACGAAGGTCTCAAGAACAATTATGACCTCAAGGCGGCGATACGGAGGGTCGAGCAGGCCCGCGCGCAGGTAAGAATAGCGGGGGCCGGGCTCTATCCCCAGGTAAGTGCATCGGGAGACGTTTCATACTCAGTGGAAAAGCCCGACGGACGCGAGCTGGACGGGATCGATTCATCGAGCGCAGGACTGGATATCAGTTACGAGCTCGATCTATGGGGTGGTATCCGTGCGGGCCGCAATTCAGCCCTTGCGAGCTTTCAGGCGAGCGAGTTCGATTATCAGGCTCTGGCTCTTGTATTAAAAAGCGACGTAGCGTCGGCCTACATACAGGCGCTCGCGCTGCAGGACCGTATCAAAGTGACGAGGCAAAACTATGAAAATTCGCTCAAGATACTGGACATAATCGAGGCGCGTTTCAGGGAAGGACTCGACACGGCGCTCGAAGTGGCCCAGCAGAGGACGGAGATAGCGAATACGGAGAGCACGCTCATTTCGCTTGAACAATCCCTCAAAACCACGCTCAATCAGCTCGCAATCCTCGAAGGTAAAGCTCCTCAGGATTTTTCTATCGAGGGGCAGAGCCTCTCGTCGCTTTCCCTTCCCTCGATAGCGCCCGAACAGCCGTCGAGTCTCCTTCAGCGCAGGCCCGATCTTAAAAGCGCCGAGGCCTCGCTCAGGGCCGCAAACGCCGATATCGGGGTCGCGCGCGCCGAGCTCTACCCGTCGATCAACCTCGGACTGAGCCCCGTCCTCGCGGCTTCCTCCCCGGTTACCAACCTGACGTCCATGGTCTTATCAATGGCCGCCTCTCTCTACGCGCCTATATTTCAGGGAGGTGAGCTCGAGGGGCAGGTTCAATTGAGTGAAGCCAGAAAGGAAGAGTTGGTGGAGACCTATCTCCAGTCAATCCTTGCCGCGTTCAACGAAACGGAGGACGCGCTTGTAGCCACGAAGAGCTCGTCCGAAAACCTCAAAGCGACCGAGACCGCGGCCGATCAGGCGAATCTTTCATACAAGCTCGCCGAAGCGCTCTATAAAGAAGGAGCGGCGGATTTTATAAATCTGCTTCAGGCGCAGGTGAGCATGCTTCAAACGGAGGATAATCTGGTTCAGGCGCGGCTCGCTCAATACCAGGCGGCATTAGACCTTTATAAGGCAATGGGCGGCGGCTGGGCCTCGAATCCGGCAGACATGTGAAGCCAATCCGCTTCCCGCGGGTCGGCTCCCGGTGTTCACAATACTAATGCTCCGATCCGCAGTAAGTCCGTATAGGAAATTGAACGGACTTTTATTATTATGTAATTATATCCGGGGAATCGAATTAAAAGCGATCCGTAATCCGTTTTCTTCCGTATAACACTCAGGACGGCAAAGTTATTTGCGCCGCGCGATACAACCTTTGCCCAAGACCGCATACAGATTCCGGATCGGCACAGTTGTTTTGACGATCCGCGTTCTAGTTTTGTATATATAGTACTGATAGTATATCATCCATATTGATAACACCCGTCCCCCGCTATCCTCCGAATAGATAAATTTTCATGAAGTCGAGATCTAAAAATTCCCCCCTTCCGTATAAATATTCGAATTAAAAACTTCAAGGAGGTGCAGAAATGCACAAGATTATAAAAAAGTACTTAATGCTGCCTGCGGCAGCGGTAGTTTTTTCGGTTGCCGGATTAACGGCGTTTGCAGATACAACCGTAATGGTCGGCGGGGAGGCCATGTACCCGACGAAGGATATAGTGGATAACGCGGTCAACTCGGCGGACCACACGACGCTCGTCGCGGCGGTAAAGGCCGCCGGGCTCGTCGAGACGCTGAAAGGACCGGGACCGTTCACCGTGTTCGCCCCGACCAACGATGCTTTCGAGAACCTTCCCGACGGGACCGTCGAGATGCTTCTCAAGCCTGAGAACAAGGACGCTCTCACGAAGGTGCTCACCTATCACGTAGTACCCGGCCGCCTCACTTTCGACGCGCTTGCCCAGCAGATAAAGGCAGGCAACGGAAAGGCCGAGCTCAAGACCGTAAGCGGCGGTACGCTCACCATATGGATGAACGGTCCGCACAACATCCTTATCAAGGACGAGAAGGGAGACATTGCTGATATATCCACGTACGACGTGATCCAGTCAAACGGAGTTATACAGGTAATAGATACGGTGCTGCTCCCGAACTGAGAGCGATCCAATAATTTTCCGAGAGGGCGCTCCTGGACATGACGGGAGCGCCCGTTCTCCAGATGCGGAGAACACCTAGTTGAGCTCCTAAACTGTGATATTACAAAAGAAATACCGCTCGATACGCCGAATTGGGTGTATTTGTGCCATCTTATATCAGGACGAAAGTTTTAAGCCATTTACAAACTAAAGTCCAATTGAAATGCCCGTAAGTCAATGATATTTTAATCAAATGGAGAACGGTCATTCGAACGGCAAGGAAATAAAGCTCGGACAGCTCACTCAGGATCCCGACGTCAATATAAACGTGCTCAGGCGCTCGACGCGGATACCATATTATATGAGGCTCAAGTACAGTCTCCTCAACAGCAGGAACGGCGAGGACAGCGAGTTGCATCTGTTCAGCGGCTCCACCTTCAACATCTCCGAGCACGGCATCGGGATGGAAGGCACAAAGGGATTCCCGCCCAATTTCAAAATACACGCCACGCTTTTCACCGGGGCAAAGACAATAAATTTCGAAGGAACCATCAGATGGCTCTATCACTCAAACTCGGAGAAATGGTATATGGGGGTCGAGGTTTCGAGCCGGAGGGACGAGCTGAAAGAAATATATGCGGCCCTCTCACAAACAACCAATATAGGGATGTAGTAACCGCCGTATTAAATCAATCTCACACGCCCTGACTTCCAAGCGCCTTATCTTTTATGCGGGCGAACTCGGCCTTGAGCGCGTTCACGCGCCCTTTTGATTCGGATAATTTCTGCGTCTCCATCTTATAGAAATTTCTGAGCGGAGAGAGGGAATCGCTGACCTGTATCTTGATACCCTCGAAGTCCCTCTCGAGCTGCGAGCTTACGCCGGATATCATCTCCTCTATGAGAGCATCCACCTTGCTGCTGAACTCTTTCATCGCGTCCCTCCTTTTCTTGGGGAGGATCGCGAAAGCGGTCGCCATCACCGCGACCGTCGCAAGGATGCCCGTAATGTCTATAAGGAGCGACGAAAATGCTGATACGACCGCGGCGCCCAGCGCGAGCGAGCCCACCTGAACCCCGAGCACGGAAGCGACGGCCCCCCTCGCGGAATCGACGAGATTGCCGCCGAGCGCGGCCGGGTCAATAGCCTTTCTCTTCGTTTCGAGCTCGCTCCTCACCGTATCGACTAGCCTCGTCCTGTCGTAGATAAACCCCGTCGTTACGTTCGAGGCATCGGGCCTGATCGACTTATTGTAAAACTCGAGCGTGCTGTCGAGCATGCTCCGCGCCGATTTTTCCGTCCACATCACCATCGCGTCGAGGTCTTTCTCGAGCTCCGACACCGTCTGACGCGAGACCCTGTACTCGAACTCCTTCGCGATCTTCTGCTTGCTCATGAGCTTGAAGATGTTGGAGAAACGCATGAGCTCGTCTATATATTGTATCCCTCTCGTCTTGAATTCGAGGAGCCTGCTCCTTATCCTCTCCGTGAACTGGGAGGAATTCGCGACTATCTCCGCCTTCATCGCGTCGATCCTCTTCTCGAATTCGCCCAGCCTCTGCATGTCCTCGGCCATTCTGCCGATATGCCCCTCGAGCGCCCTCTCGGTCTCGGCGCAGAGACTGACGGCGAATTCCGAAGTCGCCGTAATCTTCATCTTTACGCGCTCTTCCTCGCTGAGCGTGTCGAATATGTACCGTTCGAGCTCCCCGAAGCCGCTCCGGTCATATAACGCCTTGTCGGAGGAAGACGTCCCGTCCCTGGCGAGCTTCGCGGACACGGGCAGCAAATGCGGCTTTATGCCGAACGAGCGCTCGAGCTCGCCGCGGGCGTGGCGTATGAGCGTTTCCAGCTCCTCTCCGTCGGCCGCAATGTCTATCTTGTTAAGGAGAAAAACGATGTTCTTCAGCCAGCTCTCTTTAATAAACCTTATAAGCTTCGTCTCGCTCCCCGTCACGGCCCGCTCAGCCCCGATAGTAAAGAACACGATGTCGGCCTTGGGTATGTATTCCTCAGTCAGCCTCTCGTGCTGCGCAATAGTTACGTTCGTCCCGGGCGTATCCACTATAAAAAGTCCCTTCAGCCTGTCCTGCGGGACCGTGATCACGCGGCACCCGTTTTCGACGCTCTCCTCTCTCCTGTCGCCGTATTTAATGACGGTTATCTCGTCCGTAGTAGGAGTGATGCCTTTGGGGAGTATGTCCTGTCCCAGGAGGGCGTTAATGATCGATGACTTGCCCGTGCTGAACTCGCCGATAAAAACGAGAGAGAAAAGGTTGTCGAGCCTTTCCTCGACCGACCTCAGCCTGCTCTCGAGCTCCTTGTCCGAGAGCTCTTTTATCTCGGCCAGGAGCGACTGCAGGAGAAGCTTCTCTTCGAGTATGATCTTCGAGTACTTTTCGTCCAGTATCTGCATGCCTTTAGAAGTACCTGAATTATAACCAAGAAAGCGGGTTATTAGTATTTGACGGCGCTAAGATGCATCCTTACGCCCCGTTCGGCACGTACAACCTGTATAACTTGTAACGGACCTCGCGGGCTGTAAACTGACTGAATAGAGCGGCCCCGACGATAAGAAATTGGAAACAAAACGCCAAAGAAACCGTATCCTGTTCTTTATTGCTGGTATTGTATATATATCGGCGGCACTTTTCATATTCTTTACAGACGCGGGCCTGGGAGCCGAGCCTGCCGGTAACAAAAATATGCCTAAACAGAACAGACTCAAGGACGAGAAGAGCCCCTACCTCCTCCAGCACGCGGACAACCCGGTGGACTGGTACCCGTGGGGGGAGGAGGCTTTCGAAAAAGCGGCCAGGGAAGATAAGCCCATACTGCTGTCGATAGGCTATTCGACGTGTCACTGGTGCCACGTGATGGAGCACGAGTCTTTCGAGGACCCGGAAGTCGCCAGACTCATGAACGACACGTTCGTCTCTATAAAGGTAGACAGGGAAGAGAGGCCGGACAT
>JRYK01000635.1_pt1 | contig 12262 bp, 9 predicted proteins | sample 235381 | NCBI WGS metagenome assembly JRYK01 (sample SAMN03074220, study PRJNA261476) | activated sludge metagenome | biome: Wastewater Treatment Plant; feature: Wastewater; material: Activated sludge; isolation source: activated biomass of a wastewaster treatment plant treating hydrocarbon... ...
CAGCGACCTGCTGGCGCGCTATGGCCTGAGCGACGAGGGCGCCGTCGTGGCCAAGGTCAACGGCAGCTATAGCCACGCCGACGACGCGCGGCTGCCGCCGGCCATCGGGCGCGTCGCCCACGGTGACTTGCCCGGTCTGCTGGCCGGCGCGACGCCGCGACTCATCATCGGCAGCACGGTCTGGGGCGTCTATGGCGGCATGAAGAAGGCCGGCGGGGCGGTGCAGCCCTGGTTCGACGTGGTGCTCATCGACGAGGCGTCGCAGATGAAGCTGCCCGAGGCCATCGTCGCGTTCAGCGCCTCGCGGCCGGAGGGCGCGGTCCTCCTGGCCGGCGATGACCGGCAACTGCCCCCCATCATCCACGGCGACTATCCCAAGCAGCACGAGCACATGCTGACGTCGGTCTTCGCCTACATGCGCCGGCTCATCGAGACGCGCGCGCAGAGCGAACCGGACTTCGCGGCGCGGACCATCTTCCAATTGGAAGAGAACTTCCGCATGAATCATCCCCTGACCGCCTACCCGCGCGACGTGCTCTACAACGGCCTTTTCGTCTCGCAGCAACCGCACATCCGCATCGTGACCGAGCCGCCGCTGCCGGCCGACAGCGACGATCTGATCGACTTTCTGCTGCACCCCGACCGGCCCGTTGTCCTGTGTCGCTACGCCGCCCCGGTCAGCTTCACCGCCCGCAACCCGCTCGAGGCCGACCTCGTGGCGCGGGTGGCGGCGCGTCTGGCCGACATCATGGCCCGGCCGGGCAGCGGCGCGGGGGGCGATGCGGTCCTGGTCGGGCCGGACTACTTCGCCGCCGAGGGCTTCGCCGTCTTGTCCCCCCACCGGGCGCAGAACGCGGCCATTCGCGACGCGCTGACGCAACGCGGTTTCGGCGGCAACGGGCGGCCGCTGCCCGTGGTCGATACGGTGGACAAGCTACAGGGGCAGGAGCGCGACGTGGTGGTGGTGTCCTATGGCGTGGCCGACGAGGCCTACGCCGAGGCCGAGGCCGAGTTCTTGCTCAGCAGCAACCGCTTCAACGTGGCCGCCACCCGGCCGCGGCGCAAGCTGATCGTCCTGTGTTCCGACGCCGTGCTGAACGTCGTGCCCCAGGATCGCGACGCGCTGCTAGAGGCGATGATGCTGAAGGAGTTCCGCGGCTATTGCGACAGCGGGTCGCGGCCGTTCACGTGGCCGACGGCCGAGTATGGGGCGGTGACGTTGGCGGTGCAGTGGAAGGAGTTTGAGATCGCCTGACCGGTGCGGGGTTCATCCCGGCAAGGAGACAGTCCATGAACAGTGATCGCGTCATCCTCGTCCTCGGCGGCGCGGGCCTAGTCGGCTCGCAGATCGTGCGCGAGATCGCCCGCGAGTTGGAGCCGGAGCGCATCGTCGTGGCCAGCCTCTTCCGCGGCGAGGTGCGCGAATTCCTCCACGACGCCCGCCGCGAGTTCTGCAACGTCGAGTTCGTCGGCGCCTGGGGCGACGTCTTCGTGCGCGACGAGTTCATGGAGGAGAACCGCCGCCGCCTGCTGGGCACGCGCAGCCGCCGCGACAGCCTCTACCAGGACCTCTTCGGCGGGCTGGACGACGCCTACGCCCGCTCCGGCCTGGTGCAGCTCATCCGCCGCTACCGGCCCAACGTCATCGTCGATTGCATCAACACCGCCACGGCCATCAGCTACCAGGACGTCGATAGCCTGAGCAAGCAGGCCCACGACCTGCTGGGGCGGTTGGAGCAGGCCGTGGATCACCAGGACCTGTCGGCCCTGGGCGACCTGGGCCGCGATCTGGATCAGAACGTCAGCACCCTGCTCATCTCCCAATCGCTGCCGCAACTCATCCGCCACGTGCAGCTCCTCCACCGGGCCATGTCGGAGGTGGGCACGCGGCTCTACCTGAAGGTGGGCACGACGGGCACGGGCGGTATGGGCCTGAACATCCCCTACACCCACAGCGAAGACCGGCCGAGCTTCAAGCTGATGAGCAAGACGGCCGTGGCCTTCGCCCATACCGGCCTGATGTTCCTCATGGCCCGCACGCCCGATGGGCCGCTGGTCAAGGAACTGAAGCCGGCGGCGATGATCGGCTACCGGCGCGTGGCCTACAAGTCGATCAAGCTGCGCGGCCGGCCGCAGATGCGCTACCAGAGCGTCGAGCAGCCGCTAGGGGGGCGCCTGCTGCTGCGCGGCGACGAGAACCAGTACCAACGGCTGGACAAGCTGCACATGGCCGGCGTCGACACCGGCGAAAACGGCTTCTTCGCCCGCGGCGAGTTCGAGTGCATCACCCACACTGACCAGATGGAGTTCATCACCCCGGAGGAGATCGCCGAGCAAGCCGTGCTGGAGATCGTCGGCAGCAACACCGGCTACGACATCATCGCCGGCATCGACAGCAGCCTGCTGAACCCCAGCTACCGCGCCGGCGTGTTGCGCCAGGCCGCGCTCGATAAGCTGGCGCGCATCGAGGAGGAGACCGGCAGCCATAGCGTGGCCCTGGGCCAACTCGGCCCGCCGCAGCTATCGAAGCTGCTCTACGAAGCCCACCTACTGAAGCTGAACTATGGCACGCTGGACGCCGTGTTGGCCGCCGCGCCGGACGAGATCTCCCGCAAGCTGTTCGACTACCTGCGCGGCGACGAAGTGCTGCGCACGACCATCACCTCCATCGGCGTGCCCATTCTGACCCCCGCCGGAGACTGCCTCATCCGCGGCCCGCGCCTCAACATCCCGGAGAGCATCTACCATGAGATCGACGCCGACCCGGCCCACGTGGACGCCTGGGCGGCCAAGGGCTGGGTGGACTTGCGGCCGAGCAACTTCCGCCTCTGGCGCGACCGCTTCGAGCGCATGCAGCGCACCAAGCACATGCTGCACACGCGCGGCACGTCGTCGGTGACCATGAAGACCTACCTGCCGGAGACGATCGAGATCGGCGCGGTCGTGGCCTGGCTGTTCATCAACGAAGACGGCGGCCACCGGATCAAATAGGCAAAGTGATTGGAAGCCTTCTTAACGCAAGGACGCAAAGACGCAAGGACGCCCTGCAATTCATGTCCTGGCGTCTTTGCGTCTTGGCGTTAAAGCTTTTCCCCGATCAAGTAAGCTTGACATTTGGCCACCCTGGGCTAGTATCAACCCTTGACGATCCGCCGCTCATCCCCAATACCGCCTGAAGTTCAACTGGCCCGGCGCGGGTCGCCCACCAGAGTTTAGTTATGCAACCATCCAAAGAGTTCACCGGCCTGACCATGCCCGTCTTCTCCGCCTTCGGCTGGGCCGGCGAAGAAAACGCCCTGAAGTACGCCCTCTCCCAACTGCAAGCCTTCATCGACGCCCTCTATCTGCGCCTGCCGGCCCAAGTACGCGAGGATTTCCCCACCTATGGCCTGAGCGCCGAGAACCAGAACGTCTATCTGGCCACCGGCGACCCCTATGACAAAGAAGCCTTCGTGGCCTTCAACGCCCGGCCGATGAGCCTGGAAGTGCAGTTGGGTATCGTCGGTCAGCCGGTGTTGTCCAAGGGCCTGGCCGCGGTCAACGCCGACCCGCTGGCCGCCCACCACGTACTGACCCAGCTCGACCCGGCCTGGAACTTGCGCGTGCAGCAGATGCAGATCGACGCCGAGACGGGCGAGCGCGCCCACCACCTGGACCTCTACAAGGACAGCGTCAACAACCTGAGCGAGGAGCAGGCGCGGGAGATCTTCGAGCGCGTGGCCTACCTGAACGAAGAGGACAAGTGGGTGACGCCGATCTATCTCAGCCTGCGGCTGCCGTCGGAGCGCGTCGCCGCCATGGGTCTGGCCGTGTTGGACATCGCCGCCGACCTGGTGGGCGCGGTGATGCCGACGTTGCGCCTCTTCACCGGCCGCAAGCCCAAGAAGGCCCGCGCCGCCCGCGCCCCCAAGGCCCGCGCGCCGCGCCCGGAGCCGGTCGAGGAGACCCCCGCCGGCGAACCGACCATCACCGGCAGCATCAAGGCCATGGCCGATAGCTTCAACTACGTGGCCGAGCTAAAGCCGCTGCACATCCGGCGCGGCTTCATCAACCTGACGCCGGCCCATTGGCCCTTCTTCGCCAGCAGCAGCCGCGCGGAGACGCGCGACGTGACCGTCGTCTTTGGCACCCGCCAGGACCGTCACAGCAGCGTGTGGCGGCTCCAGCCCGACGACCAGGCGCGCCTAGTGCTGGGCCAGCCGGTGCACGAATGGCTGGAGGAGAACTTCGCCACCAGCGATGCCATCCGCGTCCTGGCCCGGCGGCTCGATAACGACGAGATTCGCATCACCCTGGAGCCGGCCACCTAGGCCCCCGGAAGAGCACCATGGCGCGCACCAAAATCGTAGCCACCATCGGGCCGGGTTCGGCCCAGGCCGAGACGATTCGCCGCATGTTGGCGGCGGGCATGACCGTCGCCCGCGTCAACTTCTCCCATGGCGACCACGCTGCGCACACCAAGACAGTGGCCCTGCTGCGCGAGGTGGCCAAAGACGAGGGCAAGCCCCTGGCCCTCCTGGGCGACTTGCAGGGGCCAAAGCTGCGCCTGGGCACGGTGAAGGCCGGCGGCATGATGCTCTCGCCCGGCGACGAGATCGTCCTGACGCCCCACCCCGGGCAGCCGGCCATGATCCACCTGCCGCACCCCGACCTGATCGCCGCCGTGCAGCCAGGCAGCCGCCTGGTCATCGGCGATGGCGAGGTGGAGTTCACCGTGGCCGAGAAGCGCGGCGACACGCTGCGCGTCATCGTCACCGTGGCCGGGCTGCTGGAGTCGCGCAAGGGGGTGAACGCCCCCGGCACGGAACTGCCCATCTCCTGCCTTTCCGACAAAGACCGCGAAGACCTGGAGCTGATCTGCGACCTGGACTTCGACTATATCGCCCTGTCCTTCGTGCGCACGGCCTACGACGTGGAGGAATTGCGGGCGCTGATGAAGCATCGCCCGCGCCAGATTCCCATCATCGCCAAGATCGAGAAGAGCGAGGCCATCGACAACCTGCTGGCCATCCGCGACGTGGCCGACGGCATGATGGTCGCCCGCGGCGATCTGGGCATCGAAATGCCGCCGCAGGAGTTGCCGCTGCTGCAAAAACGCATCATCGCCGCCTGCAACGACGCCGGCAAGCCGGTCATTACCGCCACGCAGATGCTGCAATCGATGGTGGAACACCCGCGGCCGACCCGCGCCGAGGCCAGCGACGTGGCCAACGCCATCCTCGACGGCACCGACGCGGTCATGCTCTCCAACGAGACGGCCACCGGCAAGTACCCGGTCGAGGCGGTGATGATGATGAAGCAGATCGCCGAGATCATGGAGCGCGCCTTCCCCTACGACCAGTGGCGCCGGACGCACCTGGCCCCCCACTTTGAGGGCGACATCACCGAGGCCATCAGCGACGCCAGTTGCGTCATCGCCGAGGAGATCAGCGCCGCGGCCATCGTCAGCACCACGCTCAGCGGCTGGACGGCGCAGCAAATCTCTCGCTTCCGGCCGCGCAGCCCCATTCTGGCCGTGTCGCCTTCGGCCCACACCCAGCGCCGGTTGTCCCTCGTCTGGGGCGTGGAGACGCTGCTCGTGCCCGACTTCCAGGACACGGACACGATGATCCAGCAGACCATGCAGGCCGTGCGCGCGGCGGGCGTCGAGCCGGGGCGGCGCGTGGTCATCACCGGCGGCGTGCCCTTTGGCAAGTCCGGCCAGACCAACCTCATCAAGGTCCACACCGTCTAAGAGAATTAGGAATTAGGAATTAGGAATTAGGAATTAGGAATTACGAATTAGGAATTAGGAATTACGAATTAGGAATCAAGAGTCGGATAGCGCACCTGTCTTTGATTCCTAATTCGCAATTCCTAATTCGTAATTGATTATGTGGCTGACCGCCGACCGCCCGCTGATCCTCGGCCATCGTGGGGCCAGCGCCGACGCGCCGGAGAACACCCTGGCCGCCTTCGCCCTGGCGCTGGAGCAGGGGGCCGACGGCGTAGAGTTGGACGTGCAGCTCTCGGCCGACGGCGCGCCGATCGTCATGCACGACGCCACCGTTGACCGAACCTGCGACGGCGCCGGCCGCGTGGCCGAGATGACCCTGGCCGAGTTGCGCCAACTGACCGTCGCCGGCGACCAGCCCATCCCTACGCTGGATGACCTGTTTGACCTCCTGGGCCGGCGCGCGCTGTACAACGTCGAACTCAAGGCCCTGGGTGTTAGCGATGGCGGCCTGGCGGCGACCGTGGCCCGCTGCGTGGTGGCCCACAACGTGGCCGACCGCGTCCTGGTGTCGTCCTTCAGCCCCTTCACCGTCCGCACGGCGCGGCGACACCTGCCGGCGGCTGTGCCCGTGGCCCTGCTGCGCCAGCACCGGCTCATGCGCCCTTTTCACGCCCTGCTGGACACGGCCGCCGACCACCCCCACCATCCGCTCATCGACGCCGGGCTGATGGCCTGGGCGCGGCGGCGCGGCCTGCGGGTCAACGCCTGGACGGTCAACGACCCGGCCGAGGCGCGGCGGCTGGCCGGCCTGGGCGTGCACGGTCTGATCACCAACACCCCGGCCGTCCTGCGGGCGGCCATCAGCCCGGCCGCGGAGCAGCGGCGCTAGGAGCCACGCCCATGCGCGTCAGAGTGATCCTCAACCCCTATGCCAACCGCTGGGGGGCCGCGGCGCAGGCCGGGGCGACGGCCGCCGCCTTCCGCGCCGCCGGCGTCGATTGTGACCTGGTGGTGACCGACGGGCCGCGCCACGGCGACCGGCTGGCCGAAGAGGCGGCCCGCGGCGACTACGACGCTGTGGTGGCCGCCGGCGGCGACGGCACGATCAACGAGGTTGTCAATGGCCTGCTGCGCGCCGCCGGTGACGGGCCGACCAAGCCCTTCGGCATTGTCCCCCTGGGCACGGCCAACGACTTTAACCTGATGGCCGGGCTGCCGCCGACGCTGGCTGAGAGCGTGGCGGTCATCGCCGCCGGGCGCACGCGGTACATCGACGCCGGCCAGGTCAACGACCGTTACTTCATCAACAACAGCGCCGCGGCCATGGAGCCGATGGTGACGCTGGAGAACATCAAGATGAAGCGGCTGTCGGGCGAGGTACGCTACATCGTGGCCCTGCTGCGGGCGCTGGCCAAACTGAAGCCGTGGCAAATGACCCTGGCCTGGGACGGCGGCGGCTACGAAGGGCCGGCCTACCTGCTGTCGGTCTGCAACAGCGCCCGCACCGGCGGCTTCATGATGGCCCCCGGCGCGCTGCTGGATGACGGCCGGCTGGATATGGTCTTCGCGCCCCAGGTGTCCAAGCGGCAGGTCGTGGCCATTCTGCTCAAGCTCATGCGCGGCGAACACATCCACCACCCGGCGGTTACCTTCCGCCGCGTGACGGCCATCGACGTGACCAGCCGGCCGGGCACGCCACTGCACAGCGACGGGGAGATCTTCGCCGAGGCGGCCGAGACGGTGCGCTACCGCGTGCTGCCGGGCAAGGTCCGGCTGCTGCACTAGGCCGGCGCGCCATGGCCGCCGTAGACGATCTGATCGAGGAGATCTTTGGCGATCTCCACCCCGTGCTGCGGGCTGAGTTCAGCGCCTGGGCCAGGTCGTCGCGCCGCTTTGCCGCCTTCGCCACCGTCTACCGGGCCAAGGTCCGCGCCAAGCTGCGCAACGCCCGCGACGAAGCCGGCCTGCGCGACGTGCGCGCCGAGCTGCACCTGGCGGCGCTGCTGCTGCGCGAGGAGCGCTTCAGCGTGGAGTATGAGCGCTACGCCGCCTCCAAGCAGCGCGGCCCCGACTTCACCGTCACCTTCCGCACCCACACGCCGTTCAACGTCGAGGTGCGCCGCGTGCGCCTGGGCGAGGCGGGCGAGGACGCCGACGCGCGGGCGACCAGGCTGCTGGGCGTGCTGGTGGATAAGGTGGGCCAACTGCCGCCGAGCATCGTCAACCTGCTGTGGCTCAGCGCCGACGCGCCGATCGTCGCCGACGACCTGGCGCGGGCCGTGGCCACGCTAGGCCAGCTGGCGGCCGGCCAGTCCGACGACTACTTCATGCGCCACGGCTATCGCGGCGCGGCCGACTTCCAGCAGCGCTATCGTCGCCTGAGCGGCGTTGTGCTGCCCCAGGCCGAAGGGCGCGTCGTCTGGCCCAACCCCCAGGCCCGCCACAAGACCCCGCCCGACATCGCCACGGCCATCGCCCGCCTGAGCCTTGAATGACATCTCTCACGCAAAGCCGCAAAGAACGCCAAGCCCAGCATTACTCTAGGCTTGGCGTGCTTGGCGGCTTTGCGTGAGGTTCTTCTTCGCGCCGCAGCGTTCGTTGCGTGAGGTTCTTCGAGCCGAAAGTCCTATTGCTTGCTTTTCAGGAGTATGCTAGTATCTCCATACCCTGCTGTGTACGAGATTGACTCTGGCGTTGAGCCACTTAGTTTTCCTTGGGAATTAGGATACGAAAGAGGGGATGTAGTAGCCGCAAGGCCAGGCAGAGGACCTCGAGACGAGATTCCCACCTGCGCGAGCAGGTTCACACAAAAGAGCATTCACGGCATGGCGGGGCGAACTCATCGCCCATCACATTCGTAGTGTTTGACTGAACGTTTCACCCGACGTCGCGTCGCCAGGTGAGACGTTTTGTTTTACAGGCCCTTAGAAACCCGGGTTTCTCAGAAGAAACCCGGTTTCTCGTCTAGTCCTGTCGCTCCACCAGCACCAGGTCGGCCAGGTTGCGGCCAATAGCGTGGCGCGCCCCGGCCACCTCGACCGTCAGCGGGCCGAGGAAGGGCGCGACTTCGGCCACCAGCACCTCCGCCCCTGGAACCAGCCCAAGCCCGGCCAGATAGCGCAGCAGTTCGCTGTTAGAGTCGTCGGGGATGCGGGCCACGCGCGCCCGCCCGCCGGCCGGCACGTCGGCCAGGGCCGTCGTGTCCACCACGGCCATCGTGCCGTCCAGAGCGGGGATGGGGTCGCCGTGGGGGTCGAAGATAGGGTGGTTCAGCGCCGCGGCGATGCGCTCCTCTAACTTCTCGCTGATGACGTGCTCCAGAATGTCGGCCTGCTCGTGCACTTCATCCCAGCGGAAGCCTAACGCCTCCATCAGGTACAACTCCAGCAACCGGTGGTGGCGAATGACCTCCAGGGCCAGCTTCTCGCCGGCCGCGGTCAGGGTGACGCCGTAGTGCTTCTCGTAGTTGACCAGGTTCAGCCGGGCCAGGCGCTGGATCATGCTGGTGGCCGAGGCTGGCTTGACCAGGCGCGCCGCGGCCACGCGCGAGGTCGAGACCGGGCTTTCCTCCTGGGCCAGGGCGTAGATGGTCTTGACGTAGTCCTCAATGGCCTGGTGGCTGAGGCTTTCGCGCTGTTGCGATTGGCCGCGGTCAAGTGAATCGATCTGGGGCATGAGAATAGCGTAGTCGATGGGTGGCCTGGCGTCAAGGGGGCGGGGGCGCAGGGGGGTGGGGGACACGATCGCCCCTGCGTCCCTGCACCCCGCCCTGCCTCAGAACTTCTCCAAAAGGGCCACCAGCCCCCGCAAGTTCTCACCCATCTCGGCCAGGGAGATGCTCTCGCCGGCGGTATGGGCCTGTTCCTCTTCGCCGGGGGCGAAGCCGACGACAGGCAGCCCGTGGGGCGCGAAGTGGCGGCCGTCGGTGGCGAAGCGGTAGCGGGTCAGCGCCGGCGGCCGGCCCAGGCCGCCGGCGATGGCCGCTGCGGCCCGCGTCACCAGCGGGCTATGCGGCGGCGTGTAGAAGCCGGCCAGAGGCGCGCTGCTGCGGCCCGGCGGCTCCAGCCCTTCGGCATAGGCCACGGTGTGCGGCGCATCGCCGGCCAGCCGGTCGATGAGGGCCGTCAGACTATCGACGCTCTCCGTGGCCGTGCGGAAGTCCAGCAGCACCCGCGCCCAGGCCGGCGTGACGTTGCCGCTGGTGGTGTCCACTTGCAGGATGGTCGGCGCGACCGAGGTGGGGCCGAGGATGGGGTGGGGCGGCAGGGCGGCCACCGCGCCTTCCAGTTGCCCCAGGAAGGCGGCCAGAGCGTAGTTGGGGTTGTGCCCGCGCTCCGGGGCGCTGGCGTGGACGGAGCGGCCCTGGAAGGTCAGCCACAGCTGCAAGATGCCGCGATGGCCCAGGGCCAGCGTGTTGCCCGACGGCTCGCCCAGGACGATCAACGCTACCGGGTAGTCGAGATGCTCGGCCCAGTAGATGGCCCCCGCGCCGCCGACCTCCTCCTGGACGACGCCGCAGAAGACGACGTCGCGCGGCGGCCGCCGCCCGGCCCGCCGCAGGGCCGCGCCGGCGTAGACCTGCGTCGCCAGCGGCCCCTTGATGTCGCACGCGCCGCGGCCGACCAGCCGGTCGCCAACGATCGTGGCCGCGAAGGGCGGCGAGGGCCACAGCGACAGGTCACCGGGATCGACGTGATCGAGGTGGGTGTTCAGCACCAGGGCCGGCAAGGAGCGATCGACGCCGTAGAGCCGGCCGTAGACGTTGCCGACGGCGTCACCCCAGACCTCATCGTAGCCCAGGCGGCGCAACGCCTCGGCCACCAGGGCGGCCAGCGGCCCCTCTTCGCCGGGCATGCTGGGCGTGCGGATCAGGCGTTGGGCGAAGGCGATGCAATCGGCAAGGAGCGTATCCCAGTCCACAGACTCCTCCACGGTGCGCGGCCGCCGGCGGGGCCGGCGCGCAGCTAAGCCGCCCCGAAGAGGCGGACGATGGCCGCGGCGTTGAGCACGGCCTTGGGCACGAACGACGAGGCTAGGACGTACTCCTGGTCCTTGCTGCCGTCGTCGCTGCGCTCGGAGGAATGGGCGTTGTCGCCCTCCGGCCCCAGGCCGTCGATGGTCGGCAGGCAGTCCCACAGCCAGTTGCCGTCGCTCAGGCCGCCGCGCGACTGCAAGGCGACCGTGCCCAGGCCCAGCTCGGCCGCCGCCGCGGACCAGACCTCGAACAGTTCCAGCGTGCCGGCGTTGGCCGGCCAGGGCTGCCAGCGGCCCTCGAGCTTGACCGTCACCTTGCAGGGATAGCCGTCGCTGGCGCTGCGCACGGTGCACACGTCGCCCAGGGCCAGCATGCGGCCGACGCCCTCCTCGAAGACCACCGGGTCATAGGCGCGCATCTCCACGCTGGCCAGGGCCTGATGGGGCACACGGTTGACGACTGTGCCGCCCACGACCGTGCCGACGTTGAAGGTCAGGTCGCGCTGATAGTCGGTCAGGTCGGCCACGGCGCGCACGACGTCGGCCAGCTGGACGATGGCGTTGGCGCCGCGCTCGTGCATGGCCCCGGCGTGGCTGCCGCGCCCCTCGACCTCGATGTGGTAGCGGGCCATGCCCTTGCGGGCGGTGACGAACTGGTAGCGGTTATCGACCACGTCGCCGCCCTCGAAGACCAGCGCGGCCAGCGCCCCTTGCAGGCGCTCGCGGGCCAGCGCGCCGAAATCGGGGGCCAGCACTTCCTCGGCGGCGTTCAGGAGGACGTGCCAGGTGATGGCCTCGAAGACCTCCGGGAAGGCGTGGCGCAGGCCGTCCAGGAGCATGTAGATCAACACCGTGCCGCCCTTGATGTCCACCGTGCCGGGGCCGTAGATGCGGTCGCCGGCGATGCGGAAGTGGAAGTCGTTGGCCTGCTCCTCCAGCTCAGGGAAGACGGTGTCCAGGTGGGAGATGAGGCCGATGGCCGGGGCGGGGCGGCCGTCGGCCGTGGGCCGGCCGGGGCGGGTCAGCAGCAGGTGGCGGCCGAACTGGTAGCCGTCGGCCTGCACCGTCTCGCTCTCGAAGCCCAGGGCGGCAAAGCGGTCGGCCGTCAGCGTCCCCAGGCGGTTGACGCCGCGCGGGTTGAGGGTGAAGCTGTTGATCAGCACCATCTGGTGCAGGAGGTCGAGGTAGACGGGCCAGTTGTGATCCAGGTAGGCGCGCAGTTCGGAGTAGGGGGCGGTGGGGTTCATGGGGCAGTTATAGCACTGAAGAGAGGGGCGTTCAAGGTTCTGGTAGAGGCGGCCGACCTCACTCCACCATCTCACGCCAAGAAGAATCGGCGCGGGGCTTGCATTTCCGAACAAGTGTGCTATACTATGTTGTAGATACGCAACAATAGCGCGTTTGCGTAGGCCTATAGGGCCAGACATGTTACTATATGCCTTGGCGGCTTAGAGAGACTCTCGGCCGATAGCGCAAGGCATCACTTGAGGAGAAACGCAAATGTACCAGAAACACGTGATCGTGGGCCGGTTAGGCAGGGACCCGGAGATGCGGTATATGCCCGACGGCACG
>JRYK01000443.1_pt1 | contig 12234 bp, 9 predicted proteins | sample 235381 | NCBI WGS metagenome assembly JRYK01 (sample SAMN03074220, study PRJNA261476) | activated sludge metagenome | biome: Wastewater Treatment Plant; feature: Wastewater; material: Activated sludge; isolation source: activated biomass of a wastewaster treatment plant treating hydrocarbon... ...
GCGCGCCAGCGCCTGCTGGGCGCTCGGCCCGTCCCTCGGCCAGGCGCCGGTAGCTTCCGTCCGGCTGCTGCACCCAGGCCTCGCGCCGGTCGTGCAGGTAGGGCACCAGGCACTCGTCGATGACGCGCTGGCGCAGCGCGGCGTCGCGCACCGGCCAGGCGATCTCGATGCGGCGGAACATGTTGCGGCCCATCCAGTCGGCGCTGCTCAGGTACAGCGCTTCGTCCTCGTCGGCCTCGCCCCAGCGGAAGTACAGCACGCGCGTGTGCTCGAGGAAGCGGCCGACGATCGAGCGCACGCGGATGTTGTCGCTGACGCCGGGCACGCCGGGCCGCAGCGCGCAGATTCCGCGGCAGACGATCTCAGTCTTCACGCCAGCCTGGCTGGCGCGATACAGCGCCTGCACGATCGCGGGCTCCAAGAGGCCGTTGATCTTGGCGAGGATCTTGCCGCCCCGACCGGCCTTCTGATGCGCGATTTCCTGGTCAATGCGGTCGATCATGAAATCCTGCATCTGGCTCGGCGCGACGATGAATTTCTGCCATGACGGCAATTCGCCGTAGCCCGTCAGGTAATTGAACAGCGCCGATGCGTCCTCGCAGAACTCGGGATTGCAGGTGAAGAACCCGAGATCGGTGTAAATGCGCGCGGTCTGAGGATTGTAGTTGCCGGTGGCCAAATGCACGTAACGGCGAATGCCGTCGTCCTCGCGACGGACGACGAGCGCGACCTTGCAATGCGTCTTGAGCCCGACAAATCCGAACACGACGTGGACGCCCGCTTTTTCCAGTTCCCGCGACCAGAGGATGTTCCGCTCTTCGTCGAGCCGGGCCTTCAGTTCGATGACGGCCGTGACCTGCTTGCCGTTGTCGGCCGCCCGCTGCAGCGCCTTGACGATCGGCGAATCGCTCGAGGTGCGGTAGAGAGTCTGCTTGATGGCCAGCACGCGCTCGTCGGCCGCGGCCGCCTCGATGAAATCCACCACCGGCGCGAACGACTCATACGGGTGGTGCATCAGAATGTCCTTCGACCGGATCGCCGACCAGATGCTCGACGCCATCGCGAACTCGGGCACCGGCTGCGGAATGTACTGCGGATCGCGCAGATGCGGGTAGCCCGGCAGCGCGTAGATCTGAAACAAGCCGGTCGGATCGAGCAAGCCGGGCGCGGGGTAGACGTCGATCGGCTCCAGCTCGAGCGCGTTCATCAAGAATTGCACGACTTCCGCCGGCGTATCAACCTCGACCTCGAGCCGGCAGGCGTTTCCCCGGCGGCGCTTGCGGACCTCTTCCTCGATTGTCTTCAGCAGATCTTCGACTTCGTCGTCGTCGATCTCGTAATCGCTGTCGCGGGTCACGCGGAAGACGCTGGCCTGTTCGATCGTCATGCCGGGAAACAGCGAATCGAGGTGCAGACGGATCGCCGTCTCCAGGGGTGCGCAGGCGTGGCCGCGGTCCGACGGCAGGACGACGAATCGCGGCAACACGGCGGGGACTTGGACCACGGCCAGGAGCCGTTCGTCATCCCGCGGCCGACGCAACACGACGGCCAGGTTCAGCGACTTGTTGAGCAAATGCGGAAACGGGTGCCCCGGATCGACCGCCAGCGGCGTGAGCACCGGAAACACTTCGCGGTGAAAAACCTCATTGAGCCGCTGGCGTTCCGCATCGGTGAGATCCGGCAGCCGGCGAATGACGATGCCTTCGGCCTCGAGGGCCGCGCTGACTTCCGCGAGCGTCTGGTATTCGTCGGCGACGAGCTCGCGCACCAATTGACTGATGCGCTCCAGTTGCTCGAGCGGCGGCATGCGGTCCGCCCCGGAGCCGCGAATGATCCCCGCCTGGGCCTTCTGCTGCAAGCCGCCCACGCGCACCATGAAGAATTCGTCAAGATTCGACGCGAAAATCGCCAGGAACTTCAAGCGCTCCAACAGCGGGACGCTCGGATCACGCGCTTCCTCCAGCACCCGGCGATTGAACTCGAGCCAGGACAGTTCGCGATTGATGTACAGGCTCGGATCGTCGAGCGCGGGCGGCGCCGTGGGCGCAACGGTACTGGACGGAATCGCGGTCATGTGGCCACTCGCTGTACGTGAGACCCACTATTCTACCGCGCCGCCGCGGGGGAGTCACGTCCGGCTCGGCGAGCGGCGAATGCGACAATCGCGGTGAAAAAACCGGAGAGGGTTATGTTGAGTCCCGTGGACAGCAAAACCCCCAAGCCGCTCGACTCGATGATCGACCTGATCAACGTCGACAAGCAGGATGTGGACAGGACGCTGCTTCGGGAGAATCTGAAGTTGACGGTGGAGGAGCGGATACGGAAGTTCGAGGGCTTGATGTCGCGATGCACGATGCCGGCGTCGCGGGCGAATTGCAGCGCCTCGCAGATTTGCGGGACGACGGCGAGAGCCGCGGCTGGCGTCAGTGATCCCGCCCTCTTCGCTTGCCGTAAGTTGACTCCGTTGACGTACTCCATCACGAACCAATACAAGTCGCCTGTCGCTCCGAAATCATGAATTGCGACGATGCCCGGATGATTGAGCTTGGCCAACGTGCGAGCTTCGCGGGTGAATCGCTCGGCAAAGCCGCGGTCGCCGGCATCGTGAGGCAGAATCTTGAGAGCGACTAGCCGATCGAGATTCTTCTGCCGAGCCTTGTAGACGGCGCCCATGCCGCCCTGGCCGAGCAATTCCAAGATTTCGAGGTGCGGAAAGTGGGGAGCTAGCTCTTCGATGGATGGCGCGGAACAGCCGGGATAATCCGCTGTCGATTTCGCCGGTTCGCCGAGCCAGCCGCCCGTGTTGTCGTGGGCTTACAAGAGCGCTTCCACACGGCGTCGCAAAGCCGAATCCTGTCCGCAGGCCTCGGCCAGGAATGCGGCACGCTCGGCCGGCGGCTTTTCGGTCGCAGCCAGGCAGATCGAATTGATGTCAGTGGGGCTAGCCATTGCGAGCACCTCGGGATGAGTCTACCCGACAGTGCGAGAGTTGGTGAGAAAATGTCTCACGAATTCTCGACATCTCCCAATGCCGCTGTCAGCCAAGCCTTGGCGTAAATCCAATGGCGATAGGCCGACGCCCGGGAAAACTGCATGGCATTGGCGACGTCATCAACGGATAAGCCCGCGAACACGCGGCGCTTGGCGATCTCAGCCGCGGCGGCGTCTTCGGCGACGAGTTTCGTCAGTGCCGCATCGAAATCGAGGAACGCGTCCGGCGAATTCTCGGCGGCAGCGACGGCGTCGGTCAGATCGATGCGATTGCGCCCGCCGCCGCGAGCCGCCGCAGCTCGTCATAGATGAGAGGCAGCAGGTCGGCGGCGTCGGCCATCTCACTCCAGATCCGCGCGAGCCGCCTCCAGTTGCTTCTTCTGCTCGTCGCTGACTTTCGGATATTCGACGTTCAGGCTTTGCAGGGCATCGACGACCGCGGCCATGACGACCAGCCGCGTGAACCACTTATTGTCGGCCGGGACGACGAACCACGGCGCGTGCTTGGCCGCCGTGTGCTGGATCGCTTCCTCGTAGGCGTCCATATATTTGTCCCAGAACTTGCGTTCCCGAATGTCGGCCGCGGAAAACTTCCAGTTCTTGTCCGGATCGTCGAGCCGAGCAAGAAATCGTTTCTTCTGCTCTTTTTTCGAGATGTTCAGGAAAAACTTGCGGATGCACACGCCGTTGCGAGCGAGGTACTTCTCAAACGAGGCGATGTCTTCGTAGCGCTGTTCCCAAATCTCGTCGGTCACGAACTTTTTCGGCAGATGCTGCTTTTCGAGAAACTCGGGATGCACTTTGACGACGAGCACTTCTTCGTAGTAGGAGCGATTGAAGATGCCGATCCGTCCGCGCTCCGGTAGACAGCGCGTGGTGCGCCATAGGAAATCGTGGTCCATCTCTTCGGCCGACGGCGATTTGAACGAGTAGACCTGAACGCCCTGCGGATTGACGCCGGACATCACGTGCTTGATGGCGCCATCCTTGCCCGCGGCATCCATCGCCTGAAAGATCAAGAGCACGGCCCAACGATCTTGTGCGTAGAGTTTGTCCTGCAGCTCGGTGAGCATGGTCATGCCGCGCTGCATCAGGTCCTTTGCCTCGGATTTGAACTCGGACCCCAGGCCGCCGATGTCGGCCGGATCGTGGTCCTTGAGACGGAAGCCCTTGCCCTTGGTGATGCGGTACGGCGCGATGAACTCGGCGATGGTTGGCATGCGATCGATCTATCAAATCTATTAGGCGCGGGGCGAAGCCGAGCGCGAAAATCCGCGCTCGGCTCGCTGAGGCTCGCCTCGCGGCTAACGCAAAACTGCACGGTCGGCCTGTAAGCCGGGTTCTGTTCCGCACGCAAACGTGCGGCGACGGTCATTTCTCTCGCCCGCCGATTGCTCGACGGATCCAGCAGCCTACCCGGGGATGATGGCGGATCGGGCCGATCCTCTCCCCCTATTTGGCCTTGCTCCCGGTGGGGTTTGCCCTGCCGGCCCGGTCGCCCGGACCGCGGTGCGCTCTTACATTAAGGGCCGAAGCCCCGCACCATTTCACCCTTACCTTGCGGCGGTATCGTTTCTGTGGCACTGTCCCGGTTCTTGCGAACGGTCGCCGTTAGCGACCACCGCGCCCTGTGGAGCCCGGACTTTCCTCTGTCGATCCGAAGACCGGCAGCGACCGTCCGGCCGGCCGTGCAGCTTCCGTATTATACGACGCTCCGCTGGACGCGCCGGTTCACCTCAGACATGATGTCCGCATGACTGCGATTCGCAACGGGGCCGTGGCCGTCGGCAATTTCGACGGCGTCCACCGCGGGCATGCGGCCCTGATGGCCGAACTGCGGTCGCAGGCTCGCCGAGTGAACGGACCCGCCGTCGCCGTCACCTTCGATCCGCACCCGATCGCCCTGCTCGCCCCGGAACGCCTTCAACCTCTCCTGACGACCATTGCGGATCGCGTCGAACTGCTGAAGGCCGCCGGGGCTGACGCAGTCGTCATTTTGCCGACCACCCGCGAACTGTTGGCGCTGTCGCCGCGAGAGTTTCTCGATCGGGTGCTGGGCGATCAGTTGGCCGCCCGCGCCGTCGTCGAGGGATTCAATTTCCGCTTCGGCCGCGATCGCGCCGGGTCAAACGACACCTTGGCGACCTGGTGTGCGGAGCGCGGCATGCGATTGGTGATTGTCCCGCCATGGGAATGGCAGGGCGTCACGGTATCGAGCAGCCGGGTGCGGAGCGCCCTGCTGGCCGGCGACGTGGGCGCGGCCGCGGAGCTGCTCGGCCGGCCGTATCGGCTCCGGGGCGCTGTCGGCGTCGGCGCCAAGCGCGGCCAGTCGCTCGGATTCCCGACGGCCAACCTGATCGATCCGCAATCGCTCGTCCCGGGCGACGGCGTCTATGCCGCCCACGCGCTGCTCGCCGACGGTTCTGTCCAGCCCGCCGCCGTGAACGTCGGACCGAATCCCACCTTCGGCGATCAGGCGCGCAAGGTCGAGGCGCACCTCATCGGCTTTCAAGGCGATCTGTACGGTCAGGACCTGGCGATCGATTTCGTCAAACGCTTGCGCGACACGCGCCGGTTTGCCTCCGCGGACGAACTGGCCGAACAGCTGCGCGCCGATTGCTTAGCCGCGACGCGGAGTCTTCGAAGCGAAGCGCGGTGAGCGCAATCCCCTGCGCGGACTTCGGGTCGCGGCTAGACTAACAGAATGACCCCCGCCGAACTCAAAGAGCGCGTCGAGCAGGTGTTGGCCGAGCAGATCGGACCTGATCTCGATCTCGACGGCAGCGCCATCGAAGTCGTCGGCGTCGATGCCGGCGTCGTGCAGGTCCGGCTAGGAAACGTCTGCGCCGGCTGCCCCAGCACGCTCATGACGCTCATCATGGGACTCGAAACTGAATTGCGCAAGCGGATTCCGGAAATCGAATATCTCGAAGCGGTCCCATAAAAGTAACAGGTTCACCACGGAGATGCGGAGGACACGGAGAAGAGCTCGCTCCGAACCGATTCTTCTCCGGGTTCTCCGTGCCTCCGTGGTGAAAATCCTTTCATGTTCTTCGGCTACAACACGAACGGGTTCGCGCACCACCGTCTCGAAGATGCCATCGAGATCCTGGCCGAGCTCGGCTTCGAAGGCGTCGCCATCACGCTCGACCATCACGCACTGAACCCGTTCGATCCCGACTTTGCGGTTCAACTCAACGACGTGCGTTCGCGGCTCCGCCGACATCGGTTGCGCTGCGTCGTCGAGACCGGCGCACGGTTTCTGCTCGACGCTCGCCGCAAGCATCAGCCGACGCTGCTCAGTCCCGAACCGCACCTGAGACAATACCGACTCGAGTTTCTGGAGCGCGCCGTTTACGTCGCCGAGCGCCTGGAGGCCGACGCCGTCAGCTTCTGGTCCGGAACACCGAGCGACGACGCGCCCGAAGAGACGCTGATGGATCGACTCGTCGGCGGCTGCCGAGCGCTCTGCGCCACGGCCGAGAAGCACAACGTCCGGCTGGCCTTCGAGCCCGAGCCCGGCATGTTCATCGACACGATGGACCGATTCGCTGGCCTGTTGGCGCGCGTCGATCATCCGCACTTCGGCGTCACGCTGGATGTCGGGCACTTGCACTGCCTGGGCGAGCCGATCGCCGGGACGATCCAACGCTGGAAGCCGCGCCTTTGGAACGTCCACGTCGAAGACATGCGCCGGGGCATTCACGAGCACCTCATGTTCGGCGAAGGGGAAATGAACTTTGGCGAAGTGCTCGACGCGCTGAGAACGGCTGACTATCGCGGCGGAGTCTTCGTCGAACTGAGCCGGCACAGTCACGACGCGGTCGAAACCGCCCGGCGTTCATTGGCCTTTCTGAGAGGAGTCGGGGATCGCGGGTCAGAGGTCAAGGAAGACACGAATCCGTCGGAATAGCATCGGCGTGGTTCGAATCATTTCTGCCCGGGCCGCGGGCCCCAGCGGAACAAATCGATCAGTCCGAGTCCGATCTGCAGGGCTAATCCGATGCCGACAATTCCGCCAGTGACCATGATCGTCTTGGCGAACGTGACGCCGGTATCGCCCGGCAGCCGGGCCAGCCACCAGCAAGCAATGTCAACCACTTGCGCGATTAAGACCAGTGGCGCCAGGGTTACGCGCAGCCACGCCGGATAACTGCTGAAGGCGATGACCAGACCCGTCGCGGTCCACAGCAAGGCGAACGAGAGCAGATGCGCGTGCGTCGTCTGCGCCAGCGCCGGCAGCGACATCGCGCCGGGGTTCGACTCCACTCTGGCGTACTGCTCGATCTGCTCAAACGACTGGAGCGGATACTTGGCGCCCTGAGCGTCGTCGCCGTCGGGTTGGTGGCATCGGACGCAGCGCTCGGCGAAGAGCGTGCGAATCTTCACCGTCCCGTCGGCGTTCAGAAACTCCTCGGTGATCGGATGGTCGGCCAGCGACGCGGGTCGGGGCATGGCGTCGGCCTCGTAGACCTGCCGATTCAAGCCGTCCTTGACGAACGCGAGTAGAGCGAGCCGCTCGCCTTCGCGCTCGCGCTCAACCTCGGCCCGCGGCCGGCGGCGCGTGGCGCTGGAAAAGTCGCTGGACTTGGTCGTAAACGCCCGGGCCATGCTGCCCGTGCCGGAGAAGGGCACGTCCTCGTGCCCCGGCGTTTCGATCAGGCGCTGGAGGGTGCTGACGCGCGCCGCCGGATTCGGGTCGCCGTGAAACTTCCGCACCACGTCGTCGAGGCTCGGCAGCGCGTTTCCCGGCGATGCGTGTTGAAAATGCAGTTGCACCAGGGCCGAGCCGTAGCCCAAGCCGACGGTCACGAGAAAAGCGGCGAGCACCAGCCGGGCCGCCAGCGGCAGTTCGCGCAAGACGATGCGGGAGGTCATGGTGTCATCACCGCGGCTTCGACGGCGCGGAGCACGCGATCGCGCCCGGATTCGTAATCGCCGGCGATGGTGGCGCCGGCGGCCAGCTTGTGCCCGCCGCCCCCGAACTGCTCCGCCAGCTTCGCCACGTCGATCCGCCGCGAGCGGAAGCTCACCTTCAAGCCGCCTTCCCGCCGCTCGATGAAGCGCAGCGCGATCTCCACGCCGTCGATGCTTCGCGGATAGTCGACGAAGTCCTCGGCGTCGAACGGCGTGGCGCCGGTCGCGGCATAATCGGCGACACGGATTTCGGAGTAAGCGATCCGGCCGTCAGCCCGCGTCGCCAGGCGCTCCAGAAACAACCCGCGCAGCTTCAGGCCCGAAAGAGAATTGCGCTCATAAAGCAGTTCATAGATGCGCGTGGGCTGCGCGCCGCTGGCGATCAGGTCGGCCGCAAAGAGCATCGTCTCCGGCCGCGTCTGGCTATGCCGAAACCACCCGGTGTCCCAGGCGAGCGCGGCGAAGAGGCTCTCGGCCATCTCCGGCGTCAGCGGCACGCCCAGCGCGCGGATGGCGTCCATTGCCAGTCGCCCGGTCGCCTCCACGTTCACGTCCACGAAACGTGCCGCCCCGAGATCGTCCTGTGTCCCGTGATGATCGATGACCACCTTGGCTCCGGGAAACGTCCGAATGAACGGCCCGACGTCGGCCAGTTGCCCCCAGGTGCCGGTGTCGAGGACAATCGCGGCATCGCAGGCGCTGTAGGTCGAAGCATTACGAGCAAATACTACCAGCCGCCGATCCGGGTCGAGAAAGTCATAGCGCGGGGGCAGATCGCTCGGCAGCACTCGCACGGTCGTCTTGCCGAGCGCTTCGATCGCGGCGGCGAGAGCCTGCAACGAGCCGATGCCGTCGGCGTCCGGCCGCACGTGCGTCGTCAGGAAGAACCGCGCGTGTCGGCGCACAAACTCGACAAACGGCGACCAATCCAGGGCCATGACGGACCTTTCGTGCAGGAACAGTCAGAACCACCGATGAACGTCGCTCGACACGGATCGAAGTGGCTGCTCAATCCGCGAGGGCATCCGTGTTCATCCGTGGTTCCCGTACTTCCGGCCATTATAACGGACCGCATGCAGACGATCATGCTCGGCACGCGCAACCGGAAAAAGCGCGCGGAAATGGCGGAGATCCTGGGCGACCTGCCGGTGATTCTTGGCGACCTGAACGATCGGCCGGACGTGCCGGAGGTCGAGGAAACCGGCGAGACATTCGAGGCGAATGCGCGGCTCAAGGCGCAAGCCGTGGCGCGGGCGACCGGCGAATGGACGCTGGGCGAGGATAGCGGACTCGTCGTGCCGGGGCTGAACGGTCGGCCGGGAGTGCGCTCCGCGCGCTACGCCGGGCCGCAGTGCGACGACGAGGCGAACAACACGCGATTGCTCGCGGAGTTAGCGCCCCTGCCGCCGGATCGCCGGGCCGCTTACTACGTCTGCGTCGCCGTGCTGGCGGATCCCGCCGGCGAAGTGCGAGCCGTCACGGAGGGTCGGTGTCATGGCGTGATCGCCACCGAGCGCCGCGGGACCAACGGCTTCGGATACGACCCGCTGTTTCTGATCCCGGAGTTTCACCAAACGTTCGGCGAGTTGAGCCCGCGGGTCAAGCAGGCGCTGAGCCATCGGGCCCGTGCTCTCGAGTCGATGCGGCGCTGGATCGTCCGACTCGGGCTCTGCTCCGCGCCGGCCGGCGCTGCGCCGAACACCGCCCACTAAACGGCGAGGAACGGCGTGCAGGCGACTCACGGGTCGGGCAGGCTCCAGCGCACGTCGAAACGCGCGTGCGGCGGCGAGTCGCTGGCGAGTTGATCGCGGTAGGCCTGCCGGCCGGCCGTTGTCATCGGCGGCAGATCGGTCACCGCGACCCGACATTCGCGGTAGATCACGATGTCGTCGAAACTCTCGGCGGCGAGGAGGCGCTGCCCCGGCATGGCTTCGCTCATGAGTTGCAGCACGCGTTGGCCCGACGGACCGCTCGGCGCCGCGACGGCCGTCAGCCGCGATTCCGCCGCCGCCCGGCTCGGGACTTCGGGTTCCGATTCGGCGATGGCCGCGGCGATCGCGCGATGGGCGGATTGTTCGTCACCTTGAAACTGGGCGAAGAACATGTCGGCCGTTCCCGCGCCGCTGAGCCGGTCGGCCAGCAAGTGTTCCGCCTGCGATCGGATCAGATCGACCAGCGTCTGCGGATCGCTGACCGATTCCATGCACCAGCTCACCAGGGACTGAAACCGCTTGCGGATCTGCGCCTGCACGGCGTCGTCGAACGCGGCGAGTTCTTCGGCCGTCAGGCTGGCGGCGAGGGCGCGGGCGGCGTCGTCGAGATTCGCCTCGCCGTTGGGATAGAAGTCCCGGCCGGGACCGAGCGATGCGCCGGCCGAATCCGCCGTCGCCGCGCGTTCCGCCGCGACCATCGCCTCGACCAGCCGTTCCCGGCAGAAGTTCGCCTCGCGGAGAAACTCCGGCGCCGCGCCGAGCATGCCGCGATACGTCGACAGGGCGAATCCCGCGACCATCGACTGGTAGCGCTTCTTCGGGTACGCCCGCAAGAGGTCCATCACTTCGGCCGCCTGAGCTTTCGACCGCCGAACGAGATTCCGCGAATCGAGTTGCCCGATCTGGGGCAACAACTGCCGGTACAGTTCGATGACCTCGTCTTCGAGCGTGCGGACCAGCGCTTCATACGTGGCGATCAGTTGTCCAAGCCGCTCCGTCATTTGACGGATCGTCTCTTCCGCGTTGACGAGCCGCGGTCCCGGTTGCTCGATGAAATGGACGGCGAGTTCAGCGAACTTCTTATCGTACTCCGCGGCCAGGGCCTGCGTCGTGTCGCCGACGATGCGCTGGATGAGTCCCGGCGTCGGCTCCAATTCGCCCTTGCTGAGCGGCTTGCCGACCAAGTCGCAGACATCGTCGAGAACGGTGCAGGCGGCGTAGGCGTCGAGCTTGGTTCCCAGGGCGGCACGCTCGACCAGGGGAGCGATCAGAGCGTCGAACTTATCGTCGGCCGGCTGCCCGATCACGGCCGCGCACGCCTCGTGCAGCCGCTCGATCAGGAGTTCCGGCTGCAGTCGCCGCGCGACCCACTGCTCATCCAGCCACGCGGTGACGGCGGCGCGCGTCGCGCTCGGGTCCTTGAGAGTCCACGTTTGCAGCAGCCGCTCCGTCAGCCGCAGAGCCGCGCGGCGGAGCAGTCGAGTTCGCGGCCAGCGAAATCGGTACGTGGACGCAACCGCGACCGGGACGCCGCCGGCGGCCGGCTTCTGGGCCGCGGCCAGCGTGCGCGCCAGCGGCGACAACGTCTCGGTCATCAACAGTCCGGCCGCGAGCCCGACGGCCGCGCGCACCGACGAGCCCCGGGCGCCGAGCGGCGTCGCGACGATCCGGTTCAGCGGCGGATGCAGGTCGGCCCGCTTCGACGCGCGCGGACTCGGCCGCATCTCGTAGATCGTGTCGGGACGGCTCCAATGGATGATCTCGGTGAGCGTGGCGCAGGCGTTGGCCAGGGGCTGCTTCGGCGCATCAGCCGACGGCACCATCACCACGGCCGACACTTCGCCCTGCGGATAACCGAACTGCGCCATGGCCGTACGGGCGAGGTAGGCGACGTCCGCCAGAATGGCACTGCCGGTGCCGCCGCTCAGGCTGGTCGCCAGGATCACCCGCGGGCGCGTGGTCCGCAGGCCCAGCCCCGTCGCGCGATCCGCGTCGGCGACGGCGGCCGGAGCGATCACGGCCGCCAACTCTGTCTTGAGCCGATCCGCAAGCAAACGGTAGTGATCGACGAATGCCAATCGGCCGAAAGCCCGCGTGCCTTTCGTGGTCGGCACGCGCGGCAGACGGTACAAGACGCTGCGATCGAGCCACGATTCGACGACGGGCGCGACCTCCGGGCGCGAATAATGCGTGGCGCGCTGGAGCCGCAGGGCAATCGTCGCCGCGGCATCGAACGGCGCCGCCTTGGCATCCGACAGAGCGAGCAGCGCATCGGCGTCGGTGTCGATGACCAATAGTCGAAGGCACGGGATCTGCGCGAGCGACTCGAAGCGTTCCACGATCGCGGCGTGCAAGGCGGCGACCGTCCGGCCGCCGATCCCGCCCAGGCCGATCACCAGAGTCGGTTGCAGGACGCCGGGCCCGGTTTGCTCCGGAATGGAGAGCAGCTTTGCTGCCGGACTCGCGTTGTTTTTTGGCGCCATTCCGCTCGGCGGGGTCGGGGCATTGGCCGGGGCCTTCAGCCCCCGCGGACGCGGCGGCATGACGCGCAGCGTCTGCGCGCCGATCGCAGCGGCCCGCGCCGGCGCCGGAGTGGTCGGCGGCGCCGCGGCCG
>JRYK01005760.1_pt1 | contig 12222 bp, 19 predicted proteins | sample 235381 | NCBI WGS metagenome assembly JRYK01 (sample SAMN03074220, study PRJNA261476) | activated sludge metagenome | biome: Wastewater Treatment Plant; feature: Wastewater; material: Activated sludge; isolation source: activated biomass of a wastewaster treatment plant treating hydrocarbon... ...
CGCCTCGGGCCCGAGCGTCGCCACCACAGTGTCGTCGATGCGCACCTCCAGGCGCGCCAGGGGCGCACCCCCGGGCGCGGGCGCGTCCCAGCTGAACACCGGGCGCACACCGTCGCTCGCCTGCAGGTCGGCCGGGCTCTGCGGCGGGATGCTCAGCGTGACCCGCACGTCGCGGCTGGCCGCCCGCTCGTTGCCCGCGCGGTCACGCGCGCGGACCACCAGGCGGTACGTCTCACGGGTCATGAGCCCGCTCGGGTTCCACTCGGTCTGGCCCGCAGGCAGGTCGGCCCAGCTGAACGGCGCCTGCCCGGCCAGCCCCCACTCCACGTGGTAGCCCACCAGCCCCGAGGTCGCATCCATGCTCGCCCCCCACCGGAGCGTGGGGTCGTTCTCGCTGACCGTCTCCGGGGTCAGGACCTCGAACGGGGCCGGCGGCGTGGTGTCCACCACCAGGCCCTGCACCGGACCCTGGCGCACGTTGCCCGCGCGGTCCTGGGCATCCACGCGCCAGGTGTGCGCGCCGTCGGCCAGGTCGTGGCCCGGGGTGAACCAGCCCTGCTCGGCCGCCACCGTGCCCGCCAGGACCCCATCGAGGTAGACCCGGTAGCTCCCGGTCCCCCGGCCGGTGTCCCAGGCCTCCTCCCAGAAGACGTCGGGCCGCGCCTGGGCCACCAGCGACCCGTCGACCGGCCAGGTCGGCAGCACGGGCGCCGGCGGCGTGGTGTCGGCCGGCTCGCTCGCCCGCCAGGCCAGCGCCGCGTCGGCCTGAACCAGCCGCCCGCTCTGGATGCGCGTGAGCGACGGCAGGGCGACGCCCGCGTTGGCGACGATCGCCTTGACGTGCGTCGGGGTGAGCGTCGGGTCCTGCCCGAGCAGGAGCGCTGCGACGCCGCTCACGTGTGGCGCGGCCATCGAGGTGCCGCCCATGGTGACCTCGCCCCCGCCGGGCACGGTCGAGAAGATCCAGGTCCCCGGAGCGGCCACGTCCACCGTGCGGGGGCCGTAGTTGCTGAAGTTCGACAGGGCGTCGTCCGGGTCGGTCGAGGTCACGCTGATGACCCCGGGCGCCGGGCAGGCGGCCGGGGTGGGCAGCAGCACGTCGGAGTCGTAGCCGTTGTTGCCCGCGGCGGCCACGAACACCACCCCCGCCCGGGTCGCCTCCTCAACGATGTCGCACAGGGCGACCGAGTAGTCGTAGCCCCCCCAGGACGCGTTGATCACCCGCGCGCCGTGGTCGCGCGCGTACTGGATGGCCCGGATCGCGTCGACGGTGGTGCCGTTCTCATCCATGAACTTCAGGCTCATGATGCGGGCGTTGGCCGCGATGCCGGCGATCGAGTGGCCGTTGTTGCGCTGGGCGGCGATCACCCCGGCGACGTGGGTGCCGTGCCGGTCCGTGAGCCAGTCGTCCACCAGCGAGGCGTCGTTGTGGCGGAAGTCCCACCCGTGGGTGTCGTCCACCATCCCGTTGTGGTCATCGTCCACCCCGTTGGCCGGATCGGCCGGGTTGACCCAGGCCATGGGCGCAAGGTCGGGGTGGGAGAGGTCCACCCCCGTGTCGATGACCGCCACCGTCACCGCGGCACCGGTCGGCCGGTCCCAGGCCGCGGGGAGGCCCATCCGGGTCATGTCCCACTGGTCGATGAAGTAGGGGTCGTTGGGGATGGCCATCGGGGTGAGGGCCCCGGGAAGCTCGACCGCCTCGACCGCCTCGGCGCCGGCCAGGCGCCGCTCGGCCTCGCGCTCGGTGACCGGGCGGGCAAGGTCGTACACCCGCCACCCCGCCCCGAGCGACTCCACGCGCCCCGCTCCCAGCTGCCGGCCCACCTCCGCGCGCTCGGCCCTGGTCGCGGCGAGGTCCACCTTCACGAGCACCTGGCCGCTGACCCCCAGGGCGCTTCCAGCGCCGACAAGCCCGGCCAGGCCGGCCAGGATGGCCAGCGCCGCTCTCATGCACGTCCGTGTCCCTCGCACCGGGCGCCTCCCTGGCCCCGCCTGTCTGGTCATCACCGACCGTAACCCGGGCCCGGTGCAGATCGCCGGGCGTCCCGGCGACACGGGCGGGCGTGGCGGGCACAGGCACGCTCGATGCACGCGGCCAGCGCCCGCCGGCGCTCGGCGCCGAGCTCGCCCAGCGTGAGGCGCTCCTGCGCCTGCACCGCCTCCAACACCAGCCCCGCCCGCACCGGGCCGAGCTCGGGCACCGACTCCAGGAACGCCCCCACGGGCCAGCTCATCGCCCATGCGGGCGGCACCGCGGCACGCAGCAACGCCGCCGCCCGCTCGGGCGTCAGGGAGCGGCGAAAGCGCGCGCGCGCCGAGCGCCGCTCGCGTGCCAGCCGCAGGGCCGCCCGGGCCTGGGCCGGGTCGGTGTGCCGCGTGGTGCCCATCTCCCTAGGGATCGGCGCCTCCCCAGGGGGGCCCTCAGGCCGCACGAGAATCCTTGGGCCCGAGGCTGGCGGCAATGATCGCGCCCGCGTCGGCCAGCCGTGCCCAGACCTGCGCTCCGCCGGGCAACGGCAGGGCGACCAGGCGAGCCTCGTCGGCCAGCTCCCACAGCAGCGCAGCCACCGTGAACGCGCACAGCGGCCGGCGCCCCAGGGCGGCCCGGCGCCGGGCCACGCGCGTGGTCACCTCGCGCACCGTGGCCCGGCCCGCGGGGATCTCTCCGACGGCCGCCCACACCAGGAGGCGGTCCTGAGAGCGCACGCACCGGCCGAGGCGGCTGAGCGCCTCGTCGTGCAGCTGGGCTGTCTGGGAGCCGGTCATCTGCTCCCTACGCGTGCGAGGTCTCCGCCTGTCCGCTTCATCCCCGCGGCTCGTGCCCGGGTCCGGCACCAGACAGACGCAAAAGTGCGTTACGAGCGGGATCTTTCGTCGGCGGCGGCAGCGGACAGGCCGAGAGCTCGTCCGCGTATCCGGTGCAAGGCACAAGACGGAGCCGTCGGAGGCGCACCGTGATCACCCGCCGCGAAGCCCACCTTGAGTCCCTGATCGGTCGCGAGGAGGCCGCCATCGCGGCCGACCTGGAGGCCGCCTGCCTGCGCGACCTGGCCCACCGCCCCGGGTGCACCTGCGCCGCCCGCCTCCTTGAGCGCGCCGAGGAGGAGAGCCGCCGGGCCGAGGCCTGGTGGCGCGCCGACCTCGACCTGGCCGCCTGAACGCGCGGCCCCGGCCACCCACGCCACGGAAAGGCGAACGCCATGCCCGCCACGCACACCGTCTCGGCCATGACCCTGGACCACGTCCTGCAGATGTTCAACGCCGCTATGGACGAGGCCGACGCCTTGCGCTCGGCCGCCATGGCCCGGCGCTTCCAGGGCGACCTGGCCGGCGAGGCCGACCTCCTCATGCGCGCCAAGGTCGCGGAGGGCCGCGCCGCCCACTGGTCGGCCACCTCCCGCGCCCACGTCGGGGAGCGGAGGGCCGCGTGATGGCCACCACCGACAACGCCGCGGCCGGCGTCGCGTCGCCCCTCCCCTCCGCCTCCGGCTCTCCGGGTGCGTGGGAGCCCTGCGGCCGGTGCTGGGGCCAGCGCCGCATCCTCGAGCCGGCGCCGAACGGCGAAGGCCTGGTGCCTCGCACCTGTGATGCCTGCATGGGCGTCGGCGAGCGGCCCGTCCCTTCCGACCCGGTGCGCTACCGGCCGCCGGCCCGTCGGAGGTGAGCGCGATGGCCACCGTTCTCCCGCCGCCCGCCGGCTGCGCGCTCGTCGCGCCGGCGTTCGGGCAGGTCGGCCTCGACCTGCGCAGAGGCGGGCGAGCCGGGTTGATCCTCGGCTTCACCGCCCCCGGTCGCGCCTCCGATCCGGCCACCCGGCTGGCGCTCGGGCCGAGCTTCCTGCAGGAGGCGCTTCGTTCCCTCCCCGCCCCCTCCACCCTCGAGGTCTGCCGCCTGGCCAGCCCGCGAGGAGCGCCCGTCGTCCTCGCCATCGCACCCAACGTCCAAAACCCGGAGGTCGTCCACGTCGGGTTCGTCGAGCTGGTCATGGCTCGCCGGCGCACGCGCTCCACCCTGGCCACGGTCCTGCGGGCCGACCTGGCCGACGCGATCCAGTCGGTCACGCGGTGAGCCCGGCCGAGCCGTTCGCGGAGCGCCTGGCTGCTGCTGCCCTGACCGCCGAAGAGCGCGCCTGGGTCCACGCCCGCTTCGCGTCGGACGGCCGCCTGGTGCGCCCCTTGCGCGAGGCGGCCGACCAGCTGGGGATCGAGTTCTTCGCGGCCGAGGCGCTGGAGCTTCGCATCCTCAACCGCGCCCTGGGGGACTCCGGGTGAGCCCCCGGCCCTTCCCTCCGCTCCCCGACGCGGCCGCCAACACCGCGCGCGCCGCGGTGCTCGAGACCCTGAGAGCCGCCGGCGAGGTCGGCTGGCTGGCCGAGCGCCGCCTGTGGGAGCGGATCTGGGACCGGTTCCCCGGCCTGCCCGCCCCCGCGGTGGACGCCGCGCTGTGCAGCCTGGAGGAGCTTCGCATCGTCGAGCACCGCACCCGCGGCGCCGACCGGGTCCGGTTCTTTCGCCTGCGCCGCCGGCGCCTGGCCGGCGAGGCCCACCTGCCGCCCAAGCGGCCGCGCCGGCGCCCGCCGCACCGCCTGCCCCGTCCGATCCTCAAGATGAAGGGAAAGGCCGCATGAGCCCGCACGCCCTCCGCGCCGCCGCGAAGACGCTCGTCGAGAAGGCCGAGCGGGCCGCCCGCGAGCACCTGGAGCGCTGCTGGGAGGCCCACTACGCCCTGGAGAACGGCGAGCAGGACCCGCCCGAGAGCCCGGCCCTGGCCCCCTTCTGCGGCTGCGGCGACTGCTGCCTGCGCGAGACCCTCCACGCCGCCTGGCCCACCGTGGTGGAGGCCGCCGGCCTCCTCGCCCAGGCCGAGCGGATGGAGCGCGAGCGGGCCGCGGCATGATGCTCCGCCCCGCGGGCCTCGAGCCCCTGGCCGGCGCCTGGCTGGGTGGGGTCCCCGGGCTGCGCCGTCCGCCGGGGTACCGACCGCCGGCCGTCCCGCGCCGCCTCCCCGGCCTGCGCCAGCGCGGGCCGCCCGCCAGCCAGAGCCGTCGCCTCGGCGACCCCCTTCCACCCATCCCGATCACGAGGTCCTTCTTCACCATGTCCGCACTCACCGGCCCCACCGGGGCCACCATGGCCGTCCTCATGGCCTGCCGTCCGCCCGTGGCCAACTGCGTCGGCTCGCTCCCGCTGTCTGAGCCCTTCGGCCACTCCCACCCCATCGCCGACCGTCACCGGATCACGGCCCGGCTGCACCACCTGGTGGTGATCGAAGGGCTGACCCTCGACCGCGCCTGCCGGCAGGCCGCCAGGGAGGCCCACGTCAGCCTGGCCGCGGTCCGCGCGGTCTACCGCCGCTGCTGCGAGGTGGCCAAGCGCCACCCGCTCAGCCAGGACCGCCTCGAGTCGATCGCCAACAGGCTCGCGTACCGCCGCCACCTCCGTGCCGGCACGAGTGGTGCGCCGGCCTGAGCCCGTCGGGCCCCAGGAGCGCCCACGGCGCTCCTGGGGCCACCACCACGCTCGACCACGACCCCAAGGACCACGCACGATGAGCATCCCGACCGACCCCACCCCCGACCAGCTCGCCATCTTCGCCGCGCACCCACCGGCCGACGCCGCACCCGGGAGCCTCGAGCTCGCGGCCGGCGCCGATCACGAGCGCATCTGGTCCCGGCTGCACCAGCTGGTGGTCACCGAGCACATGGCCCTCTCGCTGGCCTGCCTGCAGACCGCCTTCGAGGCCGGGGTCACCCGCGCCCACGTCTACAGCCTCTTCCAGTGCGCCCGCGAGGGCTGCGCCTGGCACCCGGACATGGCCGCCCCCCGCGACGACCTTGACGAGATCCTGGCCGCCCCCGGCCCGTCGGTCTCGCCGGCCTGGTGCTGGCCCGCGTCCTTGCCCACCACCTGGCCGATGCCCGCGCCGCGCGCCCTGCGCCAGCTCACGCGCACCGCCCTCGACCGCGCCGCCCAGGACGGCCCGCTGTTCGGATGAGCCGCCGCCTCGCCGACCCGGCCCCGGGCGCCCGCCCCACGCGAGCCCCCACCGCAGGACCACCCGACCCCCCCACCCCAGCCCCGGCCCCGCCGGGCCAGACCAGGAGAGCGCCAAGAGCAACACCTCATCCATCCGCGCCGTGTTCACCGCCTTCCCGCCCGACCCGGCCAGCTGCGCGACCGCGCCGCTGCGCCCCGGCGCGTGCCACCACCGGATGTGGGCCCGGCTCCACCACCTGGCCATCGACGGCGACGTGCACGCCGCCGTGGCCTGCCGCCAGGTCGCCAACGAGGCCGGCGTGGCCCGGGCCACCGTGTACGAGCTCCTCCTGCGCCGGCGCCGCCAGGCCGGCATCACCACGGCCCGGCGCTCCGCCTGGTGGGTGCGCCACCGCGCCGGCCGGGTGGCCAGCCGGCTGGAGTCCGACCGCGAGGAGGTCCGCGCGCATGGCGTGTGGAGCCCCCAGCGTGAGATCGCACTCGACCGCTTGGCGGTGTCCGAGCTCTCCGCGCTCACCATCGGGGTTGACCTCGGCGAGGCGGACGGGATCCTCGATCCCCGGGTCCCCGAGCCCGACCCCGTCCAGGACGAGCCCAGGCGCCCCGTCTTCGACCTCCAGGCCCCCGGCGTGCGGCTCCTCGCCCGCGCCGCGACCATCTGGGCGCACGGCCTGGCCCACGGCCGGGGCGACCGCGTGCCCACCAGGGACGACCTCCACCTGGCCCTGGCCCACCTGTGGTCCACGCCGCTCCAGGACGCCCTCGGCCTGCGGACGTTCCTCAGCGCCGAGCACTGGATCAGCCAGCACGGGGTGGTCCCGCTCGCTGAGATGGTGGGCCCGGGCAGCAACGCGGCGAACTTCCCGCCCGCGCTCCCCGCCGACAGCCTGGCCTAGAGCCCGGCCCATCGGGCACCCTCGGCCCCGCGCGCCCGCCCGCAACGACCGGCGTGCGGGGCCAAAAACACGAAAAGACCGCCCGGGCCTCCGAGCTCTCGGCCTCGTGCCCCGGGCGGCGGCCCATGGCATTGCCCCAGACGTCGACCCGACGGCCAGCGTGGGCCCCAGGCCGTCCCGCCCCCCCCCCGCTGATTCCCGGCACGACGACGCCACCGGCGGCAGAGCCCGGGTGCGTCTGCAGACCTTCCTGGCCAACCGGGCCCCGCGCCGTCGGCCGGCGGCTGGTCCCGACCTGTGCACACCGTGCCGACGCCTGCGCTTCCGCGAGCAGGCGAGGTCGGGACGGCCGCGAGGTCCGTCCGGTTGGCTCCACCGTGAGATTTCTCGGACCTCGCGTCGGCACCCTCAACCCCGCGACGTGGGACCCGACCCTTCGCGGTGGAGGCCACGCCAGATGCGGGGCCGAGCCAGAGAAAGGAACCCCGATGAACACCCTGGTGTCCACCCACGTCACCCTCCGGTTGCCAGCCGTCCTGGGCCCCTCCGGCGACGCCCTGGCCGAGGGAGCGGCTAGGTGCCTGCGAGGGGACAGCTACCTCGTCCCTGCCGCCGTCATCCGCCCGGCCGAGGACGGGGTACTGCTCCTGGAGCTCACGGTCGAGGCGGACCGCGACGACTGGACCGTGAGCGGGGTGCTGGGCGGGGTGCGTTTGGCCGTGGCAACCGCTCTGGCGGAGGTCCTTGGCCTCGACCCCGCCTACGCGAGCCCCAATACGTGGGGCGCGAACCTCTCCATCGTGCTGGCGCCCGTCGGCTGACGACGGCGCAGGGCGGACCCCGGGAGTCCAGCCGGGAGATCCCGCACTGCGGGCCGCCACGCAGCTTGGCTCGGCCCCATCGGGCCGCCCCCCGTCGCCGCCATGCGGCGCGACCGGGCCGAAAAACACGAACGGCCGCCCGGCCCGGCCGGTTCTCAGTGTGGCTTCCTAGCCGACCCCTCCCGCACGCCGCCCCGGCAGCGTGCGGGAGGCGGCGCACGGGAGATCCCTCAGCCTCGTGCTCTCAGCTCAGCTCGGCTCAGATCAGAACGGGATGTCGTCCCAGCCGGCCCCGGTCGGGGACCCATCGCCGGCCGCGGTCCCCGCGACCTCACCAGCCGCTGCTGGGGCGCCATCGCCAGCGGGCCGGCGCTCGCCCTGGCCTCTGGGGGTGAGGATCTCCATCTCGGAGCAGATGAGCTCGACGTCGGTGTAATGACGCCCGTTGTGCTCGCGCGGGGGCTTGATGTTCAGCCGCCCGGCACAGAGCACCTTCATGCCCTTGCCCAGCAGGTCGCTCGCCGCGCGGGCGTTCTGCCTGAACAGCACGCAGTCCACGAACGTGGTGTGCTCGACCGACTTGCCCTGGCCGGAGTCGTAGTGGCTGCCGTTGACCGCCACGGTGATGTAGCACCGGTCCTCGCCCACCACCCGGGGGTCGCGGGTCAGGTTGCCGGTGATGGTGGCCTGGAACGTGTTGCGCATGGGTCGTGTCCTTCGCTTGTGGGCTCTGTGGATCCGGGGTGGTGCTGCTGTTCCGGTGCCCGCCCCTTGCTCGCGGGGCCGGCGCGCCCCGGTGGGTCCGAGCGCGCGCCGGGGGCCGGTGCTCCGGCCTCTACTGATGGAGTTGCCAGTGACCACCCCCAAACCCTTCCGGCGCGTCGCGCGCCGGACGGGAGCCGGGCGCCCCGTTCACGCGCCCGAGGAGGCGAGCGCCTCCCACGCCGGGAACAGCCCCGGCGGGGGCGCCGGTGGGGGCGCCGGGCGCGGACCTGCGGCAGCGAGATCACCTCGCCCCGCCGCCACCCGGTCCAGCCGGTCCAGGGCCTCGGTGAGCGCGCGGTCCTCCTTGCCCGTGGCCCGGAGCTCGCTGGCCACCGCCGCCGCCTCCTCGGCCACCAGGGCGGGCAGCGCCTCGAGCGCGGCGGCCCAGCCGGTGGCCTCCAGCAAGCCCTCCCGGTCAAGGCCCGACCGCTCCTCGGCCAGGGGCGGCCAGTCGTCGTCGCCCCGCCGCCCCTCCTCCAGCGAGACCACCGCGCGCACGGCCCAGTTGGCCAGGTTCGCGAACACCCCGTCCTCCAGCGCGGTCCCATCGCGCTCGTGCACCCGGGCCAGGCCGTTCATCTCCCGCATCGCGTGCTGGCCGAGCCCCTCGGTGCGAAGAGGCGGCGCGAACGTCGTGCCGGCCATGCGCGCCTTCATCCAGGCCTGGGCCTCGTCGTAGACCGGAAGGCGCCGGGTGGCCAGCAGCCGGGTGAGCGCACGCACCAGCGGGCTTCGCCGGCGCACGATCCACCACAGGTCCTTGCGCGACCCGTGCTCGCTGGCCGGCACCTTCAGCCCGGTGAGCGCGCCGGCGGTGTTCTCGGGCACCCGCTTCCAGCGCCAGGTGCCGTCCAGCGGGACGTCGACGTGGACCCCGCTGAAGATGCAGGTCATGGTCGCCCGGCCGGTCCCCTCCCGCCACAAGACCGAGCTCAGCTCGCACACCCACTCACCGCCATCCGGGGGCCAGAGGCGGCAGATGGTGCCCAGGCCCATGGACGGCCCCTCGCTGGTCAGCGCCTGGCCCGGCGTCTGGGCCGCGCCGCGGGGTCGGTCCATCAGGCCGCTTGTGCCGTGCCGGCCTGCACGGCGACCGCGACCACCAGGGCGTCAAGGCCTTCGATCTCCCGCTCGCACTCGTCGCACCACCAGCAGCGCTCCATGCAGCTGTCCCAGAGGATCTCCGTCTCCCCCTGCCCCCCGGCGTCGCGGCGCCCGAGGGCGTCCAGGGTGGGCTGCGAGGGCGTCTTGCCCTCGTAGACGCAGATCTCCGACAGGCGCTCGGGGCAGCCGCAGTGCGGACAGGCCAGCTCGGCCGGCTGCGGCCGGCGGACGCTCACCAGCTCCACCGGCACCACGACGCACGTCGTACCGCTGGCGACCACCAGCCCCTCGGGCGACTCGGCCACCACGCGGCCGATCACCTGCGGCCCGCCGGGTGGCCACGCCAGGACCTCAAGGCCCACCGCCGAGCGCGGCGCATCCAGGGCCGCGCGCACGGCCGCCACGGCGGCCGCGGGGTCGTCGGCGTGGGCGGCCAGCGCCGCCTCCACCTGCCCGGCCAGCAGCGCCCGCCCGTTCTGCCTCTTGCTCATGCTCCGCTCCTTCACGGCCGGTGGCCGTGCTCGTCGATGTAGGCGCGCACCTGGGCCACGGTCAGGCCCGGGAACCACCCCCGGTCCCGCTCCACCGCAGGAAAGGCCGCGGTGTGCCGCACGCCGGGCTGCCCGGCCACCCGGTACGGCAGGCGCACGCGCGCCGCGGCCAGCTCGGCCAGGTCGAAGTAGCCGAACTCGCCCCTGGGGCAGTCCTGGGAGACCACCAGCCCGAAGGCGATCCGGCGCCCGTCCTCGTCCGGCTCCGCATCCAGCTCCAGGGCGTACCAGGCCATGGAGCCCGAGAACCACTTGACCCGGCACACCTTCTGCCGGTCATCCAGGTCCTCGGTGGCGTAGAGCGGCGGCAGGGCGCGCTCGTCCTCCGCCCTCAGGAAGCCCTTGGGCAGCGCGGTCATCCGGTCGTCTCCTTGATCAGCAGGCCACGGCGCACCGCGTCCATCTCGGCCGTCAGGCGCACCATCCGGGGGGCGAGCAGGTCGCGCACGCGCCCCCCCTCCTCGGGGAAGGCGTCGACCATGGACTGCACCTCGGCCCACATCCGGTCCAGCGCCACCAGCTGGCCGAGCAGGTGCTCGCCGGCCGCCTCGGGGTCGACGCCGTACCTGACCGCATACGCCGCGCGGGCCACCGGGTCCGCGCCCTCGACGTCCTCCGAGCGCAGGGCGAACACCCAGCCCTGGCGGCACACGGCATCCATCTGGCCCGCCGGGTGCCGCTCCGGACGGGCGTCCGCGCGCGCGAACAGCACGCTCGCCCCCTCGGCGTCGGTGCCCAGGTAGGTGTAGATCAGCGGCGCGCAGGGCCGGGCGTCGGCCACCGCGCACACCATCAGGTGCTCGCCTGGAGCGAGCTCGGCCAGCGCCTCGATGCGTTCGGCACGCAGGCGTTCGCCGGTGAGCGAGAAGCCGCTGGTCGCGGCCTCGGTCAGGTTCATCTGGTGCTCCTGGTCTGGGGTTGGGATCCCTGCCTGCCCGCGGGCCCGGGGCGCGCCGCGCCACGGCTGAGCCCGAGGGGCAGGTCGTCGAGGGCCACGCCGCAGGCGGCCACGGCCGCAGAGCCGGGCAGGGGCGCAGCAAATGTGGACGGGCTAGACCGGCCGGTGGAGCAGCTCCGAACGCACGCGCATCAGCGCGCGTCCGAGCAGGTTGGGCCCGCCGTGGCCGCCGCCCGCGTCCAGGCATCCCCACTCACCGGCCATGTCGGCCACGATCGGCCGGTCCCCGGTGGCTCGAAGCGCCCGGGCGGCCAGCGCGTGGTCGCGGTACTTCACGCGGAGGGCGAGCAGCATGGCGTCATACCGCCGGAGGGCCCAGCCGCTGACGAGCGGCACCTGCTCGCCCCGGAAGCGCGCCTCCTCCCCGTCCCGGGCGCTCACCACCCACAGCAGGTCCTCGAAGCTCACGACCTTGTGGGCCTGGTAGCAGTGCTCGACGCTCGGGTAGAGGACCTCCGGCTCCATCTCCAGGCCCAGGTGCACCGGCGCGGGCGCCCAGAAGGGGGCCGGGTGCTCGGTCGAGTGGACGCCCCCGCGCACCCGCTCCGCGTAGGGGAGCGCGGCCGGGGACCAGTCGACGCGCTGCCGCCAGTCGGCCATCTCCCCCATGCTCTCGCCAACCTCGGATGTCGCCGTCATCGCGCGGCCCCGCCCAGCGCGCCCTCGGCCCGCCGGGCGCGCATGGACGCCATGTGCTCGGCGCGCCGGGCGGCCAGGGCGGGGTCGTGTGCGGCGCAGTAGTCCGAGCCGGCTCGGGCCGCTCGGCCGCAGGGCAGGCCCTTGCCGGGGGGGTTCTGCCGCACGCCGGCGCACCGCACGTCACGGATCTCACCCCGGGCCACCCGCTGGGCCCGCACGAGGTCCGGGTCCCGCGCCTCGCGCCGCAGCAGGCCGTGGCGGTAGCTGGCCGACACAGACGCCTCCAAGCGGTCCCGCAGCGGCCAGCCCCGGCGGCGGAACTGGGCCGTCAGCGCGTTGGCCAGCGCACCGGCCGAGGCATGGCCGGTGCGCTCGAGCAGCCGCTCGGCCACCGCCCGGATCGAGAGCCCCGAGGCGTACAGCGCCAGGGCCTCGAGCATGACCGCGTCCGTGAGCGTCGTGCGGGCCGCCCCGCGCCGCTGGGCGCCG
>JRYK01000932.1_pt1 | contig 12194 bp, 13 predicted proteins | sample 235381 | NCBI WGS metagenome assembly JRYK01 (sample SAMN03074220, study PRJNA261476) | activated sludge metagenome | biome: Wastewater Treatment Plant; feature: Wastewater; material: Activated sludge; isolation source: activated biomass of a wastewaster treatment plant treating hydrocarbon... ...
CCAGGTCAACATTCTCGTGGCTACGGACGTGGCGGCGAGGGGCATAGACGTTCAAAACCTTACCCACGTAATAAACTACGCCCTCCCTCAGGACTCGAAGTCATACGTGCACAGGGTTGGACGTACGGGACGTGCCGGCAAGGAAGGCAACGCGATAACATTCATCACCCCCGAGGAATACAGGAAGCTGAAATTCATAAGCAGGGAGACGAAGACNNACTTTCAGGGACGAGCTCGACGAGAAGAGTTACTCGGAGATAGGCGAGGCCGTCGTCGACCTGAAGGGTAAGACCAGGCTTTTCGTCACTAAGGGAAAGCAGCACAAGCTCACTCCGAAGAAACTCGTCGAGTTCATCCGGAACAAGTGCGGCATAAGCAGCGACAAGATAAACGACATAAGGATCCACGATAAGTTCTCATTCGTCACGCTACCCTTTCACGAAGCCGAGGTTCTGCTTTCGTACTTCAAGGAAAGGAAGAAGGGCTCCGAGCCCTTTATCATGAAGGCTAAAGAGACGAGAGACCACGCGTAACATAATTCCGGATTAATCCCAGGCCGTATAGGCTAACCGAGGTCTTTCACCATTAGGAGCGCGTAGCCGGTATGGTGTATAAGCTCGTGCGGAGCTACCGCCTCGCGCGCAATCTCGTAAAACCCGTGCCGCTCGTATAGCTTTTTCGCCCCCTCGTTCTGCTCGAATACTATGAGGCTCAGCTGCGGAAGTCCCAGGTTCAGCGCTTTCCCGGACACTATCTCAAGAAATTTTGTTCCTATTCCCTGTCCTCTATATTCGGGGAATACGGCCATTCCCGCGATGTAATAGCTGTTGTAACATTCGAGCCTTGCGTAAGGCGCGAGCACCGGGTCGGATACCTGGTGAGCTGAGCCCTCATCGGGCGCGGTCATAGGAAAAGCGGCTATCATCCCCGCGACCTCTCCCCCCGACTCCGCTACAACACAGTTTCTGTAACTGAACGGTGTGTCTTCCCTCGAATAACGCCTCTCTCCGACGTTCAGGATGTCTTCTCCCTCTCCTGCGAGAGTAGTCCAGAGGTAGTCGGCTACTCCGTCCGAGGAGACGCTGTAGAGCCGGGCGATCGTCCTGCATTCGTCCTTTTTCGCGGGGCGGAACGTAACTTTGTCCAAAAAACTTTCGGTCATTATTTATTCCGGGAATTGCGCTTCAATTCCTTATACCTGAAACATCCGGTCGTGTGGTCGTTCACCATGCCTGCGGCCTGCATGTAGGCATAACATATAGTGGAGCCCACGAAGTTGAATCCCCTTTTCTTCATATCCTTGCTCATCGCGTCCGATACGGGGGTCTTCGCGGGAAGCTCCCTGAGCGACTTCCACGAATTGTGTATCGGGCTTCCGCCCACGAACTGCCAAATATATTCATCGAAAGTCCCGAACTCTTTTCTTACGTCGAGGAACGCCTTCGCGTTCTGTACCGCGGAGTTTATTTTCAGCTTGTTCCTGATTATGCCGGGGTTCTCTAGAAGCTTGGCGATTTTTTTCTCGTTGTAGCGCGCTACCTTCCCGAAATCGAAATTGTCGAACGCCTCCCGGTAGGCCTCCCTTTTCCTGAGAACGGTCTGCCAGCTGAGCCCTGCCTGCGCCCCGTCGAGCACTATGAATTCGTAGTGCTTCCGGTCGTCGTGCACGGGCACGCCCCATTCGTTGTCGTGGTATTCGATCATCAGAGGGTCCGTGATGGACCACCCGCACCTGTTTATCATCTGCGTTCTCCCGGTATTTATTCCTCGTCCCGGTTCACCGTTCCGGGTGAAAAAGCCGGTATGCATACGGCAATGTAGCTGGCCCCGCCCGGGTGCGGCGTGCTGTACCTCACCCACTCGCCGGGATTTGCGACGACGGCCTGACCCGCTTTGACTTCGAGAGCGCCCCCTTCGTGCTCGACGACGAGAGTCCCTTCAAGCACGACGGTCACTTCCTGAAACTCGGGCTTCTGGCCTGGCTCCCTCCAGCCCTCGGGCGACGTCATACGCGCGACGCTCACGTCCGTATGGCCCGAGTTCACCCTGCCCGCGAACTCCTCTATCTGCTTGGGCTTGTTCCCCGCCGCTTCGATTATTGTCGGTCTTTCGATCAGTTTCGGCATCAGGCTTGTCCTCTCGGTGCTTCTTCTTAATCGGGAACTTCAAACGAATCGCAACTCATTATACTGAATATAAATAAGCAGGTATTAGTTGGCAAGAACGGGCCTGCGTATTAAGAGCGCATAAATTATGTTGAATAACATGGGTATGAAAATTACACTTATAATGGGGTTTGAGAGTAAATACCGGATGATTCAAACGGCGGCTCACGGAGGTTTCGCGATGACAAGGAAAATATCTTACTCTGCGGTTGCATGGCTGCTTTTCGCGTCGTTATACGTAATACCGGCGCATTCGAACGGCTCTCCCCAATGGGTGACGGGGGAGGTCGTGTCAATTGTGCAAAACAATGATTCGGCGCTTCTCAGCTTGAAGCTTTCGAACGGTGAGCTCTTCAGCGCCAACTCGACCCCGTCCCTGCTAGAGGGGATTCGGATCGGAGACATGGTTACGGTGCAGGTTATTGAGGGACGCGTGGGAATCATCAATATCGCGGAAAGCCAGGCCCCGGCGACACCCGGACCTGAAAAAAAGGATAGCGGCGTGCAGTGGGTTCCCGGAGAAATAGTATTCATTCAGGAAGGCACTTATGACAGCCTCATCAGCGTCAGGATGTCCGATAACACGGTCTTTAACATTTCTACTCCGAACGTTTTGCTGAAGGGCATCAAGGTCGGCGACCACGTGATAGTAAAGGTCTTCCGTGGATGGGCGCAGTCTATAACAAAAAAGTAAGGGAACCGGTCGGGCTTCGGGCGGCTCCGCTCATTTCCCTCCCGGCTTGGGTACGACGTCCCGTCTGTTGAAGCGGAGGGGCTTCTATATTAAAATCGATAGTACCGGGGAGAGCATGATCGTACAGGTCGGTTCGAAAGAAGTTAGGCTGCCCGACTTCATGATCGTCGGAGCTGCGAGAAGCGCGACGACTTCACTGCATTATTATCTGAATAGCTACGAAGGTATAAGTATTCCCCTCAAGGAGCCCTGGTTTTTCAGCTACGTCGATAATCCTCCAGGTTATTCGAGTCCCGGGGCTTACAATGTCATTTCCAGGCTCGAGGATTATATTTCACTCTACAAGAACATCCCTAGCGGACGGATTATAGGAGATGCTTCGCCCTCTTACCTCTACACGTACGACACGACGATAAGGAATATAAAGGACATATACGGGGAGCTTTACGAGATACTCAAGATAATAATAGTTCTGAGGAACCCGATAGAGCGAGCGTACTCTCATTTTATGATGCATAAGAGGGGATATAAGGAGCCCCTCGATTTCGAGGAAGCAATTGCACCCGAAATTATTGCAGCGAGGCTCCGGGATAACTGGGATATTTTTTACGATTATGTGGGGTGCGGCCTGTATTACGCGCAGGTAAAGGCCTACATTGAGGCGTTTCCTCATGTGAAAGTTCTGCTTTACGATGACCTGACCGGGGGACCCGGAAAGGCGCTCAGAGAGCTCTGCGAGTTCCTCTCCGTGGATTTCAGGGAAGACGTGAAATTAGGAATTTACAATAAGTCCGGCGTCCCCAAATCGGATTTCCTTAACGGACTTATCAACAAGCAGTCTCTGTTTAAGGATTTCCTTATGGCCGTCGTTCCGGAGCAAGTCAGGAAGCGAATGAAGCATAAAGTATATAAGTTCAATATGAGATCGCTGAAAATGAATCCGAAACAGGAAGAGTATCTATCATCTGCATTTGGTAAGGATATTGAGAACCTGTCCCGGCTCCTGAACAGAGACCTCTCTGGCTGGCTCAGGGTCTGAGCATTAATATTTTCCCCCTGTGCCGAACCGTTGGGTCATTCAATCGAGCGATTAATTTGAATCCTTTTGTCCGGGGCGGTTATCTAAAATGTTGAAAGCGATTCCGGCAAGCACATCCTATACCATATCCTCCTTGAGGTAAAGAGGCCCTTTCAGTTTTAAGGGCTTCTTTTTTATTGTATCTCTTTCAGCGTTTCCCTCGCGATAACGTTTCTCTGTATCTCGGATGTACCCTCGTATATCTCGGTTATTTTCGCGTCCCTGAAAAATCTTTCGACCGGATAATCCACCGTGTACCCGTATCCGCCGTGTATCTGTATGGCCTTCGTGGTGACCCACATTGCGGTCTCTGAGGCAAAGAGCTTTGCCATTGCCGATTTCTTCGAATACTTCTCCTTCCTGTCCTTCATGACCGCCGACTGCCACGTGAGGAGCCGCGAGGCCTCGAGTCTCGTGGTCATGTCCGCTATCATGAACTGAAGGCCCTGGAAGTTCGATATGGCCTTGCCGAACGCCTTTCTCTCCTTTGCATACCTGACGGACTCCTCGAGAGCCGCCCTCGCGATCCCTACCGCCTGCGCCGCGACCCCTATCCTCCCCCCGTCGAGCGTGGACATGGCGATCTTGAAGCCGTCGCCTTCCTCGCCGAGGAGCGCCGATTCAGGAACCTTGCAGTCCTCGAAAAATATCTGCGCGGTGCTCGACGCCTTTATCCCCAGCTTATGCTCAAGCTTCCCTACGTTGACGCCGGGCGTATCCATGTCGATTATGAAGGCCGAGATGCCGTGGTGTTTCTTGGAAGGGTCGGTCGCGGCGAATAATATCATCGTGTCCGCCTCGGCTCCGTTCGTTATCCAGGATTTCGTACCGTTTATGACATAGGACTTCCCTTTTTTCACGGCGGACGTCCTCATGCTCGCGGGGTCGGAGCCCGCTTCGGGCTCGCTCAGCGCGAAGCAGCCGAGCCTCCTGCCCGTGGAAAGCTCCGGCAGATACGAGCGCTTCTGGCTCTCCGAGCCGAACGCGAGTATAGGGTCGCAGACGAGTGAGTTGTTCACCGACATTATAATTGCGGTCGATGCGCAGGACACCGCTATTTCCTCGAGTGCAATGACGTATGTGAGGCAGTCGAACCCGCTCCCCCCGTACTCCTCCGGCACCATGATTCCGAGAAAGCCCAGCTCCCCGAGCTTGTCGATCAGCTCCTTCGGGAACTTCCCTTCCCTGTCGAGCTCGGCCGCTACAGGCCTGATTTTTTGGGCCGAGAACTCCTTCGCCGTTTTTTGTATCATCTCCTGCTCTTCTGTAAGCTCCACGATAGACATAGATCGTTTACCCCCCTTGCGCCGGTTACCTACCGAGCGCTCGCTCGCTAACAATATTAAAAACATTCAATCGTAATGTCAAGGGCTTTATGAGATCGACTTCAGAATCAGCTCCGTCTGGATTATGATGTAGTTCTTGAGTGAGTAGTCCTTCTGTATCGACCAGCGCCTGAACGCCCACATCTGTCCCTGAACCATGATATTTTCGGCGACTAACCTCGCCGTGCCCCTGTCTATATTGAATATTTTATCCCTAATGCCGTGGTTGATAATACCCTCGAAGATAGCTACGAGCTCTTTCTCGGCGGAGAGTATGTAGTTCCTGTCCGTGCGGTTAAGTGACTTCGTCTCCTGATAAAGGAGGAGCGAGTAGTCCTGTATCTCGTCGATTATGGTGAAGTAGTCCCGTATCGCGTTCCTGAGGTTCTCCTTCGCATCCTTCTTCCCGACGAGGGAGCTCTGGAGCTTCTCGCTCACGCTCTTGTGGATGTGGTCGCAGACGAGGAACAGTATGTCCTCTTTCGTCCTGATGTAATCGTAAAGCGCGCCCATGCTCATACCGAACTCTTTCGCTATTTCCCGGACGGTGGTCTTGTGGAACCCCTTTTTGACGAACAGCTCCACCGCCGCGTTCACGAGCTCCTGCCTCCTGACGTTGATCAGATCCTTGTCTTTGATATTGGACGCTATGCGTGTCTTTGAGTCGCTCATCGAGTCGGTTCCTCTTCCGGGTGTGATAATGCGCAGGATTCGATACGTTCCGTACAACATACCACGACGACTTATTGTACTTTATTATGACGAATAAATTTAGAGCCTCCGACCGGCGAATTAAAATGAATTCTCGGAGACTTTCACCGTATATTATACAAGGACGGTTCCGCATGAGAGGGGGATAACTATAATGATAAAAACAGGCCGTTGTATTGACGGCGCTCCCGCTATCGGAGCTTATAGGACTGACGCGAATACGGATAAAATTTCCCGGATTCTCGGCGGAACTCTTTAAAACGCCCTTTTTGATTGCCCGGGGTCAGGGACGGCACGTCCTCTGCCCGCCGGGGCCGGTTATTTAAATGGGTTCAGCGTATTGAGATCGGTCAGGGTCTCGATCAGTTTCGGTCTCTCGACGAACAGCCTGTACTGCATCAGCCTCAGTATCGAGGACAGGTCCTTCCACTCGGACATGAGCGATTCGTGACCTGTCACGATTTCCTTAGCCTCGCGTATGCTTTCGTGCACGTAGTCGGATACGGTCTTTTTCGATATCTCGTCTTCGAGTGATTCTATGATCTTCGGCAGCTCGTCCTTTTCGAGCCATATACCGTGACAGCCCGGGCAGTAGTTGATCTCGACCCCGGTATGTCCGTACTCGAAATTAATCGTGTTGGTAGCACAGGACGGGCATTTGAGCCCGGTCTCTTTCGACTTGAATTTTTCCGGGTGTTTCCATATCTCGAAATCGAGCCAGTTCAGGTTGGGATCGACGGATTCCTCCGCTTCACCTAATTCCCCCCTGTCGAGCCAGACGCCCTTGCACGACTCGCATTCGTCGACCTCGAGCGTCCCGAGGACTTTTGATTTGAGATCTTTACCGCACTTCGGACACCTTTTCATTTTCGCTCCCATGCCTAGAAAGTTTCCACGTCCACCACGCGGTCGGCCATGAAATAAAGGAACACGCAGTCATAATCGAGCCCGTTATGGGTCTCACAGCTGTATATCCACTTCTCGTCGTACCTTCCCTTCTCTCCCGTCGTATCCTTCTGCCATGGCTCCCCGTAGGCCGCTACGGTCTGCTGCTTCGTCATATCCTTGAGATTCGCCCCGCCCTCGATGGCTTTGAGTAGCTCGTTCCCGCTCGACTTGCTCCCGCCCTGGGCAACTACGACGGGAATTTCCGCTGAGAACGATATTCCGCCGTAGAACGAGATAAGGAGGAATAGCGACATGGCCGCAAGCATTCTCCGGGTGCTGATCGATGATTGTCGGAGTGACATGGGTTGTAATCTCCTCAGTTTATTTTTTTTATGGGACGAAATGCCGTTCCGGATTCACAATTATTATAAACCTGAAATCATGGAGATGCCGTGGGTATCCTATCCGAACTCGAACCCGAGCTTGCCTTCCTTCACCACTATCCTGACGTGTCCTCCGCCTGCGGACAGGTTCCCAAAAAGAACTTCCTGGGTGAGCTTCTGCATTATCTCGCTGTCGATGAGACGCTGTATCGGCCTCGCTCCCAGCTGCTTGTCGTATCCTTTCTCCGCGATATAGGTCCTCGCTTCGGGCGTGAGCTCGATCGACACCTTCTTCGTCTTTAACCTCTCGGCGAGCTGGCCGACCATCTTGTCCACTATCTTCTCCACTACTTCCTTCGAGAGAGAGTTGAAATGGAGCACAGCGTTTAACCTGTTCCTGAATTCCGGGCTGAAGTACCTCTCTATCGCCTGGACGCTCTTATCCTCGAACTCGTCCTTCTCGAATCCGACCGTCCTCTGGCTGCTCTCCCTCGACCCCGTGTTCGTGGTCAATATCAGCACGATCTGCCTGAAGTCCACCTTCCTTCCGTTTGAGTCTGTGAGAGTCGCGTGATCCATGACCTGCAAGAGCACGTTGAATATATCCTCGTGGGCCTTCTCGATTTCATCAAGTAGTAATACTGCATGAGGCTTCTGATGCACTGCCTCAGTGAGCTGTCCGCCCTCCTCGTATCCGACGTATCCGGGCGGAGAGCCTATCAGGCGGGAGACGGTGTGCTTCTCCATGTACTCGCTCATGTCAAAGCGGATAAATTCTATGCCGAGCGCCTCGGCGAGCTGCTTCGCGAGCTCCGTTTTTCCGACCCCTGTAGGCCCTGCGAACATGAAGCTCCCGACGGGCTTCATAGGCTCGCTCAGCCCCGAGCGGGACATCTGTATCGCCGTAACGAGCTTGTCGACGGCTTCGTCCTGCCCGTATATAACCTTCTTGAGGTCGGCGGCGAGGGTCATGAGCCTGTTCCTGTCGTCGACCTTCACTGTCCGTGTCGGTATCTTCGCTATCTTGGAGACGAGCGCCTCTATGTCCTTTACGGTGACCTGCCTTACCGCTCCCCCGGCGTACCTCAGTTTTACCTCCGCCCCGGCTTCGTCTATAAGGTCGATGGCCTTGTCGGGAAGCCGCCTGTCGTTCATATATTTCGCCGAGAGCTCGACCGCCGCTTTCAGCGCCGGAGTCGAATATTTGACCTTATGGAAATTCTCGTAGTATTTCTTGAGCCCGAGCAGTATCTTGACGCACTCTTCCTGGCTCGGCTCGTAGACGTCTATTCTCTGGAACCTGCGCGCGAGCGCGTGGTCCTTCTCGAATACGCTCCTGTACTCCTTGAGCGTGGTCGTCCCTATACACCGTATCTCGCCGTTAGAGAGCGCGGGCTTCAGCATGTTGGATGCGTCGAGCGTGCCGCCCGAGACCGCCCCCGCTCCTATCACGGTGTGTATCTCGTCGATGAAGAGGATCTTCTTCTCGTCCCCTTTTACGGTATCTATTATCGCTTTTAATCTTTCCTCGAAATCCCCTCTGTACCGCGTACCCGCCGTGAGCGAGCCCATGTCGAGCGCGTAAATGGAGGTCTTCTCTAATGCGTCCGGGACCTCTCCTTTTGCTATTCTTAGCGCGAGACCTTCCGCGATCGCCGTCTTTCCCACTCCCGCGTCCCCGACGAATATCGGATTGTTCTTCCTCCGCCTCGCTAGAATGTGTATGGTGCGGTCTATCTCGGATTCGCGTCCGATTAGCGGGTCGAGCTTCCCGTCCCGCGCCTTCCGGACGAGGTCCGTGCAGAACTCTCCCAGCGGGTCCTTGGGTTTTTGCTGTGTCTCTGTATCCGTCTTTGCTATGCTCGTCGATTTTTCCTGCTTCGAGAATCTCGAGCGTCCGTGGGATATGTACTGTACGATGTCGTACCGGCTTATGCCCTGCTCGGTCAGAAGATACACCGCGTGAGACTCGTCCACCCTGAACATCGCCACTAGTATGTTGCCGCCGTTTATCTGCGCCTTGTCGGCCGATTCGGCGTGCATCGCGGCTAACCTCAGCACGAACTGGCTCCCGGCCGAGTATTGGGGTTCGGGAAGGTATTCGGAGTCTATAGGAGGCATGTTGTCTTCGAAGAAGTCCTCGAGCCGCGACCTCAGGTTGTCGAGGTCGACGCCGCAGCCCGCGAGCACTTCCCCCGCGTCCGGGTCGTACGTGAGCTCAAGCAGTATGTGCTCGAGCGTTATAAACTCGTGCCTCCTATCCTTGGCAAGCTCGTAAGCCCTTTTGAGCGTATTTTCCAGTTCTTTCGAAAGCGTCATTCTCCCTCGCCGCCTGTTTCCACTTCGAGTATGCACTTCAAGGGGTGCTCGTATTGCTTTGCGAGCTTATCCACCTGTATTATCTTCGTTGTCGCCACGTCGTACGTATATACGCCCACCATGCTCTGCCCCGACGTATGCGCTTCGAGCATTATCCTCGTCGATTCGGTCTCGTTCTTGAAGAAGACCCTCATCAGCACCCACACCACGAACTCCCGCGGGGTGTAATCGTCGTTGAGGAGCACGATCCTGTACATATCGGGCCTCTTGAGCTTGGCCCTTTCTTCTGTGAGAAGGTCTCCCTCCCAGTCCCAGGATTTTATCTTTCTATCTTCCATCGTTTCTCGTCACTGGCCGTGTATAACTTATTGTAACTAATTTTTCGGAGCCGGAGGTACGGAATTTCTCCAGCCGGACGCCCCACGTATAAGTTTATACCCGTCTGAAACCCCGCTAGCCCCCGTTCATATATTTAAGGGGCGACTGCATATTGTAGTGCGTGATCAGGTTCTCCGTGTACTCCCTTTCCCTGACAAGGTACTTGCCAATGGCGCTCCGCGCGCCTTCGTGCATTATGAAATGCGAGCTGTACGTCGGAACCGCCGCAAAACCCCTCAGGAATTTGTGCTCGCCCTGCGCCCCGGCCTCGAAAATATCGATGCCGTTTCTAATAGAATAATCTATCAAGCTGTAGAAACAACACTCGAAATGGAGATTCCTGTAGTTGTAAAGCGTCCCCCAGTAGCGGCCGAAGAGCCTGTTGTTCTTTACGATGTTAAACGTCCCGCCGGCCCAGCCCTTGCCGTTGTCGGCCATGACGAGGACGATGCGGTGCCTGAAATTCTCGAACATCAGGTCGAAGAATTCCCTGTTCAGGTATGCGCTCCCCCATTTTCTCGAGTGTGTGTCCGTATAGAAATCCCAAATGGCGTCGATGTGCTCTTCCCTGATGTCGTCCTTCTCTATGATCTGTATGCTGAGCCCCGCTTCTTCGAGGGATTTCCTCTCCTTCCTTATCTGCTTCTTCCTGCCCGAGCGTATGTCGCATAGAAAATCCTCGAACGTTTTATAGCCCCTGTTCTTCCAGTGGTACTGGTGTGTGATCCTCGTCAGGAACCCCTTGCTTTCGAGGAATCCGCCCTCTTCGTCCGTGTGGAAAAGGAAATGGACGGAAGAGCACTTCTCTTCTGCGCACAGCTCTTTCAGACGGTCTAGCATTATCCCCGCGCATTCATCGAACGGATAATCGGGATGGACCGAGATGCGCCTTCCCGTGGCTGGGGTGAACGGAATGGCCACGACCAGCTTGGGATAGTAGCGGAGCCTCGAGTTCTCGAAAGCCCGCGCCCATTCCCAGTCGAAGATATATTCGCCGTATGAGTCGGTCTTGATATACGCCGATACGGCGCCCGCGATCCTGTCCCCGTCGTAGAGCACGATATGCCTCGGGTTCCATGACGTGTACGGACCCACGCAGCCCGATTTCTCCATCGCCTCAAGGAACTCGTATTCGAGGAAGGGATTCTCACTGTCTATGATGTCGTTATACAGGTCTCTGTCGATGCCCGAGATGGCATCGTGTACGGTCAGTCTGTAGTCTTTGCCCGTTCTCTTCATTCGGCTTCGTTCGGTCGCGTCTCCGCTCCCTGACCTTTGATTGGAATTAGTATAACACCTGCTCCAAAAGCTATTTACAGGCTTTCGTTCTCTAGTCGCGGGGGTGTCCTCCCTCCTTATTGACAACGGATTGATTAAAGTGAGATAATGGTAATTATCATATTAGCTGCTCCTATTCCATAACTGGTCCAGCCGAGGCGGAGGATGGGTAGATTGTCTAGCTCGCATACCGGAACGGGATGCCGCGTTCTCGTTTCCGTTCTGCTCATTATGTGCCTTTCTTTCCCGATAGCAGGCACGGACCGGCTTATACAAAAAGCATCGGCGCAGAAATCGGAGGCGGTCTTTTTCGACCCTAACGATCACGGCGTCAGGCCCGGCGAGGAGTCCGATCTCAACCGGTATCTGACTTTGCTGAAAAACGACCCCGGTCTCGTGATCGTAATCGACGGTTACTCCGACATCACCGGCGAAGAGCAGTATAATCTCAATCTTTCGAGAATGAGGGCCGATGCCGTCAAGAAGTTTTATGTCAGTCACGGGATAGCGGCCGATAGGATAAAGGCCAGGGGCAACGGGAAGACGGATAAATTCGACAGCGGGATAGACGATGAATCACTAAAGATGAACAGGAGGGTCGTGATCACGCTCGAGGCCGACCCAACGAAAAAGGATGCTCCTCTTGAAAAGCCCGCACCTACTACGGCGGCAGTGGAAACGCCAGTGGAAAAACCGGCGGCGGCACCCCTGCCCGGGAGCCCCGGAGAGGTGATCGAGGAGGGAGCGGTGATCGAGGACGCGCCGCAGCTGTCCGAGGAGGCCACGCGGCTGATCCGGCAGGTGGCGAACCTGCAAAAGCAGCAGCGCATGATCCTGTTGCTGGACGTGGACCAGTTGCTGGAAACGGGCGAAGCCAAGGCCCTGGCGGCGCTGCATTGATGGGTCGAACCCCCCTCCGCCGATAGTCCTGAAATGCGCATGATCCATCGGACATTCCCCCCTTTGGCAAAGGGG
>JRYK01000453.1_pt1 | contig 12186 bp, 15 predicted proteins | sample 235381 | NCBI WGS metagenome assembly JRYK01 (sample SAMN03074220, study PRJNA261476) | activated sludge metagenome | biome: Wastewater Treatment Plant; feature: Wastewater; material: Activated sludge; isolation source: activated biomass of a wastewaster treatment plant treating hydrocarbon... ...
TGCGTCTGCGACCTCGCCTGGATCTGCGAGCGTGCCGAGAACCTCGTCTCGCACCACCTGAAGGTGCTACGGAGCCAGGGCCTGGTCGCCAATCGTCGCGACGGCAAGATGGTTCTGTATGGACTGACCGAGTCGGGGCGCTGGCTGCTGGAGGCCTCGGCCGGAGCCAGGGCACTGACACGGTGAGCGGTACGCCGCTTTCACAACCTCTGCCGGTCGGTCCCGCACCGCAGCGCGGTGCCGAGTGGGAGCGCGCTGCTGCCCGGGCGCGCCTGCTCTCCTGGATCAGCCTCTTCTGGATGGGGGCTGAGGGGGCCGTGGCGATCACGGCCGGCATCCTCGCCGGGTCGGTCGCGCTGATCGGCTTTGGCCTGGACTCGGCGATCGAGGGCTTTGCGAGCCTGGTGATCGTCTGGCGGTTCACCGGATCGCGCCTGCACTCAGAGCGCTCCGAGGAGCGCGCCCAGAAGCTCGTCGCGATTCAGTTCTTCCTGCTGGCGCCGCTAGTCAGCTTCGAGGCGGTCAGGCACCTGTTCGGCGGCGAGCACGCTGAGGTGAGCGTGCTCGGGATGGTGCTGACCGCCTCAAGCGTGATCGGAATGCCACTGCTCGGAGTCGCGAAGCAGCGCGTCGCGCGCCGGCTCGGGTCGNNCTTCGTCGGCTTGGCGGGCAACGCCGCGTTCGGCTGGTGGTGGCTGGATCCGCTGGCCGCACTGGTGATCGCGGCGATTGCGCTGCGGGAGGGCCTTGAGACCTGGCGCGGCGATGGCTGCTGCGCAGTGCCGCTCGTCCCCGGTGCCGAACGCTGCGAGGATGACTGCTGCACTGAGCCGACCGCGGCCTCCCGGCAACCCTTGGGACCGCGCGGCTGGCGGCGATTGGATCTCCGCTCGCCGCCTTCGCCAGAGCCTGGACCTGGTGCAGGCGACAGGGGGGTCCCGATGAGGTCGAGCTCCTGAGAGCTAGCTTCGAGCGACGCTCCGAGGACGCGGCAGCGGAGTCGAGTTCACTGGGTCCGATTGCGCGCGGGGCCGAGCGCGGTGGCTTGTAGACCGCAAGCGACCACGTTTCGATCCACCTGGCGGTTGAGGCCTCGGCGCAGCGTGCCGATCTGGTGGCTTGCGCTTCCGCTCGATCGGCGGGCAGGCAGACTGCGACATCGTCTCGCGGTTGACAACGCTGAGGACGCCGCGGTGCAGCCGCCTCTAAGCGAGTGCCCGCACAGAGGCGGAACAGACGAGGAACACTCAGCGCAGGGCTGGCGGGTCNNGATCATCGCTGGGCTCGGTCTCCTACTCGTGACTGCGCCTGTGGCTGCGCAGCAGCTGGAGCAACGGCGCGCCGCCACCGAGGCTGAGCTCTCCCAGCTGGACCGTCGCGACGGAGTGCTGACGAGTGAGATCGCGGCCTACACGAGTGAGATCGCGGCACTCCAACAGCGGGTGGCGCAGCTGCGCAACACCGAGGCACGCCTGGACCAGCAGCTTGCAACCAAGCAGGCGGAGCTGGCGGAAGCCCGGGCGCGCCTGGCAGAGCTCCGGCGGCAGCTGGCAGAGGCTCTATCCACCTTGGGGCAGCGATTGGTCGCGATCTATAAGTACGGAGAGCCGGATCTGCTCAGCGTCGTCCTGAACGCTGAGGGCTTTGAAGAGCTCATCTCGCGGACCGAGTACCTCGACCGCCTCCACGACCAGGACAGTGCGATCGTGGAGCGAGTGCGCGGGCTTCNNGCGCGAGAAGCGCCTCGAGGGCGATCTCTCTGAGATCTCGAAGCAGATCGCTGAGCAGCTGGGCTCCAGCGGCAGCTCTCCGCTTCCCGCAGGGCCTGTCCGAGGCGGTTCGGGCGAGATGATCTGGCCGATCGACGGCACGATCACCTCACAGTTCGGGTGGCGCTGGGGGCGCATGCACGAAGGGCTTGACATCGCCGCTCCGGGGGGATTGCCGATTCGCGCCGCAAAGTCAGGCAACATTGAGCTTGCCGCGCCGACCGGCGGCTATGGCAACTACACCTGCGTCGATCACGGGGGCGGCCTATCGACCTGCTACGCNNGGGGACGGTGATCGGCTACGTCGGCACCACCGGCAACAGCACCGGCAACCACTTGCACTTCGAGGTACGTGTAAACGGGGAGGCGGTCGACCCTCTTGGCTACCTCTAGGAGGTGATCTGCATGGTCAACGCCAAAGCATTGTTGAGTGCATGCGCGATCACCGCCGGCCACAGTGAGCCGCTCCGCTCGTACAGGTAGGCGAAGCAAACTCCCAGCAACGCGAGCAGCGGGATCGCCGCCGGACCGGTGGTCAGGTGCACGCTTCCGAAGATCAGCGACGACACCAAGGCGGCGGCCCAGAAAGGCCAGTGCGCGCGCAGGCCGCCGAAGACGAAGCCGCGAAAGAACGTCTCCTCGGCGATCGGCGCGATCACGCAGGTCGCGATGTAGAGCCCGACGACGGTCGCGGGGGTGAGCTCAAGCGCCAGGGAGTCGGCAAGCTCGTCCTGGGTGGGCGAGTAGCCGAGAAGAGCATCCAGGGCCGCCACGATCAGGGCGGCCGCTATCAGGTAGGCGAGCACTACGGCTGCGGCCAGCAGGACATCACGTGGCCGCAGCCTCCGGAAGCCCAGGGCGGCGGGCGCAGAGCGCAGGAGGCTCTTGCTGAATCCCGCTGCCACCGCCACCGGCACCGCGAGCAGGGACGCCCAAAGGGCGATCTGCGCGCCGATCCGGGACGCGCTCGACTCGAGGTCGGGGTCGATCGGCAGCGCTACCACGACCGAGGCCAGACTCGAGAGCGCGAACGCCGCCACTATCCCGAGTAGAACCTGCCTGGGGCCCCAGCTGACCCAGCCGAAGCTCTGGGGACTGGGGGGCGGGGCAAGCGTGTCCGGGGTGATTGGAGTCGTCGGGGTGCTCACAGGGCGTGGCGAGTCGTTGCTCCTTCAGGCCGTAGGAGCGCGGGGACGAAGAGGTCTAGCATGGACAGCGAGCCGGAGATGGGACACACTCACGCACACGGTCATTCCCCCGAGGCGGGGCGCGCGGCGAATAAGCGGTCGCTGAAGATCGTCCTCGGGATCACCGGCGCCTATACCGCTGCCGAGGTGATCGGCGCGCTGATCACCGGAAGCCTCGCTCTGCTCGCGGACGCGGCGCACATGTTCTCGGACAACTTGTCGATCGCCCTTGCCCTGGGCGCGTTGTGGCTGGCGGAGCGGCCACCGAGCCCCGAGCGAAGCTTCGGCTACAAGCGCGCCGAGATTCTGGCGGCTTTCGTCAACGGGATCACCCTAGTCGCGATCTCGCTCTGGATCTTCTACGAGAGCTGGCAGCGTTTCGAGGATCCGCCCGAGATCGCCGGCGCCGGGATGCTCGCGATCGCCCTCGGCGGCCTGGTGGTGAACGGGATCGGCGCGGCGATTCTGATGCGCTCGCATGGCGAAAGCCTCAACGTCTCGGCGGCGCTGCGCCACGTGATCGCCGACCTGCTCGGCTCGGTCGGCGTGATCGTGGCTGCCGTGGTGATCCTGATCAGCGGCTGGCTCTACGCCGACCCGCTGGTCAGCGCCGTGATCGGCGCGCTGATCCTCGCGAGCTCCTGGGGGATCCTGCGGGATTCGACTCGCGTGCTGCTCGAAGCGACTCCGGCGGGCATCGACGCGGCCGAGGTAGGGCGCTCGATGGCCTCGCTGCCGGGGGTCGTCCAGGTCCATGACCTGCACCTGTGGGAGGTCACCTCAGGCTTCCCCGCGCTTTCGGCCCACGTGCTCGTCGGTGCGGACGAGGATTGCCACGCCCTACGGCGCGAGTTGGATGCGATGCTCGCTGAGCGCTTCGCGATCGACCATGTCACGCTGCAGGTCGAACATGCGCACGACGGGCTCCTGCAGATCCAAAATTCTTCCCAGCGCCCCAATCACGCGGTGACGGGTTCAGGCCCGGCGGGGGAGTCCCCTCGATGAGCCGCTGGGCTCTTCTCTGCACTCTGGGGCTAGTTTGCGCCGGCCTGCTCGGTTGCGGGGAGGATGAGTCCAGCCCGGCGGCTGACAACCCGGCGCTCGAGGCGGCGCGCGCTCCGAACGCAGATCTCTTTCCCCCGGCCGCGGGTCGCTCGCTGCAGCAGCTCGCCGACACCGCTCGTCCCGGAGCGCAGCTGGCGCCGGCGACCTCGCGTTATGTGGTCGGGGAGAACCGACTCGCCTTCGGCCTGCTCGACCAACAGCAGCGCTTCCTCTACGCCCCGACCGCCGTCTACGTGGGAGAGGACCCGAACAGCGCGGCCCAGGGTCCGTTTCTCGCTCCCGCCGACAGCTTGATCACCGAGCCGGCCTTTCGCTCAAAGCAGGCCGCGCTCGAGGGCGATGTGATCGCGTCGATCTATTCGACAGAGATCCCCCTGGCGCGGGCGGGCAAGCACTCGTTGCTGGTCCTATCGAGCGTCGGTGGGGAGCTGCTCGGCGCCACCGCGGAGCTCGAGGCGCTCGCTGACGATCCGATCCCCGCCCCCGGCGAGCCCGCGCCGGCCCGGGTTCAGACCGAGACCCTGGCGGAGGCAGGCGATCCGGAGCTGATCGAGACCCGCGAGCCCGCCGACCAGATGCACGGCAGCGACTTCGCGGATCTGCTCGGCGAGCGCCCGGTGGCCCTCCTGTTCGCCAGTCCGGCCCTATGCGAGAGCCGGGTCTGCGGTCCGGTCACCGACATCGCCGCGCAGCTGCAGGAAGAGTACGGAGACCGCGTCGAGTTCATCCACCAGGAGCCCTACGTCGACAACGACCTGCGCAAAGGGGTGCGGGAGCCGTTGCGCGCGTTCAACCTGCAGACCGAGCCGTGGCTATTCACCTTCAATGCCGAGGGTCGTGTCGCGGCACGCTTGGAGGGCTCATTCGGGATCGCCGCCTTTGAGGAGGCGGTCCTCGCGGCCCTCGGTGGGGGAGGACAGAGTTGAGTTCGATCACGCTCGCAGCCCGCCTGCGCGCGGCCGGGCTGATCCTTGTCGGCGCGATGGCGTTGCACTGGCTGCGCTATTTGCTCGCATATGGGGGCGCCGCCCAGGAGCAGCTAGACCACCAGGGCCACGGCTACCTCAGTGAGGGATTGCCCTTCGCCGTGGCGATGGCGGTGGCCCTGATCGCCTCGGCCGGCGCGCTCAGAGTCGGGCGGATTCGTCGCGCCGGAGCGGGTCGGCTCGAGCTTCCCGCAGTAGCGCCGTACGTCGCAGCCTTGCTTTCGGTCTACTCGGCCCAGGAACTGACGGAGGGTTTCTTGGCCTCGGGGCACGCATCAGGCGCCGCCGCGCTGCTTGCCGATCACGGCTGGATCGCGTTGCCGCTCGCGGTCGCGATCGGCTGGCTGCTTGCCAGGCTGCAGGGAGCGCTCGTGCGCGGCGAGCGGCTGCTGGCTGGGCTCTTGGTGAGCGCCGCACCAGGCTGGTCGCGGCCCCCAGCATCGATCGGGCGCGCGCTTCGCTCCGCGTCGGCGCTTAGCGCTCTGCTGCTCGCTTTCGGTTTCGCGCGCAGGCCTCCTCCCGGACTCAGCGTTCGCTGAGTCCGGACGCGCCGATGGCGCGTCTCCAACAGCGGTGCCCGAGCGGGCGCCGGAGAGGAGTGATTGAAGATGAGATCGACCTCAGGAAAGGTCGTGGCTTTGCTGGCCGCCCTAGTCGCTGCAATGGCGCTGTTCTTGGTGCTGCGTGATTCGGGTGACGACGATCCGGGCGGGGAGCAGACGATTCCCGCGGCGAGCGAGACGCAAGCCGGAACCTCCACGCCGCCCGCGCTGCCGACAGAGCCGGAGCCGGTCGTGATCGAGGTCAAGAACGGCGAACCGGTCGGCGGGCCGGCAGAGATCGAGTTGGACCGGGGCGACCGGATCCGCTTCGTCGTGCGCTCCGACGTGAATGAGGAGGTCCATCTGCACGGCTACGACGTCTCCAAGGCCGTCAGCGCCGGTGGCAAGGTCAGCTTTGACCTCCCGGCCGACATCGATGGGATCTTCGAGGTCGAGCTCGAGCACTCCGCCGTGCCGATCGCCGAGATCCGAGTCGATCCGCGATGAGCACGGCCACCCGGCGCCTGATCCAGGGCGGGGGCCTCACGGCCCTCGCCCTGCTTGTCGGCGCCCTGGTGATGCCGGAGGGCGCGCTCGCTCACGGCGTACTGCTCGAAAAGCGAGACCTGCCGATCCCCGAATGGTTGTTCGCCTGGGCGGCCTCCTTGGTACTGATCGTCTCGTTTGCGGGCCTGAGCGTCGCCTGGAAGACGACCCGCTTCGAGGGCGAGCACTGGAGGCCACTGAGCCCGACGCTGTCGAAGGTCCTGGTTGGTCCCCCCGTCCAGCTGCTGGCGGGATTGTTCTCGATCGCCCTGCTCGTGCTCGTGGTCTACGCGGGCATCGAGGGGACGATGGATCCCTCCCGGAATTTCGCCCTCACGTTCGTCTTCGTGACCTTCTATCTCGGCATGGTCGGGGCGAGCGTGCTCTTCGGTGACGTCTTTCGAGCGCTAAACCCGTGGCGGGCGATCGCCCGGACGTTCGCGGCGATCTTCAAACTGATCGCAGGGCGCGAGGCTCGCGTCCCGCTTCCCTACCCCGAGCGCCTCGGCCGTTGGCCCGCGGTCGTCGGCCTGATCGCGTTCTCCTGGTTTGAGCTGGTCTACTCGTCCGGGATCAACGCCGCGGGAATCCTGCCGAGCGACGTCGCCGACGCGGCGCTGATCTACACGGGCTACACCCTCCTGGCGATGGCGCTGTTCGGTACGGACACTTGGCTCGATCGCGGAGAGACCTTCTCGGTGTACTTCGGAATGTTCGCCTCGCTGTCGGCGTTCGAGGTCCGCGGGGGCCGGCTCGGCCTGCGGCGCGTGCTCTCCGGGGCGACGCGCTGGGCGACCCACCCCGGCTCGATCGCGCTCGTCTTGACCACCATCGGTGTGACCGCTTTCGACGGCTCGCAGGAGGGCGTGCTCGCCGACGGGCTGACGGTGACCTTCGAGTGGTTCCGCGATCGCGGTCTCGACAACATCGCCGCCTACCGGGTGAGCAGCACGGTCTGGATGCTGGCCTGGATCGGCGTGGTCTCGGCGCTGGACTGGGGCGGCGTCGCCGGCATGCACACCGTGCGCAGCGGCCGCAGCACGCGGGAGCTAGGACGGCTCTTCGCGCACACCTTCATCCCGATCGCGCTCGCCTACCTGATCGCCCACTACTTCAGCCTCGTCGTCTACCAGGAGCAGGCCCAGTTCACGTTCCTGCTCTCCGATCCGCTCGGCGACGGCTCCGACCTGTTCGGCACGGCCGACTCCGGCATCGACTACGGCCTGATCGGCGCCACGGAGGTCTGGTACGTCCAGGTCGCGGCCCTGGTCGTCGGCCACGTGACCGCGCTGATCCTGGGGCACGACCGGGCGCTTGCGGTCTACGACGACGCCCGCCGGGCGGCGCGCTCCCAGTACTGGATGCTGGCGCTGATGGTCGGCTTCACGAGCCTGGGCCTGTTCCTGCTCTCACAGGCGAACGCATGATCGCGCTCGTTGCGCTCCTCGCCCACGTTTCGGGGGGGCACTGGCTCGACTACGTCTCCTTCTTCGTCCCGGTGACGATCGTCGGAGCGGCGATGCTGTACGCGTACCTGCAGGCGAAGCGAGAGGACCGCGAGGGGCAAGAGGAAGCACGCAAGCAACAGCGGCGCCCCCGTCGCTAGTTGCGCACAGGACGAGAGAGCAACGTCTACTGAATGGAGAGCCATGACTCGGAACTCGAAGATCTCGCTGATAGCCGTCGCCGCAGTTGCGCTCGCGGGCGCCGTCGCGATAAGCGTGGGCGGCGGGGAGGAGGGCGGGGGGAGCGACGCCGAGACGACCGGCTTTGAGGGCACCCCTCAGGTTCTCCGCGGCGATTCGCATCGGCTTTCGACCGCCAAAGAAGGGGCTCCCGAGCTCGTCGAGTTCCTCGATTTCGAGTGCGAGGGCTGCGGCGCCCTATTTCCGATCATGGAGCAGCTGCGCACCGAGTTCGACGGCAGGGTCACGTTTGCGATCCGTTACTTCCCCAACGAGGGGCATTTCAATGCGATGAATTCCGCACTCGCCGTCGAGGCCGCCGCCAGGCAAGGGAAGCTGGAGGAGATGTACAAGAAGATGTTCGAGACCCAAAGCGAATGGGGCGAGGCGCAGGAGTCCAAGGAAGCCCTCTTCGCAGGTTTCGCCGAGGAGCTTGGTCTTGACATGGAGCGGTATCGCCGTGACATCGCCGATCCAGAGGTGCGCGCCCGGATCGAACGCGATCGCGACGAAGGCCTGGCGCTCGGCGTGGAGGGGACCCCATCGCTCTTCCTCGACGGCGAGCCGCTGACGCCGGAGTCCTACGAACAGCTGAGGGACGAACTGGACGCAGCCTTGGAGGCGTAGGCCAGATGCGCAGCGCTGATGCGTTCATCGCGCGGGCGATCGGGCCGATCCTCGCCATTTGCGGCGGGGTGGGCCTGGTCGCCGCCTTCATCCTTGCAGTCGAGAAGCTGCGGATCGTCGAGGACCCGTCCTACATACCGACCTGCTCGATAAACCCGATCCTCTCCTGCGGCTCGGTGATGACCACCGACCAGGCGGAGGCCTTCGGTTTCCCCAATCCATTCCTGGGGATCGCCGGGTTCGCGATAGTTGGGGCGCTGGGCATGGCCCTGATCGGAGGCGCGCGCCTGGCCCGATGGAACTGGCTGGCGCTGCAAGCAGGCCTCACGTTCGCGGTCGTATTCGTGCACTGGCTCATTTTCCAGAGCGTCTACGAGATCGAGGCGCTGTGTCCGTACTGCGTGGTTGTCTGGGTGGTTACGATCATCGCCTTCGTCTACTGCACCCTCCAGAACCTCGCGCAGCGCAACCTGGCTGTGCCCGATCAAGTTCGCGGGGCCACCGACTTCGCCGTCCAATACCACGGAGTGATCCTCACGGCTTGGTTCGGCGTCTTGATCGTGCTGATCGGGGAGGCGTTCTGGGACTACTGGCGGACGCTGCCTTGAGCGCCCGAACCGAGACCGACTGCAGGGCTATGCTCGCTAGGCGATGACGAACCGGCGCATCCAGGGTGAGCTGCAGTCGCGCATCATGCGGGCGCTATGGAGGCTGGAGAGCGGAACGGTCGAACAGGTCCGCCGGGCGCTGCCGAAGAAATCAAGAGGCGCCTACAACACCGTACAGACCGTGCTCAACCGGTTGGCTGAGCGCGGTCTCGTCGCTCGCGAGCGGCGCGGGAACGTGATCGTCTACTCGCCGAAGCTGGCGGAGGGGGACTACCTGGCGCGCTCGCTGCATGAGGATCTCGAAGCTGCGAGCGCCGATGCGCGGCGAGCGGCTCTCGCCACCCTTGTCGGCGAGCTGTCCGCGGATGAGCTGGAGGAGATCCGCGCCCTCACCGCGGGTCTCGATAACCGCAGGAAGACCTAGGCATGATCTTGAGCGTCGTCGGTGCCGCGTTCGTCGTGATCGCTCTCTGCGCGCTGCTCGACGTGCGCCGGGCTGCTCCGGCGGATGGGGCGCTCTTTGTCTTCACCCAGCTCGTCTTGCGCGCAGCGACCGTGCTCGGGCTTGCGCTGGCGGCGCTCGTCTACCTGCCCAGCACTGCTCCGTTCGCGAGCGTCTCACACTGGTGCGTGCACACGGCGCTGCCCGGGATCAGCGAAGGCGTCGGGGTCGACGGCCACGGCGTGGCCGCGCTCGTGTTGCTCGTGCCGTCCGGCCTGCTGGCGCTTTCCGTGCTGTGGGCCGTGCGGACGATCTGGCGCGGCGCCCGCACGGTCCGCCAGGCTCTCGCGCGCAAGGTGATCAGCGACGGGCCCGGGCGTAGCCTGATCGTCTCAGGCCGCACACCGTTTCTCGCGGCGGCGGGCCTGCGCCAGCCGCGGGTCGTCGTCTCCATGGGAGCGCTGTTTCGCCTAGACGAATCCGAGCTCGACGCGAGTCTGCAGCACGAATGGGGGCACATCGCCAGGGGCCACCGCTTTCTCAGCGTTCTCGCGCGCCTGCTTTATGCGCTGGCGCGCCCTCTGCCGGGAAGCTCACACCTGATCGCGAGGCTTGACTACTGCCTTGAACGAGACGCGGACGAGTATGCAGCCGCGCGCACCGGCGACCGCCTCGCCCTTGCGAGCGCGATCTGCAAGGTGGCCGCCGCCAGACCCGATCCGGCTCTTGCCTTGGCGGGCGGCAGCGATGTCGCGATGCGCATCCGCGCGTTATCCGAGCCCGAGCACTCGCCCCCGCTCAGGGGCGCAATCGTCCGCCTGGGTGCGCTCGGAGGGATATGCCTCGCGATCGGACTCGTCGCCCTGATCCCCGGCGAGCTGGCGGCCGGCTACAACCAGCTGGCCGGCATGCACGACCTCCATCCCGAGGCGTGCAGCCTCTAATCGTCTTGAGGCGCTCTGAGGGCAAAGTCTGGGAGCCTGCCGTCCCCGCGGCGATCAGGAGTACGAGTCCCAGCTGCGCAAGCGGCGCGAGACATCTGTGGGGGCGCCCCCCGAGTACCAGCCAGGGCTACTCCACATCTCAAAATGCAGGTGACACCCGCTTGAGCGACCCGTCGAGCCGACCTCGCCGATCGGCTGGCCGGTGGCGACGACCTCTCCCACGCCCACCAGGGGAGCGGAGAGCATGTGCATGTACACGTAGTCGGAGTTCGTTCCGGCCCCGTCGATGACCACGTAGTTGCCCGCACCAGAGGCCTGGTAGGCCGCAGTCTTCACGGTCCCGCCCCGGGCGGCGACGAGCTTCGTACCGCAGCGGGCCGGCAGGTCCTGACCCTGGTGCCCGCGCCCTGCGCCGAGCCCGTCGCCGTAGCTGTGCTTGCCGCGGATCGGGAAGATGTGGTCGTAGACGCCAAACCCGAACTTGCCCTCGAATCCCTTCGCTGGAGCGATCGGCTCTCCGTTGACACCTCGGATCCGAAAGAAGAGGCGTCCCTGAATCGAAGCGCCCTCGCTATCGAGCCCGTCCCAAGGCACGACCTGGTTCGAGCCGGCGGCGACGTCGAGCGCGAAGAGGCTCCGCCGAATTCCCTGGCCCTTGGCGAGGATGTCGATTCTGAGATCTGTCGGTTCTCTCGCCGAGAGCGTGAACGCGAACCGCTTGGGCTTCGTCCCATAGAGGTATGCCTTCGCCGGGCGGGCGCGGGCAGCCAGTAGGCGTACGGAACGCGCCGGAGGCTCGCCTTGCGGCGGGGTGGCCGGAAAGGGCGCCGCGCTGCCGGGTGCGCCGGTTCCCCCTGACTGCGCGGGAGCCCCGGGCGCCAGTAGCAACGCGGCAGCGAGGATGCATGCCACCACCGCGAGCGCGGCGGCGCAGGTTCCGTTCGTTGTCGTCTTCTGCGGGCGCATCGTCAACGCCTGCGGGGTTAGCTGTCGGGCTCGCACGCTAGCTACGCGCTACCGGACCGAAGGTCCAGATTCGCCCCAGAGGGTCACGCCCTCGTTGGTTCCCCCGCTCCCAGTGCACGTGTGCACGGGACTCGGCGTGCGTCGTATCCTAGCGCACGTTCCTACGGAACGTAGGAGGCGTTCCCCGGGTCTGGCGGCGACCAAGGCGAGTCCGATCAGGAGGAACGGGGAAATAGTCACCAGCTCCCAGACCCAGGTCCCTCCGCGGGCAAGCCGCATCAGCGGCGATCAGCTGTATGCGTCCCAGGCCAGGAGGCTGGGCACCGGATCGATCGCGCGACCGCCGCGGTACCACTTGCCCTTCCAGATCTCGAAGTGCAGATGGCAGCCGCTGGCATTCCCCGTATCGCCGACGTTCCCGACCAGCTGTCCCGCGCGGACCTTCTGCTTCTTGCGCAGTGGCGACCGTGCCTGCATGTGCATGTAGACGAAGTCTCGCCGCATCTTCTTGCTGCGGATCACCACATAGTTGCCCGCAGAGCCCTGGTAGGAGTTGACGATCACACGTCCTTTCGAGACGGCCACCTCGGGCTCGCCGCAGGCCGCGAAGATGTCGGCGCCCTGGTGGTTGCGCCCGGCGCCGAAGCCATCGTTGATCGTGTGAGGGCCAGGCAGCGGGAACACTGGCCCGCCCCCAGCGGCTGGAGGCGTTGCGCTGGTGGGGGGAACGGAGCCGGGTGCTGTCGTGCCTCCGGTTTGCGCGTGGGCGCCGCCCGCCGCAAGTGCGAGCGCGCACGCGAGCGCGCCGAGACCGACGCC
>JRYK01007258.1_pt1 | contig 12182 bp, 16 predicted proteins | sample 235381 | NCBI WGS metagenome assembly JRYK01 (sample SAMN03074220, study PRJNA261476) | activated sludge metagenome | biome: Wastewater Treatment Plant; feature: Wastewater; material: Activated sludge; isolation source: activated biomass of a wastewaster treatment plant treating hydrocarbon... ...
TTGAATTTTCGGACGCAGTAGAACAGCGTTCAATTCGTTGTGCTGTCGCGGCGGTGGTTTCAGCGGAAGTTAGCGAAAAGTATCCGCGGAAACCTTGGAAACTTTTAGAAGTTGCCGCGTTTGCGTTTCATGTGTACTGATTGCCGCCGATTCCGGGCCGGCGCTGGCGGGATAGGCGGGGGCTGGTCAAGGGCGGTTTTCCAGCAGCCAGCGCGTGGCTTCGGTCGCCGCGTCGCTGCCGGCGTGCTTGTCGGGGTGCGCCAGTTGCACCAGCCGCCGCCAGCAGTCTTTTGGAATCCGGGCTTTCGCTGGTGCTCGCTGCGGCTTGCTCATCGCTTTCAAGCGCCAGCGGTCGCGGTCGGCCGCGATGTCGGCCAGTTGCCGGCGCAAGGTGGCGTTCTCGCTTTCTGCCGCCAGCAACGCGCGGTGCAGCGTCGCGGTGTCCTGCCCCGTGGTGGGGGCTTTGGCGGCTTTGAACGTCGCGTAGCACGTCCGGCAGCGGGTCTGCCACTCGCCCAGCGCTGGGAACACGAACCCGCAATCGCGACAACACATCAAGATTCGACCGTCTGTCAGGGTGGTCATGGCGCGGTCAACCACTCGATAGTTTCCAGGATCGCGTCGATTTCGTTCTTCGGTCTTTTTGCTTGGACGGTCGCTTTTAGCCACGTACCTGCGGCTTGTAAATCGTGCAATCTGCGGTAGTAATCCGCTCCGCTTTCGTCGGGCCGCGCGGGCAGGTGGTCGAGGTAGGTTTCGCGAATCTCGAAGATTGACGCGCTCATAGAACCGCTCTGCAGGTGATGCTGACCGTGCTGGTCGTGCTGGCGCTGGTGTTGAAGCGGTGCAGTACTTCGTCGAGCGGCTTTGGCTCCGCCGACTTGTTCTTGGCGTCAAACCGGGCCGCGGTGATGACCGCCCCGTTCATTCGGGCGCGGCCTGTCTTGCACAAGGCCGATAGCGCGCGAGGCGCCATCCAGGAGATTTTGCTAATTTCGACACCGCGCGGGCCGGCGGCTTCGACGTGTCGCATCGCTTCTTCGATGTCGTCTGGTGTCGGGGCGCTGGCCTTCGGCGGTGCGGCTTCTGGGGCGTCTTCGCACCATGCCCAGGGGTCGGTAGCCGGAGTGCGCTGCGTCGGGGCGCTGGCCTTCTGGGCGGCTTCTCGGGCGTCGCTGGCGGCTTTGCTAATCCATTCGCCGGTCGGGGAGAGCAGGGGCGAGCAGCAAACAATGTCGGGGTCGCGGGCGAGGCCGGCGCGGTAGACCGCTTCAAGGTCTTGCTCGCTCAGGTCAAGCGCGCTCGCAACATCGCTGGCCGTCATGCCGTGGTCGGCGTCGAGGATGTACGCCTTCACCCGCGCGACGGTGGGCGCGAGTTCGATGCGGCGCTGTTCGTCGCGCTCCTTGCGCTCTGCGGCTTCGCGCTCCTTGCGCTCTGCGGCTTCGCGCTCGGCTTCCCAGCGGCGCTGCTCGGCTTCCCGGCGCGCCTTGGCGCTGCGGTTTTCATCGAGCATCTTCCTGGTGGACGGGCGCTGTTTGAGGCTCTCCAGGTCGCTTCGCCACCATGATTTCCAAATTGCCAGCCAGTCGAACTTGACGTCTTCCGTCTCTTTGTAGTGGTCTCGAAACTTGAGCCATTTTTGATGGGTGTCTATCAGGTCGCCGATGGCGTGGTGCTCGATGAAAGCCACCGCCCACTCCAGCCAGTCGTCCGGCAGTTCCTCCAAAGTCAGCAGAGTGCCGCGCTTCTCCTTCCTTCCCCGCTGGCCTGGTTTCTTGCGCTGAGTCGCCGGGGTCGGTTCTGCCGCCGTCGCTGGCTGAGTCGCCGGGGTCGGTTCTGCCGCCGTCGCTGGCTGAGTCGCCGGGGTCGGTTCGGTCATCGATGCGGTTTCCGGGTTTTGGTTTTGTTCTTGGTCCTGAAAAAAAACCGGGGGCGGGGGAGCGGCGCAAGCCGCGACGGGCGCGATAGCGCCTCTCTCATGGTCTGTTATCTCTTTTATGGTCTGGTCAATGGTCTGGTCGGTCGGCGGGGAGCCGCTTGCAGGCTGGCTGAACCCGGAGTTTTGAGAACCAAATTGGGTACCGTTGAGAACCAAATTGGGTACCGTTGATTGGCTAACGGTATCCGTTTTGGGTACCGTTGATTTGCGTGTTTTCGTTGGTTCTTCCGGTTCAACGGTATCCGTTTTGGGTAGGGTTGAACCCGGCTCAACGAACAGCGTGTAGATCGAGTGCTTGCCGTGTTCGCCCTTGAGTCGCCCGCCCTTGCCGTCCCTTTTTAGCCAGCCCAGCCGCTCCAGGTTGGCGGTGATCTGGGAAATCCTCGTTACGTGCGGCACCTTCCGACCGTCCGCGTCGGTTTTCCAGAACCCGCATAGCTCGGCGATGGTTTCCCGCGACGGGAAGCACTGGCCGCCGTCGCTGTTCGCGTGGAGACGAAGCGCCGCGTAAACCTTGTAGTCGCGTAGGGTGATACGCGGGTCGCGGATGAAAAGCTCGGGGATTTTGGCGAATCTGGCGCTCATGGCCGCGCTCCTTGCATCGCGATGTATTTCGATGCTTGCCCAGAAATACTCCGCTTCAATTGCTCCGAGTAGCTTTGCATCGCCTCCACCTCGGCCCTCTCCACCATCAATGAGCGGTTCCATGTGTCCGCGTCGATCATGTCGGCGATGGCATCCTCGACCCGCTGGCGCAGCGTGACGGGAGATAGAGCATCTAATTCCCAACAGCGGTTTCCATACCGAGAAACGAACCAGGAATAGCGGCTATCTCCGGCTTTCGTATCGGCGTCGAAGTGCGGCAAATCAGAAGCGGTGCCAACATCTTCAAGCGCCAAAGCGATGCGCCGGATAGTTGCGGCTCCATTGTATCTTTGGATTCTTTTGGGAATGTCTACCTCGCTCATGTGCATCCCGGAACAGTCGAAGTCTCCGACATAGAAAACCGTCAACGGCTTGTCGGATCGGCTGGATTCGCTGGCAATATCATGAAGCGCCGTCGCAGAACCGTATCCGTGCATGACGCGGAAGGTGACGCCGTATTTCCACAATACGGGCGCCAGCGTTCCGCGAACGGTCCCCTTTTCACTCCAGACTTCAAGCCAATTCGGTTGATCCTGCCAGTAATCGCGACGATACCCGCGAACCGCCGCATCAATAATTTCGTCGGTAGATGCCCACTGTTGGGCGCGTTCCGCTTCCCGCGTTTCGTCCACGATCCAACCCCACGGCAACATCCCTTGTTCGCGCGCCCAAACCAACTGAACGCCGACCTTGTTGGTACTGCGTTTCCTCATGTCGGGGATCAGGCCAGCGGTGAACAGGCGATAGCAAACGGCGCGAACCGTGGCGGGCTGGATTTCGCTCAGGATTTCAACGGCGGTGTCAACCAGGGCCAGCGATGCTTTCGATTTTCCTCTTGGCATCACCGCGCCCTCCCGGTGGTGGCGCGGTCGGCCGTGCTGGTAAAAAAATACCGACCGGGATTGTCGGAAGCGGCAAATTCAGGCATAATTTTGGTTGTCATAGTTGGTTCCTATGATAGGTGGTTGTTAAATTTGTTGTTGAAAATGAACGGTTTCCTGCTTCGGTCGCCGTTCAAAGAGTTTTTCAGGGCTATCCTCCTTCGGTCGCGTCAAGCGGGGCGCTCGCGCGGTCGGGGTAGTGGTCAAAAGGATTCATCAGGCTCGCCGGGGTCGAATACGGCGGGCCTGATTCGTTTTAGGGTCTCTGATTTCTTTGCTCGCGGGCTTCGGCTTGGGCTTTTGCTCTGTACTCGTAAACCATCGCCATCACGCTCGGCATGAGCGCGTCGGGCACTCTAGCCACGCTAGACGTGTAGGGCGCTCGCGGTTTTCCGCGCTTCCTTTTTTGATTTGTGGTATCGGTCATAGCTGCGACTCCTGATATTAGTTATAGATAATACCGCATCCCGAACCAAATAAAAATCCACTAGTTTCAATGGTTTCTCGTAAAATATTACGAGACTGGTCGGGTGTCTCGGCATGAAAAACCTGCCACGGTGGCGGGGTGGTGGTGGTCAATCCTGGGCGCGGCGGGCTTCAATCGCCGGCTTCGCCAACCACTTCGCGATGTCGAGCGCGTCGTCGATGTGCGCCAGCATCAATCGGGTGGTCTCCGCCGTCTTCCGGGTGTCGTCGGCGATGTCCAGGACGGCGGCCGTCAACTGGCCTGCGGCGACGGCCAACAGTCCGCCGATGGCCGCTGGCGCAGTCGCCAGCGCCGCGACGGTCCCACCCGCCGCGCCTGCGGTCAAGGTCGCGACGATGCCGCCCGCGAACGCCAGCCAGCCGACAAAAACCACAATCTTCCCGGCGACTCTCGCCGCTTCGTAGCGGTCATCGTTCATGGTGCGGTCTCCTGCGGTCAATTCTGTGCGCTGCTGCCTGCCGACCAGTCGGCGGTGGCCTGCGGATTCGAGCCGGGCGGCGATCTTGCGAAGCGACAACCCGGCCGCGTGCAGTTCGCGGGCCTGCCGGATGACGGTTTGCTCGGCGGGATGCTCGATCAGGGTGGTATTGTCCCCGTCAAGGAAATAGCCGTAGGGGACACTTCCGACCCGCTCGCCCTTGGCTTTCTTGAACTGCATGGCTCTGGCGGTCAACTCGCTGTGCCGCCACGTCGCCCGCGATTGGTGCGCTTTGGCGTGGCAAGCGCCGCACAAGGTGATGAGGTTGTCGTCCGTGTCGGGGCCGCCCAAGCTTCTCGGGAGCAAATGATGCTGGTTGAGGTTTTCCCGGTCGCCGCACGCGACACAGTGGTCGTGGGTCATGGGCGGTGGTCCTCGGCTTCGAATCGCTCCAGGGCCAGCGCTACCACCTCGCCATAGCTGATGTTGAGGGTTTCGGAGAGTCGGGCCAGCCGCTCCTTGGTCCCGTGGTTCAAGTAGATGGTCGATGCCGTGTAACCGCGCTCCTTCAGGCGTTTGCGGTACGCGATGATGCGGTCTTTGGGCGGTGTTTGCGACATGGTGATGGCGTCAAGTTCGGTGAGGTTGTCCGACCATCTCGGGCCGGGCTGTTCGACTCGCTCGGGGTGCTCTGCGACCAGCCGGTCGAGTTCGGCCAGCGCGCGGCGGATTTTGGTGAGGTTGGCGACGGGCTGGGTCACGCCACCATCCTCTTGACCTGCATGGCGGCAAACGGTTTGCCGTTGCGCGCCCGGATACCGCGCCCGTCCAGTTCGCGGGCGATGCCCGACAGTGACATGCCGCCGTCCCGCAGTTCCCGTGCGCGGACGATCACGCCCTGCTCGAATTCGTCGGGCGCCAGTTCGCCGCCCACAAGCCGATGGCCGTAGGGCGCTCCGCCTCCGGTGTACTCCCCCTGGGCCTGCTTGTGGCGCATGGCGTCTCGGGTGCGCTCGCCGATGGTTTCCCGCTCCCACTGCGAAACGCTGGCGAGGATATTCAGCACCAGCCGGCCGGCGGCGGTTCGGGTGTCGATCTGCTCTCCAACGCTCAATAGAGCGGCCTTGCCGGGAGCGAATACGGTATCGATCAGCTTGCCCAGGTCTACCACGCTGCGGGTTAAACGATCCAGCTTGACCACCAAAAGGGCATCCGCCTTGCCGGTTTTCAGCAGGGATAGCGCCCGCTGCAATCCGGGCCGGTCCAGGGTCTTGGCGCTCTCCCCGGCGTCGATGATGATCTCGGACAAGCTCAGGTCGTAAAGGCCGGCGTATGCCCGCGCTTTTTCCTCTTGCGCCTCCAGACTGATTCCCTTGTCGGCCTGCTTGTCGGTCGAAACGCGAAGGTAAGCGATGGTGCGGGTTGCCATGAGAGCGGTTCTCTTAAACTTGGAACTGCGTATATTGTAACTTGAAACATATACAAGTTACAAGCGTTTTTAACGGCGGGTTCCCGCCGTTAAGGCGGCGGGTCATTTCGGGCTGACTCACCGCACCACCGCCGCAAGAATCGCGTCCCGCCAGCGCCAGCCGGCGAACGCTAGGGCGACCAGCAGCAGGATGACCAGCGCCGGCCGGACCTTGCTTGGCGGTGCGGGCCTGGGCGCGGGCAACAGGCGGGTCTCCAGGTCGCGGCGGGCCTGCTGCTCGGCCTGTAGAACCTGCTGTGCGGTTTCCAGCAAGGTCAACAGCCGGGTCTCGCGTTCCTGGGCGTGGTGTAGCTGGTCCTGCACCTGTCGGACCTGCTCACGCAAGGTGTCCACCAGGGCGGTATCGGGTGCGGTGTGGGGCGCGGTTTCCTGCGACATTGCCGCACCTTGACCGCGCGGTTCTTCCTGCGGTGCCTCTTTCAGCGGGCCGAACGCGCGGATGAGTTCGGCAAGGTCAATGCCGCGCCCACCTGCGGTGTCGGTGGTGGCTGAAAGGCGGCCGGTTTGGATGGCCCTCTGTAGCGTCCTGCGGTTGACGCCTGCGGCGCGTGCGGCGTCACTGATGCTGAGTATCATCCTGCGGACCCCTGCGGTTTGCTGCGACAACCTCAGTGTAGACCGCTGCGGCGTGCGGTGCGGCGGCGCTGAACCGGTGGGATGCGGGGCGGCGCTGAGTGCGATCAATCCTCGTCCGATGGCGGGAGCGATTTTTTGGAGTGATGCCGCCCCAGCGCGTAACCGGTTCCGCCACCCGACAACAGCAGCACGATAGACTTGATGATCTCCAGCGCCACTTGGTCCTTGTTGAGCCACATGGCCGCGCCGATCACGGCAAACACGGCCAGCGTGATCCAGCCGGCCAGCATGTAGGAATTCCGCCGCTGTCGCAGATGGAACCGGCGCTCGTCTTGTCGGTCCTGCGTTTGCGCTTCCAAGGCGGACTTGGAGAACTCGAAGTTGTGCCGGTCTTGCTGTTGCTGCAAGTCCAGCTCGCGAGCGCGCAGTTCCAGCTCGCGCGTCTGGTTGAGAACGAGCTGCTCGACGGTGCGCGGGTCCAGCGGCGGGTGATCGACCTGCGCGATGGCGTTCTCGTCGCTCACGACGAGCGTTCGCCTCCGGCGACGTAGCGCGGCGTTTTATACGTCACCTCGACGTGGCCGAAGCCGGGATCGCCCAGTTTGGGCGGCACGATCCGAGCCCGCTTGATGTCGGCCTTTTGCTCCGGCGTCAGGGCCAAAAATTCGGCCGGCACCAGCTTGGCGTGGCGGCGCAGTACGGCGGCGAGCGTGCGCATGTTCCCCTCTCTCGTTGGGTGGACGACCGTTTTCTTTCCTTCTTAGACCGCCAGACCGCCGTTTGTCAATCGGCCTGGCCATTGATTTTCCGAAGCGGCCACTTGGCCGGCTGGCGCTGCGGCGTGCGGTGCGGCGGCGCTGAACAGGGCGATGTGGCGGGTCGGTTCGGGCGTGGGTTTTACGGGCTGGCGTTGCGCGGGATAAACCCGGCCGTCTTTGGTCTGCCGGTCGCATTGGGGAATTTCCCCAATGGTTTCCAATCTCTCCCGTTGCGCCGATACCGTTTTGTGGTCAATCCCCAGCCCCTTAGCGATCTGCCGGTCGGAGACGTGGGGGCGGTCCTTGGTTCGTAGAGGGTGCGCCAAGATTGAGGTAAATTCGGACCGTGGTCCGAATTTTCAACTACTCGTACACCCCGCGCTTTCCTTCACGCCAGCTTGGGTTTTGCTCCAGCAGCGTCCGCTGCCAAAAGCTGGTTCCACGGATGAAGTTCAGCCGCGTCACGAACTCCCGAAAAGGCGAGAACGTGTTTTGCACAGCGACGATGTAGCACTCCCAGACCAGGGCGCCCCTTGTGATCCGGGCGTAGGTGCCGGCCTTCCAGCGCTCGTCGCCCTTGACGACTATGGAGCCTTCTTCAAAAACCGAGTTATCCCGCTGGCTGTCCCGCAACCACGTCCGCCGCGCCTTCATCCAGTTCGGCCAGTGTTCGGCGTCGTTCTGCTTCCAGGTCTCCTTTTTCGGGCCGGTGGGCGCTCCTTTTATGAGCGTCGGCGTCTGGCGCAAGTCGATTTGCATCAGCCGGTCCCCGTAAATCTCGGGATGGTTGTTCGGGTAATTCTTGTCAACAACCGTGTCGTCGTCGCCCTGCAAGCCCTGAATTAGGAGGTTGATGCTGTGGAAGCCCTGCTGCGCCAGCGGGTTGTTGACCCAGAAAATGTTGGCGACGTTGCCGTCCCCGCGCTCGGCGTCGATGCTTACGATGTCGGCGATGTCCAGGTCCAGGGTCTCGGCTTCGATGGTCTGCCCAAACTGCGGCAGGTACTCGCCCACCAGTCGCCGGCCCTGGGGCTTATAGGTCTTCCAAGGCGTCGGCCTGTAGTTCAGGGTCGGCGCGTCCCGCTCGTCGCTCACCCAGAGTTCATTGAACGGGCTATCGCTCTCCGACCACATCACCGCCCAGACCGGCCCTTGGGCCTGGCTCAAGCCCATCGGGCTATTCGTGCCCTCGGTCACGCTGAACTTTTCCGCGATGCGCCACGTCCAGCCGCCCTGGTCGTAGATTTTCGCCAGCCAGTCGTTGGCCAGCTTGAGAAAAATTCGCATGAAGTCGGCGGTGGGCTTCGCGACGAACTGCTCGCCATACGCCTGCATCCAAGCGAATTCATCCGGCCACGAGTTGCCTGCAACGCGATATTTCCACCAGTAGACGGCGATGAAACTGGCGAACAGGGCGCCGTAGTCATTGCCCTGCACCACCACCTGCCGGCGTGGCTTCCCGCGTCTGTCCATCGTTTCGGTCCTGGTCACGCTGCGGATGAAGCCGCGCATCAATACCGGGCACTGGCCCACGGCGCTCTCGTTCCAGCCGTACATCTCGGGCGAGCGGGCAAGGTAAATCTCAACGCCGTCGGTCGCCTCCACCAGCCCGTAGAGGCTATCGCTGGGCTGCGCTCCGGGGGTCGCCGTGAACGGCTGGTCCGGGACGGTGAAAACAAAGGAACCCATCGGCTCGTACAAGCCCTTTTGCACGCTGATGGTGCTGCCGTCGCCGAGGTACGGGGTGATGTCGAGAATCCCGCCGCTCTCGCCCTGGGCGGCTTGGTAGCGGCTGGACACGCCATCCTTGCGCAGCACGTTTTTGGTGACGATGACGCGAAATTGCGGGCGGAAGGTGCGGACGGTCATGGATAGTACGCCTCCACCGGAATCAGGCCGTGCGGAGTCGGGTTGCCCAGGTTAATTTTGTGCTGGGCGGGCTGGCCGATGGGCCGGTCGTCCGCGTCGCGCAGCCGGACGTTCACGTCGAGGGTGCCGTTCATCGCCGCCGATGGGGCGGTGGCCTTGGCGCCTTCGGGCAACGGGGTGTAATCGCGCGGCTTCGGCTGCAAGGTAGTGTGCGTCGCGGGCTTGCCCATCGAGCGGATGTCGGTTTTACGTAGCTCGTTGAAAAGCTGCTCTGGCGTTTTCCCGGTTTGCCGGCGAACGGCGTCGAAATAGCGCGGGTCGTTCTCGCCGCGAAACTGCCTGATGAAGCTGTCGTAATTCGGCGCCTGCTGCGCGAGGTCGGCCAAGCTCTTTTGCGCGATGCTCATGTACGTCTCGCGCTCCTGCTGGGTGTCGCCCATGGTGCCGGTGCCGCCGTAGCCGTTCACAGGGTCGCGGTAGGCGCCCGCTCGGTCGGCCGCGAGGAAGTCGCCGCCCTGTCGGATCAGGCCGTCCAAATACTCCTGCTCGGCCGGCGACAGGTTGCCGTACTGACGGCGCTTGAACGCCTCCAGGTAGGTTTTTGTCAGTTGCAGCGGGCCGTAAGCAGACGAGGACCGCCCGGCGTTCTGCGCCGGGGTGACGCGCGTTCGGATGAAGCGGGCCGGGTCCGTCAGGGCGCCCGCCCGGCCGGTCTCGGGCGCCGCGATGGCCGCCGCCATCATCGCCGCAGCTCCGGTGGTCGGGGCGCTGGTGCCGGTGGAGCGGTTCATCATCGCGTCGCGCGGGTCTTGGTAGCCGCCGTTCCACCAGTCCCGAACCGTGTCCCACAGGCTCCTGTTGGCGCCGGGCAAGGTGCTGGCGGGTCCGATGTTCGCCGGCCCGCCCGGTGGCGGGGTGAAGGACTGCGGGGTCTCCAGGGCGCCGGGCATCACGCGGCTGATAATTTCTCCTGGTGTCTCGCCCATCGTGTGCGTGCCGAGTTCGCCGACAAAGTGATTGACGAGGGATTTGACGCCTTCAAGAATTCCGGGAAGGTTGTCGGCGAGGCGCTGCCCGATCTGCTCGCGTAGCAGGTCGCGGATGTCGGTCTCGATTTGCTCCAACCTGCTGAACTCGGTAGGGAGTCGGCCGAACTCGGACATGGCTTTGAGCAGCGCCGCGCGCGTGGTCTCGGCGTCTCCGCCTTCGACGGGCTTTCTTGAGCGCCGCCCCGGTGCCGGATTCGGCCACGTCCTGGCGCCCGAGGTACTGCTTCGCTATCGCGCCCAGTTCTGCCCCGCTGGCGCCCACGGCTTTCAGCGCGTCGGCGATGGCGTCCGGTCGAAGGGTCTTCAAGTCGATGCCCTGCTCTTGCAAGCGCTGGGCGGCGGCGCCGAATCCGCCGCCGGACATACCGGCGATGGCGCTGCGAATCGCCCTGTACTGCGGGCCGGTCATCCCGAACACGCTGCCGGCCATGACATCAACCCCGTCGTCGCCCGCCGGGCCGAACTGGCGCTGGGCCGCGCTCACCATTTCCTCGGCCAGCGTCCGCCCGGTGCGGGTCTTGTCGGTCAGGCTCATGGACTGTCGCGCGTACAACAAAGAAAAGGGGTCGCTCAAGCCGGTCGCCCGCATCATCAACTGGTTCATCATGAACTCGCCGCCGACTCCGCCGCCGGGGTGGGCGATGGCGTTCTGCATGTTCGCGAGCAGGCTTTCGCCGCTTGCTCTTGAATCCAGGGTACTGTGTGTTCCCGTACATGCTGGCGCGCAACGCCGCGAACTCGGCCATGTCGCCGGGGGCGAGCAGCGTGCGGGCGCTGACGGCTTCGACGTGGCCCTTGAACGCTTCCAGAACCTGCTCGCTTTTTGCCCACATCCCTGATTTCGCGATGGTTTCGCCAATCAGGACGGCCAGTTCTTTCTGGCCCATCCCGCCCTTGCCGCCGCTCAGGAACTCGATGCGGCCAAAGGTCTCGGCGCCGGTGGTCGGGTCCATGCCGAACCCTCGGGCGAATCCCGCCGCTCCGGTTGCCCCTGCGATGGCGGTGTCCGCCGTGCCGCCCGCGGCTTTCAGGTAGGCCGCGCCCAATTTGGCGGCGTCTTCGCCGGTGATTCCCAAGTCCTTGCCCACACCCGCCAGCCGGTCGCGAAGGTCGAGGAACGCTTCTCCGGTTGGCTTGACTCTTCGCATAAACTCGTCAGCGGTCTGGCCCAAAGAGCGGGCCGCGCGGTAGGACTGCATGACGACTTGCGCGCCACCGGCGATACCCAGCAGGGCGCCGCCCAGTTTCATGCCGCCCATCAAGCCGCCCAGCATCCCGCCGAACGGGTTGTCGTCGCTGCTGGCGCTGGAACCGCCCGAACGTCCGCCGCCACCACCGGGGGGCAACTGCCAGGGCGTGCCTCGGGCGGACTGCTCGATGACCCGGCGCCGCGCTTCCTCCTGGGTGCGGCGGTTCAAATAGCCCATCCGGTCCCAGTCGATATCCCACGGGGCCGCGCCCTGCTGGCCGCTCATTTCCAGCCGGCGGCGCAGGTCGTTGTTGAGGGCGAGCAAGTCCTGGTATTGGCGTTTGACCTGCTCCAGGTGCTTGGCCGCGTCTTCCGCGCCCGCGCTCAGGTCCAAGCCCTTGCCCGCCGCGCCCAGCTCGCGCACTCGTTCGGATAGCCGGCGCATGTCGTCTTGCACGCGACGTAACGCGCTGCTCGCGCTGGTCGGGTCGGCGGACAGGTTGATTCTCACGTCAGTCATGGGGTGGCACTCCTTTTATTAGGCGGCTACGCGCACGTCGTAAAATTTTCTGATGCGGCCATTGACCGGGTCGCCGACCAGGGCGGGCTGTATCCAGATTCGCCGGTCGTCGCCAAGGTGGCGAACGTGGCCGCGTCGCAAGTGCTGTCTCGGACTGGCGCGGTCGCCTGCGCTGGCGGTGCGGGCGATGGCGTGGCGTGGGCAAAGCACTGTCAGCACGCGGGTTTCCCAAAGCGGGAGCTTCCCGTCGCGGATTCGTCTCGCGTTCACCCTGGGGTCTACGCGCTCCGCGATGTCCGCGCGCACGTTCGCGCAACTCAACGCTTCGAGCATCTCCATGACGGATTCTGCGGGGCCGG
>JRYK01003963.1_pt1 | contig 12175 bp, 9 predicted proteins | sample 235381 | NCBI WGS metagenome assembly JRYK01 (sample SAMN03074220, study PRJNA261476) | activated sludge metagenome | biome: Wastewater Treatment Plant; feature: Wastewater; material: Activated sludge; isolation source: activated biomass of a wastewaster treatment plant treating hydrocarbon... ...
ATAGAGGGGAGCGTCGCCCACGTAACCATGCTCGCCGAGAGCGGCATCATACTCAAAAGCGAAGCCGAAAAGATAATAAAGGGCCTCAGGCAGATCGAAAAGGAGATAGATTCGGGCAAGTTCCCGTTCAGGGAAGAGTTCGAGGACATCCATCTCAACATCGAAAAACGGTTAATAGAAAAGATCGGGGACACGGGCGGGAAGATACATACGGCGAGGAGCAGGAACGACCAGATAGCTCTAGACATGAGGCTCTACCTCAGAAAAGAGATAAACGAGATAATACTCCTGATTAAGGACATCGCCGGCGCGCTCATCGGCCTCGCTGAAAAGAACATTGACGTTGTGCTCCCCCTCTACACACATCTCCAGAGGGGACAGCCCGTCCTCCTGTCTCACCACCTTATGGGTCTTTACGAGATGCTGAAGAGAGACAGGGAAAGATACTTAGATTGTCTCGCAAGGGTGAACGTCATGCCGCTCGGCGCGGGGGCTGGAGCGGGGACCACGTTCCCGATAGACAGGGAATTGGTCGCGAAGCTCCTCGATTTCCCCAAAGTGACCCAGAACAGCATAGATACGGTGAGCGACAGGGATTTTATAGTCGAGTTCATAGCGGTATCGGCCAATTTAATGATGCACCTCAGCAGGATATCCGAAGAGTTCGTCCTGTGGTCGACGAAGGAATTCGATTTCGTCGATCTCGGAGACGAATTCACCACGGGGTCGAGCATCATGCCCCAGAAGAGGAACCCCGACATGGCCGAGCTCATACGCGGCAAGACAGGCAGGGTTTACGGCAGCCTTGTAACGATACTGACCGTCATGAAGGGACTCCCTTTCTCCTACAACAGGGACATGCAGGAGGACAAGGAGCCCATGTTCGATACTGTTGATACTGTTAAATCCTCGCTCGAGGTGCTGAGGGCGATGCTGGGCGGCATCACATTCAAGAGCGAAAACATGAAAAAGGCTCTCGCTGCAGGTTTCATCACGGCGACCGACATAGCGGATTACCTTACGCGCAAGGGCATGCCCTTCAGGCAGTCTCACGAGGTGACCGGAAGGATTGTCGGATACGCCGAGGAAAAAGGAAGGGAGCTCATGAACCTCCACATCACCGAGTATAAGATGTTTTCGAGGCTCTTCGAGGACGACCTCTTCGATCACATCACGCTCGAAGGCTCGGTCAGCGGCAGGAAATCCTTCGGCGGCACGGCGAGACAGAACGTCGTCAGGATGATCGCGCAGGGGAAGAAAGAGACGGGCAAATGGTGAATACGAATTGAAGGAAATGACCAAAGCCGAATGGAGGAAATTCCTCCTCAGGGGAACCAGGACAGGAAAGCTCGCGACCGTAAGGAAGGACGGGCGGCCACACGTCGTCCCCATATGGTTCGATCTCGACGGCGACTCGGTTATATTCACGACGGGCAGCCGTTCCGTAAAGTTCATGAACATGAAGCGCGACCCCAGGGTATCCATTGCGATAGACGACCAGACCCCTCCGTATTCGTATGTCATGATCGAAGGCACTGTCTCATTTTCGGAAGACCCCGGAGAGCTCCTCTATTGGGCAACGCGCATCGGCGGGCGATACATGGGTGAAGACCAGGCGGAAGCGTACGGCAAAAGGAACTCGACCCCCGGAGAGGTGATCGTACGAATTACTCCGTCGAAGGTTTCGGCTTTCGCGGACGTCGCAAGCTGGTAGATATTTACCGCCTGCATCATCCAGGACGATTAAATATTCCGTGGATCGAAATTCATAACTCTATAAATTCCCTATTGCGCAAATATAAGGCGAGAAAGATAATTAGATACGATCCCGGAAAACCGGTATCCCGAAATTTCATGATTCAAGTAATCGTTCGGCACAATTAATACGCCGGAGGCGGGGATGAAGCTTCACTCCGAGAGGAAGCCAGCAGCACATTCTAACATCACCAGGGTTATGTCGAGGTTTCTCTCGGCGGAGAAAAAATACAGCCCGATTCTATTCTGGTCCCTCATAGTAGGCGCACTCACAGGACTGGCAGGCGCGGTCTTTCAGCTCTCTATAGAAAAAGTCCAGGACTTGAGAGAGCTGCTTCTGCGAATTTTTCCTCAGAGTTCCGTGTTCCAGTTAGCCGCTTCAGTTCTTTTCTCGGCCGTCCTCGTTTATATCGCCTTTCTTCTGGTAAGAAGATTCGCGCCCGAAGCAAGCGGGAGCGGGGTGCACGAGATCGAAGGGGCGCTCGACGACGTAAGACCGATACGGTGGAAGAACGTATTGCCGGTGAAATTCCTGGGAGGTCTCTGCTCACTCGGCGGCGGCATGGTGCTCGGAAGAGAGGGTCCGACGATACAAATGGGCGGGAACATAGGGAAGATGGTCGCGGATATATTCAGGGCCGGCAAGGAAGACTCCCACGCGCTGATCGCGGCCGGCGCAGGAGGCGGATTAACCGCGGCATTCAACGCCCCTCTCGCCGGCATACTTTTCGTATTCGAGGAGATGCGCCCCGAATTCAAATACAACTTCCTCTCCGTACAATCGGTGATAATCGCTTCCGTAGCCTCGGATATCGCGCTCCGCTCAATAATGGGCCAGAGTCCCGATATACCTATGAAGATGCTCGCCACCCCGCCGCTCACGTCCCTCTGGATATTCCTCATATTCGGTTTCTTGTTCGGGATATTCGGCGTGCTATTCAACTTCCTCCTCGTGAAGACGCTCGACTTCTTTCATAATCTCAAAGGACCCCTGTTCACGCTCACGGGTCTCTACGTGGGAGCCTTCGTCGGGCTCCTCGCATGGCTCTACCCGAACCTCATAGGAGGAGGCTACAAGGTGATACCGGAGGCGATTTCGGGAACTATCCCGGTCACGCTTCTGCTTCTCCTTTTCTTCGGACGTTTCGGAACCACGATGATAAGCTACGGCTCAGGCGCTCCCGGCGGCATTTTCGCGCCGATGCTCGCCCTGGGGACTCTCTTCGGCATGTGGTACGGCAGCATAGCGCACAGCTACGTGCCCGACCTCATCGTGCGCCCGGAGCTTTTCGCGGTCGCGGGCATGGCGGCCCTCTTCTGCGCCACTGTAAGGGCGCCCCTTACGGGTATCGCTCTCACAATAGAGATGACGGGCAACTACGACATGATACTCCCGCTCATACTCACATGCCTCACGGCCACCCTCGTTGCGGAAGGTCTGGGAGGAAAGCCCGTTTATACGGTGCTGCTTAGAAGGACTCTCAATCTGGCAAAAAAATGACCGCGGATTCCGCGCGCGCCTTCTACCTGATTTCAGACTGCGCTTTCTCGAGATTGTATAAACGGGGTTTCTTGAAGTGACTCGAACGGTATGTCCGGAGCCGGGAAATGAATTAGACCAGGGTCATGGGGTCTCTTCCTTACAACCGCCCTCTCTCAATATGGCCTCGATCTCATACCCCGCGGCAATGCTCGCGATACACGACACGAGCTCGTGCGCGGGAGAGAATATCAATCTGCCGTCGCCCCCCGCTGCCTCCCCTTCACCGGGCATCGGAGAAAACTCCATGCCCTTCGTGTTCAGGTTCTCGTGGTCGTCCTTCCCCTTGTTCACCCGGAGGAACCCTCCGGCGACCTCGGCCTCGACGAGATAGAATACGGGCTCGGCCGACGCGCCCGATTCCAGTTTTAGGGCTGTCGGTATGCCTTCTTGTATGACGATGTCCCTCACGGGTTTGCCGCCCTTACTGACCCTCATCCGCTTTCTGCCCTCGGCGTTGAGCTTGCGCACCTCGTCGCCGTCTGAGACGCTTATTACGGCCATGCCGTAAGTACCCGAATTGCTCTTTATGAACAAGTACGGATCTTCCGGTATCCCTTTTTCTCTATAAGTCTTCCTCAATCTCTCGAGCATCGAGTCCGCGACCCCGGCCGCCCTTTCACGGTCCCCGGGGTTATCGAAATCTATGCCCTCAACCGCAACCGTGTCTATCGTAATTATCCACGGGTCGATGCCGAGGAGAGTGGAAACCTCGTCCGCGAGCTTGTTATAGTACTCGAAATGGACGCTCTTCCTCCTCGTGTGCCACCCTATCTCGACGGGGGGCTCGACCGGCTGAACAATGTCCTTCAGTGTCTTGGGACACTTCTCGGAGAAGTCGTTATTTATCAGCAGGAGGTCGGGAGACATCTTCGACGTGAATATCCTGTTGTCTTCTTTCTTAACCTTATACGCCTCGACCTCGGCCCCGCTCTGTGATTGGAAGCTCGCGTGGTCACGGTCAAACTCCTCGCTTACGATTCCGACTTCGACTTCGTAATCGACTTTTTCGAGTATGGATTTGAGCACGAGGATATTCTCCCAGTAAAACGGGTTCCTCGTATGGAGCTCCGGGATTATAAGGATGCTTTTCACCTTCGGATACTTCCGAAGGAAATATTCCCTGAACAGACCCGATGCCCTGTCCCTGAAGGGTTGCGACAGGTTGTTAAACCCTGCGGGAAAGATATTTGTATCGACCGGGGCCAGCTTATGATTCGACACCCTTACATCGACCGAAGAATAAAGGGGTATAAATTCCTTTTCGGTCTTTCCTTTCATCCAGGATTCTATCTTCTTCCTGTTCTCGGAAATTCTGATGTTCAGTTCGTCGATGTGTCTCATAGGCGTCTCAATCTTTAACTACGTATGTGCCGGCGATTTTATCATGCCACGTCTGACCCTCGGAATCGACCAGCGACCACAAAAACCCGGCGCACAAAAACGCTCCTGATATGTAATAGCCGATCCATCTTATGAATGCGTCCCAGACGCCTATCCCCTCTCCGTATCTGTTTATCAATTTTATACCCAATAACATCTTGCCCACAGTCATGCCCCCGTACCCGTGAAAAAACACGAAGTATGTGGACGAGAGCAGGAAGAGAACCATGTAAAGAGGCCTCAGCATATCCCCGGAGCCGTACGATCCGAAATCGAACCCGTATAAAACGAACAGACCCGCAAAATATGCGAGCAGGGCTATCAAGGATACGACAACGATATCAATTGCCAGCGCCAGTGCGCGCGGTATAAAACCGGCGAGGTTATATACGTCGTTCTCCCGCCCGTACCACTCTTCCGGTCTGTCAGGTTCCTGCTCGTATGGCCCGGCCTCGTTTTCGATGAAAGCGAAGGGGTCAGGCCGCGGAGCATCGGGTTCGTGTTCCGGGACGGGCGGCGTTTCCTGAGCGGTTCGGGACACGCTCCCGGCCTTTTCATCCGCGCGGTCCCCTGCCTCACCAACTTTAGAGACCGGGAAAAGCTCATAGGATTCAGCCTCGGGCTCCGTCCCGGCGCCCGATGTACGCCTTCGCCGGGCGGCCCCGGTACTACGGCCTTCCGGCCGCGCATGCAGCTCCGTATCCCTTATCGGTATGTCGAGAAACAGATCTCCCGTGACGGGTCCGGCGGATTCTTTCTCCGGGCGCGAACGGGACCTCCCCCGTCCCCTCTCCCCGGCCTCTGACGTTTGAGGTTCAGTTTCCCGGCCTAGCGGAGACCCGCATTTTTTGCAGTATTCGAGATGATCAAAGCTGTTGTATCCGCACGACGGGCATTTCATAGGTATGATCAGCAGAATAAGTTACAGGAAACAGCCCCTCTTGCCAAAAAAAATGCGCCCTACCCCGATCGATCGAACCGTCTGATCCGATTTATTTGCCGAACCGGGATAGGGCGCAGTCGAACCCGTTATATACAGTATCAGGAACCTTCCGAAAGCTGTATTTCGATCGCTGACTTAAGTCCCTCCGGGTTTGCGCCCGGAACGAGCATGCCGTTCACCACGAAGGTCGGCGTGGACTGTACGCCGATCTCGGAGGCTTCCTTCATCTGGCTCTCTACTTTAGCCTGTACCTCTTTCGAGCCCAGGCACGCATTGAACTTCTTCGTATCGAGCCCGATTTCTTTTGCATACTGGGTGAATTTCTCTTTGGAATTTTCGAGCGTTATATCCTTCTGATTGTCGAAAAGCTTGTCGTGGTAAGCCCAGAACTTGCTGTCGCCTCCCTCCTGATACGCGCATGTCGCGGCAATCGCTGCAGGCATCGCCCAGTTATGGTTCCTGAGGGGCATCTGCTTGTAAGCTATTTTAACCTTGCCGTTAAATTCCTTCAGGATGTCCGGGAGCATGTCCTTTCCCCTCTTGCAGAACGGACACTGGAAGTCCGAATATTCCACTATCACAACCTTTGCGTTCTCGGCGCCTTTCGTAGGTGTGTCCTTAAGCGATATCTTTTCCATTATCTCTTTGTGGGGATCGACGGTCGTATCCATGATCTCGGTGCCGAGCACGAGGAATTTGCCGTTGTCGCTGATGAAGACCGGAATAGTCTGACGTCCGCCCATTACGAACGACCCCTCTTTAAATCCGGTAAGCTTCGAGGCCTTGAACTTGGAAATGTCTATGATGTCGCTGTTGATTATAAGAAACTTCCCGTCGGTAGTCATAAGAAGAGGGAACTCGCCCCTTGGAATCGGAATCGCGCCCTGCTTGATGTTTTTAATAGGGGTCTCTTTGAAACCGGACGTGTCCACCATATTGCCCAATAGCAGATATTTTCCGTCCTGGCTTATAAGGAACGCCACTTCCTGCTCACCCTGGCCGGTCTTGACAACGAACGCGCCCTTTTTAATTCCCTTTATGGAGCTTTCCTCGAACCCCTTGATCTCTACAACAGTATCAGGCGATAAGTTTGCTCCGAAATTTTTCTTGAAAAATGTTTGCAAACGTGCGTTTTCTTCTTTAGACATTTGCTGGCTGAACGCCTGGCTGCCTGCTAATACGAATGATATTATCAGCAGGGCCGAGGACAAAAATTTTAACTTCATACACGCCTCCTTAGGTTTGGTTAGCTAAAACTATACCACTGAATGTCTAGAAAGCAATAAAATCGTGCCCCGGTAAAAATTGGCGCTACTGCCTAGAATCACTCAATTTTCATCCGGAAAAAACCCTCTTGAATATACCGTCCACATTCTTGAGATCCGCGGTTACGTCAAAGCATTTAGTAATTTCCTCTTTAGTTAACAATTGCGCCACCTCACTGTCGCGGAGCAGCAGCTCCCGGAACTCACCCTTCTCTTTCCAGGTCTTCATGGCGTTACGCTGGACGAGCCTGTACGCGTCCTCCCTCGACATCCCCTTTTCGACGAGCTTCAGCAGGACCTTTTGAGAGAAGATCAGGCCGCGCGTGAGCCATATATTTTTTTCCATATTTTCGGGGTACACCTGAAGTCCGTCCAGAAGATACGCAAGCCTCCCCAGCATAAAATCGAGCAGTATAGTGCTGTCAGGGCCGATCACCCTCTCGACCGACGAATGGCTTATATCGCGCTCATGCCAGAGCGGTATGTTCTCGAGCGCAGGAACTGCGTAAGAGCGCATTAGCCTTGCAAGCCCGCACAGGTTCTCGGATAACACCGGATTTCTTTTATGGGGCATCGCGGACGATCCCTTCTGCCCCTCGGTAAACGGCTCTTCGAGCTCGAGCACCTCGGTCCTCTGAAAATGCCTTATTTCGAGGGCGATCTTATCGATAGTCGAAGCAACCATGGAAAGCGTGAGGAAATATTCCGCATGTATATCACGCTGTATTATCTGCGTAGAGATCGGGGCCGGTTTCAGGCGGAGCCGTCTGCAGGCGTCTTCCTCTATCTTCGGGGGCACGTTGGCGAATGTCCCGACCGCACCCGATATCTTCCCCACGCTTATGACCCCTTTCGCCCGCCTCATGCGCTCGAGGTTCCTTTTCATCTCGTCGTACCAGAGGGCAAAGACGAGCCCGAGCGTCTTCGGCTCGGCATGGATACCGTGGGTCCTGCCTATCATGGGCGTATTCTTATATTTGAACGCCTGCTTTTTGAGTATCCTTATTACGGCTTCTATGTCCTTTATGATCAATTCAGCAGCGTCCCTCAACTGAAGGGCGAAGGCCGTGTCGAGCACGTCGGACGACGTCAGGCCCAGGTGTATCCACCTCGATTCCTTCCCTACGTGCTCGGCAACCGACGTGAGGAACGAGATAACGTCGTGCTTCAGCTCCTTTTCGAGCTCGTTTATCCTTGGGACGTCGAAAGCCGCCCTCTTCTTTATCACCTCGACGGCTTTCTTGGGTATCTTCCCGTATTTCGCCCACGCCTCGCAGACGGCGATCTCCACGCGGAGCCAGTTCGCGTATTTAGCCTCGTCCGTCCATATGGCGGACATCTCGGGTCTCGAATATCTCTCGATCAAATCGCCAGCACCTCTCCCAATGTCTTTCTCGGAGCGACAGAGATACGCACTTCCGATGATTGCCCCGTCCTTCTCAGCGCGCCTGAGGCCGATTCGAAAGCGACTTCGGGCCTGTTGTTCACCTGGCTTAAATGGGCGAGAACGACGTGCCTGAGCCCGTTATGGGCCAGCTCCGAAAGCAGCTCCGCGGCCTGGTGATTGGAAAGATGGCCGAGACGGCTCCTTATCCTCTGCTTCAGGTCCCAGGGGTAATGGCTGTAAAGCAGTATGTCGTTATCGTGATTGAATTCGATCACGAGCGCGTTTGAGCCCCTCAGCCTCTCCCTTACGAGGGCCGTGACGGAGCCTATGTCCGTAACGACCCCTATTTTCTTGCTATCCCCCGTCTCGATAGAGAAACCCACGGGATCAAGGGCGTCGTGGGGCACGGAGAAGGGTGTTATCAGCATGTCCCTTATAGTAAATGAAGTATCTGTATCGAACTCCCTGAGAGCGCTAACCTTGTCTGACCACAGATGAGTCGTTGCGCTCGCCACGTGGACCGGAACGCCTATAGTCCGGAGCGCGGCCGTGTGATCGGAATGCTCGTGCGTCACGATGACCGCGTTTATATCCGTCAGGTCCACGTCGAGCTTTCTCAGCTTGAGAACGATCTGTCTCAAGCTGATACCCGCATCGACCAGTATCCTCGTCCCCCCGGACTCCACATAAAGACAGTTCCCGGAACTGCCGCTTGCAAGCGTGCATATCTTCATTCGTCAGCCGCCGAGTGATTTATCCGTATCGGAATTTCAGCATGGATTACCAGTACCTTATTAGTCAACAATATTATCCGGAGCGCAGAGAATATATAAACCTACGACCTATGAATGACAAACCCCCGCCGCGGTATCGGCAGCGGGGAACCTGGGTTTGACGCTCTCTTATCGGTCCCGTTAATAATCCTTTTCTCTCTGAAGGGCTGGCTCTGGGATTATCGGGCCGATCCCGGGATCGGTGCCCTTTTTGCCCGAGCCGTGAAAAATAGAAAGCAGCCCCGTATACAAAAAGCCGAACTGGATCAGTATCAGAAACGGCACCCAGCCCAGGTATCCCATATAAACGGCGAGCACGGTCTGAATAAAAAACAATACGCCGAACGTTATTTCTACGACGGCAGTAGCTTCTTTTGACGCGATGTATCCTCTCGAACGCCAGTTGTCGCTCTTGCTTGTGACAGCGAATTTAGGCGTGCGTCTGAACTCGGAGCTCCTGCCCAAAAGCGCCTCCAGCACCGCCTTTGAGTTATTGATGGCCATTCCCGCTCCCATGGATATCGCGAGAGGAACATACTTCAGATATGAGAGCCATCCCCTGCCGTGCACCTCTCTGACCGTAATTATATAGAAGAGCACGAAGCTGAGCGTCCCGGCCGTTATGGCGAACACGTTGACTGCTATACCGCTGTCCCAGCCCAGCTCGGCCCAGAAAAAACCCATCGGGAACATCAGGAGAAATAAGATGAGGAGCAACAAATACGAAATATTTCCAAAAAGGTGGAAAAACGCCTCGGACTTGACCTTGAAAGGAAGGTTATCGCGCCTGAAGACTTCGGGGAGTATCTTCAACGCTGTCTGGACCCCGCCCTTTGCCCACCTGTGCTGCTGCGATTTAAAGGCGTTCATATCCACCGGCAGCTCGGCATCAGCGGTCATGTCGCGGAGATAAACCAGTCTCCAGCCGGCTAGCTGGGCCCTGTAGCTGAGGTCGAGGTCCTCGGTAAGCGTATCGTGCTGCCATCCGCCTGAAGACTCGATGCACTCCTTCCTCAGCACCCCCGCTGTCCCGTTGAAGTTAAAGAACATACCGCCGTTAAACCTGGACGTCTGCTCTATCATGAAATGCCCGTCTAGGAGGATCGCCTGCGCTTTCGTAAGTGTAGAGTAATCGAGGTTCACGTGGCCCCACCTCACCTGGACCATTCCCACCCCCGGATCGGTGAAAAAGTCCACCGTATTCCGGAGGAATTCCGGCGGGGGTATGAAGTCCGCGTCGAAAACGGCCAGGAGCTCGCCCTTGGCCACCTTAAGACCCTCCCTGAGCGCTCCCGCCTTATACCCTTCCCTGTTCTCCCTATGTATATATACGATGTCGGTCCCGGTCTCTCTGAACCGCTCGACGCATTCGCTCGCGATCTCGACCGTCTTGTCCGTCGAGTCGTCGAGCACCTGTATCTCGAGGAGGTCCCTCGGATAGTCGATTTTGCATACAGACGCGATGAGCCTTTCCACAACGTACATTTCGTTGTAAATGGGGAGCTGAATCGTAACGACCGGCAGGTTCTCGTACCTTGACGCGGGCAGCGGCTTCTTGTTCTTATTCTTCTTATATAAATAGGAAAGGTAATACCGGTGCAGACCGAATATGCAGAGAAGCGTCAGCGTTACGGCATATAGGACTGTGATTATTATCTTAGAAGCTAAAATAAAATATTCCACTTCACATTTCCCGCTGCCTCTTCATTCCGGACAGTTTCAGAACTTTGCCTCTTTGAGCCTTTCTACAGCTTCTGCAATTCTCTTTGTGCTGAATGTGGTAGAGACCCGCGCATAGCCCTCGCCGTACTTTCCGAAGCCGGTGCCCGGTGTCACGACGATACCTGTCTCGGTCAGGAGCTTTGCCGAGAAATCCTTTGACGACAATCCGGCCGGGACTCCGAACCAGACGTAAAAAGTGGCCATGGGTTTACTGTAGCTCAAACCGGCTTCGTCGAGTCCCCTGCAGAAGATGTCCCTCCGCTCCTGGAAAATCTTTATCCTGTCCGCGAGACCGGTTTCGTAATTTTTCAAGGCTTCCACGCCGGCGATCTGAACGGCCTGAAAAGCTCCCGAATCTATGTTCGTCTTAATCTTGCCGAGTCCTCCGATCGCCTTTTTGTTCCCGACAGCAAAACCGATTCTCCAACCGGTCATGTCGAACGTCTTGGAAAGGGAATGGAACTCGATCCCGACTTCCCTGGCGCCGTCGTACTCGAGAAAACTGGACGGTTTATATCCCTCGTACGCAATCTCCGTGTAGGCGGCGTCGTGACATATAAGAATATTATATTTGACAGCAAAATCCACAAGTTCCTTGTAAAACCCGGCCCCCGCAACGGCGGCCGTAGGGTTATTCGGATAGTTAACGAACATTATCTTCGCTTTTCTGGCGATTTCTTCCGGAATAGCCCCGAGATCGGGCAGAAACCCGTTCTCTTTGAGGAGCGGTACGGCGTATGGAACCCCTCCTGCAAAGCTTATCGAAGTCGGATATACAGGGTAACCCGGGTCCGTGTACAGCCCTATGTCGCCCGGGTCGATGAATGCGAGAGGGGTATGCGCTATTCCCTCTTTCGAGCCGATGAGCGCTACGACTTCGGTCTTGGGGTCGAGCTCCACGCCGAAGCGCTTCTTGTACCAGTCCGAAACAGCCTCCCTGAATGAAAGCAGGCCCTCGTACGAAGGGTATCTGTGGTTCTGCGGGTCCTCAGCGGCCCTCTTGAGCGCCTCGACTATATGCGGAGGCGTGGGTATATCGGGATCGCCGACACTTAAATCGATAATATCCACCCCCTTAGCCCTCATTTCGTTCTTTTTTGCGTCAATTTCCGCGAAAAGGTACGGCGGGAGGTCGGCGATTCTCTTCGCCCAGGTCAAATCCATTGGAAATTCTCCTTTATTCTTCCCATCTTGGGATTTTCTATCATAACCAACCCTGCGTATTAGAGCAAGGCAGCAGAGGCGCAATTCATGTGGACGGCGGTGATACTGCGAAAATAGACGCAAGACCCGAGCCGTATGTCCCGCCCCGCTTATAGCTCCCGATAGGCTGCGCTTATTATCTCATAAGCGGCTTCTGCCAATTCTTTCCTCGTTTGACCGGGCTCTATCACCTCGAGCTCTCTC
>JRYK01005193.1_pt1 | contig 12156 bp, 9 predicted proteins | sample 235381 | NCBI WGS metagenome assembly JRYK01 (sample SAMN03074220, study PRJNA261476) | activated sludge metagenome | biome: Wastewater Treatment Plant; feature: Wastewater; material: Activated sludge; isolation source: activated biomass of a wastewaster treatment plant treating hydrocarbon... ...
GCCACGCCCGCCGCGGCGGCGGCGGGGAACGGGGATCAGCGCGCGGCGTCGCCCAGGTAGGCGCAGCCGCGATAGACGCCCGGCTGCGGGTCGGTCGCCCGGGCGAAGGTGATCTCGGCGCGGTAGGGGAGGATTGCGTTGGCGAGCGGGTCCGCGCAGCGCTCTCTATATAGACGCATGTCGATCCGCGCGCGCTCGGTCTCGGCCTTGAACTCGAACCCCTCGCCGCGCCGCGCGAGGCCGAGCGGCGGGAACGACGCCGGCGCGCCGTCGCCGACGCGCTGGAACGCCAGCCGCGTGTCGTCGAACACCATCGACCAGGAGGGGTTGTGCCCGCCGGCCTTCGCGACCACGCGGCGCAGGTCCTCGGAGCACTCGAGCCCGCCGAGCTGCGCGCGCAGCACCGCCTCGGCGAGGAACGCGTCGCCCTCGCGCCGGCCGGCGACCTCGACGAACATGCTGCGCGCGCGGCCCGCGGCGAGCGCGGCGAAGTGCTTGCGCAGCTCGCGCGCCGCGGCCGAATCCATCAGCTCGAGCCGCTTGCCGGACCCGCACGGGACGATCCAGGAGAGCCCGCTCCTGCCCTCGGCGTAGATGCCCCGCACCGTCGGCTCCGCCGCGGCGGCGGCGCCGGCCAGGACGAGCAGCGCGAGCGCGGCAGCGGCCCTCATCGCCCCGCCCGGTCCTGCTCGTTGCGCGCTTTGATCAGGTCGCGCGCCCGCGCCCAGTCGGCGTCCGACCACGCGCGCAGGTCGAAGAACCCGCCGGGACTCGCCAGGTGGGCCGCGCCGTCGAGCGCGATCGTCTGGCCGGTCAGCCACTCGCAGCCGTCGGCGACGAGGAACGTCGCCAGGTTCCGGATCTCCTCCATACGGCCGATGCGGCCGGTCGGATTCTTCGCCGCGCCGCGCTCCTCGACCGTCTGGCCGGGATTCAGGCGTGCCCCCATGCCCTCGGTGGGGAACGGGCCCGGCGCGATCGCGTTGAGCCGGATGCCGAATTTCGCCCACTCGACCGCGAGCGACTGCGTCATGACGTGCACCCCGGCCTTCGACATCGCCGAGGGCACGACGTACGGCGACCCGGTCCAGACCCAGGTGACCAGGATCGAGACGACGCTCCCGCGGTGCCCGCCCGCGATCCAGCGCTTTCCGACCGCCTGCGTCACGTAGAACGTCCCGTGCAGCACGATGTTGGCGATCGCGTCGAAGCCGCGCGGCGAGAGGTCCTCGGTGCGGCTGATGAAGTTGCCGGCGGCATTGTTGACGAGCGCGTCCAGCGGGCCGCCGTCGTCCCAGACCGCCTGCGCCATCGCGTCCACCGCGGCCGCATCGCGGATGTCGACCGCGTGGGTCTTCACCGTCCCGCCGTGCCGCGCCGTCAGCGCCGCGGCCGTCTCGTCGAGCACGGTCTTCCGTCGCCCGCAGATGTGGACGGTCGCCCCCAGGGCGAGGAACTGCTCGGCCATCTCGCGCCCGAGTCCGGTGCCGCCGCCGGTGACGAGGATGCGCTTGCCTTTCAGGAGGTCTGGCCGGAACATCGGTGCGGTTCTCCATTCTCCAGCGCGTTGCCCCGATTCTAAGGTCTGCCATGCCTTTGCCAGCTCCCGCGGTGCCCGGTCAGCCGCTCGCGGACGTCGACACGCCCGCGCTCCTGCTCGACCTCGACGCGTTCGAGCGCAACCTGAGGACGATGGCGGACGCGGTCGCGCCGCTCGGCGTGCGCCTGCGTCCGCACGCGAAATCGCACAAGTGCGCCGAGATCGCGCGGCGCCAGGTCGCGGCCGGCGCGGTCGGCGTCTGCGTCCAGAAGACCGCCGAGGCCGAGGCGCTCGTCGCCGGGGGCGTGCAGGACGTGCTGATCGCCAACGAGGTGGTCGGGCGGGCGAAGCTCGCGCGCGTCGCGGCGCTCGGCCGGTCGGCGCGGGTCGGGGTGTGCGTCGACGACGCGGCGGCCGTGGCGGACCTCGACGAGGCGGCGCGTGCGGCCGGGGCGCGGCTCGACGTGTATGTCGAAGTGAACGTCGGCGCCAACCGCTGCGGGGTCGAGCCGGGCGCGCCGGCGCTGCGGCTCGCCCGGATCGTGAGCGGCTCGGCCAACCTGCGCTTCGCGGGCCTTCAGGCCTACCACGGCGGCGCGCAGCACCTGCGCACGGTCGCGGAGCGCAGGGCGGCGATCGCGCAGGCGGTGGAGAAAGCCGGTCGTACGCGCCGGCTGATCGAGGACGAGGGCTTCGCGTGCGACATCGTCACCGGCGCGGGCACCGGCACCTTCATCTACGAGGGGGCGAGCGGCGTGTACGACGAGCTGCAGCCGGGCTCGTACGTGTTCATGGACGCCGACTACAACCGCAACGCCTGGGACGGGTTCCCGCGCTTCGAGCAGAGCCTGTTCATCTGGGCGACGGTGATGAGCGCACCGGCGCCGGAGCGCGTCGTGGTCGACGCCGGGCTCAAGGCGCACAGCGTCGACTCCGGGCTGCCGCAGCTCGTGGGCTGGCCGGGCGTCGAGTACGCGCGACCGTCCGACGAGCACGGCGTGTTGAAGGTCGCCGCCGGCGCGCGCGCGCCGCGCCTCGGCGCGAAGCTGCGCCTCGTCCCGGGGCATTGCGACCCGACGGTGAACCTCTACGACTGGCTGGTGTGCTGCCGGGGCGAGCGGGTCGAGGCGGTGTGGCCGGTGAGCGCGCGGGGGGCGTTCTATTGATGGCAGATCCCGGCGGCTCCAAAATGGAGCCGGTGGAACCATTCTGGAGGTTCACGTGACAGTCAACCTTTCGGTGAAGCACGTGCCCGACGCGCTCGCGGACCGGCTGCGCGCACGTGCCGAGCGCAACCGACGCTCGCTGCAGCGCGAGCTCTCGAGCATCCTCGAAGCGGCGGTTGACGAGCGCGCCCCGACGGCAGAGCTTCGTCCGCTGCCGCCTCGAACGCTCACCATCGAAGAGGTGGCCGAACGCGCGCGGTGCTGTCACTCGCCCAACGCTACAGGCTCACGGCATACGCCGCCTATCTGTGGCCTGCCGAGCGGCTGGAAGCGCCCCTGGCGGCTTTCGACGTCGCGCTGGCGCGCGCGGCGCGGGATCACCTGACCGGCGGCGAAGCCGGGTCCCATTGAGCGGGCGCTGCCACGGCGCGCGCCCGCGTAGCGCGTCGGCCTGTCGATTTCGACCGCCGCCGCTCGACCAGTCGGCGTGTGCACCAGGAAGCCCCACGCGCGCTGCGCCCTCGATCGGCGCCGCCGATCCGATCCGCGGCGCGCCCGATCGTTGACCCGGGCAAGCGGCTCCGTTAATGAATTCGTAGTCTTTCGACGCCGGCCGATCGGCTACATTCGGGCGGTTCGCAGGAATCCGTCAGCCATCTGCCACCGCCGGGGATCGAGAATCCCCGGCCACGAACAGGACACCGTCGCATGAGCACCGCCCCTTTCGTCCATCGCCGTCCGGCCGCCGCCGCCCTCGCCGCCGCCGCGCGCGTCCTCGCCGCGTGCAGCGACGGCCGCGGCGACGCCAAGGCGCAGGCGGGCCCCCCGCCCGCCCCGCCGGTCAGCGTGGCCGCCGCAATCGAGCGGCAGGTGATCGAGTCCGACGAGTTTCCCGGCCGGGTCGAGGCGGTCGACTCGGTCGACGTGCGCGCGCGCATCAACGGCTACCTGCAGTCGGTGCACTTCAAGCCCGGCGCGGAGGTGAGGAAGGGCGAGCTGCTCTTCACGCTCGACCCGCGGCCGTTCGAGGCGCAGGTGGCCGCCGCCGAGAGCCAGGTCGCCGCGCCGCGCTCGCAGCTCGACCTCGCGCGCATCGAGCTCAAGCGCAACGAGGAGATGTGGGCCGACCGCGCCACCTCGAAGCGCGAGTTCGACGACGCGGTCACGCGCGTGCGCACGCTCGAGTCGCAGCTCAAGGCGAACGAGGCCGCGCTCGCGACCGCGCGCCTGAACCTCGGCTACACGCGCATCACCGCGCCGATCTCCGGGCGCGTGGGCAAGGCGGAGATCACGGTCGGCAACCTCGTGCAGGGCGAGATGCCGCCCTCGCCGGTGCTGACGACGGTGGTGTCGGTGAACCCGGTCTACGTCTCGTTCCAGGCCGACGAGGCCGCGTACCTCAAGTACATCGCCGGCGCGCGCAAGAGCGCGCTCGCGGTGTCGGTCGGCCTGGCCGACGAAGACGGGTTCCCGCACGCGGGCACGCTGGGGTTCATCGACAACCGCGTCGACCCGGCGAGCGGCACGGTGCGCATGCGCGCGACGGTGGACAACAAGAGCGGGCGCTTCACGCCCGGCCTCTTCGCGCGCGTGAAGCTCGGGGACACCGCGCAGCCGCGCATGGCGGTGCTGGTCAGCGACCGCGCGATCGGCACCGACCAGAGCCGGCGCTACGTGCTCGTGCTCGACGCCGAGAAGAAGGCGGTCTACCGCGAGGTGCGGATCGGCCGCCTGGTGGACGGGCTGCGGGTGATCGAGTCGGGCCTCAAGCCGGGCGAGGTGATCGTCGTGAACGGCCTGCAGCGCGTGCGGCCCGGCGCGCCGGTGACGCCGCAGACGGTGCCGATGGAGGCCCAGGCGCCGAACGCTCGCCCGAACGGCGCGCCGGCGAAGAAGGGCTGAGGCCATGAACCTCTCGCGCTTCTTCATCGACCGGCCGGTCTTCGCCGGCGTGCTGTCGATCTTCATCTTCCTAGCCGGCCTGATCTCGGCCTGGGTGCTGCCGGTGGCCGAGTACCCGGACGTCGTCCCGCCGTCGGTGGTCGTGCGCGCGGCCTATCCCGGCGCCAACCCGAAGGTGATCGCCGAGACCGTCGCCGCGCCGCTCGAGGAGAGCATCAACGGCGTCGAGAACATGCTGTACATGGAGTCGCAGGCGACCACCGACGGCGTGCTCCAGCTCACCGTGACCTTCAAGATCGGCACCGACGTCGACCTCGCCGAGTCGCAGGTGCAGAACCGCGTGCAGCGGGCGCTGCCGCGCCTGCCGAACGAGGTGCGCCAGATCGGGGTGGTGACGCAGAAGAGCTCGCCCGACTTCGCCATGGTGGTGCACATCCTGTCGCCCGACGGACGCTACGACGAGCTGTACCTGCGCAACTTCGCGGTCCTCAACGTCAAGGACAACCTGCAGCGCATCCCGGGCATGGGCCAGGTGCTGGTGTTCGGCGGCGGGGACTACGCGATGCGGGTCTGGCTCGACCCGCAGAAGCTCGCCGCCCGCAACCTCACGGCGAGCGACGTGGTGCGCGCGCTGCGCGAGCAGAACCAGCAGGTCGCCGCCGGGGTGGTCGGCGCGCCGCCGGCGGCGCCGCACACCGACTTCCAGCTCTCGGTGAACGCGCAGGGGCGCCTCGTGACCGAGGAGGAGTTCCGCAACGTCATCGTCGCGACCTCGCCCGACGGCGGCGTGCTGCGGCTGAAGGACGTCGCGCGCGTCGAGCTGGGCGCGGGCGAGTACGCGCTGCGCTCGCTGCTCAACAACAAGCCCGCGGTCGCGATCGGGATCTTCCAGGCGCCCAAGTCGAACGCGATCGAGCTGTCCAACCAGGTGCGCAGCGCGATGGCGGAGATGAAGAAGGACTTCCCCGCCGGAGTGGACTACGACATCGTCTACGACCCCACGCGCTTCGTGCTGCAGTCGATCAAGGCGGTGATCCGCACGCTGATCGAGGCGACGCTGCTCGTGGTGCTGGTGGTGATCGTGTTCCTGCAGACCTGGCGCGCGTCGATCATCCCGCTGGTGGCGGTGCCGGTGTCGATCGTCGGCACCTTCGCGGTGATGCTCGCGTTCGGCTTCTCGATCAACACCCTGACGCTGTTCGGGCTGGTGCTCGCGATCGGGATCGTGGTCGACGACGCGATCGTGGTGGTGGAGAACGTCGAGCGCAACCTCGAGCTCGGCTACGACGCGAAAGAGGCCACCTACCGCGCGATGCGCGAGGTGAGCGGCCCGATCATCGCGATCGCGCTCACCCTGTGCGCGGTGTTCATCCCGATCGCGTTCGTGAGCGGTCTCACCGGGCAGTTCTACCGCCAGTTCTCGCTCACGATCGCGATCTCGACGGTGATCTCGGCCTTCAACTCGCTCACGCTCTCGCCGGCGCTCGCGGCGCTGCTGCTGCGCGCGAAGGACGCGCCCAGGGACCGCCTCACGGTCTGGATGGACCGCGCGTTCGGCTGGTTCTTCGCGCGCTTCAACCGCTTCTTCCGGCGCTCGGCGGACGCCTACCAGGGCGCGGTCGCGCGCGTCCTGAACCGCAAGGCGCTCGCCTTCGGGGTGTACCTCGTGCTCCTCGGCGTGACCTACGTCGGCTTCCAGGCGGTGCCGTCCGGCTTCGTCCCGGGCCAGGACAAGCAGTACCTGGTCGGATTCGCGCAGCTGCCCGACGGCGCCTCGCTCGACCGCACCGAGGACGTGCTGCGGCGCATGTCGGACATCGCCCTGAAGACGCCCGGGATCAAGGACGCGGTCGCGTTCCCCGGCCTGTCGATCGCGGGCTTCACCAACGCGCCCAACGCCGGGATCGTGTTCTTCGGCCTGGACGAGTTCGAGAAGCGGCGCTCGCCCGGGCTCTCGGGCGGGGCGATCGCGGGCGCGGTCAACCAGCGGCTCGCGTCGATCCAGGACGCGTTCATCGCGGTGTTCCCGCCGCCGCCGGTGAACGGCATCGGCACCATCGGCGGCTTCAAGCTGCAGATCGAGGACCGCGGCGGGCTCGGCGACCAGGCGCTCTACGACGCGATGAAGGCGATGCAGATGCGCGCCTTCCAGGCGCCGGAGCTCTCGCCCAGCTTCTCCAGCTTCCAGATCAACGTGCCGCAGCTCTTCGCCGACGTCGACCGCGCCAAGGTGAAGCGCATGGGGGTCGCGCTCACCGACGTCTTCGAGACGATGCAGATCAACCTCGGGTCGCTGTACGTCAACGACTTCAACCGCTTCGGGCGCACCTACCGGGTGGTGGTGCAGGCCGACGCGCCGTACCGCTCGCGCGCCGACGACATCGCGCAGCTGAAGACCCGCAACGCCAAGGGCGAGCTGGTGCCGCTCGGGTCGCTGATGCGGGTCGAGCGGAGCTTCGGGCCCGACCGCGCGATCCGCTACAACGCCTTCCCGTCGGCGGACCTCAACGGCGCCGCCGCGCCGGGCTACAGCTCGGGTCAGGCGCAGGCCGCGATCGAGCGCATCGCGCGCGAGGTGCTGCCGCGCGGCATCACCTTCGAGTGGACCGACCTCACCTACCAGGAGATCCTCGCCGGCAACACCGCGGTGCTGGTGTTCCCGCTGTGCGTGCTGCTCGTCTTCCTGGTGCTGGCGGCGCAGTACGAGAGCCTGAAGCTGCCGCTCGCGATCATCCTCATCGTGCCGATGTGCCTGCTGTTCGCGATCGCCGGGGTGTACTTCACCGGCGGCGACAACAACATCTTCACGCAGATCGCGCTGTTCGTGCTCATGGGGCTGGCGTGCAAGAACGCGATCCTGATCGTCGAGTTCGCGCGCGAGCTGGAGATGAAGGAGCCGGCGCACGACCCGGTGCGCGCGGCGCTCGAGGCGTGCCGGATGCGGCTGCGGCCGATCCTGATGACCTCGTTCGCCTTCATCATGGGGGTGGTGCCGCTCGTGTTCTCGATCGGCGCCGGCGCGGAGATGCGCCACGCGATCGGCATCGCGGTGTTCTGCGGGATGCTCGGGGTGACCTTCTTCGGCCTGTTCCTGACCCCGGTGTTCTACGTGCTGCTGCACCGCAGGTTCGGCCGGCGGCAGCCGAAGCCGGCCGCGGCGCCGGCGTGAGGAGGCGGGCATGAGAACCCCTGCGCTCCTCGCCCTCGCGGCCCTCGCCGGCTGCTCGCTCGCGCCGCAGCTCGAGCAGCCCGCGCTCGACGTGCCGGCGCACTACAAGGCGCTCGGTCCCGACGAGCCCCGCGGCGAGTGGAAGACCGCCGAGCCCGCGGCGGAGGCGCTGCCGCGCGGGGAGTGGTGGCGGCTCTTCCGCGACCTGCAGCTCGACGCGCTCGAACTGGAGGCGAGCGCCGCGAACCAGACGGTGAAGATCGCCGCCGCGCGCCTCGCGCAGTCGCGCGCGGTGGTCGGCGTCGCCAGGGCGGAGCTGTTCCCGCGCTTCGACGCCGGGTTCGGCCCCTCGCGCATCAAGCAGTCGGGCGTCTCGCTCGGGCTGCCCCAGGGCACCGACATCCCGCCGTACACCGTCTGGCGCGGACAGATCACCGCCGCCTGGGAGGTGGACCTCTTCGGGCGCATCTCCGACGGCGTCGCCGCCGCGCGGAGCGACGCCGACGCCGCCGCGGCGCTGCACGGCGCGACCCTGCTCGCGGTGCAGGCCGACGTCGCGCAGGCGTACTTCGGGATCCGCCAGGCCGACGACGAGCTGAAGGTGCTGCGCGCGACGGTCACCGCGCGCGTCGAGACGCTGCGCCTCGTCCAGAGCCGCTTCGACGCCGGCGAGATCAGCGAGCTCGACCTCGCGCAGGCGAAGACGGAGGTCGGGCTGGCGCAGACCCAGGTCTACGGCGTCGAGCGGACCCGCGCGCAGCTCGAGAACGGGCTCGCGGTGCTGCTCGGCCGGGCGCCCGCGTCCTTCAGCCTGGCGCCGGCCACGCTGCCGACCGCGCTCCCGGCGATCCCGCCCGGGCTGCCCTCGGCGCTGCTCGAACGGCGGCCCGACGTCGCGGCCGCGAGCCGGACGATGGCGGCCTCGAACGCGCGCATCGGCGTCGCGAAGGCGGCGTTCTTCCCGGTCCTGCGCATCACCGGACTGGCCGGCTACGAGTCGAATGACCTCTCGGAGCTCTTCCAGTGGTCGAGCCGGGTGTGGGCGCTCGGGCCGATCGCCGGCACGATCCTGACGATGCCGATCTTCGACGGCGGGCGGAACCAGGCGAACCTCGACCGCTCGTACGCGGTGCTGGAGGAGTCGGTGGGCGTGTACCGGCAGACGGTGCTCGGCGCGTTCGCGGAGGTGGAGGACAACCTGGTCGCGCTGCGCACGCTCGCCGGCCAGGCCGAGGCCACGCGCGCATCGCTGCAGTCGGCGACGCGCGCGCTCAAGGTCGCGGAGTCGCGCTACCGCGCCGGCGCCACCAGCTACCTCCAGGTGGTGGACAGCCAGCGCACGCTGCTGGTCGTCGAGCGGCTCGACGCGCAGATTCGCGGCGCGCGCGCCGCGTCCACCGTGGCGCTGATCCGCGCGCTCGGCGGCGGGTGGGAGCCGTCCGCGGGCGTCTCCGGAGGCGCGCAATGAGCCTGCCCGAGCTCCTGCACCAGTACGGCTACGCGTTCATCGCGGCGGCCGTGCTGGTCGAGCAGGTCGGCGTGCCGATCCCGGCGTTCGCGGTGCTCGTGGTGGCGGGCGCGTTCGCCGCGAGCGGGGCGATCTCGGCGCCGCTCGTCTTCGCGCTCGCGGTCGCGGCGGCGGTCGCGGGCGACGGCACGGTCGCAGTGAAATAGGCGTCAGCGCGCGGCGGCCTTCGCTTCCTTTGCCGCCGCGATGCGCGCCTCGATCATCCGGCGCACCGGCAGACCCTCGGGCATCCGGTTCAGCACGTCCGTCCAGTCGGCAATGGCGCCGACCCAAGGACCGAAACTGGCCAAGTCGACCGCCGGCGGCTCGACGAACTCGCCNNCGCCCAGGCGGCCATGAGTTCGGGATCGGGATTGCGCGTGGTGGCCTCACGAAATGCGGCGGCGGCGTCGGCGTAGCGTCCGAGATTGACGTAGGCCTCGGCCAAAACCTTCCATCCCTCAGGTTGTTCGGGTTCGGCCTTCAGGCGACGCTCCAACTCCGCGACGAGCGCGAGATATTGGCGCTGACGATCGATTTCTTCCGCGCGGCTGGCGAGCGGCACGTCCGGCGCGCCCGGATTTCCGTAATGAAGATAGAGTCCCAGCGCACCCGCCGTCGCGGCGATGACCAGCGCCAGCGCGAGCGCCTGTTGCGGGCGGGCTTGCGAGTCTTGTTTAACGGGAGCTTCAGCGCCTAACGCCAAGAGACGGCGTGAGATTTCGGTTCGCGCAGCGCCTGCTTCGGCGACACTCAAGTTGCCGCGCGCAGCTTGCGCTTCGACTTCGCGGATCTGGTCGGCATAGACGTCCGCCGCATTGGCGCGGGCGCCATGCGCGCGAACGCGGCCGAGCAACGGCGCAGCGACGGCAACGAGCGCGGCGGCCGTTAGCCCCGCGAAAATCAACCACTGAAGCATTTGGGCAACAATGTCTCCGAATTAATTCACCTTGTCCGGAACGGCGGTGTAAATCAATTGTCGCAAGAGCCTCCATTTGAGACCGTCCCGTCAACGACTCGATAAGCGCGTTCCCGCTAACGTCCCCCAACATCATGGAAGCGCTCGCACATCTCGCCCGCCTCATCGCCGCATCCGCGGCGTTTTCCGTCGCGCTGACGACGGCTGCCTCCGCGGTCATGCCGCCGGAAGCCTATCTCGACGCGCGGGCCGGATCGCCCAACCATGTGCAAATCCGCATCACCGGGGTCTCGCCGCCCGTCGGCGGCATGGGCGATTGCCAGGTTCACGGCGTGGTGGTGCAGGTGTTCCGCGGCACGCTGTTGAAGGGCGAGCCGATCGTGTTCGACGTCTCGTGCTATCGCTACGGCGAGGTCCCGGCCGGCGGCACGCTCTGGACCGATTACGACGCGCTTCAGGGCGCGCGCTATCTCGAAGCCTTCATGAGCAGCGGGCCGAACCCCGCCATCCAGCGCGATCAGGTCGAGATCATTCTGAGCCCGCGCGAAGTCGCCTATTGCGCGACCGACTCGCTCTCGTGCGAAAGCAGCTCGATGGCCGAGCCGATTTCCGGCAACTGCACGTTCTGGGATCGCGCGTGGTCGCTGTGGGGACTCGTCGGACGCGATTGCGGCGCACGGGATGATTCGCCCCTGCCCGCGTTCCGGCTGAACTAACCCGCCCGCGAATCCTTGACAGGCCAAGGCCGTGGCGGACACGGTCGTGTTCCCCCCGGAATATCTCGGCCTCATCCCCCATGCTGCGCCTGATCGTCGTCTCCCTCGTCGCGCTTCTCATCAGCGCCGGAGCCTATCTCGCCTCGCTCGACGCGCGGACGCAGTGGTTCGATCCCGCGCCCTATCTCGCGCGCGCGGGTTTCTACGACGTGCGCATCCTGCGCGACGAATGGGGAATGCCGCATATCTACGGCAAGCGCGATGCGGACGCGGCGTTCGGCCTGGCCTACGCGCATGCGGAGGACGATTTCCGCACCATTCAGGAGACCGTGTTTCTCACGCGCGGCACGCTCGGCCGCGTGACCGGCGAAGCCGGCGCGCGCACCGACTATCTCGTGCAGGCGATGGGCATCTGGGATTCCATCCGCGCGCGCTACGACACCGACATTCCCGCCGACACGCGCGCCGTGATCGAAGCCTATGCGGACGGGGTCAATCTCTACGCCGCCGAGCACCCGGAAGCGACGCTGCCGGGCCTGACGCCCGTGACGGGCGCGGACGTGGTCGCGGGCTTCGCCTTCCGCACGCCCTTCTTCTACGGCTTCGGGCGCACGCTGGAGACGCTTTTCACCTCGACGGAGCGGCCGGGCACGACGGCGCCGGGGCCGACGGGTGCACTCTATCCCGGCATGGACGGCTTCAATATCGGCTCCAACGCGGCCGCGCTGTCGCCGCGCCGGACGGCGGACGGCGCGACACGGCTGCTCGTCAATTCGCATCAGCCCTGGGTCGGGCCCGTCTCGTGGTACGAGGCGCGCATCCGTTCCGACGAAGGCTGGGACATGACGGGCGGCGTCTTTCCCGGCTCGCCCTTCATCCTGCACGGCGTCGGACCGCATCTGGGCTGGGCGAACACTGTCAATCTCGTCGATCTCGTCGACGTCTATCTGCTGACGGTCAATCCGGACAATCCGAACCAGTATCTGTTCGACGGCGAATGGCGCGACTTCACGCGCGGCGAAGCGCGCATGACCGTGAAGATCTGGGGGCCGATCACCTGGACCGTCACGCGCGAGACGCTGCGCTCCGTGCAAGGGCCGGTGCTGCAATTGCCGCACGGCACCTATGCGCTCCGCTATGCCGGCATGGATGAGATCCGCCAGGTGGTTCAGTACCACCGCTACAACAAGGCGCACGACTTCGCCGCATTCGAGGCGGCGCAGAAGATGCAGGCGCT
>JRYK01002601.1_pt1 | contig 12129 bp, 11 predicted proteins | sample 235381 | NCBI WGS metagenome assembly JRYK01 (sample SAMN03074220, study PRJNA261476) | activated sludge metagenome | biome: Wastewater Treatment Plant; feature: Wastewater; material: Activated sludge; isolation source: activated biomass of a wastewaster treatment plant treating hydrocarbon... ...
GTGGAGCACCCCGTGACAGAGATGATAACCGGATTCGACATAGTGAAATGGATGATCAGGATCGCCGCCGGCGAAAAGCTCCCGTTCAAGCAGAAAAACATCGCGATGAAAGGGCATGCGCTCGAGTGCAGGGTTTACGCCGAGAACCCGGAGACGAATTTCCTTCCGTCGCCCGGCGTGATCGAATACCTGAGGACCCCGAGCGGACCAGGAATCAGGGACGATTCCTCTATATATAACGGCTGCGAGATCACGCCCTACTATGACCCGATGCTTTCAAAGCTCATAGTATGGGCGGACACGAGAGAGGCGGCCATAAGGAAGATGGAATCGGCGCTCCGCGAGTACATAGTGCTCGGAGTCAAAACGAACATAGGCTTCCTTATCCGCGTGATGAATAACGAGGAGTTCAGGAAGGGAAAGATCGACACGGGCTTCATCGAAAGGCACCCCGAATTGCTGAAGCCACCTGTCCTCGAAATAGAGCCCGCGCTGATCACGGCTGCGCTTTCGATGAGCAGCGGAGATAGCGCGGCCCAGACGGCTCAGAAACCGGCGTCCAACTGGAAGCTCTTCGGCAGGAGATCGGGCGTATCGAGGAGCCCCTTCGCATGACATATACATTTAGAATCCGGGACCAGATCTACAAGATCACGCTTGAAGAAGAAGACGGGCAGCTCCAGGCCGAGATTGACGGCAGCTCCGTCCCCGTGGACTTCGTGAAGATAGAGAACAACCTCTATTCGATGCTCGTGAACGGGAAGTCCATGACAGTGGGGGTCGTAAGGAAGGGGAGGAAGGTTCAGGTCTTTATTGAAGGCGACCTCTACGAGCTCGAAGCCGTTTCAGAGAGGGAGCAGCGGAAGACATCTCATATCGTCTCCGGAGTCCAGGAGATAAAGTCGCCCATGCCGAGCAGGGTCGTAAAGATACTCAAGGGCGAAGGGGACGAAGTCACACCCGACGAAGGGCTCATCGTGGTCGAAGCGATGAAGATGGAGAGCGAGCTCAAATCCCCCATCGCCGGAAAAATCAAGAACATAATGGTGAAGGAAGGGGACGCGGTCGAATCAGGGACCGTGCTCCTCGTAGTCTCCTCCGAATAAGCGGACACGCGCCCGACCGTTACAGGCCGTTACGGGACCGCCGCCCGTGAGGGCAGCCTCATTCCGCGGGAGAGGAGAGAGGCCCCGAGCCGCGGGGAGTCCTCGTCCACACCGTTCCGTTACTCCACTTTATCTTCGTAGCCTCGTCGTTGACGTAACCCGTTACGCCGAGAGAAGGCACGTACAGCTCCCGGCTGCTCTTCGCGTATCCGTCGTTCGTCTGGCCGAATTCATTTGTAATGCTGAACCTCCACCCGTTGTCGTAGACCTGTATGGAAGTCGGGCTGTTATCGTGATACCACCTGCCGCTTATATGCGTCTTGCCGCTCGGGTATCTCGTCCAGACCGTGTTGTTAGACCACGATATCTGGGTCCCGCCGTTCTGTATGTTGCCTACCACGTTCCAGCCGGGGACCTTTATCCGCCAGGGATCGACGAAATGACCGACGGCCCTGTCGCCGTTCTCGTTTATCAATACGACGTGTGTGAAATCCTTCACGTTTATGTGCGTCTGCAAATTGTTGTGGTACCAGACACCGCTTATGCCGAAATCCTGCGAGTACGATAAAGACGGTAAGAGCACATAGAGAGCAATGAATATTACCGGTGACAGAATCGCCTTGTGCATGATATTAATCCTGCGCCATATCGGGATATACTCCGGCACTCAGTATATAGCTTCGGGACGGTTCAATCAACGCAGCGGGGAATATCGGGAGCGAGGCCGGTTTTATGACTCCGCGCCACCTCGTTCGCAAGCATGCCGTATTCCTCGATGCTGAGGGTTTCGGCCCGCCTCGACCTGTCGATGCCGCACGCGGCGAGCACGCTTTCGGCGGCTTCCCTCGAAAGAAGCGACTGAAGCGAATTACCCAGCATCTTTCTCCTGGATGAGAACGCGGCCCTCAGCACGCGCTCGTGTATACGCTCGTCCGAGAGAGGGACCCTCGGGCGGGGAAGAGGAACGAATTTGAGGACGACCGAATCGACCTTGGGCCTGGGCCAGAACGCCGAGGGAGGGACGCGGAACAGCATCCTCACGTCCGTGTACGTTTGAAGGAGCACAGACAGGGAGCCGTATTGCTTCCCTCCGGGGGAGGCGGTAATCCTCTGCCCCACCTCCAGCTGAAGCATGAGGACGAGGGAGGAAAAGATGTCTCGGTCCCCGAGAAGCTTTATGAGAACGGGCGTCGATATGCTGTACGGGAGGTTAGAAACCGCTTTCAGTTTCTTCCCGGTGTAAAAATCCCTGAAATCGAGCTTGAGGCAGTCGGCCCGGACGACCTCCGCGTTCGGATAAGGCTCGAGAATCTTTCGGAGAGGCGTAATCACGCGCTCGTCTTTCTCTATCGCTATGACCTTACCCGCCTTTTCGGCGAGCGCGACAGTGAGCGCCCCCATGCCGGGCCCTATCTCGAGGACGCAGTCGTCCCCGGAAAGCCCTGCTGCCTCGACGATCCTCTCTATGACCCTCGGGTCCTTTATGAAATTCTGGCCGAGGCTCTTTCTCGGGAACGCCTTTTCGCCGTGGAAAAATTCCTTCGGATCGAACTCTTTTCTCCGCCTGTCAGTCATTTAGCGCCGTAAGATGTATATATGGGGAATTATAACTTTAAACGGCCTGCGCCGCACAGAGAAGGAGAACCCTGTACGCCGGGCCTGTTAAGAGCCCGGCTCAGCTCCCGAGCTCCTCGAGAGATATGTCCCCGTAGTGCGTGATCTTGTTCTTGCCGTGGTTCTTAGACTCGTAAAGCGCGCGGTCGGCTTTTTCGACGAGCAATTCCTTGCCGCTCGCTGACTGGGGGTATGTGGCTATTCCGATGCTGAACGTGACGGGCACCTCGCGCGAATCAGATTTGAGAGTGACCCTCTTCAATCTGCTCCTTATCTTCTCCGCGACTGCAATGGAGCCCGACTTGTTGGTATTGGGGAGTATTACGGCGAACTCGTCTCCCCCGTACCTGGCCGGAATATCGACCTTCCTCAGCGATTCAGTAAGCGTGCTCCCGATAGACGACAATACGGCGTCGCCGGCCTGATGACCGTAGGTGTCGTTAATTTTCTTCAAGTCGTCCACGTCGAGCATAAGCAGGGAAGCCTCGGTCGAGAACCTGTCGGCATGATTGAGCGTATAGGTCAGCATCTCCTGAAAATGCCTGTGATTGTAGAGCCCGGTGAGCCCGTCTCTGATAGCGAGCTCCTTCACCTTCTGGAAATTGAGGGAAGACGTCATTGACTTGGCCGACTCCCTGCATATTATCTTCGCGAGGCTTATCTCCCCCGAGTTGAAAGGGGTCTTAGTCCTTCGGCCGATGACGACGCAGCCGAGAACGTTCTGGTCCTTGTACTCGACGTCCTGGTACGTCTCGTGGAACGGGTAGATGAGAACGGACTTGATGTTCTTTATTCCGAGAGCGAAATCTATTTCCTTCCCGAATATGCTCCTGTACTTCGACCTCGCCGTAATATCGTCGAAGTGGAAATGGTTGCCGCTCTCGGAGACGAGCCCCACGAGCGTATCCCCGTGCGGAATCTCTTTATCCGCCAGGTGCTCCTTCATGCCTTCGCTCACCCTCTTTAGATAGCTGTAGCCTCCGTCCTTATCCACGAGCGATATACCCACGAAATCGGCCTCGAACAGCCTGAGCAGAGTATCGATCACATGGTCGAGTATTACCTCTATATCGCTCGTCGAGTTGAGCTTCTGCGTGAAATCGTAGAAGGAATTGAGCTCCTGGGAGCTCAGGTTGATTTTCTCCGACAGGAGGAACCTGTCTATGGTCTCGACTATCCTGTCCGAGAGGAGTGAAACGATGAGCTTCTCCTTTTCGCCGAAAGCGTCCTGCTGGAGACTGTCGACGACGAGCATGCCGAATATGCTGACGTCGCCTTCGGATTCGACCCTCTCGCCTTTAAAAAAGAGCGGTGTGGCGAGGAGGGACTTTATCGGTATGTTCTTGTTGTAGTAAACGAGATTCTTTCTCACGTTCTTGATGCTCGTAATGAGCACCTGTGTCCTTGTCTTGAGGACCCAGCCGAGATACCCTCCGCGGAAGTTGAGCCTCTGGCCCCTGTCCACGTAATCCCTGCTCTTGGATATGAAATCGGTGATGGCGTAGAGCCCGTCGTCCATCTTCATGTAGAGGACGACGCTGTGATTGGGAACGAGCTCGCAGAGTATGTTGAGGGAGTTCCTTATTTCGTTCTTGAGCTCCTTCAGGCTGAGGGGCTCGTTATTATCGTCTTTCGGGGCCGTCCCCGATATCAGCGCAGGCAGGATTATGTTCTTGCCCCTGTTCCTCTGGAATATGTACGAGCCCAGGCGCTCCCTCCCGCCCTTCAGCAAATATCCGATAACGAGGGCCGTGGTCGCGAGCAGCAATATCTGAACCAGCGCACCCGCTCCGAAATGCTGAGTAAGGCGCAGGACCGAGACTATGAGGAGGGACAGCACACCTCCCGGCCATCCGAAACAATAAATCAGGACAGGGACCATCAGGAAAGAGAGCGGGAAAATATCCTGGCCGAATATCTCGAGGACGATTTCAAATACAAGCGTGTAGAGTATGGAGAGCTCGAGCCTTTCCGAAAGCGGTATGTTTCGATTGCCCGCCTTGACCAGATTGAGAGTCCTGTAACCGGCAGCCGATATCAGGAGCAGACCGGCCAGGGCGGAGTAAACGTTGAGCGTATGGAAGCTGTTTTTGTATAATAGGATTAATATGAGCGCCGAGAGCAGGACAGCGAATAACTTTCCGAGGAGGAAATTCGAATATGTGATCTTATTCTTTAAATCTGTATATTTTTTCACCGGTTTTGATCATCCCCAGCTCTTCTCTTATTATTTTCTCCATGAAAACCTTGTCCGTTTTTATCAACTCTATCTTTTTCCTGAGCTCGTTATTAGCCATTTCCAATTCCTTTCCTTCAAGCTTGACTTTGTCGTTCTCCCTGTGGAGAGCATAGACCTGGGATATCTCCCTGGCGAACAGATACACCAGGAACGAAGCTACGGCGAGTATCAGTATCCCTCTGAATATAAGCCTTTCCAATCTATAATATGATCAAATCGCCCGTCAAAAAGGGATTCGATCTCCTTTCTATTCCTATGGTTGTCGAGGGGCCGTGCCCCGGATGCACTTTGTAGGTGTCGGGCAGGACCATGAGCTTCGTCTTGATAGAGCGGACGAGCTCCCTCATGGAAGTGCCTCCCGTGAGGTCCACCCTTCCCACGCTCCCGGCAAAGAGCGTGTCGCCGGAGATGACCTGGTCGTCGATCACGAGGCACACGCTCCCCCATGTGTGTCCGGGGGTGTGCAGCACCTTCGCCCTCAGCTTGCCTATCTCTATCTCATCCCCTTCTTCTATATAGCCCTCGATCTCGGGGACGCTTACTTCTCCGAACTGAGGGAACCTCATGGCGGATTCGGGCAGCGCCTGAAGGACGGGCTCCTCCTCGGGATGTATATAAAACCCGACCCCCAACGCCTCCATCGCATCGACGGCTCCCGCCACGTGGTCGATATGCGTATGAGTGTTGACGATCATTTTAATGTTCAGTCCCGATCTCTTGACCGCCGCCAGTATGTCGTCTATCTGCTCTCCCGGGTCGATCAGTATCCCCTCGTTAGTCTCCTCGTCCCCGATTATATAACAGTTGGTGAGGAAAATCCCTCCCGGTATGCACTTAATGATCATTTCTAAAACGTCTCCCGCCGCAATTATTCGATCGTGAATTCCTTGTATTCATCGAGCCAGGGCTCCCATTCCACATCCACGTTATTGACGACGGCGTGTCTCGGGCCCTTATGTGACCAGGCTACGAGCTCTTCGACGACTTCCCTCGCCCCTTCGGCCACGATCTCCACGGAGCCGTCCGGGTTATTTCTTACCCACCCCGTGAGCCCGAGCTCCCTCGCTTTATCCATTGTGGACGCCCTGAAGAACACGCCCTGCACTCTCCCCTCTATCCACAGATGCACTCTGCTCTTCGACATAACACACGCCCGGTGTACAGAAGCGCCGGCTTCATATAATGAAACCGTAAGGCCAGCCCCAATTATTACAAATCCCCGAATACTTATGATGTAATTTTTAGACTTTTCTTTAATTATACACACTACATCATTTTTGTAAAAATTACCAGTAGGCGCACCCTTACCGGCCGCGACGGGCATTGAAACCGGGGAACCGGGCCTTCGTCCGGGATTTGTTTGACAGTCAAAAACCGAAGGGGTATTTTGTTTCTCTATGAGTAATTACAGGGCCTGGTTCAGCTGTATCGATGAGAATTGCGGTGAGACATACCCTCTGAACGAAATAATCTACCGCTGCCGCAAATGCGGAAATCTCCTGGAAGTAAGCCATGATATGAACACTCTCAAGGAAAAATCCGCAGAGGAATGGAGGGACCTCTTCGATAACCGTTACCGGAGACAGAGCTGGCCCTACGGGAGCTCCGTATGGGGCAAGAAAGAATGGGTGTGCCCTTATGTGGAAGACGACAACGTAGTGTCCATGTACGAAGGGGCGACCAATCTCTTCTGGGCCGAGAGGTTCGGCAAACAGATCGGGATGGAAGATATATGGTTAAAGATGTGCGGCAACAGCCACACGGGGTCGTTCAAAGACCTCGGAATGACCGTTCTCGTATCCGTCGTCAACCAGATGATTTCAGAAGGGAAGGACATACCGGCTGTGGCCTGCGCCTCGACAGGAGACACGTCCGCGGCGCTCGCGGCGTACTGCGCGTCGGCCGGCATCCCGGCGATAGTATTCCTCCCCAAGGACAAGGTGTCGATAGCCCAGCTCGTACAGCCGATATCGAACGGCGCGCTCGTGCTCTCGCTCGATACCGACTTCGACGGCTGCATGGAGATGGTGCAGAAGGTGTGCACCGAGAACAACATATATCTGGCTAATTCCATAAACTCACTCCGCATAGAAGGACAAAAGACGATAAGCATCGAGCTTTGCCAGCAGTTCGACTGGGAGGTGCCCGACTGGATCATCATTCCGGGAGGAAACCTCGGGAACATATCCGCGCTCGGCAAGGGTTTTCTCATCATGAAGGAGCTCGGCCTGATCGATAAGCTCCCCCGCCTTGTCTGCGCCCAGGCGGAGCACGCGAACCCTTTGTACCTGAGCTATCTGAAAAATTTCGAGGAGTTCCATCCGGTCAAGGCAAAAACGACCCTCGCGAACGCGATACAAATCGGAAACCCTGTGAGCGTGAACAAGGCCATAAGGATACTGAAGGAATTCGACGGCATAGTGGAGCAGGCAAGCGAGGACGAGTTATCCAACGCATGCGCGCTCGTCGACAGGACCGGAACTTTCAACTGCCCGCATACGGGTGTTGCGCTTGCCGCGTTCCTGAAGCTCCGGGAGAGAAAGGTCTTTAAGCCGTCCGACAGGATAGTGATAATATCGACCGCGCACGGGTTAAAATTCGTCGAGTTCAAGATCGGGTATCACAAGGGCGAGCTCGAAGGGGTATTTTCCAAATACGCGAACAAGCCGGTCGAGCTGCCCGCCGATTACAACGCCGTGACCGACGCGATATTCAATGTTATTGAGAAGCGGGCTTAGTAAGGGAATCTGTCACGCGGACATAAGCCCGGCACATACAATCCGAAGGTCCTTTAACATCAGCCTCCGAACCTCACCTTCATATCGATAACGAAATCGACGGTGGTGAAATCGCTTATCTCGTCGCTCCCGAACGGGACCTGCACCCCCGCGCCGAAACTGTACTTGATGCCTCCAAACCTTACGCCAGGTGTGACGTACACGCCGGTGACGTTCTTATCGAACGTGGTGGAAGACGCGAGCAGGAGCTCGAGAAGAAACGACGTGTTGAAAGGGAGGTTGAACCGTGGAGTCACGCTCGCGGCGGCGCCGTATTTAATTATCAGCTCCGCGCTGTCGTTCCCTGTGTCGAACGGGCTCTCGTCCGCTTTCTTCGCGTTGGTCATTATATCGAAATCCACGTTCGCCTGAAAAGCGAGTATGTCTCCGCCGATCGCGAACACGCCGTAAGGAACGAATGTATACGCGTCGTCCGTAAAATAAGCGAAATCGCGGAAGTATGAGCGTGCTCCGAGCGCTCCCTGATTATTCCCTGTCGTGGGCAGAATCGCCTCGAACCCGAATGTGAGCGCCGCGTTGTTAGAGCTGAGAAGAGCGTATTTCGTGCCTAACCCGATGTTCCCGAAATCATAATCCCCGTTCCCGAAGACTTCACTCGTCACGCCCGAAAACGGGAACTTGGCGTATACGCCTAATATGTTCTGACCGAGATTGAGGTCGGCCCGCAACCGGTTCATTATGAGCGCCCCGCCGCCGTCCACGGGGGCGATCTCGAGGTTTCCGCTCAGCCCGGTCGAGCTGTATGGATGCTCCAGGAAAAACGAGTATGGGACTGTGCCGCTTATGGCATTCGCCGTCAATGGAGTGCACACGAATACAGCCGCCAATAAGATATAAACCACCGACAGTGTGCATGTCTTTTTCATCCTCATTACGCGCTTGCCTCCATTCTCTTTGCCAAGATTTTATTATAATGGAGTAGGTATTTCAAATTGACCCGAAGATTCGGGCACAACTCCTTGAAATTAAATTACATTATTATGTGACCAGATGGTTACGCGCCCTATTCCCGCATATTTGCCCAAATCCCGAATCCACGATAAATTTCTAATATTATGAAGCGTATACTGAAAGGGCTATACGTAATCACAGACAAGAAGCTCATACCGAGGGAGAGGTTCGCGGCTGCCGTAGAAGAGGCGATCCGGGGCGGGGCGAGCGTTGTTCAGATGAGGGAGAAAGATACGCCGGAGGATGAGGCGGTCGAGCTCGGGAAAGCCTTGCTCGGATTGACGAGAAAATACGGCGTCCCATTAATAATCAATGATTCCATTGAGTTGGCAAGAGAAATAGGGGCCGACGGAGTGCACCTCGGTGAGGACGACCCGGCGGTCTCTCATGCGAGGGAGGCACTCGGCGAGGATAAAATTATCGGTGTCTCCTGTTACGGCAAGATAGAAAGGGGGATCAACGCCGAGCGGCAGGGGGCGGATTACGTCGCCTTCGGTACGCCTTTCTTCACCCCGACGAAGCCCGAGAGGGCTCCTACCTCGTTTGATGTCCTGAGAGAAGCGGTATCGAGAATAAAGAGCATCCCAATATTCGCTATTGGCGGGATCACGGCTGAAAATGCGGATACCGTGCTGGAAACTGGCGTCGACGGCATCGCCGTCATCACCGCCGTTTTCGCGGCGGAAGACCCGGAGAAAGCCGCAAGGGAGCTCTCCTCCATAGCAGCAAATTACACGAAAAAGAAAAGCTAGCTTCCCGGAACTTTTTTTAAACGACTATATTCACGATCTTCTTGGGAACTACAAAGACCTTCTTAGGCTCTTTCCCGGCGAGATAGCTCTTTACCTTTTCGTCGGCGAAGGCGGCCTCTCTCATGTCTTCGTCGCTCACGTCGGCGTCCATCGAGAGCTGCGCCCTGACCTTTCCGTTAACCTGAACGACGACGGTGATAGCGGCTCCGGCTACGAGCTCCTTATTCCACTCTATCCACGGCTCGTCGACGAGTGAGTTTTTGTGTCCGAGCTCGTGCCACAGCTCCTCCGTAACATGGGGGGCTATAGGATAAAGTAGTCTCACCATCGCCTCGACCGATTCTCTCACCACCTTTTCGTCCTCGCCTCCCGAAGACTCGAATCGGGAGGTGTCGTTGAGAAGCTCCATTACGGCGGCGATCGCTGTGTTGAACTGAAATTTTTCGAGGTCGTCCGTGACCTTCTTTATAGTCTTGTGCACTTTGGTAAGGAGGTCTTTGCCTGCGCCGGATAATTTACTTACGTCTGGCGTCTTGCCCCTTAGTCCTTCGATCCTCGGAAACCTGTCTGAGATCAGGCGCCAAAGCCTGCTCAGGAACCTGAACGCACCCTCTATCCCCTCGTCGCTCCAGTCGAGGTCCTTCTGCACGGGGGCGGCGAAGAGCATGAAGAGGCGCACCGTGTCGGCCCCGTACTTCTTTATCATATCGTCGGGGTCCACTATGTTGCCGACGGACTTCGACATCTTGGCCCCGTCCTTTATGACCATCCCCTGCGTGAGGAGATTCGTGAACGGCTCGTCGAGGCTGCACATCCCCAAGTCCCGGAGGACTTTCGTGTAGAACCTCGCGTATAGGAGATGAAGGATCGCGTGCTCGATGCCGCCTATGTACCTGTCAACCGGGAGCCAGTATCCGACCTCCTTTTTATCGAACATGCCTTCCTCGTAATGAGGAGATACGTATCTTAAGAAGTACCAGGAGGACTCTACGAACGTGTCCATCGTGTCGGTCTCTCGCCTGGCCTTGCCGCCGCACCCGGGGCATACGGTATTGACGAAGCTCTCGGCCTTAGACAGCGGCGAGCCGCCCTTGCCAGTGAATTCGATGTCGAGCGGAAGCTCGACGGGAAGGTCTTTGTCGGGAACGGGCACAATGCCGCATTTATCGCAGTAAACGATAGGTATGGGCGCGCCCCAGTACCTCTGGCGAGATATGCCCCAGTCTCTCAGCCTGTAATTGACCCGCTGCTCGCCGAGCCCCTTTTCCTCTATATATTCAATGACCTTCGTCTTGCCTTCTTCGGAGGGCAGCCCGGAGAATTGCCCGGAATTCACCATGACGCCGGGGTCTTCATAGGCTTCGGTCATGTCCTCGGCGCGTAGATGAGCGCCTTCCGGCTCTATAACGGGAACAATAGGAAGCCCGTACTCTTTCGCGAACTCGAAGTCTCTCTGGTCGTGAGCCGGGACGCACATTATGAGCCCCGTTCCGTACTCGGCAAGCACGAAGTTGGCTAAGTATATCGGAACGCGGTTGCCGTTAAATGGATTCACGGCGTATGAGCCCGTGAAGACGCCCTCTTTCTTCGCGCCCTCCGCGATCCTTTCAATACTGCTCTGCTTCGAGACCCTTTTTATGAATTTAAGCGCCTCTTTCTCCTCGGGCTTTCCTTTTATCAGCTCAACCGCGAGAGGATGCTCGGGCGCTATGCTCATGTACGTGACGCCGAACACGGTATCGGGGCGCGTCGTGAATATGCTGAGTGCACTCTCACCTCCGGCGGGCTCAACAAGAGGGAATTCAATTTCCGCTCCAACGCTCTTTCCGATCCAGTTCTTCTGCATAGCCAAGACCCTTTCGGGCCAGCCGTCTTTAAGCTTTTCTGTGTACTCCAGGAGCTCATCCGTATATTCGGTCGTCTTGAAAAACCACCCTTCCATTATCTTTTGTTCGACCACGGAGCCGCAGCGCCAGCAGAGCCCGTCCTCCACCTGCTCGTTCGCGAGCACGGTCTCGCAGGAGGGGCACCAGTTGACTGTCGTCGATTTCCTGTACGCGAGCCCCTTCTCGTACATACGGGTGAACACCATCTGCTCCCACTTGTAATAGGCAGGGTCGCACGTGGCGATCTCCCTCGTCCAGTCGTAGCTGAATCCGAGCTGCTTCAACTGAGCCTTCATCTGCTCGATATTGTCATATGTCCACGCGGCGGGATGCACGCCGCGGGCGATGGCGGCGTTCTCGGCGGGGAGCCCGAAGGCGTCCCAGCCGATCGGATGGAGCACGTTATACCCGCGCGTGCGCTTGTAGCGCGCGACGACGTCCCCGATCGTATAGTTCCTCACGTGGCCCATGTGTATGCGCCCCGAGGGGTAAGGGAACATCTCGAGGACGTAGTATTTCTCCCTGTCCTTCTCGGCCCGGACCTCGTACACCTTCCCCTCGTCCCAGAAGTCCCGCCACTTTTTTTCTATCTGCTCGGGCTTATAACTCTCTTTCATTGCGCGCTCTTTGGCTCCGGTCGTTTAATAAGAATAGAAATATTTACCATAACCGGAGGCTCAGGACAAAGAATACGTATATTTCCGGGATATGGATTTTTCGGCTTAAACCGTGTTTTATTATATGAATGTACCCCCTCACCCTGATCCCCCTTCGCCGAGGCTT
>JRYK01001634.1_pt2 | contig 12118 bp, 8 predicted proteins | sample 235381 | NCBI WGS metagenome assembly JRYK01 (sample SAMN03074220, study PRJNA261476) | activated sludge metagenome | biome: Wastewater Treatment Plant; feature: Wastewater; material: Activated sludge; isolation source: activated biomass of a wastewaster treatment plant treating hydrocarbon... ...
TACAGATCCACTGATACTTGAGAATTTACTGGGTTGATTTACAAAATATTTCCAACTATTGTTTTTAATATTAAACTTGACTAAACCGACTTCTGTTGCAGCCCAAATTAGAGTTTTATTGTTGCCTGTTAATGCATGGATGTAATGGTTTGTTGCATTTTGATTTCTGGAGCTTGACTCTAAAAAACATGTAAAGATTTCATCTTTTAAATTGTATTTCATCAAGCCGCTTTTACTTCCAAGCCAAAGCGTTTCATTATCGTCTTCGAAGGCATCTGTAATATCATCATAACACATTCCACCTGGTTTACCATATTGCTTGATTGATGTTTTAAATTTTTCTCCATTTGGAGAATATCTGTCTACACCTTTCCCCTGGGTGGAAATCCAGATCATGCCTGCTTTGTCTTCGTAAAGTGATTTTAGACCATTTTGTAATAAGCTTCTTTTATCGAACGGATCATGAATGTATTGTGCCCATCGGTTTGTATTTGCAAAATTTACCAAATAACCCGAATATTTGCTAGCAAAATGAATGTCTCCGTTATGACTACAAATGACATGTTCAATGTCTTTACTGGCTGCTATCATTTTTTTAGGAAGATCCAAGTTTCTCAAAGATTTTGCTGCAGTATCAAATTGAAATATACCCAGGGCAGGGATAGCTAGAATTAGGTTTCCTTTGCAATCCATGCACATCGTACTTATTCGACTTTTGGGTGGAATAAGGGAATTGCATTTTTCTAGTAAGTTCGAAGAAAATTGTCGGCTGCTTAAAGTAAAGGTGTATAATCCACTCAAACTGCCTATCCACAGATTGCCTTTGCCATCAGGAATAATAGCCGTTATCCTGTTACTCAGATAGACTTCCTGGGAATTTCCGGTAGTGTCATGCAGAAATGTGATGAAATTATGATTTCCTTCATGGAAACCACACAAACCACGTCGAGTAGCGACCCACAGTTTGTGATTTTCATCTTCAACGATCGAAATGATGTCGTTACTGGGTAAAGCACACCCGTCACCCTTTCGATAAATATGGTATTTTTTAAGTTGAGGATCGTACCATAATAACCCTGTTGTACCGAACCAGAGTTTTCCACTATGATCCTCAAAGGAACATGTGATTTCATCATCCTGGTAATCGTTCGGCTTTATGAGTAAGTTTTTAAAGGATTTAACGAAATGGCCATCATATCGATCAAGGCCTTTCTTCGTGCCAATCCAAACAAAGCCTTTCTTATCCTGTGTGATGCAATTGACATCACTATGTGATAATCCACTTTCAGCGTCAAGATGCTGGAAGACAATTGCTCCCTGTTGAGAAAAGGCATGATAAGTTGAAATGAGTGACAGGCTCGAAACAAGCAATAGGGTTATCAATCTTGAAAGCATGCACCTCAAAGATAATTCTCGGAAGCAAACTTTGAAAAGAATCACTATTGCCTTGACGAATGGAATGAATGAATGTACAAGTGGTAAAATGGAATTTGTTTTTGTTTCGGTATGATGCCGGCATTCTTCATAAAATTGACTTTGCCAAGGATGTGTTCATGGAATACGTGAAGAGAATATTGCAGTTATTTTTTTGTTGATTCAAATAAAGATTTGGAAAACTATACGTATAGCGGTGTTGAATTGAGTTCCCCGCATTTCCCTTAAGTCATTGTTAGTGGCTGTTTTACCATGATTTCTTAGCAGTTTTTTGTAGGAATAGTTTTTTTGATCTTATTTTTACTTACATTTTGTCCTCGTTTAACCATTGAATTTGCATCGAATAAAAGACCTAAGTTTTCAATCCACTGTGATACAATTCGCAGGTTCTGCATTGGGTGTAATCAGTACATTATTCATCTATCCACTTGATTTGGAGTTGTACGGAGTATATGGTTATCTAACCAATACAGCATCTCTGTTGGTTCCATTTATTTCTATTGGATTTGGAGCGGTCCTTTTAAGATTTTACCCACAATATAAAAATTTATCGTCAGCAGAGCGATATGGTTTCTTTGGATTTATCTTGTCGGGTTACGGTATGGGCATAATCCTCTTCACTCTCTTGTTTTTACCTGGGTTACACTGGTTTGGTAACTGGATTAAACCTGAAGGTGAATTGGAGACCTATATTTGGTTTTTATGGCCTTTTACCGTCGTGTTGGTTTTGTATGAATTCACAGCACAGTTGTGTATCAATTATTCAAAAATCCAATGGACGGCGTGGGCAGCTTTATTGCTGAAATTAATTCTTCCGGTCGTATTTCTTTTTACATTTTGGCAAATCTTGTCCCGTGCCTGGTTTATTGGGGGTCTTTGTCTGTATTACCTTTTGGTAGTAAGCTGGATTATATGGAAATTTATGAATCGTGATCAATTGGGGTTTCGTTGGATTCCTGCGATGTTTAATGCAGAGCGAAGAAACCCGTTGTTGAAGTTTGCTGCTTTTTCCGTATTGAGTGGTGCCAGCTCAGTCATTGCACTTCGAATGGATTCATTTTTTGTAGGAAGCTTAGAGGGTGCTGAAGCAAATGGTTTGTTTACGCTTGCCATGTTCATGAGCAATGTAGTTTTTATACCGGCAACTGCCATTACCGATGCGTTAAATCCATCTGTCGCCAAATCCAGCTATACCTTCAATCGGGAAGAACTCTCAGATTTGTACAAGAAGTCTTCCTGCAATATGCTGCTCGGTACAGTTTTTATGTCGGTGATCTTGTGGATTTCATTCGAACCTCTGCATTGGCTGATGCCACATTCTGATCGAATCAATACCATTAAAACTGCACTACTTTTTTTGCTTTTGGCTCGGATCATGGATGCCGGAACAGGTGTCAATCATCATATTTTATCATATTCCAAACAATATCGATTTGAATTGTACCTGCTGTGTGGAATGGCCATTATGAATGTTTTATTGAATTTAAGCCTGATTCCAGCTATGGGAATCAGTGGGGCGGCCCTGGCAACTTTAATTTCAATAGGCGTTTACAACCTTCTTAAAACGATTTTAGTGTGGTTTTTTCTTAGGATTCAGCCATTTACACGCAGCACTTGGCTTATTTTACTAACGGGCGTTAGTATTGTTGCAATTTTTTCTATTCCAATTTCATTGTCGAATCACTTGATCGACCTTTTGGCAAAATCCATAGGCGCCGCTTCATTATACCTAGCCATTATGTATTGGTCCAAATGTTCCCCTGAAATGAATGCATTTGCAGAATCAAAACGGGTAAAAATTTTAAAATATTTTAAATCAACCAGTCTTGATTAACGGCTAGCCCCGGTAAATGCTTGATTGCTGGGTATACGGATAAATTCAAGAGATCCCGGTTTAACGCCTATGAAGAAAGTATAATAACCGAATTGAGGAGACCAGTCAAAACGCATTAGCCAACAATGAAGATCGCGCTCCAACCCCAGTGTTGGATATTGTACACTCTTTGTTTTAAGGTCATAGCTAATATTGCTCAGATTAACACGCCAGTTTTTGGTAAGAGGAATATTTCCTTGAATGGAAAGACTGTGTACAGACTGATCAAAATGATCCAGACCTTTTTCATCCCTGAAATGTCGGTAATTTAGGATGTATTGGAGTGTAAAATTATTGAAGAGTTCAAAGAGGCTGGGTAGTTGTCCGGTTGCATTTGATTTTGGCTTTCGGAACAACTCGGCGAGCTTTTCAAGTGAAGCAGAAAACGTAGTATTGATGAATGCATTGGACAGGATGGCCAATTTTTGATTTTGATCCAAAGCAAAGGATTTACTACGTTTCTCCTTTCCATCTATGAGAGTGCGTCCATAAGGATCTAAAGTGCAACCGTAGTAAACCGTGATCATACTGTTGATAAAACGATTAGAGCCACCGATTTGAATCGGACTTAAGTTGAAGGAATCTGCTGATACATTGTAGTTGGTACTCAGGCTGAGATTTTCAAAAAGTGGAATTTTCTTAAAGCTGCTATCCGATTTCGAGAAATATTTTAATTCCACCCGGTTATTGAGATTGAAAGAGACGTTAAAATTTTCAGAAGGTGTTGAGAAACCACCAAATGGACTATTGGTAAACCTGATGTACTCTCTGGGTTCATTTTTATCAGGTCGGGTGTCTGTATTTACCCTTCCGAAATAATCAAATGGTGCTTTGTGATAATCCGGTGAAAAGTTTAAACTGATCGTGGGCGTCATTTGATGACGAATACCCCTAAACCAGCCTTTGGAAGATAGGATCTGTCCAAATATTTGTGTGCTAAGCCCTGCACTGAGTGAAACCGTTCGAAAAGAATTGAAACGATTGGAATTGATCGTATCCAGTAAACCGTAAATGCTGTCTATTCCGTTGGGGCCAAGAAATGTGGTATCCTTAAGTTGAATTTCCTGTTGGAAGAAACTAAACTCTTCATCGTAATTTAAGCTGGGATTGAAGCTAAAATATTTTAATAGTTTAAAACTTGCATTGGCATCAACACCATGACGAAAACCATAACGTAAATCATCCAGTACTTTTGGTGTGAAGAGGATGGAATCAAAGGTATTGACACTGTTTCGAAATTGGGCGGAATAACTTGTGGTAATGCGATCGTACCATTTTTCCGTACTGGTCAGAGGATTTTTACTTTTAAAGGGATTAATGCTTCGCATTTGAAAACTGACATCGGGAAAACTTAATTCGACAACTTTTGTGATCAGGTTTTGGGAATGCGAAAGAGCAGCCGTCAAGTTAAATGGACTGTTGGGAATTTGAAGAGAATACTTCAATGATGATCTTAATATATTTTGCAAGGAGCGCCTGACATCGTAATACTGGAGTTTGGAAAAACCACCGGTTTCAATTTGGATATTGCCACCAAAACTTTGATAAGGGTGAGCGGAAGCATCCTGATTATGTGACCAGTATAAGCTGATGGGTCGATTGATATTTGTTTTATAAGAGGCGGGAAGTTCCTGAATCCTGTTTTCAAACTGCAAATTGAAATTGCCATTGTATTTGTACCGTTTTTTATAGCTACCACTGGTACTGATGCGAAACGAACCTTTAAAAAAGACGTCTCCGATAAATTTTAAATCCAGATGATCACTTACCGGCAAATAATAGCCAAAATTGGTTAATCCGAATCCTCGATCATCGTAAGTATATTCTTTCGGTATGATAAGTCCTGCTTTTGCTTTTTTTGTAATGGGAAAAAAACCGAAGGGTAGCCAAAGTGGGGTGGGTATGCCTTGGATGCGAACATTGGAAGGTCCAATGACCGCAATTTTATCAGGAACAATTTTTTGACGTGTGCTGTAAATACCGTAATGAGGATGCTCCGCATCGCAGGTGGTGATGATAGCGTTCTGGTTAAATATAATATCATTACCATCGCTGTCTTTACTGTTTTTGGAAATGAATTTCGTTACTTGACCGTGTATGTATAAATCTGATTCACGGGTCACGATTTCTTCAATAAATCCCTTTTTCGTACTGAAGTTATAAGCAATTCGTTGAGCTTTAAACGATTGTTCACCCTCTTTAAATTCCGGTATTCCGGTTTTAACACCTGTACTATCCACAAAAGGTTCCGCTATGGCGAGATTGTTTTTCAATTCCACCCTGATGTAAGCAGCCCGGATGTCCATGGTTTGATATTGAATGTAAGCATCACCGTATAAATGGATGATGCGGTTTTGATAATCAAAACGGACGCGGTCTTTGGCACCATAGTGGACCGGGACCGTAAGGCTGTCCGGGGACAAGGTAAACAATGAATCCGTCGATAAAATAAGGCTATCCCGGGAGGCTTTGATACTGTCAGGGACTCCCTCCTGGGCCCACGATGAAGCCCCTAAAATATAAATTAAATATATTAAGTATGTTTTATTCAAATATTTATAATGTTTTATACATTAAATAAATTGTAATGTATATCTTTGAAATTGAATTTGTCTCAAAATGCAAAACTACGATACCATTGCAACGCTTGCAATCGGCACGATATTTCGACCCATCTGTGCCTTTTTTATCATGGCGAACTCCCTGATTTTCGCACAAAGTTATAGCAATGGCCCATTGGTCGTATTGGATCCCGGCCACGGAGGCAAGGATGTGGGTACCTCAAACGGAGCTTGTTTAGAGAAATCTATATGCCTTTCGATTTGCAAACTCACACGAGAGCGCCTTTCTGAGCTCATGCCTTCAGCCGCCATTTACCTCACAAGGGATGAGGATAGTTTTATTCCTTTGGCCCAACGCAGTGAGTATGCAAATTCTTTAGATGCCGATCTTTTCCTGTCCATCCATTGTAATGCCTATCCTGGCCCTGCTCATGCCGCTCGGGGATCCGAGACTTATGTGATGGGCTTGCATAAATCAGAAGAAAATTTAGAAGTAGCCCTGAGGGAGAATCGTTCTTTATGCTATGAAAACCATGAACTCAGTCATGAAGATTTGGCTACCGAATCATTGATTCTCCTGAATCATCTGCAAGATCGATTCCTGCAACAAAGTGTTCAAATGGCGAATTTGGTGGAATCCAGATTCGGAGCGCAACATCCGGGGAAAAGTAAAGGTGTTAAACAAGCAGGTTTTATGGTCTTGCATCAAGCGAGCATGCCCGCCATATTGATTGAAGTAGGCTATTTGAGCCATCCAATAGAATCTGCCTATTTATGTTCGAGAACTGGACAAGAAGAAATTGCTTCCATGATAGCAGACGCGATTATGGCTTATTTTGAAAAAGTCCCTGAGCGGGGAATTATAGCTGCAGTTTCGGAAACCACCACCCGTGTGGTAAAATCGCCGGAAATGCAGTATAAAATTCAACTTGGTGCACTCAAGACTGATCCCCGAAAGGAAGCCAAATGGTCTTCATTTTCTGATTTGGATATCATCTTCGATGGAGAGGTTTATAAGATTTTTTCCAAGCCTTTTCCCAATAAAGACATGGCATTGGCTGCAAGGGACCAGTGGAGAAGTAAAGGATTTAATGATGCATTTGTGGTGCGTTCTCCAGCAGAGTAATTCAAAAAGGGGAAGATCCCATAACCTTCTAAACTGATTTTGAAAAAGAGCGAAGGAAAGTTTCTGGGCTTTGAGTATCGATGCCTGAAATGTTGAACCGGCAGTTTTGCCGCCACTGCAAACCCAATGTTCATATTGACCAGACGATTGATGGATGTTTTATGATGTTATCAGTCTGAAAGATGAAAGGTTGATACAAATAGATTAACAGTTAGTTTGCAGCAGGAATGAGATCCACTAATTTCATTGTGCTTCGATTTTCCTATTTTTGGGGCTCATTAAGGTTAAATTTACTTTGAGAAACGAAGTTAAAGTTGGAATCCTGAGCTTGGTCACCATTTTGGTTTCCGTGTTCGGTTATAAATATTTGAAAGGAAGTAATATCCTTGAGAGAGCCAATACATATTATATTCGATTTCACGACATCGCTCAGATGGATGCTTCTGCACCTGTGTTGATCCGGGGATATAAAATTGGATCAGTAACAAAAATCGGATTGGATCCTGAAAGTCCTGATTGGATACTGGTGACCATTGAAGTCAAACGAGAAATTTCATTGCCCAAAACCACCAAAGCCATTTTAACCAGTCAAGGATTGATGGGGGGTAAGGCGTTGATTCTGGATTATCCTGCCTTTTGTACAGAAGATTGTTTGGAAAATAAAAGTTTTATTCCGGGAGAAATTGCCGGCATGTTATCCAGTATGTTTAGCAAAGACGAACTAAAGGATTACGCCAATACTCTGGGAAAAGAACTCAACCAAATGTTGGATACCGCTGGAACCAATCAGAAAACTCAATTGGCAGGGACTGTCAAGAATCTTCATACCATTTTGGATAACTTAGCACAGTCAACTCATCGACTCAACACGGTGTTGGCGAATTCATCTTCTGGATTTGAGCATACGATGAAGAATTTGGATGTATTGACCACTGCAATGGCCCAAAATTCTCAGGCACTTTCCAATTCAATTAAAAGCCTGGACAAACTTTCTTCGGGTATAGCCGCCGCAGAGCCGGGAAAGCTGATCAAAACCGCTGACTTAACGCTAAGTGAAAGTCAAAAAACAATTCATCAGTTAACTGAAGCGGTGGCTGAAAGTAAAAAAACCCTTGATCAACTCAATGGTGTTTTAAAAGATATTCATCAAGGAAAAGGTAGCCTGGGAAAACTGATCAATGATCCGGCACTTTACGATAACCTGAATCGCTCTAGCAAAAATCTTGATCTGCTCTTGCAGGATCTCAGATTGAACCCAAAGAGATATGTCCAAATTTCAGTTTTTGGTAAAGATGGTACTCCTTATGAAAAACCCAAACAGGATCCTGCAGAAAAATAAACTAACATTCGTTAGTTATTATTGAATTAATCCTTTTCTTTATGATATGATTACTGAGTTCAAATCAGTAATACTAACGCACTTTTGAAATAAATTTTTACAAATTACCTCGCAGCTCCTGTTCTCTTTCAATGGCTTCAAATAAGGCTTTAAAATTGCCTTTGCCAAAAGACCTCGCTCCACGACGTTGGATGATTTCAAAGAAAACCGTAGGCCTGTCCTGTACAGGTTTCGTAAAAATTTGAAGCAGGTAACCGTCTTCATCGCGATCTACTAATATATTAAGTCGTTTGATCTCGTCCAGGTTTTCATCAATGGTTCCCACTCTTTCCATTACGGTGTCATAATAATTATCCGGAACATATAAAAAATCCACTCCATTGCTACGAAGTTGATCAACGGTGTTCAGAATGTTGTCCGTCTCAATGGCAATGTGTTGAACACCAGCACCCCGATAAAATTCCACATACTCTTCGATTTGCGATTTTTTTCTTCCCTTTGCCGGTTCGTTGATGGGAAATTTTACATATCCAGTGCCATTAGATACCACTTTGCTCATCAGTGCAGTATACTCTGTGGAAATATCTTTGTCATCAAAGGTGATCAACAATTTAAACCCTAATACATCCTGATAAAATTTTACCCATCGATTCATATCTCCTAATTCCACATTGCCCACACAATGGTCAACATATTTAAGCCCTGTTGATTTGGTTTTCAGCAAACTGTTCCTTTTTTGATATCCAGGTAAAAATATCCCTCGGTAATTTTTTCGCTCCACCAGTGTATGAATGGTATCACCATAAGTCTTAATGCCTGCGATAACCACTTTTCCATCTGCATCTTCAAGCGTAAGGGGTTCAAAGGCAGCTTCGGCACCTCGTTCTATTGCCGTTGAAAAGGCTTTTTCAACATCTTCCACCCAAAGAGCCAACGCTTTTACACCATCCCCATGTTTTAAAACATGTTGAGCAATTTCATGTTCAGGATGGAGTGCTGAAGTGAGAATAAACCGGATCCTGTCTTGCTGTAAAACATAGGAACAAAATTCTTTATTCCCAGTTTCTGGTCCCTTATAAGCAACCCACTCAAAACCAAAGGCTGTTTGGTAATAATGAGCCGCCTGTTTGGCATTACCCACATAAAACTCAATGTAATCAGTGCCTAAAATGGGAAAGGCATCCGTTTGTTGTTGTGGCTTGAGATTTGTAAGTGTTTGCATGAATTAATCGTTGAAAGTAAATGAATGATTTACGAATGGTTATGAGGTTATATTATTCATCAAAATGCCGCCTTCAGCAGGTCTTTGTGTAAGCCAGGATTTGTGATAATCCGGATCTTCTAAACCTGCAGCAAATTCAGTCATCAATAAAGGTCGGAAGGTATCGACCATTACGGCAAGTTCTTTGGTTTCTTTCGCCCCAATGCTTTTTTCAATGGTTCCTGGATGAGGTCCATGTGGAATCCCTCCAGGATGTAAGGTGATCATGCCCCGCTCTACATGCTTGCGGCTCATAAAATCGCCATCGACGTAATACAGTACTTCGTCACTGTCAATGTTACTGTGATTATAAGGAGCGGGTATTGCCAAAGGATGGTAATCAAACAACCTGGGTACAAAGGAACAAATAACAAAATTTTTACCGTCAAAGGTCTGGTGGACTGGCGGAGGTTGATGTACTCTTCCGGTGATGGGTTCAAAATCATGGATGGAAAATGCGAACGGGTACACATAACCATCCCACCCAACAATATCAAAGGGGTGGTTCTGGTAATGGTAAGGGTACAGCATGTCCTGCTTTTTAATATAAACCAGGAAATCCCCTTGCTGATCATTGGTTTCTAAATGAACAGGCTTACGAATATCGCGCTCGCAAAAAGGACTGTGTTCCATCAATTGACCATACTCATTCCGATATCGTTTAGGAAAACTTATCGGTCCATTTGACTCCACAATCAACAAACGATTTTCGGGTTGATCAAAATGTATTTTGTAAATGGTACCACGTGGAATGACCAAGTAATCCCCATAGGCAAAGCTAAGTTGACCATACATCGTATGAAGAATTCCTGAGCCCTGGTGTACAAAAATTACCTCATCGGCATCTGCATTTTTATAAAAATAGGCTGTTTGACTAATGGTGGGTGCACTGAGAATTATTTTACAATCATCATTGACCAATACGGCCTTTCTACTCTTGAGATAGTCGGATTCTGCTTTGAGTTGAAAACCTTTTAGGCAGCGATGTTTTAATTGGCGATCCTGTACAATTTTCGGTTGAACTGAAACCGGTTCGTCAACTTGTAATATTTGGGTAGGTGGTTGACAATGGTAGAGCAATGAATATAGATCAGAAAATCCCTCGGTGGAAAATAATTCTTCCTGATATAAGCTTCCATCCGGTTTTCGGAATTGGGTATGCCTTTTATGTGGGATAAGCCCCAATGAGTAATAGTGCATTGGCTGATAGTAAATTTGTGTCCTACAAAGATACAATGAAATATTATGGATCGGATTGTGCGAATCATGGTCTCTGGAAAAGTGCAAGGCGTGTACTTTAGAAAATATTCGGTACAGGAAGCTTGTCGCCTAAAACTTAAGGGTTGGGTTAAAAATCAAGCAGATGGATCGGTACTCATCGAAGCCAGAGGGGAGCCTGAGGACATTGAGGCTTTTATTAAATGGTGTCACCTGGGTTCACCGGCTTCGAAAGTAAACTCAGTAACTGTAGAAGACATCGATCAACTGGTCTGTTTGAAATTTGGTATAAGATACTAAAAGCAGCTTTATCGTTTTTTAACCTGAGGTTTTATTGAGAGCTTGGTTGAATTTTTGGTTTTTGAAAAAAAAAAGCCGGATGATTATTTTTCATCCGGCTTATAAAATAAGAAGTTAAAATATTATTTCACTACAGTGAATTTCTTTGTCAACGTGCCTTCATCAGTAGAAACGCGGATCAAGTAAGTACCAGCATTCAAATCACTGGTGTTTACAGGAATTATGCTCTTCTCAATCGCTTTGTGAGACTCGAAGCTCATTACTTTTCCATCCAATTGAGCAATGGTCAAGTTGGCATTAGTTGCTTTATCAAAGTTAAGAGAGACTTTTAATTCATTTCCAACCACAGGGTTAGGATAAACGGACNNGCACCAGTAGGTGTTGCCGGATGCTCTGTACCGATAAAATATCGGCTTGAAGGCAATAACATAATGCCTGGCTCACCGGTATTAAAGTCGGTCAGGTCCACTTCGATCAACTGAAAATTCTGTTCAGTGGTTCCGGTAAAGGACTCTGCGGAAAGAATCTCAACTGAAGGTGAAGTAATTCCACCGGTTCCCTCAAAATTTGACCAATCGGGTAATACGTCATCCAGAACTCTCATCAAGTAAAGCGAAACTGCATAACCGTCAAGCGATCCACCTGGGTTTGCTACCATTGAAAAACGCGTTTTGGTTGCACAGAATTTATCGTTGGCATTCCAGCAACCAGAAGTACGGTAAAGGTTACCAAAAATGTAACCGGCACCACTACCTGCTCTAACTCCACTGGTGGAACGAGGCGCTTTTGCATAATCATCCAAAGAAACTTCAAATGAATCTACGCGGATGTTATCCAATTGGTTATAGTCTCCGGTTGCATCTTTACCATAAATGGTATAGCGGAAATAATAACGACCAAAATTCAATTTGTTAGGAACAAAGAAATTGGCCGTTTGAAATGCAGTATCATCATCCCAGGTCTCCAGTTTGTCAATAATTACTGAGTCTCTGTATAGTGCAGTTCT